>Ga0255779_1005186_pt1 | contig 12222 bp, 6 predicted proteins | sample 011ome_21_FD_179977 | JGI IMG/M metagenome (GOLD analysis project Ga0255779, IMG submission 179977) | Coastal salt marsh microbial communities from the Groves Creek Marsh, Skidaway Island, Georgia - 011508AT metaG (version 2) | ecosystem: Environmental > Aquatic > Marine > Intertidal zone > Salt...
AAAAAAAAAAAAAATAAAAAAAAAAAAAAAAAACAGCACAAAAAAAAACGAAAGAAAATAAACTATATATCGTAAACATGTTGCGAAGAGCCTTGAGCCAAGTGGCGAGACGATCGTGCCAACCATCCGTGCGTCGTTTAAAAACCTTCGTCGTTTCGTGGCATTTTGGTGTCTGTTCTTTTTTATCGTCACTCGCGCGGACACGGAGAGGTTTCTTATTATTTTACGCGGTGTGAATCGGATCGCGGAAAAAATTGTGTCTCTCTGCCTCTTCTCTCTCCCTTTAACGAATCGACTTCTTCATCTCTCCGTGTTCTCTCTGTTTATATTTTCAAAAAACGGAATTCAACAGGTATCGAACCAAGTATTAGTAGAAAACGTGCCGTCGTCTTTGTTCGCCGTTAGGGCGTACGGCGCTTCCGGAGGCTTCCTCGATAAGAACCTCGTCAACGATCGCATCATCTCCGTGGTGAAAAATTTCAGCAAAGTGGACCCGGCGAAAGTCTCGGCGACTTCGCACTTTGGGAAAGATTTAGGTTTGGACTCGTTAGATACGGTTGAAGTGGTGATGGCGATCGAAGAAGAGTTTGCGATTGAGATTCCAGACGCGGAGGCGGATAAGATTTTGTCGATTGAAGAGGCGAGCGCGTACATTGCGAGCAACCCGGACGCGAAGTAAAATACGCTTTTGCACTTTGTGTTTTTGGATGGATGGTGTAGAGAGAGAGAGAGGGCAAACCGCAACTCGACAAACTTCTCGCTCGCTCGCTCGCGAAGAAGGTATATAACAAACTTTGAACAACTTACTTTTGTGTGTAATCTGATATTTATATAATAAAAATACAACAATTTCTACTCTTCTCTGCATTGATATGAGCGTGTCTTTATGCTTGACTGTTTACAACAAGTGAGAGAGAGAGAGGAGGAGATGAGTTTCGCGCAGAGACCTTTTACATAAAGCGTTCACGCGAGAACCATAGTATCATCTCTCTCTCTCTCTCTCTCTCTCTCTCTCATTCTTTTTCTTTCATTTGTTTAGTAATAAGTTACTGGTAGCTTTTCAGCTAACTCCTTCTTCTCGTTTTGCTTGTGATATTTATCTGGACAAGGTAGAGACGTTATTGTTGTTGTCGATAATGTCGTCTCTCAAATCGCTCGGCAATTTCAAGGATGTAAATAATATCAACAATCTTCGTTCATTCGGCACAGCCCATACAAAACCCAACTCGGCGCCACCGGTGAGCTGTCCTCCTTTACCGTCCAATACCAAAAGCTCGCCGTCCGTCCACGACGCGTCTTCAAATCCTGGTTTTGCCACTCTTCCTTGACCTTTGTAGCGCGCTACAACGCCGAGCTCCTCGGGGTAAGTTTGTAAACCGTTGACTGTGAGTTTCGGAAGCTTGTTTTCTTCGTCTATTTTCGCGCGAAAGGATGCCGCACCGGCTGGAACATTCGCGTCACCGGTAAGTTTAATGCCAGTGATACAATTTGAGTCTTCGCCTAACTCGTCGCCGTAACGTCCGCGAACGATGCGAACGATTTCCGCACCGTGCGGGCCAAAGGCACCAACGTAGAGGCGATCGAACGGATCTTTAGAGCTTTGCGTAGCAACATGATCTGGAATGCGTTCGAAACGAACAGTTGAAGCCGCGATGGATCTATGATGCGTTTCTTCAGTTTCCTCTTTTACATTTTCGGCGTTGATACCAAGAACGTCGGTATCGACGGACAAGCCCTCAGATGTAAGAAGGAAAGAGGATTGCGATACTCGCGTGCACTCCGCCGGGACTCTGACTCGGTCGTACAAGCTCGGATCACCGTATAAATCCTCTATAGATTTCATGCGGGAATCAAATCCACCCTCGGACTCAACGATATCGGACTCATCGAAGTCATCAAAGTCGTCGTCATCGAAATCATCTTCGTTGGCACCATCGAACAATGCATCTCTCAACGCATCACCTCCAAATCTTTCCAATTTCGCCAAAAACTCCGGCGAGTCTGTTCGAAGCTTGCGATCGATACCACTCCATCGCTCGAAGAATTCTTCTTCAAATAGGGAATCCTCGTCAGAGACGTCCGCACTTTCATCAGCCCGGAGCGCATTGAGTAAGTCTTTGCCATATTCATCCAATGTACTGTAGTCTTCCAACATTTTAATAAGTTCTTCTCTGCTTGGAGGATCCTCTGAAGTAGTGCTTTGATCGTAAACGTCAAAGATAGTGTTGATGACATTATCGAGCTCTTCCTCTTCCTTTTTCACGCGCTCTTTGTCCTTTGCAATTACTGCGTCTCGAATTTCTTGTACCAACTTGAAGCGTTCTAGTCGTCTCTTTTCCGCTTCCGCATCGGTGTCTGCAGGAGTTTCATCAAGGGAGTTTGGTATCTTTTTCATCTCTTCGCGCAATAGGTTCACGTTCGTGAGTAAATCTTCTTTCAACTTCCTTATGCGCTCTTCGTGATTGACCAGTTCCTTCTCGTGAGCACTGAGAGACGCTTTAGTCGAAGCCAGTTTGTCCTTGTATTCTTGCAAATCTGCGAGTAATTTTTTCTTCGTCTCGTCGTCGATGGTTTCAGGGCCCTCGTCATAGTCGTCGTCGTCCGTTTCTCTTTTCACCGTAATTTTCTGGCCATCTCCGTCCGCATCGTCATTTAAATCAACAACTGGGATTTTTCTGAACGACTCCACGTAGTGAACTCTCGCCGGCTGCGTAACAAATTTCATCTCCTTCGACTCCTCATCATACTCTTCACGAACGTGCATCTCAAAATATGGCGTCCCAAACGTTTGGTCTTTTACCGAATATTTGATTGCAGCGACCTCTTCCTCATCATCATCGTCGTCGCCGTCGATATCTCCTTCATCGTGTTTCTTCTTGTATTTTTCGTATTGCGTGTCGAGAACTTCCTTGAGCTCGTTGAGCTTGCCATCCTCTGGCATGTCAGACGCTGAGGAAGCCCAATTTTGTTGCGGCTTTTCAAACGTGTCTAACGGTGATCCATCGTTAGCGTCCGCCAACTCTCTCGCGGTGAACGACGTTCCAACCAAACGTCCACGTCTGACCGTCACGTGAACAATCGTGCCTTTCGTGAACTTTTTTGGAGGACTGGACGATTGCTTCATTGCCTTCGTTGCAATCTCCTCTCCTTGTGCCGATTGTTTGTACACCAACTGATCACCATTCACACCGTACGCAAAGTCGTGCATTTTCTCGCGTTCGATAGAAAAAGACTTTAAATAGTCCGTGATATCAACTCCGTGCCACCAACCGAGTAACCCGGCTCCTGAATCTCGAAATTTTGCCGCCGCGCCGTAATCCTCCGTTTCCAAAGCTCTCAAAAAGCCTCGGCGAATTTTCATTGCCGGGTCAACTGTTAATGCTGCTTCGATGGCATCTCGAATCGTCGACGCGCGAGTATAATCCTCAACATCGATGGCTTCGGCGAGTTGTCCGTTAAGCGCGATTAAGGCTTCGTCTTCCTTTGCTAATTGGTCAAAACGCTCGTTCCATTTCTTCCAATCGGAAACGGCGTATTCGTCTTCCTCCTTGTCTTCTTCCTCAAGATCCTTTTTCATCTTGTTCGTGTTACTCCCATTCGCTCCCGACTTCCCGCCGATGAAATTCTTCGACGATTTACTACCACTCTTCTCTATTCTTCGCTCTGTTTTTACTTTGACGGACCCACCCGAGGTTGTCGCCTTGGCGTCTGAGTCGTTCAACTCGAGCTCCAAGTCAGACGCCTCAAACGGTTGACGAACGAGAATCGTGTTTGTGTCGTCTTCATCTTCGTCGATATCGTCGCTATTTTTCTCCTTTTTATTACTCTCTTCTTTTTTGGAGGCAGTCTCTCTCTTCGCTTTCGCCACCGCCGCCGCCGTCGCCGGGTTCACCCTTCGTCTTGCCACTCGCTTATTCTTTTGTTCCTTGTTGTTTCCGTTGCTTTTGTTCGTGTTGTTTGAGTCCCCTGTCGCGTTGTTGTCGTTTCCCTTCTTCAAAGCCATAAACTTCGGAGAAGAGCAAGAGACTCCATCGATGGAAGATTTTCTCTCCGTCGCGCCTTTGAACGCCTCCGGCGCGGAGGACGAGGATAAACTCTCCTCCTCTTCCACACCATTATTACTATTATTATTCCCTTCTTCCACCTCGTCTTTATTGCCGAACGAATCTTCTCCAGCGACGGAATCTTCCTCCAAACCAAACCTCGCGAGTCGATTTCTCCCTCTCCCGACGGATTTCCGCAACGAATGTTTTTTATCGAGCAAGCCGTTCGACGTTTTCGGTTGATTTGCCCGCGCTATCGCGCAGGAAACCATCGCAAAAGGAGTCGACATTTTTCTCTAATTCCGGTAGTTATTTACCTGCTGCGCTTTTTTATACCGCTTGAGTTTTGCCTCTCTCACTTCTCCCTTACGCGACCAAAGCGCGACGAATTAAATAACTGGAAACCAATAAATAATGCGCGCGTCGTGCGTATATCAATCGGTTAAATGTGTATACGTGCGAGCTATCCAGTTGTTTTATGGAAGTAAGTTCGCGTAATTTATCCTTTTTTTTTGCCCCCCCCCAAACTTCTTTCGCGTGAAAGATGCTTTTGTGAGAATAAGGAGATGAGACCTCGAAAACTTGCAAAAATACGAGAAGATTTATATTTTGCGTTTTCTCTTGTGACTTCTACGAACGTGTAAATATAAACGGCTCTACCAATGCTACTGCTGTTGCTATTGCTACTGGCACTACTCTTACTGCTGCTGGTGGTGCTATTACGCGAATAAACTCGGCGCTTTCTCCATCAGCTCGCTCAAAACGGGTTTATCTATTTGAATGAATCTCTTCGCGATTTCGGCTCCGTTCTCCTCGGCGAGCGTTTTGCCTTTAATCAAGACGCCGGTGATGTTGAAGTTGTCTTTCGCAGAGACGAGATTTTTGAGCGAGTCTTCAAACATGAACACCTCGTCGTCGTTTTCGAACGGTTTTTGGATGGTGTTGTCTTCCATCTCTTCGTTGTTGTTGTCATCGTTCGTCTTCTTTCGCATCCTCCGCTGAATGTCTCGTAATACTTTGCTGAAGGCCTCTTTAGACGGTTTGCAAGTGTCGCCCATAAAATCTGCGCCGTAAACGTGATCGAATTGGTCCAGTATGTTCAAAGTTTTCAACGCCTGTTTCGCCTCTGTCTCGGCGCAATTCGTCAACACAAATTTTGGAAACCCGGACATCTTTTCTAAACATTCTCGCACCATCTCGTCTGCTTCGAGGTGAAGCGAGCAGTCGCCTCTCGTGAACTCCCAATACTCTTCCTTTTTAAAATCTCCGTGTCCAAGCACGCGCAGGCTTTTGAGCGTTTGGTTGTAAATCGAAAAAACCTCTCTCCAAGTCGCTTTCGCCGTGGCGATATCTTCGTAGCCGAGTTCAGATACCATGAACTCAAATACTCGCTCTCGACACGCGTGTTCGTACCTGTTTGTTAAAAAAGAAAAAGTTAATTGAAAAAGAATAGAACTTCACGAGAGAAGGCGCGTACCCATTTTCGATCGGATATAAGCACCCGTCTAAATCAAACAGCGCGAATTTTACTTTCGGTGGTGCGGTGTTGGTATCGTTGCTTTTCGTCGTCGTCGTCGTCGTCGTTTCTCCCATTTCCTTTCGCGGTTTAAATACGTATGTGCTGTGAAAATCTGGGGAATAAAGTAAACAAAGAAGAAGAAACGTGCTCACACAAATGACAATTAACAAATATGACAATTAACAAATATAAAATAACACGTAACAATCATAATTTAACACCTCGGAAACTCCGAACATACATTCACGTAATGTGTGCAGATGAGTTTTTATATGTATGCACTTTTATCATTAACTTAACTTTCGTTTCGGGAGTTCGTTGTGAATCCATATCCCGACTTCGATGAACTCTTCGAAGTCGATGGAATCGGAAAGATCCTTGTCGAACTTGTCGAATATCATTTTGAGCACCTTTTCTGTCGATTCGATTTTTAAATCAGTCAAAAGAACGCGCATTTCGTCTTTATCAAGATCGCCTGAGTAGTCGGAGTCGTACTTCAAGAAATCGCGTTTTGATTTTCGCATTTCGATGGACTCGCTGACTCCGAGCGCGATGGAGCAAATGAAAACAAAAAGCACAGTCAGCACGAGATAGACGTCCATCATGGAACATTCCCACTTCTCACGGATACATACTTCGTTTTTGATTGCCAAGCCAAATGTTGCGACTGCTCCGAGCGAGAAATGTGCCAGTTGAGCGCACATGTTGTCTTCTCGCTTGGAATACGGGTGAGCGCACGCCAGAAAAAGAAGGAAAAGAGAAGACAGAAAAATCGCAACGTACAGCTGCGTGTCGGAACCCGGATCGACGAATATAACCACGGCTCCGAGCAGAAATTTTTTGATGATATCCAAGATTTCCCAAAACCACCACTCTTGTTTGTAATCTCGATAAATCCAACCGTACGTCTTTTGGTTGTAGGCGATGATATCCTTATGCGTTTCCGCGTATTCCTTCGAAAGCTCTGCGTTCTTGATGTGACGCATACCTCTGGCCATGACAGTCAGAAACAAGACTGGTATGCCAATCGGAAATAAGATGACGAAGAAAATTGCACCACCTCTAAAGTTCTTGTATTTATCGTCTTGGCAAGACGTTTCGATAGAATATCGAATAAAAAGATTGTCATCGCCGACGTCTTTGCAACTGAAGTATTGCAGCACCGTTCCCGAGAGGGATGGATATATCAAAAACAACAACAAAAACGAGCACTTGATCGCGTAGCCGAAATATTTCCGCGCCAAAGCTTCTTTTTCTTTTGACCCAGACACAACTTTCCACATTTTTTGCAATACGTATCTCACAAAGAAGAACGCGCACATAAACACGATCAAAATCATAGGGGACACGGTTGCGACCGTGAACTTTGAGTAAAAGTCGCGCGTGAAAGCGCAATCCAACGGTAAAACGCGAAAGTCCAAACTGAACAGTTTAAGGGCCTCAGTCATGCGAGTAAACTCTTTCGGCCACGCGACGGCTTGCAATTGAGTCGGCCAAAGCACAAGAATTTGACAGAATCCAACAATAATTTTCACTTTTGTTCGCATGGTATTTTCGCCGTTCCATAACATTTCACCGAGGCGATATCGTGAAGTGTTCGGAAGCCTTGGGCCTTCCTCTATTCGCTGTTTTAAAGTCTTCTCTGGAGGAATGTACTGCAATTCTTTATTTCCATCTTTTATTTCACCCTTGAAGATATCAAACCTCAATCGGTATTCTCGCCGCACGCTGCTCCGAAAATGATCAATCTCCTCGAGCTTTTCAATCACGGGTAGGAAAAAGACGAGAAGAAACGTAATTAAAACAATTCCCACGGCAGAAATAGCAATCAACTCGTTCGAAAACATACCTTTCACCTTTCCAGCTTTGCATTTTGTACATTCTAAGTTGTTTTTGTCCCAATAGAACTCCTCTTTGCATACCCCGCACAGTGGCCCGGTTGAACCCTCCTCGCATCCATCGCCGAAAAGGCCGGTGGCATTCATGGCGCATACATTTTTCTCAGTGCACTCGAGCGCTTGAACCTCCGGTTCGAGTTCATACACTTCAGCCTCTGTGGTTATCACCTTAGATAGCACAGCGGGAGCGTTCGAATTTGCAGGAAAGTTCCACGTCCAGCGATCGAATTTGAAGCGGTAATAATTCATGAGAATTTGCACGGGTGCGCCGTTCGCAAACTCGACGCATTCGCTCGGGTATTCTTTCAAATTGGAAGTCATATCCTGACAATATTTGATCGGAGAGATGCACGGAGACACAGACAAGGACGAAGAGATGGTATAACTTTCAGGTAACATGCCAGGAAGTCTCAAATCAACCAAACCAGGGATGCATTTACACATCAGTTCATCTTGAGCCTCCAAATTGCTCGCGTCCCTCGATAACGCCGTATTCTTGGGACACGGCTCGCAAGTTAAAGTCCCCTCTGATATTTTTTTCACGTAATAGTTGTCCACGCAACCGATGGTGACTTTTGATTGGCCCGCGGCAATCACACCATTTTGCGTTTGTGTTGAGTCGTATTCGTATTCATCGCTCAGCACGTAACCGTCCACTGGCGCTACGGAGTATTCGATTTCTCCGACTTCAGTAGCGTACGCCAAGAACGTTGTCATTTTCGAATCCGGATTGAGTTTCATTACGGCGGAACCATCGAGACTAGAGAAAACTATGCCAGACGCGATGAAAACAACGGGTAACGTCTTTGTGTCCGACCAGACGTATTCTCCAGCAGAGGTTGTAGCTTTTACGCGTCCTTTCGAAAAGTTGGAAGGAATACCCTCGAGATGCAACGGAAAATTGTAAGTGTTCGTCGTGAATAATACATCGTTCTCGTTCACGGTCGGCTTGAAAATTTTCTTTTTTCGCGCGAAAACTTGGAACGTGTTCACGGGAGCATTCGTCGAACGGTAACTCGTATACCGAGCGGTTGGTTGATACTTATTCCACGTGTTTTCCCCAGCCAAGGCGACTCCCGTGTGCACGAGCTCAAAAACATTTTGACCCGCTTTCCGGGGAATTGCAAGAAATTTAATGGAGGTAATCCCGGGTTCAAATCGAATCGTGCGGTTGAAACTGTAGTTCTGTTCGGGGTACTCCGTTTCGTCCAATAACGCAAAGTCACCCAAGTATAAATTTTCGACATTTTCAACCGTATCATGACTTGCCAGTTTTCTTCCCTTTCTCGTCGCCACGGAGGGGCTTCGAAAAGAGTTCATGCCGATTTGAAAGTCAAAAAGTTGGTTATCCGAGAATCCAACGCCCTCGGAAGTTGGAATTGCGCGGGGAATCCGAGCTTCTACGACGACCCATTCGTTTACTAACGATACTCCATCGTAGGAAATGCCTATAGTACTGTCCAATTCTGCCGTCTCGTAAACTTCATCGGGCATACCCAAAGATCGAAGATGATAACAGCAGGTGAAATGATTCGAGCCGGTTTTCGTCGGCACTTCGTTCGCTGGAACGCTTGAGGCGGATTGCAAAAAATTTTCAGCATTCGGCGTCATCGGCGTCGCGACAACAAATCGACCAAACGCATTTGGAACTCTTTGCATTGACCTTCCTGCCACGCTCGCCGTACCGTCCGTGTAAGGAAGAGTATCGATGATGTAACCAGTTTCCGTGTATAACGTGCATCCTTGCTTTTCGCGCAAGTCCCAGTCGTACCCTAAGGTGATGGAACCATCGGTGTCGGCGCTTTTAGAACAGAATAATTTGTAAGATTGAGGTCCTATGGTGGTCCCCGAAGGAATGATGTAGTGAATACCATCGTTGACGTGAGCCACGGTGCTCGGTCCAGCGCGAGCGAGAACGAATCCAGACAAATCTACCGTCGTCGACGCGTCGATGTTGTACAACTCGATGAAATCACCACCTTCGCACAAATCTATGCCGTTATCCGAAAACTCATTAATGACGACGGGTAGTTGCGACCAGTCCGAGTTGTATCTCCCCGGCGATTTCGGCGCGAGCGCGAAATCCAAGTCTTTTCCGATTGGAAAAAAATCGTTATAAAGCACCGTGGTCCCGTACGCGGTGACTGTGTTCGTTTCCGTTGGGTCGTACGTTCGATATCTTTGCCACGAATAATACTCGTCCGCATTACCGACGGTTCCTTCGAGAACGATGCCTGTTTGGTCGATTACGACGCCCGCGCTCGAGACGAGTTTATAGTTTTTCCCGGCAATCATACTCCCGGCTGGTAAAGGGTCGGAGTACCAAATATCTTCCGTCAAGTCACCGACGCAAACCAGCCGCGCTTCTCCAGCCTCGATCGGTTTCGTGAAATCTGAAAACGTAAAAATAACCTCATCGTCCGCCGTAATCGTCCATCCGGCCAAGTCGATTTTCCCTTCTTGCGCCATGAACAGCTCGAAGAAACTCGTGCCGTCGAGACACGTTGCTTTGGTGCCGATCTCTGAAATTATCAAACCATCCGCAATTTTCCAGTGCGCGTTTGCTTTTTCCACGACTGTTGACAAAAACAGCGAAAGAAACAGAAAGAACCAAAAAAGCGATGAGATGAAAGGAAGAACGCGACGACTGTTCCGCATCTTCGCCGTTCTCGTCGTCGTCGTTCTCGTCGTCGTCGTTCTCGTCGTCGTCGTTAACATTATGACTCCAATTTCATAAATTCCCTCTGCCCGGACCTTTTTTAAAAAGATATCTCTGACTGTGCATCTTTTGTGTCGACCTTTGTTGTAAATTTAGGGTTATTGTGAAAAAAACAAGAAGGAGCGGTTCCACACCGCAAAAGAGGATCTTTTCGATTTTTTCTTTTTCGTTCCTCCGCACTTTTCTTCGCATATAGTTTCTAGTAAAACAGCACATTCGAAAAGGTAAACACACGCGTTCGTTTTCGTCTTTGCGCTGCGTTTTTGAGACGCGAGGAAGGATGATGCGATCTGATCTGGAGAAGATGAAGAGAGAGAGAGATCTGGCTTTTCTCGTCTCGCGTCCGCGCGCAAAGTTTACGCGTTTCTTTGATTTTTTATTTTTGTGGATTAGTAGTAGTAAAGCCCCTGGCGCCGTCTGTTTTGGAGTTGTTTGCGCAAAACATCATCGCGCGGTTCGCGTGAAACGTCGCGCGCGAGCGCTCGATCGATCGATCGATCGATCGATCCGGTGTTATTTATCATTCATCGTAGTTTTTCTCTTCGTCCGAGGATCTCGTCGACTGACCTCTCTCTCTCTCTCTTTTTCTTCTTTTACGATGACTTGAACACACAAACAGAGAGAGAAAACATCAGATGTCTTCTTTCCGCTTACCGCTCGTGAACCGAGACTTGTACACGCCGTCGGCGCAAACGATGGAAACGTTGTTGACGAAAGAAGTGACTTCGACTTCTTCCTCCTCTTCGTTCAAACACCCGGCGTTTACCGCGTATTCTAAGAAGGAATACGGTTTGGATTACTTTATCCGTGGTGCGCTCGCCGGCGGTATTTGCTGCGGCATCACCCACGGCGCGTTGACGCCGGTGGACGTGGTGAAGACTCGCATGCAATTGGATCCGAGCAAGTACAGCGGCATGATCTCCGGCGCGTCGAAGATTGCCGCCGAGGAAGGTGCTGGCGCGTTGTTGACTGGTTTAGCGCCGACGTGCTTTGGTTATTTCGTCCAAGGTTGGTTTAAGTTTGGCGGCGTCGAGTTCTTCAAAATCAAAGCCGTCGAAGCTTTGGGCGAACAAAAAGCTTGGGATAACAAGACGAACATTTATTTGGGCGCGGCGGCTGGTGCGGAGTTTATCGCGGACGTGTTTTTGTGCCCGTTGGAAGCGACGAGAATTCGATTAGTGTCCAACCCGTCTTATGCGTCGAGCATGCCGGGGGCCATGGCGAAGATGGCCAGCGAAGAAGGCATCGTCAACGCGTTTTACTCCGGTTTCGGTCCGATTCTCGCGAAGCAAATTCCGTACACGATGGCGAAGTTCGCCGTCCAAGGTGCCGCGGCGGACGAAATCTACAAAGCCATGGGCAAAACCAACAAGGAGTGCTCCGACTCTGAAAACTTATCCGTGTCGTTAGGCTCTGGTGTTATCGCCGGGGTTTCTGCCGCCATCATCTCCCACCCGGCGGATACTTTGTTGTCTAAAATCAACAAAGCCGGCGCCGGCGGTACCGGCTCCATGATGTCCCGTTTAGGCAACATCATCGCCGAAACTGGTATGGTCAAGTTAGCCACGCAAGGTTTAGCCGCGAGATGCGTCATGATTGGTACCTTAACCGCTGGTCAGTTTGGTATCTTCGACGTCGTCATGAATGCCTTGGGCGCGAGCAAATTTCACTTCCACGACCCGAACGATACCAGCGGCGGTCACTAAAAAAGAAAAGAGAAAGAAAACGAGAGAGGGCGCTCTCTCTGCACAGAGAGAGCCGTTCTCGACGATATGCGGAATTATTATCGTCGTCGTCATCTTTGAATTGTTTTGTTTATTATATATATCTATCTTCTACCTTTTTCATTACACGTCGCGTGATACGCGCGTATTCCTCTTCTTCTTCTTCGCTTTTGTATTTTTCTTCTTCTGTTGGTTTTTGTGTTGTCGTCGTGGCAAAAAGACGAACGAGCGAGAGAGAAAAAAAAACCAAAAAAAAAAGAAGCGAAAAGAAACAGGTTTCTACCCCCGTTTTTGGATAAAAAATGACCCACAACACGCG
>Ga0255779_1005190_pt1 | contig 12216 bp, 8 predicted proteins | sample 011ome_21_FD_179977 | JGI IMG/M metagenome (GOLD analysis project Ga0255779, IMG submission 179977) | Coastal salt marsh microbial communities from the Groves Creek Marsh, Skidaway Island, Georgia - 011508AT metaG (version 2) | ecosystem: Environmental > Aquatic > Marine > Intertidal zone > Salt...
GCGCACCGCCACTTCGAACAAGAAGCGCAATGAAAACGCCGTAAAGCGCACAAACCAAAATAATCCACGCAATTTGTTCATCACGAAGTACGTTCAGCGAAGCCTCAGCAAGGCTCTCTACGAAGCCAATGCCGTCCATGATGAGAAAGGCAAAAATAGCGCCTGCAATAACGGACTCAAGTGTCCGCCGTGTTTTTATTGCCAGCGCCAAGACCAGCGCCGTCGGTAGCAGACTGACAATTCCGTATTCCATAGCGCCCAGAGTCTCTTAAAACAGTTTCACTTCTGCTTGAGTCTACAGGGCAACACGGTGAATATTCACCTCAACTTGAAGTTTTGATCTTGAACCGCCATCCTCGCGCGTCGTTTTTATGCTCACTCTGGGGTAACTTGCTCTGAATTCACCGAAAAACAGTGATACACGCCTCGCCGTCATCGGTGGAGGCTCATGGGGTACAACACTGGCATCGCTGGTGAGTCGGAATGCTCACGTCACGCTGTGGGCGCGCGATCAAGACGTCGTGGATGAGATTAACGGCGCGCATACACACAACCGCTACCTAGAAGGTCTCAATCTCAACCCCTTGTTGTCCGCAACGACCAGTCTCGAAGAGGCCGTGACCGACGCACATGCTGTTTTTATGGCGATTCCCTCGCACAACTTTCGTAGTGTGTTTGAACAGGTGGCGCCTTTGGTTCCTAGTGGCGCACCCATCATCAGTATGACGAAGGGTCTCGAGGCCACGACACAGAAACGTATGACCGAAGTCATTAATGAGTGCTGTCCCGATCACCCCGTCGGAGTGCTGACGGGGCCCAATCTTGCTAGGGAGATCCTCGAAGGAAAAGCCGCAGCGAGTGTACTTGCTCTTGATGATACCTCGGCCGACTGGTTGCAGCCCGTGCTCAACGTCGGTCTGTTTCGTGTCTATCGAAACGACGATGTGATTGGATGCGAGCTGGGTGGCGTCCTCAAAAATATCATTGCGCTTGCGGTAGGTCTGGGAGACGGTCTTGGCGCCGGTGACAATACCCGAGCCGCACTCATTACACGCGGTCTCGCCGAGGTCACCCGATTGGGCACTGCATTGGGTGGTAGCGCAGAGACCTTTGCAGGGCTCGCGGGCATGGGCGATATGATCGCCACCTGCACCAGTCCTCAAAGCCGAAATCGACATGTGGGACTGCAACTGGCGCAAGGAAAATCGGTACAAGAGATAACCGACGGCATGAATATGGTAGCCGAGGGCGTAAAAAGCGCTCCGACCGTGGTCTCACTGGCTAACCGCCACAACATCGAAGTGCCCATTTGTAGTGAGATTCAACGCATCCTCGAAGGCAAGGCTGATGCAACACGAGTCTATCGAGGCCTCATTAGAGTCGTTGCTGGCGCTGAATCAGAACCGGGTTGACGCACTGTCGAGCGGGTTGCATCTTGATCACTCGATAACCTTGGAGTCCCCGACAATGCGCCGGATCCACCCTGTTTTATCCGCTCTAATGCTTTGTCTTGCCGTGGGTTGCAGCACAAGCCCAACCGGCAGAAGCCAATTTCTTATTATTTCCCCGGAGTCGGCGATACAACAGTCTCGCGGCGCCTACCGACAAGCGGTCGCGACACTGCGCGAGGAAGGCGAGATATCCCAAGACCGGTTGCTGGAATCTCGAGTTCGCCGCATTACAGGCAGGGTCGTTACGGCAGCTGTCGAGAATTTTCCGAAATCAGCCGGCTGGGACTGGAGCGTCGTGATTGTAGATGAGGCGGAGACCGTTAACGCCTGGTGTATGGCCGGTGGAAAGATGGCTGTTTATACGGGACTGTTTGACGAGCTCGAGCTTACCGACGCCGAATTTGCTCAGATTATGGGACACGAAATTTCTCACGCACTTGCGGACCATACGGCAGAGCGGATGTCTCGTGCCATGGCCATCCAACTCGGTTTGATCGCTGTAAGTGCGGCCACCGACGGCAGCCGCAGTGCGGGACAAAATGCGGAAGTCCTGGCGCAAGTAGCCCTTGAACTACCCAATAGCCGAGTCGCAGAGCGTGAGGCCGACAAGCTCGGGATGCGACTAGCGACACTTGCCGGATACGATCCTGAGGCTGCCGTTACGCTATGGCAGAAAATGGCGAGTCTAGGCGACGATAGACCGCCTGAATTTCTCAGCACACACCCGGCACCCAACGACAGACAGGCGCGGCTTAATCAAATGATCCCAGCGATGCGCGACTTGAATCCTACGGGCAGAAAACTGCCCGCTACCGCGATCACGATTATCGACTAAGTTCTGCGATGTTGCTCAAATTGAGCGAGCACATCAGCAATAACTTGAGCCTCAGTGAGACCCCACAGGCAGTAGCCAGCCGAGCCTGAGGCTAAGTGCACTTCCGTGACCGATGTCGACCCCTCAACGGGAAGTACAACCTCATCTCCCCCCGTTTCAGCAGACGCGTCCACACCCTGAGGCGCCAGCCTAACTGAATAACTGAAGCCAGATTCCTCTGTGACTCCCGCAGTAAGCGCGATCGAACCATCGGTACCAATGAGGTCGGTAACCGTTGCAGCGACACCGTTTTTATTGAGCTCCGCAGCAAATGCTGACAATGCAGGAAGTACGGTTTCCCGCTGGAACGTAACAACGGTGTTGTCCGAGGGTGTTGTTAAAAGCGCACCCAATCTAGACTGCCAATCAACACCCGCATCGGTGTCAAAACTCGTTGATGCTTTGCCGAAACTCGTCTGCAGGTCCGATTGCAGGGATCGCTGAAGTCCCCACAGGGCCCCCAGCAGGATCAGCGAGAAGGGAAGCGCACTTGCAATCGTTGCGGTTTGCAACGCGCCTAGACCACCAGTAATGAGGAGCGTAGCCGAGATTGCGGCAATGATGCCCGTCCAAAGAACGCGCTGAAATACAGGCGTCTCATCGACACCGCCCGATGCAATCATGTTGAGCACCAATGCGCCACTGTCAGCCGAGGTGACAAAGAAGATAACTATCATCACCAGACTTAAAAGCGAAAGGTAAAACGTACCGGGCAAGTAGTCGAGGAACAGGAACAAACCCAACGGCTGATCATTAGCAACGGCGTCGCCAAATGCTACTTCCCCCGAATGAATTAATTCGATGGCGCTGCCACCAAAAACGTTCATCCAAAGCACCACGAACAAGGTCGGCGCCAACATGACACCAATCAAAAACTCTCGAATCGTGCGACCACGCGAAATGCGTGCGATGAAGATTCCGACAAAAGGCGCCCAACTAATCCACCAGCCCCAATAGAAAATCGTCCAGCCACCCAGCCACTCAGTGTCTGAGTAGGTGAAAAGGTTGGTCGACGTAGTTATCAGGTTGGCCACATAGAAACCGAAGTTCTCCAGCGTGCCACCCAAAATAAGCGCCGTGGGTCCAATCAGCAGGACGAAGCACAGCAGCGCTATCGCAAGAAAGGAGTTGATCTCTGAAAGACGTTTAATGCCCGAGTCTAGACCCAGCGCTACGGATACCGCTGCCATCGCCATGATCGCGATGGTGATAGCGAGCTTGAGACCGCCGGACTCCGGCACACCAAACAGGTAATTGAGACCCGTGCTCAGCTGCTCGACGCCTAGTCCCAGGCTAGTTGAAATCCCGAAGGTTGTGCATACGATGGCGAAGACATCGATTGCCGCGCCCCACGGACCATAAATTCGGTCGCCTAAAATAGGGTAAAACGCCGAGCGCAGCGTTAATGGCAAGCCACGCCGAAACGAAAAATAAGCGAGCACCAACGCCATGAGTCCGTAGACAGACCAGGCATTGAATCCCCAGTGGAGCATGGTCAGGTTGACTGCCTGATTCTCTCCACCGATTGCAGCGCCCTCACCAACAGGAGGTCTAAGGTAGTGCACGACAGGCTCCGACACGCCATAGAACATCAACCCAATCCCAACACCGGCAGCAAAAAGCATAGATAGCCACGAGAACAAGCTGTAGTCAGGCGAAGAGTTGTCAGGGCCCAACCGGATGTTACCTACGCGAGAAAACGCCAGCACAACAGACGCCACAAGCAAGATGGCCATCACAATTCCGTAGAACCAACTAGCGTTCTCCACGATACTTGCCTGTAGGGCACCAAAAGCCGAGCCGCTCGCATCAGGAAACGCGAGAACAATACCCACGGTACTGAGCAAAAAAACAATAGAGGGGGTGAAAACTGCTTTGTCTACGACAAAACCGCGATCGGACAAATTCAACATGAACTGGATACTTATTAGTGTGTCGGCAAAGTGTAACAGTAACTTGCGCTTAAACACCTTCCGCAAGAATTAAATGAGCAAAAAGTACTTCGAGTATTAATTATTCACGAAAATTATAATTTTTCTCATAAAAAACAATTAGTTACGTAAATTCCGGGGCGGGCTATACCATTGAAATACTTTGAGCTAGAATCATCCAACCACTCTAATAACGGAAGATCCCTATGTTTCTTACCAAACAGTTTGGCAAGCGGCCTTTGTCGCTCGCCGTAGCCGCTGCTATTGCGCCGGCTTTAGCGTCTACAGCACTCGCGCAAAACCCTCAGCTTGAGGAGGTCGTAGTCACTGCGACAAAGCGTGCTGAAAACCTTCAAGATGTTCCTATCTCGGTCAACGCCTTGACGGGCGATGCGATGCGATCGCAGAACATCATGACTTTTGACGACTACGTCGAATTTCTACCCAACGTAGTGAGCGCCGGTATCGGCCCAGGTCAAAAAGAAATTTACATTCGAGGTTCAGCGTCGGAGCAGTCCTCGATTACTGTGGCACCAGCACAGGGCTCAGCACCCGGTGTTGCGCTGTATTTTGATGAAATGCCAGTTTCGTTTGGCGCTCGTAACTTGGACGTTTACGCAGCCGACCTTGAGCGTATTGAGGTGCTTTCTGGCCCTCAGGGCACGCTCTTTGGAGCAAGCTCACAGTCGGGCAACATGCGTCTCATCACGAACAAGCCTAACCGAGACGAGTTCGAAGCCAGTATTGATTTTGGTATGAGCTCAACCTCAGGCGGTGCAGGCAGCAACAACGTTGAGGCGATGATCAATATCCCATTGAGCGATCGCGCCGCGGTTCGCTTTGTCGGCTACAGCGACAATCAGGGTGGCTGGATCGACAACGTGTCTGGAACCTTCACGCCAAGCGCTGAGGTTATCGACCGAAACAACTCGGCTGGTTACGGGCCTTTCTTCGGTGACTTCCCGCTGACGACGATCCAATCGGCCTCAAACGCAGATCTTGCTGAGGATGACTGGAACGAAGCCAAGTACAACGGCTTCCGTGTCGCCGCGAGCTATGATTTCAACGACGAGTGGAGCGGTTTAATCACTCACATGTCGCAGGAAATTGACGTTGAAGGCTCATTCCTGATCGACCCAAGTCTGGGTGACGAGAAGGCACAGAAGTTTGTGCCCGAGCACAACCTCGATGAGTTTGACATCACTACCTGGACACTCGAAGGCCGACTGGCCAATCTGGATGTTGTCTATACCGGTGGCTATATCGATCGTGAAGTCGATGCCCTCATTGACTACACCCACTACAACAACGGTGGTGGTTACATCACGTACTACCTCTGTAGTGGCAACATCTACTCGGGTGACAAGGCCAACGCACGCAATACGTGTTTTGACCCCACTAAACAGTACGCTGACGAGTCAACCAACGAGCGAACGACGCACGAAATCCGTGTCAGCAGCGATCCAGACAGTCGCCTGCGCTGGATGGCCGGTGTGTACATGAGCGATGTCGACACCACTCACATTGGTGAGTTCCAGTACATGTCGACGAATGATGCGTTCAGTGAGCACATTGTGAACTACTTCGGTTCGGGTGACCCCTTCCAGGTCGGTAACACTACCATTCCTGACACGGCAGGAACGAACACCACGGGTCCACGTAGTCCGCTGACGACGTTCTACAACGACTTTGGTCGTAGTGAAGAAGAAACCGCGTTCTTCGGCGAAGTGGCATTCGACTTGACCGATGACTTAACTGTGGCATTGAGTGCACGTCGCTATGATCTGAAGTCGCAGCTGCAAGGTGCATCAAACTTCTCGTTTGGTTGTCGCTATGGCGCGCCATTCACCGATCGTGATACACCGGCAGGGGCCGGCTTTGGTAACGCCGAGGTCACACCTGATGGACGCTGTAACAGTAATGCCTTCAGTAACGATGTGACTGCGCGTCTTCTGACACTGGGTGCCTACGCTGCATCTGGCGACGACAACATCATCCTGAACGCGACTAGCCCTAATGGTGCTCGTGACATGTTCCGTGGTGGTGGTAGCAACGCAGCCACATTAGCGGCGATCCAAAATGGCAACCTCGATATCAGTGATATCTCCAGCGACGGATCAACGGAAGAAGAAGACACCATTGTCCGCCTGTCACTCAACTACAACCTGTCTGACGACGTGATGGTTTACGGTATCTACTCAGAGGGCTACCGACCTGCAACGCAGAACCGTAACGCGGGTCAGCTAGCGGCAAACCAGAGCGGCGTGTATGAAGGCTATGTGGTGCCAGCGGTTGCGGTTACCGATACGCTCGAGAACATCGAGTTTGGTATGAAGGGCGAGTTCCTTGATCGCACACTGCGATTAAATGCCAGCTTCTACATGACCGAGATCACGGATCTGCAGGTTTCTCGTTTTGACCCATCTAACGTGGCCTTCCTGGTCTTTATGGAGAACGTGGGTGATGCGGAGTCAAACGGTATCGATGTTGATTTCCAGTGGGCTGCCGGCAACAACCTGTTGATCTCAGGTGCTGCCAGCTTCCTCGATACGGAAATCACTCGCCTGAACCCTCAGTTGCAGGGTGTTGCGGTACCGGTTGGATCGGAGTTGCCTCTCGCACCTCGCTTCTCAGGTAACATCCGAGTCCGTTACGACTACGAAGTGCCTAGCATGGGTGCAAATGGTTACGTAACTGCAGCGTTGACCCACCGCGGTGAGTCAGTTGCCGGTATCGTAGGTAGTGCGGCGTTCATGGATGACACAGGTGTTCTCGCGTATGGCGCTTCATCAGGCCTTGGACTGCAGAACGAAGGTGGCACGTTTGGTACGGTTAATGACCGCACTGGCAACCTTCCCTCAAACTCTCGTTTCGTTAACGAGTCTGCAACCATGATCAACCTGAGTGCAGGTCTTGAGAAGGACAACTGGCTCGCTGAGGTCTACGTTCGTAACCTCACAAGTGAAGAAGGTGCGATTGTGCAGACGGCGGGTAAGTTTACGCCTGAAGCTACGGTCAACCGACCCAGAACGCTTGGTTTGAGACTCTCATACCGCTTCTGATTTAGAGCCTAAGTTAGTACCCTACAAAGGGCGGACAATGTCCGCCCTTTTTTGTTTCTACCAAGAAGAAAGTGTATTCAGTGATTGCAGAATCGATTCAACAAGCCCGAGTAGCAATGGGCAAGCGAGCTTATGACGAGTCTCGAGCCCTACTGAGTGAAGCACTCACGGCTGAGCCCGATAACTTTGAAGCCCGCTACACCCTAGCGGTACTAGAGCGTGCCGAGGGTAATCATGATCAGGCCATAGAAGTCCTAACGGCACTAACCACAGAAAAGCCTGACTTCGGGAGGGGCTTTCAGGAAATCGGCTTGTGCGAGCTTGCCCTAAAGCGCGAGCAACAGGCTGTGGCCGCATTCGAGGTGGCCGTGGAGCGTGACGGGTCACTGATCGATAGCTGGAAATTTATAGCCGCGCACTACCGACGGGTAAACGACGCTCGAACAGAACAGGCGAGCAAGCAAGTCGAGTTTCTTGCAGCGCTTCCCGGTGAACTTCGGACCGTAATCAGCTACCTTGCCGCCAATCGACTTGCTGATGCGGAGCGTCTCTGCCGTTATTTTCTGCAGCAGAATAAAACGCACGTTGAGGGTATGCGGTTGATGGCCGAGATCGCAACGCGAACGGGTGTTTTTGACGACGCCGAATTCCTTCTCGAAACCGTAATGGAGCTCGAGCCTGGCCACCACGATGCCGAAATCCAGCTGACTCACGTCCTGCTTCGACGCCAACGCTTTCATAAGGCGCACGCGCGAGCAAAGTCGTTGTATCAACGTTTTGATCAACCACCCCAACAGGTCCAAGCGCTCTACGCTTCGGTTTGTTTTGGTGTGGGTGAGAATGACGAGGCCATTCGGGTGTATCAGAAGATGATCAGAGGAATGCCCAATGATCCAGCATTGAGGGTATCTCTAGCACACATCTACAACGCCACAGGCGAGTCTCATCTCGCAATCGACCTTTTCAAGCAAGCTTATGAGTTGAACCCGAGCTTTGGGGATGCCTTTTGGAGCCTGGCGAACACCAAGTCCTATCGATTTACTGACGATGAAGTCACTGCCATGACCGAACGTTTGAGTCTTGACGCGACGCCAGAACTTGACCGAATTCAAATGCACTTTGCTCTCGGGAAAGCTCACGAGGACAGCCACAATTTCGCTGTAGCCTTTGACAACTATCAGCAAGGCAACGCGCTCAAGCTAGCAACGTCTAATCACAGCCGGCAGCAACTGGATATTCGTGTCTCCACCCAGTTGGACGTCTGCACAGCCTCGTTATTTGATCGCCTGCGGGACGTCGGTCACGACGCGCCCGATCCGATCTTCATTGTGGGACTGCCTCGTGCAGGTTCAACCCTACTCGAGCAAATACTGGCGTCGCACTCGAAGGTTGATGGCACGATGGAGCTACATGACATCCTGGACCTTGCAAAGCGTTTGCGGGGTCGTGATAAAGCAAGCGACCCAAGTCCGCGTTACCCGCGCATTTTAGGTGAGCTACCCGCCGAGCGATTTGAGCAGTTCGGAAAGCAATTTATTGAAGACACCCGCGCATATCGGGGGTCCGCGCCCCACTTCATCGACAAGATGCCCAACAACTTTTTCCACGTGGGTCTTATTAAATTGATCCTTCCCAACGCAAAAGTCATCGACGCTCGCCGACATCCGATGGCCTGCTGCTTCAGCGGGTACAAGCAATTGTTTGGTGAGGGACAGGAGTTCTCTTACGGGTTAGAGGAGATTGGCAACTACTACAAACAGTACGTCGATCTCATGAACCATTGGGATGAGGTATTACCCGGCTTTGTCTTACGAGTTCAGCATGAGGACGTCATCGACGACCTCGAGACTCAGGTACGGCGTATTCTGGACTTCTGTGGGCTCGAATTTGAGGCTTCCTGCGTGGAATTCCACAAGACCAAACGCACCGTGCGAACACCAAGCGCGGCGCAGGTTCGCCAGCCCATCAATACATCAGGGGTTGACCAGTGGCGTAATTTTGAAGAGCACCTCGACCCGCTGAAACAGGCCCTGGGTCCGGACCTACTAGACGCATACGGTATAGATCCACCTAGATGATCTTCTCCTCCAGCAAAAAATTTATCTTTTTTGCAGTACCGAAAACCGGCACCCACGCGGTCAGAGAGGTGTTACGCCCTCTGCTTGGTCGCGAGGACTGGGAGCAACAAATGCTAACGGGGCAAATGCTGTCACCCGTTCCAGAGATCGCTGCTATCGGGCATGGCCATGTTTCTTACCAGCAACTCATAGACGCAGTTGGCCAGGACCGAGTGGCGAGCTGCTTTAGCTTTGCCATTGTTCGCCATCCCATCGATCGCTTCATGTCAGTCTGTGCTTTCCTCGCTCGGACGGACCCAAGCTACAGCGAAGACCCTGTCGGGTGGGCCAAACGTGCCTTCGGCTTTGAGCGCTTTCGTCAACGCGTTTTAGTTCGACCCCAATCCGAGCTCCTCACGAACGATAACGGTGAACTTGCGCTTTCCTTTATCGGGCGGTACGAACAACTAGACAATGATCTCAATCTCATATGCCGCGAGCTAGGCGCGCCTTTCGCTCAGCTGAACCACAGAAACGTAACGTCAAACAAAAAGCCTGAAATCTACCGTGACATCGATTTTCTGCGCGAAGTAGAGACGTTCTACAGCGATGACTTCAACTTACTAGGGTACGACCGGAGCTGAATTCAGCGACCCGCCGCGGGCGCAAGGCTGCCGCAAGAATGCGTTGATTGATGATCGGGTTTATCCCAACCTGATTCGACGAAGTCACCAATACACGCGGATCTGGTTCCAGCTGAGAGGCCGTTCGCTCGAGGACTGCTCGGTAATGCGGAAACGCTGCATCGTTTAGGCCATGCAAGCTCCAAATCTCCCGCCAATCATGGACCAAGTCGAGCAGAAGGTGCCTGTATCTCAGCATCATTGCAGGATCATTCGTCTCATTAGCTTCACAGTCCTCTAGGACTTGCTCGACGATCGCTAACATTTCCCCGGGCGCCATTACCGGGGCCACGGGAAACTGCTCTGTGCGAAGTCGGGGTATCAGGGACGCGTCGTAATTGATTTCTATAGGGGGCGACTGATGTGCAGATCGCACGCTACGCCAAAATCGAGATGACCCCGCGAGGTCTATGACCAAATGCACCCGTGACAGTGTACTGCTGTTGACTACCCGGTGCCGGCGCCAGGAGTCAAATAACCAGCTTTGACCCACGGACATGTGCACCGATTCATCTCCGCAATAAAAAATAACGGACGGGTCCGTCACGATCGGCACGTGAATGCGGACACGGCTCACCCAGTGATAATTAAAGTCCACGTGCTCCGCCACTTGTGCGCCCGGGGCAAGGCGCATCAGCCGTGACCTCGCCACGACCTCACCAAATGATGCAACCGTCTGGTGAAGATAAGGGCTTGCACGAAGCGCTTGCGTTGCCTCCATCGCGCCGTCAAATGCGTGGTTCATTTCGCCGTTCACTGACACCAGTGGCACAGCAGAATTGCCGGGCAAACCTGACGGGTGGTCAAGCCAAAAGTCCTCCGGCAACGCTGCCACTTCACTGGCGAGCAACTGACTGTCAAAGCGCCACGGTAGCTGAAGGAAAGGCTGATTAAATTCCATGGCGGCATTACGCCATAAAGAAGGAAAAGATGACAGGCTCCAAGCGATTTCAATTGAATACTTTGGGCTCAAAGTATTACACTTGCCTCCCCTTGAGGATGACCCGGACGATGCAGAAAGGCGACTTACCTGATCACGTGCTGGTGGCACTGCGAAGAATTATCCGAGCCACTGATTTACACTCGCGAAAGCTCGGAAAAAAAACCGGGTTGACGACACCTCAGCTGGTCATCATCCAAGCGGTCGGTGATCTAAAAGACCCGACTGTCTCTGATATTGCCAAAGCGGTCAGTTTAAGTCTTGCGACAGTAACGACCATACTCAACCGATTGGAGCGCAATAATATCGTCAACCGGGTGCGATCGTCCGTGGATAGGCGTAGGGTCATTGTCACCTTGACTGAGGAAGGTCAGAGCCTAAAAAGCTCGGCACCCAAGCCCCTTCAAGACAGATTCGTTGATCGATTTTCACGCTTGGAATCTTGGGAGCAACATCTCATTGTCGCCTCGCTCGAACGCGTGGCAGCAATGATGGACGCAGAAGACCTAGATGCAGCGCCGCTACTCGCCAGCGGTGACTCCGTCATTTAAGAATCGAGTAAACCTACGCGCCGTCTGATTTAACCAAGGACTGCATCACAATCGAAAAATCATCTCGACCGAGACCGGCAGCCTGCAGCGATTGATACACCTCACTTGCACGACGCCCGAAGTCAGCGTCAACGGACGACTGCTCAGCCAGCTCAATGGCCAGACCCAAATCCTTTGCCATCAAGTCCACCATAAAACCAGGCTTGTAGTCGTTACCCGCTGGCGCACCTTCCATAACGCCGGGCCAAGGGTTGTACACCTGAAGCGACCAGTTATTGCCCGAACTCGCCTTCATAATCGCTGACTGAACCGAGGGGTCCAAGCCATTGGCGGCACCGATAGCCAGGGCCTCGCAGGTGCCGATCATGTGGATAGCCAACAGCATATTATTGGCCGCCTTGGCCACCTGTCCCGCACCGTCAGGTCCAGCGTGAAAAATCTTTTCCTCGTTTCCCATCGCCTTAAGCACGTCTTTCGCACGGAGGAATGCCTCGGCTGTACCACCACACATAAATGCCAGCGTTCCAGCCTGTGCTGCCGCGACGCCACCGGAAACGGGCGTATCCATGAAATCAATCCCGCTGTCGCGCGCGGCCACATGAAGCTCGCGGGCAGTGGCTACGTCAATCGTGCTAGCATCGAGTACAAGGGTTCCCTTGGGCAACTG
>Ga0255779_1005204_pt1 | contig 12195 bp, 9 predicted proteins | sample 011ome_21_FD_179977 | JGI IMG/M metagenome (GOLD analysis project Ga0255779, IMG submission 179977) | Coastal salt marsh microbial communities from the Groves Creek Marsh, Skidaway Island, Georgia - 011508AT metaG (version 2) | ecosystem: Environmental > Aquatic > Marine > Intertidal zone > Salt...
AATTTTGATAATTCCGACGCCAAGTCGAATTATCTTTAGCACATGCGGAGAATGATTCATGTGATTTTGGCACTTTTTGCCCTTTCCCAAAGCAGTTTCGGGCAATTGACCATCGCAGAGGTTTCTCCCCATCAAGGCATCGAGGCCATCAATGGTGAGTCGTGCGATTGGATTGAATTGCGAAACGACGGCAATGCTGCCATAGAACTTGATGCCTATTCAATCAACGACGCATTCGATGCAGCAAGCGCCTGGCAATTGCCCGAGCGGGTCCTTTTCCCCGGTGAACGCATTGTCCTCTTGGCGTCAGGCAATGGCCGAAACTATCTTCCCGAAGGATGGAGCTGTCCTGTATTGGACTCCGATCAGTGGTCGTACATCGTACCCACGAGTAATTTATCTGATACTTGGAAGCTACCGGGGTTTAATGACGCGGAGTGGAATCAAGGCCCCGGTGGATTTGGTTACGGTGATGGTGATGATGCCACGATCCTCAGTGAAGCCGATTTCGTTTTCATTCGAAAATCATTTGAAATCGAATCCATCGAAGAATTGGGATACGTCTCGCTCGCCATGGATTACGATGATGGATTCATCGCGTATCTCAACGGCCATGAGGTGGCTCGTTCGAATTCCATGATCGGGCTGGAAGGGAATGTTGGAGATTTTGCGAATGAATATGTTGAGGCGGTGCTCTACGCGGGAGGGCAACCTGAGCAATGGCTATGGGACCCAACGGACTACGCGGGCTGGTTGCAAACCGGCGAGAATGTGCTGGCCGTTCAAGTCCATAATTTCAATGCCAACTCATCAGACCTCAGCATTCGTCCATTCCTTGGTTTGACTTTTCACGAGGAAACGCAATCCGCCGGGCCCAATCCACCCGAGTGGTGGCCGCAATTTCAAGGTTATTATCATGTTCCCTTCCAAATCAGCCCCGGCGAATCGATCACGTTGGCGGATGATGCAGGCAATGTCATTGACGCCTTGCCGATTCACCCGGAACTGCCGCAGGGATACACGGTGGGTCGAGTGGAGGGAAGTACCGAGGATTGGTGCATTTTTGACACCCCCACACCGGGCGAATCCAATGCGGGTTCTACCTGTTTGACCAACATCGAGCCCAACCCGGTTGTAACGTTCCCTTCAGGATGGTACAGCGGCGTCATTTTCATCAACCTTTCGGCGGCGTCAAGCGATCAAGTGGTGCGGTATACCCTCAATGGGGATGTACCCGATGAGAATTCCGAAGTTTTTCCGGCGACCGGCCTGATGATCGATCAAACCACTTCCTTAAGCATGAAAGCGTGGGGCGCCTCAGGCGAAACATTGCCGAGCGACGTGGTAGATGAAATCTATATCATGGACGAATTCACGCCAGATTTACCGACGTTCTCCATTGTCACCGATGAGGATCATTTGTGGGATTGGAACACGGGAATTTACGTGATGGGACCCAACGCTTCAGCGGAATACCCGCATTTCGGAGCCAACTTTTGGGAACCTTGGTCAAAGCCAGCTAGACTGCAATTCTTCGATGCCAACCAGATCGTGCAAGCTCGTGAAAAATTGGACCTGGAGATTCACGGAGGTTGGTCTCGGGCGGAGCCGCAGCGATCATTTCGCCTCGACTTCAAAAACGAGCTCAGCGGAGATTTCGATTGGCCCGTTTTTGCTCCCGTGAACCCCATCGCGTCATTCAACAACCTCAACCTTCGAAACGGCGGTCAACAAAGTTGGGCCACAAAATTTCAAGATGGGCTCATCAGCACCCTCGCCAACGAAACCCACAACCTCGCCAGTGCATGGCAACCTGCTCATTTGTACCTGAACGGTGAGTATTGGGGTTTGTATGCCGCGCGAGAAAAGACGGATGAACACTTCATTGCCGATCATTTTGGGACCGACCAAGCGGAGGTCGATTTGGTTGGCCCATTTGCCGTACTGAATGGATCGGATGCCACCTTGATCGCAGCTTCGAATGTTCTCATGAGCACACCGGCGAACAGCGCGGGTTTTTATTCGCTATTTGCTGAACACTTCGACATCGAGAATTACATCGATTATTTCGTTTTTGAGACCTACACGCAGAATACGGATTGGATCGGGATTGCTTGGGGATTGAACAATGTCAAAGCCTTCCGGGCAGGTCCCGATCATCCTTGGCGTTACTTGCTCTATGACACCGACGCGAGTTTCGGATTTTTCGGTGCTGGCGTTTGGCAGAACTTCATCGAATCAGCGCGCAATCCGGGCTTCCCCAACTTGCACAGCAATTTGTTCGATCGGGTTTTAGACAATGACACATTCCGCCATCAGTTCGTCAACCGATACGCGGATTTGGTGAACACCATGTTCCAAACGAGTTCCTTCAACCCAAGAGTGGCAGCAGCCAAAACCCTCATCGAGGATGCCATGAATTACCACATTGACCGATGGAATTCTCCGGCAACCACGACCGCATGGCTGAACGCCATCAACAACATGACCACGCACAACGCCAACCGGATTCAATCCGCTAGGTCGCACTTGATGGACAGTTTTGGGCTGCCTGAGGCGCATGAATGCACGATTGAAGTTTTTCCCCCTTTGGCCGGAAAGGTACGGGTGAACACCATCGTCCCCGGGCCGCTGCCGTGGGACGGAATCTACTTCGAAGGATGCCCCATTGAATTGCAGGCCATTGCTGAACCCGGTTGGATGTTCGATCAATGGGACGCGAACGCCCACGTTGCCACCGGAGACTTGGCGCAATTCGAATCCTTGGATGTGGTGGCGCTCCACAGCGACGACCTTTACCGCGCTCGATTCGAGCCTTGTCCTGAGGATGCTGCCGCGTCGATTGTTGTAACCTCTTCGAGCTTAAGTGTTACCACTGAAAATGTGCCCTTCATCGATTCCATTGCTTGGTCATTGAACGGCATCACCGTGGGTACAGGTGCAAATTGGATCCCAGCCACGGCGGGCAATTATTCAGCTACGGTCTTATTCGATGGCTGTTCGGTGCACACCGAGGAGGTCTACACGGGTTCGATGGATGTTGGGCACGTTCACACCACCACCCCATTCATGACGCTCGCACCGAATCCGGCATCAACCGCCGTTGAGGTCAGGTGGAACGGCAACCAAGACCTGACCGTCCGAGACGCCACAGGGCGCTTGATTCTAGAAGTCCGCGCCTCCTCGGTGCAGGCGCAATCCATTTCGATTTTGGATGTAAGCAAATGGCCCGAAGGCATGTATTTCATGCACTCCGGGCCATTCAGTAACAAGCTCGTTATTCAGCGGTAAGCTCAGGAATTGACTTCCTTGCGGCGGCGTTGGTCTTCCGAGAAAGCGTCCAAGCCTTCTGCCGTTCCTTCCGCGCTCTTCTTGGTGTCCAATCGGCGCATTTCGTCGAACAAGGCGTCGGCACGATCGTAATCCTCCAACCAAATGTTGGCGTAAATCAAGTTGATGTAAACAAGCCCTGCCATCTTGGCATCGATGCGGGCTTTTTTGTTGTCAAAGTCCGCTTCAGAAAGCGCTTTTTCCCACACCACCACGCAGCTGCGGATGCCTTCCATCGCCTCTTCCGGGCGATCCAAATACTTTTCCATGGCCATCGTCATGTCCAATGCCGCAGTATTCAAATCCGTGTAGTCTACCTTTTTCGTGGTCTTCGCATGGTAAACCGTCATCGGACGCGTTTTCTTCGAAAAGCAATAACGGTCATTCAAAATGTTGTTGATGGCCACCATGCCCGCCTCGACGGACATCTGGCTTAATCGGTTGTTCACCGATGTTTGATTCCAAGCTTTGTTCAATTGACTTTGCGAAGTGTACTTATCGCTCGTGTATGTGGTGAAATCTTCGGAAGACGCAAGCACCTCATCGACCACAACTGATCCGTCAGGCAACTGCAACGTGTAGCGCAGCGGTTGACGGTACTTCATCGTACGGTAGTATTTGTACGAAACGTTGCCTTCTTTGTCCTTGATTTCTTGCTTCCCTTCTTCAGGAGCCGAACCTTCAAAGTACTGGATTTCAATGGTTACTGTAGCGCCATCTGAAGTGCGCGTCAACCCTTGCAGGTCAATTTTCGAACCGATGATACCGGTCTCAAAGATGCGCTCTGTCGCTACGGGCTTTGTAGGTAAGACCAATTCGGGCTTCTTTTCATCCAACAATGCACGCTCCAGAATCTTGGCTCCCGTGCCTTTTGAGTTGTACTCCTCCATGGCGGCGTCGTAATTCTCTTGGGCCATTTGGGTATCGATTTCCCATTGTGCCAACTCGGCTTCGAATTGCTCTTTGTATGTTTGGTTAACAACGACGTTGTACGTTGAAATTCCGGCCGGAAGGGGCTCGCTCGGGCGGCTAATGTATTCAACCTGAACGGTTTCACGTTGAACGTTTTGCGCATGGGTGACTGCCGCAGTCAGCAATACGAGGGCTAATGTAAAAATTCGCATGAGTTTCAATTTCTGTACAAATTTATGTTGAATGCGCTTTGGATGATTCAAGTATACACGATTTTGAACCTGTTCATGCCGCAATTTGTAACTTAGGGTATGCGAAGAGCCCAATTCATTCGAGGATCTGCCATTGTTGGGGCCGCGGCCATCATCCCCCGTTTTCTGACCGCCGGTTCCGGCATGTTCGAAGTTTCCGGCGAACGGAAGGTTGCTCAAATCCTCAACGCAAAGCGCAGCATGGTCCAAAACGTTCCCGTATTGCGTGCTTTTGCCGGCGGTAAAAATGACTTGGTTTCACCCTTTGTAATGCTGGATGAATTTGGACCGCTTGATGTGGATCCAGGGACCATTGGCATGGACATCCAAGCGCATCCGCATGCTGGGGTAGTCCCGACGACGTATCTCGTCAAAGGCAGCGGGCGGCACACGGACAGCATGGCCAACGACATCGTATACCACGAAGGCCAATACATGCTCTTTAACTCCGGACGCGGCGCCATCCATGAAGAAGTAAGCGACGAACAATTGCGCAACCATGGCGGCATTGTCCACGGATTCCAAATTTGGCTCAATCTCCCGGCGAAGGAGAAATTTTGCACTCCGGCTACTGCCATTCACAATCCTGAAAAACTTCCGATCATCGAAACAGATGATTACTGGGTCAAGGTGCTCATCGGGAGCCTTTTTGGACAATCCTCACCGACGGAAACGTACACCCCAGCTTTCTATTATCACATCAAAATCCAACCCAACGGACGGTTGGACATTCCAGTGACTTCCGGACACAACGCCTTTGTTTATGTTGTGAACGGGGAATTGGAGTTGGAGGGACGTCACGCCTTGAAAGATGAACAGTTAGCGTTGTACGAGCGTGAAGGAGACCGATTGCGTTACCATTCGGCTCAAGGTTGCGAATTCTTGTTGTTGGGTGGGCAACCGCTCGATGAACCGGTGGTCTCGTATGGCCCCTTTGTCATGAACACGCAGGACCAAATCAATCTTTGTTTTCAAAACTACCGGGCGGGCCGGATGGGAGAACTTTGAGTTTTATCAAGGTTGTTGCTCCCAAATGCTCCACTCATAGGGTCCGAGCTCTCGGGAAGCGCCTGCAGCGTACAAGGTTCCGCTGATGGCATCGGCCCATTCTTCTTGCCAACCCGCTGGAACATTCACGCTCTGGGCCGTTGATCGGCAATTGACAGCGATCCACAACGTCTTATTTTCCAGCGATCGTGTGAAGCTCACCACATCGTTGTTGCTCGCGTCGGAGAGGGCACCCCTTCGCGCCTCCGGATGGTCCGCGTAAATCTTCATGACCGCTTGATAATCCTCCAGAAATTCGGCGTTTTGCGTCCAATTGATGGGGGCGTTGCTGAAGAAAGGAACGGTCGTCGCTTGGCCCACCTCTTGACTGCCGTAAATCAAAGGAGCACCGCCCATGAATGCCGTGATGACGTGCGCACCCATCGCCCCGTCCAGCCCATTGTAAAGCGTAACCGGTGTCGCATCCCATGCAGATTCATCGTGGTTGGTCGTGAAGCGCAGTTGGGTTTTCCCTTGCGGCAATGACGCCGTTTGCGATTCATGAATGCCATGCAGCGTGGTGGCCGACGTCCCGCTGTACACGGATTTGATGCCATCGTACCAATTCCAACCGAAATCCAAATCAAATCCAGCCGATAAAAGCCCATCATCAGCACCTTCCGCCAAGAAAAGCAGGGTACGGTCGGTGTTGGCACGCAAACTCGAAATGGCTTGTTGCCAGAAACTGTTGGGTACCCAATCGGCAGCATCGCAACGGAATCCATCGATATCGGCTTCATCGATCCAATATTGCATCGAGGCGATCATCGCTTCCCGCATGGGCCCGTTGCTGTAATTGAGGTCCGCCACGTCTAGCCAATTCGTCCCCGCAGGATGGATAATGTTACCGGATGCATCTTGGGTGTACCAATCCGTATTCACAATCCACGGGTGGTCCCAGGCGGTGTGGTTTGCCACCCAATCCATAACGACAACCATGCCGCGGTCATGGGCTTGGTCGGTGAGGTCGCGCAAATCGTCCAACGTCCCGTACTCCGTTCCGACTGCAGTGTAATCCTGAACGGAGTAGGGCGAATTGACGGAGTTGACGCTTCCGATGGGGTGAATCGGCATGAGCCAAATGGCATTCACGCCAAGTGAGGCCATATGATCCAACTTTTGAATGACTCCCGTCAGGTCGCCGTTGGCCCCAAAAGCCCGGACATTAACCTCATAAAAGACCAAATCCTCCACCGACGGAATTTCCCAGTCTGGTTGAGGATTCGGTGCAGGATTGTCTTTTCGACATCCCGCTAAAATGACACAAGCTGATACCAAAAAAATACTCCACAAAAAAACGCCTGTCTTCATGGAGCGAAAGTATCGCTTATTCGATGATTTCGTGTGTATCGAGGTCGAACAAATGGGTTGTACCGTTGATGGTCAACTCGGCCAGCGCATCGCACGTTCCGTCACCGAAATTCAGGATGCGTTCGAATAAGTTGCGTACCATCGTCACAGTCCCGCTCACGGGATAACCGCACGGGCGGTCGTATACGACGGCTTCGTAGGTTAACGACACCGAGCCCGGCTGTCCAAATCCGTTTGTCACGGTTTTTTGCCCCTCACCATCGCGTTGCCAAACGTCGTCGCCGCAGGCTTCTGTGTCGTGACCCGCGAGCCAAATGCGCGTTCCAGTGTACGTGCGCGCGATATTCATGTTCGGCCGGTTCACCTCCATGGATGTCTCTTGGGCAAACGTCCAGAGGCCATCCTCGTTTTGTCCCGAATTGGTGAGTTGGCGTGTACCGTTCACCGTCATGTTCGAGCCAAAACTCAGGTCGTTGAATGTGACTGTGCGCATCGCACCTTCTTCATTTCGAACATCACCGGTCAATTCTATTTCGATGATGCCGGTGCGCTGCATGCCATTGGGCGTATAGCAGTCTTCACCAAAATCCACCACAATGGTGCGCGGATACACGCCTTCTCCACTGTCTGTGATCTCCACGCAATCCGGCCAAGGCATGCCACCTTCACCGCAATCGGCTCCGCCACCGCCCCGTAAAGTCAAGGCATCCACGGGCTCCTCCACCGCACGTTCCACCATATCCAAAATTGACTCGCTGCTCACTTCATCGCTCGTGGCGACACGCGATTCCTCCTTGTTGCATGAACTCAATGCCAAAGCGGCCAACCCGAGCCCAATCCAAATAAACTGTGTTGTTTTCATGTTTGAATGATTTGCACGGTTGACGAAGCTCTTCCCAAAAGGTTTAACCCATTGGCTGATTTTAACAGAGTCTCACCCGCATCAAAATGCGAGCGTCGCGGAAACCCAAGGTGCTGCAAAGCCAAAATCACCTGCAATAACCCCCACCATGCCGTAGTCCCAAAGCCAACCGTTCCGTGTGCTCAAATTGCGGATTCCCATGGACAGGATGGCCACACCTTGATTCTGTTTGTTTGAAAACGAATTGTTCGAAGGCAAATAGCCGTATGTCAAATTGGCGCCTGTGATGACTTCCGCATACCGGATGTTTCGGATAAGGTAATTCTCCGTAATGAACCAGCGGTTTTCAGCGATTTGGTTCATGGCGCTCACATTGAGCAACAACGGTCGCACCCACAATTGCTCGTATTCGGTGAAGGTGTATTCCGGGTAAAAATAACCCGGACTGTAGCTGTACTCCACGGAGTCGACAGTGTAAGCCAAAATATCCCCGAGACCGACTTCAAATTTAGACCCGGTGCCGATGTTGATGGTGAGGTTGCGGTCCTCTGTTCCCCACGTGATGTTCGCAAACATCAACCCCACAGGCCGTTCGAGTTCCCCATAATAATCCGTAAAACCAATGCCGCCAAAGGAAGCATGCACATTAGGCGCCAATTCCTTCCCGATTTTCAGGGATCCGCCCGCTCCCACAAACGAAATCAACCCACCAATGGTGATGTGATCGTTCACACCCAAACTCACAGAATTCAAGGCAATGTTCGATTGAAAGTACCCTTCACCTTGCTTGAGTTGAATGCCCGAGGGCGCAAAAAAGTAACGGCTTGATTGCGGGTTCAAAGAGAGCGCTCGACCCACCACAGAGTCTGTCAATCGCACGTACTGATCGGCAGTCAGCTCCACCACTCCTTGCACGAGGTATTTGGGGACCACCACATCCCCCATTTTGCGGGTGCGAATACGAAACTCATTTGCATTGGCATCGATGAGCTCCCCCATTCGGGTGGTTCCATCGTACATCACAAGCCGCACGTAGGAAACACCTTCTTCGTTCACCGCTTCGGATGAATTTGATTGCGCCCAAGATGTGCTGTGAACGGCCACAAAAAGTCCAAAGGTCATTAAGGTCAATACGATGAATCTCATGATTTCATGGGTTTTGTTCTGATGAAAGTAGTCATTTTCGAAAGGCATCGACGGTCCGCTCCAAGGATTCCTCAAAAGCAGTGAGCGTCAACCCCAACTCTTCGATGGCCTTTTGCGGCGACACCTCCCAGTGATAATTGCCCCGGCGCACCCATTCCGTGGTCAAGTCAGGTCGTCGGCCGCGCAGTTTAGCAAGGGCTGCATGGACGCGGGCGAATCCCATTTGCAGCCAGATCGGCGCAACGACCATGCGGTGCTTTTGGCCGCTGACACGCTCCAAAGATTCAAAAAACTCACCGTAGCTTCGATTGTGTCCCGCAAGGAGGTAATTGCTTCCCGGCCGTCCTTTTGCCATGGCCAACAGGTGACCTTGCACCACATCATCCACATAGACGTAATTTCCTTTCCAATGTCGTCCTCCGGGAATGAGCCGCCAGTTGCCTTGGATATACCGTTGGATCATCAACGACACGGAAGCCGGTTTTCCCCACAGGTAAGGACCGAATACTCGGGTGGGGCTGACCAAGACTACCGGCATCCCCTCTTCAATGACATAGCGAAGTGCAACCAAATCGGAGGCGGCCTTCGAAGCTTCATATGCATTGAAATAATTCAAGTCACGGGGTTTGGATTCCGTAACTTCTCGGGTAACGGAAGGTCCAAAAACGCCGCCGCTCGAAGTGACTACGACCCGTTGGATTCCCGTGTTCTTCGCCGCACGCAGCACGGCGTCGGTACCGTGGGCATTCACCTCAAAATAGGTCTCTGATTTTCGCTCCCAAACGGTGGCGCAGGCGGCCATGTGGTAGAGTTGTTCGCACCCTGCGAATGCCCTTTCCAATCCTGCTTGATCGAGCAAATCAGCCGTGACCAGCTCCACGCCCCAGGTCTGGAGTCTTCCCGCCTTTGCGGGGTTGCGCACCAACGCTCGGACTTCGTGTCCCGCATCGAGCAATGCACGGATCAAGTGAGCTCCTATGAATCCTGTCCCTCCTGTGATGGCGACTTTCATGGCTTCAAGAAGGTTTCCAACTCATTTCCGGATGGCGCAAAAAACGTGCCGTCGTATTCGTCCACGCCATGAAGATGTGCACCAAAATCGCAGGCCATAAACTCTGGGTTTGCAAGGTGACCCAGCACAGCAAAAAACCCAGTGGAATAGCGCCGATCGCTTCATCCCGCCCTTTGGGCACATGGGTAGCCGAATACAGCACCGTATTGACTGCGACAGCGGGCCATGCCCCCATGGTCTCGACCAACGGAAACAGCAATACCCCGCGAAATAAGAATTCATAACCTGCGAGGTACAGGGCCCAACCCCACCAATTCACCCCCATCATGCCCACAGTCCATTGGCGTGCTTGCACCTGTGGATATTGCGGGTCAAATTTCCGTGCTCCCAACCAAGCCACAGCCACGACCGCAGCACCAAGCCCGATGGTCCACTTCCAAATCAAGTTGCTGTGTTCAGCAGGCCAACGCAACCCCAAATCCTGCAGATTCCAACCCAGCATTCCGGCCATTGCCGCGGCTGGAATGACCCCCATCGTCACAAAGCCCCATGCTTTGGCTGTGAAAATGTGCCAAAGGCAAGCTTGGTCGAATTCCATGCGCTGATGAAACCAGGATTTCAGCCCCTCCCCGTGAAACACAAACCAAAAGGCCAGAAACCCCACCAGCCCCAATGTCAATGGCAACACCGATAGCCAATCCTGTGGCGAAAGAGGCGGAATCAAATTCATTTTTTCAGTTTTGACTTCCGTTGGGTTTTCAAATGATTGTATACCGCCAATGTGGTTTTGAGCGGTCTTGGAAACACGCGCAGAATACCCAGCGTAAGCCAGTTTTTGAATCCCGGAATGATGACCGCTTTGCCTTTGAATGCCCTATCGAGTGAGAACGCTGCCACGTCTGCTGGCTTCATCGCACTCACCCGCGACATGGCCGATCCGTGACGCAATTGTTCGACGACCACGGGATTGGTCAGCATAGCGCCCGGTTGAACGACACTAACATTGATCCCAAATGGCTTCATCTCACTCCGCAAACCGATACTAAAAGATTTCACAAAGGCTTTAGACGCCGTGTAAATGCTTTTGTACGGCATGGGGAAATTGGCCGCCATGCTCGAAACATTCAAGATGCAGCCCCGGCGATTGGCGACCATTTCCGGCGCAAATTCACGGCACATCTCCACGGTCGTGCGCATGTTCAACTCCATCATCAAACGGTTATCAGCGTGGTCGGATTCTATGAACTCTGATGTCCCCCCAATTCCCACATTGTTGATCAAAATTTCGACTTGGACACCAGCGGCTTTTACTTGATTCCTCAATTCCGTTGCACAACCCGACTGGGAGAGGTCCAAATCCATTCCTATACCTTCCACCCCGTGTCTCGCAGCCAGCGCATTCACCACGGACTTCACGTCATCTCCCGGTCTGGAAACCCCGATAATATGGAACCCTCTTCTAGCAAGCTCCGCTAAGAAAGCCGCTCCAAGTCCGGAAGCGGCCCCTGTGACCAGGGCATAAGTCTTACTTGAAGTTTCTAGCATGTAAATCGAATCGATGCCAATTTAGCGCATCACGCTGACCCATCCCACCCGGTTTTCGATGTTCGCCGATCGAGCTTCCTCGGTTCCCCAGCGGAAGGACAATTGGTAATTGTAGATGTTGTTTTCGACATAGTACCCTGCGTAGGACTCACCGCCCTCGTATCCACCGTGCCATTGGAATTCGGGGTCGGTGGTCTGGAAGACGACGTGGCCCCAACGATCGAAAATCTGCATCGAAAAATCGTAAAGCGGGCACGATGCTTCCATCTTGAGCACTTCATTCACCAAGTCGCCGTCCGGTGTGATGGCATTGGGCACGAATACCTCGCAAGGACAATCCTCACCGATAACCGAAAAGTCAAAGTCAATTTCAAAAGTGGCCTCTGCCGTGCAACCGGCAGCGTCCTCGACAAACACAACATGTTCACCGACCGGCAAGAATTGGAAAACACCCGATGCGGATTCTTCCATACCGTTGAGGAGATAAGCGGTTGGCTGCGCGGCACCGTTGGCTTGCGCTCGCACTGAACCGTTGTCGAACCACGTGCAATTCACGTTGCTTTTTTCCGCAAAACTGATGGTCAGGTTGCTTTCGTTCACCACCTCCGCCTCCACTTCGCCTTCGCAACCGGAGGCGTTGGCCGCCAATACCGTAAACGACCCTGCGTGCAATTCAGTGAACAATCCGTTCGAAGACCAATTGGACCCGCCGTTGATGCTGTATTGGAAAGCGGACGGTTCATTGGCCAAGACCTCGATGAGCCCCGTTCCATCGCTGC
>Ga0255779_1005212_pt1 | contig 12184 bp, 9 predicted proteins | sample 011ome_21_FD_179977 | JGI IMG/M metagenome (GOLD analysis project Ga0255779, IMG submission 179977) | Coastal salt marsh microbial communities from the Groves Creek Marsh, Skidaway Island, Georgia - 011508AT metaG (version 2) | ecosystem: Environmental > Aquatic > Marine > Intertidal zone > Salt...
ACAAAATGCTTCAGGGTTTACACAAATAACAGCAACAGATGCTGATGGTCAATCAGTATCAATCACTCTTAAATCTGGTTCATCTTTACCAAGTGGAGTAAGTATGAGTACAAGTGGAGTGTTTAGTGGTACTACACCAACATCAGGATCGTCTGTTACCACAAGTTTTACTGTTGAAGCCACAGATGGTGTTAATACAGCAGAAAGAGATTACACAATAACAGTAAGACCTTACCAATATGCTCAGCTCTCTGGTTCTGGAACTTGGTCAATTCCATCTGGTGTAAATAGTGCAGAAATATTAATAGTTGGTGGTGGAGCTTCTGGTGCTAAGTCACCAAATATAAGTGCTGGTGGTGGTGGTGCTGGTGGAGTAGTTCATACATCAAGTTACACCTTTACATCAACTGATAAATCTTCAGGGATTGCGTATTCAGTAGGAGCTGGTGGAGATGGAATTGGTGTATCACCATATGCACATGATGGTGGATATAACAATGGAGGAGATACCACATTTGCATTATCTGGTGGAACAATCACTGCGAAAGGCGGCGGTGGTGGTGCTTGTTATGGCGGTAATACACCACACTATACAGGATTTAGTAGCACTTACTATAGCGCATCTCAAGGTGGTTCAGGTGGTGGTGGTGCTTGGAGTACCATGACTGGAGCTGCATCAAACCAAGCGACATTCTCTGGTTGGACTTCCTATGGCAATTCAGGAGGAACATACAGTAGACCAACCAATACAGGTTCGTACAATGGAGCTGGAGGTGGTGGAGCAGGTGGTGCAGGTGGTGATGCAATAAACACTCAAGCAGACGGTGGTGGTGCCGGTGGTGCAGGTCAATTATTTAGTAATTTTACCGCTTATGGAGAAAGTGGCTACTTTGGTGGAGGTGGCGGAGGTGGCCATACAGGAGGTTCACGAGCAGCTGGAGGTATCGGCGGCGGTGGCGGAGGCGGTAATGGTATTTCAGGCACACAAAATTATAGTGGTGAAGATGCTACTGATGGAACTGGTGGCGGTGGTGGTGGTACAACTAGTACGGGATATACAAATTATAATGAAAAAAGTGGTGATGGTGGTAATGGAACAATTTTAATAAGGTATTAATAAATGGCATTTACATTAAACAGAAGATTATCGACACTTGTAGATAGTAGCGGTCAGTTAAAAACTGGCAAGATACCTAACGACTATATTAATGGTGATCACATTGCAGATAATGTAATTACAACAGCCATGTTGCATACTGGCTTTACTTTGCCAATATCAAGTTTAACTTCCATCGACACAGATGATGTCACAGAAGGAAGTACAAATTTATTTTATACAACTGCAAGAGTTGATTCACACCTCAGTGGTGGAACTGGAGTTACATATAGTTCAGGTGCAATATCTATTGGACAAGCAGTTGCAACAACAGATTCTCCTACATTTGCAGATTTAACAATCACAGGTAACTTAAATATTACAGGAGACATTAATTCATATAATGTTACTGACTTAGATGTTACCGATCAAACAATTACATTAGGTTCTGGCCAGATTGAAGCAAACTCTGGTGGTTCAGGTATTATTATTGATGGTGCAAGTGCTTCAATACTTTGGGATGAAACAAACGATCAATTTGATTTTAATAAAGGTATCAATGTAGATTCAAACACATTAGTAGTTGATGGAACAAATAACAGAGTAGGTATACTACAAGCATCACCTGCAGTTTCATTAGATGTTGGAAGTGCAACAGATGCTTTCTTTGTACCAAAAGGAACAACAGCTCAAAGACCTACAGGTGTTGATGGTTATTTTAGATATAATACAGATGATGCACAATTCGAAGGTTATGCTGACGGAGAATGGGGAGCAATTGCAGGAAGCGGTGGTGCTTCTGCAATGGAAACAAATAACTTTACAGGTGATGGTTCAACCACAGCATTTACGCTTGCAAGTTCAGTTTCAAATGAAGATAACTTAATTGTATTCATAGAAGGTATCTATCAAAACAAAGGGGATTATGTCGCAAGTGGAACAACAATTACATTTGATACAGCACCAGTTAACGGTCGAAGAATCGTAGTACAACATATTAAATCAAGTGTTGCAGGTAATAGTACATTATATACAAGTTTAACAGGTGATGGAAGTACAACTGCATTTACACTTAGTGGTGCACCAGGTCATGAAAATAATACACAAGTCTTTATGGACGGTGTATATCAACAAAAAGATTCATATATTGTCAATGGTACAACATTAACATTTGACGCAGCTCCAGCAAATAATGCTGAAATAGAGGTGATGTCATTTGCACAAACAACAATTAATCAACCTGGTACAAATACAGTCAGTGTTGCAGAATTAAATTTATCAGATGGTACAGCCGGACAAGCAATTGTAACTGACGGTAATGGTACAATATCATTTGCATCTGTTGGTGTATCAGGAATAGATTCAAGTGCTGATGCAACAGCAATTACTATTGATAGTTCTGAGCGAGTTGGAATTGGAGAGATTTCTCCAGATGAATCCTTAGTAGTCAATGGTGGAGTAAAAATTAAAAGTACGAATAAATTAAGCTTCTCTAATACATCAGATCAAACATATATTCATGCCGTTGGAAGTAACCTATTAGCTTTTGGTACAGACAGTACAGAACGCATGAGGATTGATACCAGTGGACGAGTTGGAATTAACAGAACACCATCAATAGCAAACTCTAAACTAGAGGTTGGCGGTGCAGATAATGTGCCATTAATTAATGTTGAAGCCAGTGGTGTGACAGGTGGAATGGGTATAGGTTCTACTGGATTGCAGTTTTTTCATGGCTCAACAGCGAGAATGAGAATCGACTCATCAGGGAACGTTGGAATTGGAGCGAATAATCCTGGTTCATTCTTTGCAGATAGTTACCTTGTTGTAGGTGATGGCACCGGTACTCCAACTGCAACAATATATGGTTCTAGCTCAGGAGGTTCATATTTATTGTTTGCAGACGGAACATCAGGAGCAGCATCATATGCAGGGGGGATTGAGTACAACCATTCTTCGGACTTTTTAGCATTTTTCGCTAATGGTGGTTCAGCTATGAGGATTGATAGTAATGGTAATTTGCTTCTAGGTACTAATACTTACTCTACTGGTGCTTTTGGTTCAGCTTTTGGAATGAATATCAGTGCAACAAGACCTCAAGTAGTATTAAAAAATGAGACTTATAATACAGATGCATATTTTGGACTTGCAGATAATCTATGGGTAGGTACTCAAGACGATATGAGTTTAATCCTTGCTACAAATGATTCACAAAGCATGAGGATTACGAGTAATGGAGCAATTATCGCTGGAGTAGATGTTGATATAAGTTCAGCCAGTGCTCCAAGTAATACTACATTTTATTCAACAAATGGAGATATTACTGTTCAAGCGGACAATGGAGCCCATTATATTTCTGACCTTTTACCTGGATATAATCGAGGTCAATTTGGGTGTATGGCTGCAAATGGAAGTTATATGTATTTTGCAGTTAATGGTTATTATGCAGCTTATCTAACTTCTTCTGGAACATTATCGGCTTCTGATGAAAGATTAAAAGAAAATGTTACAACTCTTACAGGTTCACTAGATAAAATAAATCAACTAAGAGGAGTAAGTTTTAATTGGAAAAATGAAGCAAGAGGAACTGGAAATAACATTGGTTTTATAGCTCAAGAAGTAGAAAGCGTTTATCCAGAATTAGTAGGAGATGGAGGATTACCAGATGTAGACGGTGAATCTCCGCATAAGCATGTTAATTATGAAAAATTAGTCCCTGCATTAGTAGAGGCAATAAAAGAATTAAGTACAAAATTAGAATCAGCAGAAGCAAGAATAGAAACACTGGAGAACGCATAATATGGCAAACACTCAAATACAGTCCGAACAAATTGCAGATGATGCAGTAACAAGTGCTAAGATTGCTGCAAATGCTTTAGGTATAAATGATTTAAGTAATGCAACTGTTTCTAGTTCTAATCCTGCAACAAACACTAACCCAGCAGGCGGTGTTGGTACATTTTGGATAAATTCTACAAGTGGTGAAGCCTATGTCTGCACTGATGCTACAAGCAATGCTAATATTTGGAAAAATGTAGGTGATGGCACAAGTTTATATAGTGCAACATATTTAATAGTAGCAGGCGGAGGTGGTGGTGCAGGCTCAGGTTATTTTGATGCAGGTGCTTCTGGCGGTGGTGCAGGTGGAATGATTACAGGCACACAAAATTTTCTTGCAGGAGTACAATACACAGTAACAGTTGGGGCAGGTGGAGCAGGTGGAGTAGGATTGGCTTCTGGTAGCAGCAATGATAATGGTGGTGCAAATGGTTCTGCTTCATCTATAGCAGGCTCAGACATAACTACACTATCAGCAGTTGGTGGTGGTGGAGCAGGTAAACATGGTGTAGATGGAAATGATGGTGGCTCAGGCGGTGGCGGTGGAGTTTATGATGGGGGTGCAGGCGGAGCAGGAACTTCAGGTCAAGGAAATGCAGGTGGTAACAATACAGGAACTAGAGGTGGCTCAGGCGGTGGCGGAAAAGGTGCAGCAGGTGGTATAGGTGCAGTAGTAGATGGTGCTGCTGGTGGTGTTGGTGGAACAACGACTATAATATCTACAAGCAATGCAACATCACAAAGTGTAGGTCAGGTCAGTGGCGGAAATGTTTACTTTGCAGGTGGCGGTGGCGGTGGTGCAAGAGGTTCAGATGGTTCTGTAGCTGCCGCAGCACTTGGTGGCGGTGGTGCAGGTGGAGACATTGCAGGTGGTTCAGCAGGAACAGCCAACACTGGCGGTGGTGGCGGTGGTTCAGGCTCAATTTACCAACAGAGCTTCACAAACAATGGAGGTGCAGGTGGTACAGGCGTGGTAATAATTAGAGTACCTACTGCTAAATATTCAGGCACAACTACAGGCTCACCCACAGTATTAACAGAAGGAGATGATAAAGTTATTATTTTCAAATCAAGTGGAACATACACAGCATAAGAGATAAATATGGCTATATACGCAAAAGTAAAAAATGGAATAGTAGAAAAGGTTATTGTTGCAGAACCTGAGTTTTTTGATACCTTTGTTGATGATTCAGCAGGTACTTGGATAGAAACAAAAATGGATGGTTCTATAAGAAAAAATTATGCAGGCATAGGTTTTTCTTATGATTCAACAAGAGATGCTTTCATTCCACCTCAACCATATCCTTCATGGACATTAAACGAAGATACTTGTTTATGGGAATGCCCAGTAGCATATCCTACGGATGGCAATATGTATAATTGGAACGAAGAAACACAAGCATGGGATTTACAGGAATAAATACTTAAATGGCAAATACAAAAATTACATCAAGAGTTATAGCAGATAACAGTGTTGGAATAGATGCACTGAATGTAACTGATGGCACAAACGGTCAAGCACTTGTTACTGATGGTAGTGGAGGTTTATCTTTTGCATCTGTTGGTGTATCAGGAATAGACTCAAGTGCTGATGCTACTGCTATAACCATAGATAGCTCGGAGAATGTTTTGGTGGGTACTACTAGTGCAAGTAATATATCTAATGGAACAAACGCAGGTATTGGATTAATTGGTCAATTGGATTATATAGCGGTAGCCAGAGACGGCGGAAGCACAGCATATTTCAATCGTTTAACATCTGACGGCAACATTGTAGAATTCCGCAAAGACGGCTCAACAGTTGGAAGTATTAAGGTTGGAAGCAATCAGCTAATTATTGACGCTTCAGCATCAAATCTTGTTCTTGAAAACTCAACACGAGTTATTACTTTTTCATCTTCTGCTTTTGCTGGTTCTGGTTCTGGTAACGATGCTGTAATTGATTTAGGTATCAGCAACAGACGATTCAAAAACCTCTACCTTTCAGGCGGTGTGTATCTAGGCGGTACTTCTGCAGCTAATGCACTTGATGATTATGAAGAAGGTACTTGGACACCTGCTTTTTATACTTATAGTGGAGTAACAACAACATCAATAACCATCAATCTTGCTACATATACAAAAATTGGAAATATAGTTCATATACACGCAAACATAGATGTAACATTATCTTCATTACCTGGTCAAACAGTTACTATAACTGGATTACCATTTGCAGCTAGTAACGCAAGTGATACAGGACAAAGAGCAATCATAGCTCTAGGTGGAGATACTGCAAATACAGGTGGGAATACTTCTAAAGCACACTTTAGAACAAATGGTTCTCAACTGGATGGAGTATATTTTAATGCAAGTCATAATACAGCACTTTGGAATTATGCCACTATGGACAGTCCAACATTTGCACTACACATTCATGGATTTTATACAGTTTAACAATTATGTCTATCGGAGATAGGCACGGACAGGAGAAAAAATGGCATTAACAAAAGAAACAATCGAAGACAAAATAGAAATTGTTGGAGAATATAAAACTATACAAGTAAGAACAGCTACTGTTATCAAAGAAGATGGCGTAGAGATAAACAGGTCTTTTCATAGACACACATTAAATTGCATAGCATCTGAAAAAAACGAGGACAACAGTTGGACTCATACTGATACAGATGTATCTAGCGAAAGTGCAGAGGTTCAAGGCATAGCTACAGCAGTTTGGACAGATGCGATTAAACTAGCAAAAAGAACAGCAAACGAAAACAATACATAACGGATAATAGCTAATGGCATTAACAAAAATCACAGCAAATATTATTGAAGATGGTGCAATAAGTACTGCCTCACTTGCAAATACAAGTATTACTGCAGATAAATTAGCTGCAACTTTAGATCTTACAGGTAAGACAATTACAGTTGCAACAGCAACAGCAGGTGATAATGATACAACAGTCGCAAGTACTGCATTTGTATCTACTGCAATTGCAAACCTAGCAGACTCTGCACCAGAAACTTTAAATACACTCAATGAATTAGCTGCAGCTTTAGGTGATGATGCTAACTTTAGTACAACCGTTACGAATAGTATTGCATTGAAAGCTCCATTGGCAAGTCCAGATTTTACAGGCGATGTTACTTTTGATACATCTACTTTAGTAGTTGATTCTACAAACAATAGAGTTGGAGTTAATGTTAGCAGTCCGGCCGTTGCGGCTCATGTTTATGGTAAGGTCAGAGCGCAAAAGGCAGGCTCAGCTTCCGCTTATGTTCAACTTTCAGCGGATGAGCTAACGTCAAACTATGCCGCAGATATTTTCTTAAATGATACAGGACTGACATTTAAGCATAACAGTGGTGTTAGAGGCTTTGTGTTCGACCAAAATGGCACAGAACGCATGCGTATCGACTCATCAGGCAACGTTGGAATTGGTACGACTAGTCCTGAAGCTCTTTTACACGTCTCAGCAGCTGATGGTGTTACAGGAGTTTTAAAAATTGAAGGTGGAAAAAATACAGTAACCTCTATAGGAGAAATAAATTCTCAACTTGATTTTGGTTCTAATGATGGTTCAGTAAATAACACTGGAAATATTGGTGGAAGAATAGCCTCTGTAACCGAATTAACTAATGGTGCTGAGACAGGAATGGCATTTTATACTTTTGACCAAGGTTCAACACCAGATTTATCTGAAAAGTTAAGAATAACCGCTGAAGGAAACGTTGGAATTGGTGCTAGTTTGCCTAGTAATTCACTGCATGTCGCATCAGCCGATGCTACAGTTGCACATTTCCAACACACTGATGGTATTAATAGTAACATTCGTATTTCTGATACAAGCGATAGTTTTTACCTAGTATCTCGTGATGGTATTGGTTCTATTGGTGGAGTTAATAGCAGCAGTGGTAGCAATTTAAATATTGACTTAACTTCAGGCAACGTTGGAATTGGTACGACTAGTCCTTCAGAAAAGTTAGATGTAAATGGAAAAGGATGCTTTGCAAATACTTATTCTTATGGATCAACTAACTATCACATCAAGCTAAAAAGCTCATATGGAGATGGCATATCCTCATATATAAGCAATGTTGCAAATGGCAGCAGGATAGATATATCTGCTGGTGGGTACTATTATGGTTCTTCTCTTTATCAGCTAACAGATGGTGCTACAGGAATGGGTACTATAAACATAGATCAGGATGGAACGTTAATATATCAAAGTATTACTGGAGCAACAGCAAACAGTACAGTTAATCCAGTTGAACGCTTCCGCATAGACTCATCAGGCAACGTTGGAATTGGTACGACTAGTCCTGATACCTTGCTAAATATTGCTTCAGCGTCTGCACCTACTTTAAGAATAGAAAACACCGATGGTAGTCTTGGGACTGACCAAGTTATAGGAGCTGTAGAGTTTTACAAAACAGACATTAGTGGTGCAGGTGCAGGTGTAGCTGGTGGGATGCAATTACTTTCAACCTTTTCTACAGGTTCAAGAACCGCACTTACTTTTAGCACCTCTAACGCTGATGGCAACGACGTAGAACGCCTTCGCATTGACGCATACGGAAATGTTGGAATTGGTACGAATAATCCTGCTTATAATTTAGAAATTTGGGGTGCAGCTGACCCTGCTGTTAGAGTTTATAACACAGGCACAGGCACTTCAGATGATTCCCTTTTAAGATTACAAATTGCAGGAACAACTGCAAGAAACTTTATTTATTTTGGTGATTCAGGCGACTCAGATATAGGTAATATAGAATACAACCATTCAGATAACTCTATGCGATTCACCACTAATACTGCTGAAGCGTTGAGGATTGATAGTTCAGGTCTAAGTCTAGGAGATACAGATGGAGATTATGTAAGCAGAAATAATACTGGAGGACTACATGTAAAAAGGGGTGGTATCTTAATGAATGGACCTCCTGGTAATGCTAATATGAGTAGTGCAGCTGCAGATAACTGCTGGACATATCATGGACAAGGAGGTAGAGGAGGCAGTTTTACAAGTCTAACAATTTCCGTACCAAATCCTAATAATGGTGCAAGTGGTGTTGGTTATGGAGGATTTTCTTTAGAATTTTATATCGCAGGTTTTGATGCAAAGTATCATAGTGGACATTTTTCTGGATATGTAAATAATAGTATAACACTTTCTAAAAGAGCTTTTTGGGATAGCTCAGGTAGTGGAACGCTATCAAGCGGATCAGTCGGTGTACAAGGATTTTATTTAACAATTGGATTTCCAAGTATGACTCACCCTACCTGTAAGTTTGTAATCAATAAAGGAGGACATGGAGTATCTGGACCTTATACAAATATGTCAGGAGTTTCAATAACATGGGCATAATAGGAGAAATTAAATGACTTTTACATGGACATTTGAGATAATAAATTTAGTACCTTTTAATATTAATAGTCGTCAAAGAGACATTATTAAACAAGTTGGATATGTAATAAGAGGAACTGATAGCAGAGGACATTACTCTGAAGCAGGCGGAGCAGTAATGTTTGATGATAATACAGTTATAGCAGATTCATATACTTCAATCGAAGATATTTCAAACGAAGACTTGCAAAATTGGGTAACAGCAAAAATAGGAGCCGAAAGAATACAAGAAATGAAAGATGAAATTACAGCAACAGTAAATTCATTACCAGATGACTGGGTAGTTGCACCTATAGAGGAATAACATGGTATTAACAAAAATAACAACAAACAATAATTGAAGATTCACAAGCAAGAATAGAAACATTAGGAAATCCTTAAAATTGAAGTGTAAACTATTATAAATAGACTTATAATAGGAATTAATTATGGCTCAACCAAATAGTAGAACAACACTTGTCGATTATTGTTTAAGATCACTTGGAGCACCAGTGATTGAAATTAATGTTGATGAAGATCAAATCGATGATAGAATAGACGAAGCTCTACAATTCTATCAAACATATCATAGTGATTCTATTGAGAAGTTTTATTTAAAACACGAAGTTACAAATTCATCTTTAACATTGACGGCAGCTGTTGCAAGCAATTTTATTGTCGGTGAAAAAATTACAGGTGGAACCTCTGGTGCAGAGGCTATTGTAAAAACAGTCTCAGGAAGTACAATCACATATAATCGACCAACTGATTTAAATAAACCTTTTTCAGCTGCAGAAACAATTACGGGCGATGGCTCAAGCTCAACTGCAGTAATATCAAGTATTACAAAAGGAGATATTGAAAATGGATATATTACAATATCAAATTTAATTACTGATGTTGTAAGAGTTATGCCAATTCGCGATACTGTAAGTTCAAGCGATATGTTTGATATTCGATATCAAATTCATTTAAATGATTTACATTCAGTTGGCTTTATGGGTAACTTAACAGAATATGTTATGAGTCAACAATATCTTTCTTTATTAGATTTAGTAATTGATTCAGATAATAAACATATTAACTTTGATAAGCATACAAATAAATTAGATATCTTTATGGATTGGGATGAAGAAGTACAAAAAGGAGACTACTTAGTAGTCGAATGCTATCGTATTATTGACCCAGATACTTACACTGATGTTTATAATGATTACTTCTTAAAAAGATATGCAACTGCACTTATTAAAAGACAATGGGGAACGAACTTAATTAAGTTTGAAGGTATGGTAATGCCAGGTGGAGTTACATTTAATGGTCGTCAAATTTTTGATGATGCAAACGAAGAGATCACAAAATTAGAAGAAGAAGCAAGATTGAATTGGGAACAACCAGTCGACTTCATGACAGGATAAAACATGCCGAGAAATGTATATTTTTCTCAGGCCGTAAAATCTGAACAGAACCTTTACGAAGACCTGATAATCGAATCACTAGGAATATATGGACAAGATGTCTATTACATTCCACGCACTCTTGTCAATCGTGATAATGTATTAAACGAAGACCCAGCATCAACATTTGACGATGCATATCTCTTAGAAATGTATATTGAAAACACTGAAGGATTTGAAGGTGCAGGAGATTTATATTCTAAGTTTGGATTAGAAATTCGTGATGATGCAACATTTATCGTATCAAGAAGAAGATGGGAAACAAGAGTTGGTGTCTTTGATGATAATACAATAGATCCAAGACCACAAGAAGGCGATTTAATCTTCTTACCAATGACAAACTCATTCTTTGAAATTTCATATGTAGAAGATGATTCACCGTTTTATCAGCTCTCTAACTTACCTGTATACAGAATGCAATGTACATTGTTTGAATATAATGATGAGGACTTTGATACAGGTATTACATCTATAGATGATGCAACAGCAAAAGTTGCATATCAACTTCCTATGGATATTACAATTACAGGTGGTAATCATTTTGAGGTAGGAGAAACAATTGAACAAGTTCTTGTAGCTGCCGTTGGAGCTACTCCTGCAGTCAAAGTATTTGGCGAGGTTCAACAGAGAACTAAATCATCAGATATATTAAGTAAAATATTCGTATCAAATATTGGTGCCTCTGGTACTACCACAGCAAAAGACTTTACCGTTGGTGGTACAATAACAGGATTAACATCTGGATATACTGGTACTATTGCTACGATATATAGTGATTTAACAGATACCACAGGTCAAGCATGGGCGACAGATGAGGCTGCTCAAAATATTGATTTTGAATTAGATGCTGATGGATTTATTGACTTTAGTGAGTCAAATCCATTTGGTGATCCATCGGAGACATACTAATGTTTGGAGATCATTTTTATCACGCAACAATGCGTAAATCAGTGGCCGTATTTGGTACACTGTTTAATAATTTAAAAGTCATACGAAAAGCAACTGATGGAAGTGTTTTAAATCAGGTAAGAGTTCCATTAGCTTATGGACCTAAACAAAAATTCTTAGCAAGATTAGATCAAGAGACTGGTTTTGATGCTGGAATGTCTATTAAATTACCAAGAATGGCTTTTGAGATTACAGGTCTTTCTTTAGATACTACTCAAAAGCTTAATAAGATGAATAAGATTGTTGAGACACATGCCTCCGATGTTGGTAAAAAGAAAACAATAAAGCATCATACATCATATGATATTGGTATGTCATTATATATTATGGTAAAGAATCAAGATGATGGATTACAAATTGTTGAACAAATATTACCATACTTTCAACCAGAATATAATGTTACAATTACTCCTGTTGATGGATTTGCTTATAAGCAAGATGTTTCTGTAATACTTGGTGGTGTACAAATAGATGATCAATAT
>Ga0255779_1005221_pt1 | contig 12173 bp, 1 predicted proteins | sample 011ome_21_FD_179977 | JGI IMG/M metagenome (GOLD analysis project Ga0255779, IMG submission 179977) | Coastal salt marsh microbial communities from the Groves Creek Marsh, Skidaway Island, Georgia - 011508AT metaG (version 2) | ecosystem: Environmental > Aquatic > Marine > Intertidal zone > Salt...
TTTTTTGATTCAGTGAAAATTTTTCGTGAAGGGCCGGCGTGGTGAGTGGTGAGTGAGTGCGTGTTCGGTCACGGCGCCGATCGGGTCCGTCGGACGCTTCCGGTCGTCGAGTCCGGAAAGTTCGGTCGCGAGAGGTTCTGGAGACGTCGACACACGCCACCGCGAGCGGTGTCGCGACGCGGCGTCGTTCTTTCGCGTGACCTCAGCCTCGGCGACGCGCGCGCTCGCGTCGGTGACGGTTCGAGCGATGCTTCTGTTTTTGGTCGCGTCGTCGCTTCGCCGGACGAAAACGCTCTGACGGAGACGCGCACCTTCTCCCGACGCGCGTTCCGGCGGAACCGCGACTGGATGACAACAACCGCGCGCCGCCGTTCGAGGAACGCGCGCCGATCGAGCGCGCGCCGCCACGCCGCCTGAATCTTGGACGCGACGAAGTCGTGGAACGTCGTGGTGATCGGCATGCGAGCGATACGAACTGACGACTTGCTTGCGCCTTCAGCGCAGTCCCTTCCTTTCACGGCGACAAAGGAAGCAGGGGGCGAATCATTAGACCCTCGATTTCTCCAAATAAAAAATAGACCAAACGTGACCGAACGAAAACCTGGTTTGGTAATCGTTTCCCGAACTTTCGGCCAAAGACGGTCGGACGTAGGACATCTCTCGCAGAAAGGACGCGCGCAGACGCGTCGCGCGGGACCCGCGGTGTCGTCAAACGCCCCAGGTTCCGGCGACACGTTCTGGCAGTCGATCGCGACAGACGAGTCCGGCGAGAGGCCGAGCGTCGATTGAAGGCCGACCCGGAGCCTAGGGGTCGGATTGGTTCTCCCAGATTCCGTTGCAGAGTCGCAGGAGGAAAAAATGACGGCCGCTCGCGCCACCTTGACCCCGAGGTGCGACGCTCTCCCGATTCCCCGGCCGATCGCGTGCCACGCCATCGGCCGTGTCGACTATATCCCTCGCGGGCTGTCGCCCGATCGCGGCGTCGTCCCCCCGACGCCCCCCGGCGCTTCGGTCGATCCGCGATTTTAACCTGGTTTCCCGCGCACCGCCGCTCGGCTTTTCGCCGTTCGCCACTCCTCGTCCCCTGCTCTCGCTGACCTCGGGCGTCCCTCCGTCCGCGACGCGATCCGAACCGCAGCCAATTCGACGCGCACGCGTCAAAGCTCACCTCCAGCGACAAGCCCAAGGACCGCCTCGCGCTGGTCACCGAGGTGCGCGATGCGATCGAGGTGGTGAACACGTCGGAGTACCCGAAATTCCTCTCGGCGTTCCTCCCGGCCTTCGGCGCCGTGCTGGACGCGGTGCCCGCGCAGACGGAGGACAACGTGGAACACAAGGTGCGCAAGAGTGTGTTGGAGATGCTGAACAAGCTCCCGCACAACGAGCACCTGCGGCCGCACGATAAGACGGTGCTCGCGATGGCGACCAAAGCGCTGCGCGCGGAGAATGAAGAAAACGCGCTGGTGTGCCTCCGCGTGATCTTCGACCTGCACCGCAACTTCCGCCCCTCGCTGGAGTTCGAGGTGGAGCCCTTCCTGGAGTTCGTGCGCAGCGTGTACGAGAACGTGGAGGAGACGGTGACGCGCGTGTTCGGCGAGCCCGCCGCGGCGGAGACGGCGAAAGAAAAGAAGAAGGGCGAGAAGGACGCCGAGGCGCCGGCGGCGGTGGCGACGCTCAGCGCGCGTTCGTTCAAGGTCCAGACGGAGTGCCCTCTGATCGTGATGCTGCTGTTCCAGCTGTACGCGCGCTTGATCCCGGCGAACATCACCACGCTGTTGCCGCTGATGGTCAAGATGATCAGCCTGAAAGGCCCTTCCTTCCAGGACGTGCCCGCGCATCTGAGAGGCGCGTACGGCGACTTGAAAGGCGCGCAGGTGAAGACGGTTTCGTTCGTCACCTACCTCCTGCGCGGGTACGCGGAGAGCGTGCAGCCGCACCGAGACGCCGTGAGCGTCTCCATCGTGGAGCTGCTCCGGTCGTGCCCGGACAACGTCTCCACGCGGAAGGAGCTGCTCGTCGCCACCAGGCACGTGCTCTCCGCGCCCGACTTCCGGCGGGGCTTCTACGCGCACCTCGACGCGCTCCTGGACGAGCAGACGCTGGTCGGCGACGGGGCGGCGTGCCGCGACGCGCTGCGCCCGTTGGCGTACTCCTTCCTCGCGGAGCTCGTGCACCACATGCGTCTGGAGCTGTCGATGGCCCAGATCCAGCGCGCCGTGTACCTGTTCAGCCGCAACGTGCAGGACGGAACGCTGCCGCTGAGCATCCAGATGACGTGCGTGCGCCTGATGCACCACCTGGTGGAGAGCATCTTCCGCCGGCGCAACGACCCGGCGCAAGCCGCGGACGCGCGCGCCAACCTGGTGCGCATCCTGGACGCGACGGTGGCCAAGTTCGGCACGGTCAAGCCGCAGGTCAAGCTGCTGCTGGAGAACGGCAAGAAGGCGGAGGCGGCGGAGCTCGAGGAGGCGAAGAAGTCCAAGGCGTCGCAGGACGCCGCGCTCGGCATCGCGCCGCCGCCGGAGAAACCGGCGCCGGCGGGAGCCGCCGCCTCGGACGCGAAGGACGCGGATGCGAAGGACGCGAAGGACGCGAAGGACGCAAAGGCGCCCGCCGAGGAGGACGCCTCCTCGACGGCGCTCGTCGGGTTCGACGGCGCGGCGCAGACCCCCGCGGAGGCGCTCAAGAGCCTCGCGGACACCAAGGCGCTGGTCAAGACCCTGGTGATCGGTATGAAGACGCTCCTCTGGTCCATCACCAACTTCCACGGCAGCGCGCAGCAGGCGCAGGCGCAGGCGCAGGCGCCCAAACCCAAGGGCTTCCGCGAAGGCGAGCTCCGTCGCGCCTCCGGGTTCGTGGCGAACGGCGTGCGGTGCCTGGCGCTGTACCAAGGCTCGGAGTGCGCGGAGATGTGCACGCACTTCGGCGAGGCTTTGGCGGTGCTCGACCCGCGCAGCTTCCTGGACATCATCTGCCTCCGCCTGGACGCGCTGCTGGGCGGCGGCGAGCCGTACGAGCTCGCGCCGATGGTGCAGCTGCCGCACATCCTGCTCCAGAGCCCGGCGCTCGGGCGCTCGTTCGCCGACGCGCTGGCGACGCACCTCGTGCGCGACCGGCTGCACGCGCTGTCCGACCCGCAGTCGCCGCAGTCGCAGCTCGTGCTGAAGCTCTTCTCGCTGCTCATGCACGCGGTGAGCAAGTACAGCTCGTGCGAGGCGGTGCTCTCGCCGCACGTCGTGCCGCTCGTGGAGGCTTGCTTGAAGGCGATGAAGGAGGCGGAGGACCCCAGCGCGTACGTGCGGCTGCTCCGATACCTGTTCCGCGCGCTCGCGCAGGCCAAGTTCGACCTGCTGTACCGCGAAGTCGTGCCCGTTCTGCAGCCCACGCTGGACGCGCTGCTGGCGCTACTGCACGGACCGGAAACGCACGAGCTCGGGGATACCGTGGTGGAGCTCTGCCTGACGCTGCCCGCGCGTCTGTCCTCCATCCTGCCGCACCTCCCGAGGCTGGCGCAACCGCTGCTGCGCGCGCTCAAGTCGTCCTCCTCCGAGCTTCAGCTCCTCGGTCTGCGCACGTTGGAGTTCTGGGTGGACTCGCTGAACCCCGACTTTTTGGACCCGTGCATCGCCGAGGTGGAGAGCGACCTGATGCTGGCGCTCTGGGCGCTGCTCAAGCCGCAGCAGAGCGGCGCGCCGTTCGGCGCCAAGGCGCTGCAGATGCTCGGCAAGCTGGGCGGCCGGAGCCGCGGTTTCCTGCGGGAGCCGCTCGAGCTCGAGGCCAAGTCCAACCCCGAGCACGGCTTGCGTTTGATTTTGACGTTCAAGCCCGAGACGTCCTTCCTCGTGCCGCTCGACCGGTGCATCGCGCTGATGAAGACCATCCTCGCCGCGCCGCCCGTGCCCAACCTGAAGGGCGCGGAGGCGCTCGTGGAGCACAGGAAGCACGCGCTGGCGTTCCTGCGCGCCTGCCTCGCGTCTGTGCTGAACGTCGCGGGCGGCGCCGCGCGCGCAGGCGCGGAGGCGCCCGAGATCCGCGACGCGCTGGAGGGCGTGCTGCAGGGCTGGTTCCGCGATTCCGACGCCGAAACCACCGCCGAGGAGGAGGAGACGGCGAAGACGCGTCTCGGGAACAAGACCAAGACGCAGCTGGAGGCTGAGAAGGGCGTGTTCAAGCAGCTGCTCACCGCGGTGGTGGCGGCGGAGGCGGACCCCACGCTGAAGCAGGCGAACGACGGGTTCGTGGACGCCGTCAGCGAGCACTTCGCGATGCTGTTCGTCTCGGGCATGGCGCCGCTGCAGCCGGGCGGCTCGGGGCGCTCGGGCGCGATCCTGGCCAAGGAAGCCGCGGCGCGCGGCGCCGCCGAGAAGGCGAAGAAGAAGAAGGGCGGCGAGGAGGAGGCGGAGGAGGGCAAGAAGGACAAGAAGAGCAAGACCCCCCCTCCCCCCTCGCCCAAGAAGACGCGCGGCCGCCGCGGCAAGAAGGACGAGGAAGATGAGGAGGAGGAGAAGGATGACGACGAAAAGAAGGACGAGGAGATGAAGGACGTCGACGACGACAAGAGTGGCAAGGAAGCGCCCCATGTCGACATCGACACGTCCTCCCCCGAGCATAAGAAGCGCCGCGCCTCCGCGTCCCTCATCCAGCTCGACGCGACGCTCTTCCTGGACGCGCTCATGGACGCGATGGAGAGCGGCAAGCGCCCGCACGTCGAAGCCGCGCTGCGCGCGGTGAAGACATTCGTGGACGGCGTCATGACGCTGGCGTGCGACTCGACGGTGACGGGCGTGACCGACGAGGACGCCGCGGACGCGCGCGCCGCCGTCGCCGCCGCCGAGGCGGCGCTCGAGGCGGAGAAGGCGCAGAAGGCGCGCGAGGCGGAGGCGGCCAAGGCGCGGCGCGCCGCCGGCGGCGACGCCGCCGCCGCCGAGGCGGACGCCGAGGGCGCCGCCGACCCTGACGCCGCCGAGGTGAAGGGTGACGCGGAGATGAAGGACGCCGACGACGACAAGGCGGACAAGGGCGACAAGGCGGACGACAAGGCGGACGACAAGGCGGACGACAAGGCGGATAAGGCGTCGCCGAAGGCGACGCGCGCGTCCCGCCGAGGCGCCGCCACCTCCAGCAAGAAGTCCGCGAAGACCGAGGAGGAGGAGGGCGACGACAAGGAGACGGAGTCCGAGAGCAAGAAGGGCGACGCCGACGGCGACGCCGACGGCGAGAAGAAGGACGCGTCCAAGGAGAAGGAGAAGGAGAAGGACGCCGCCGCCGCCGCGGCGGCGGAAGCGCTCGAAGTGCCCGTGCCTCCCGCGCTCCGCTGCCTTGTGGCCGAGCTCCTGCCTCGGCTCACGCACTGCTGCTTCAAGAAGTCCTGGCAGTCGGTGGTGGGCGGCGTCGCCGGCGTGGACACGCTCACGCGCGTGCTCCCGGCGGCGGCGCTGCAGTCGCACCTGCCGCGCATCCTGCAGGCGCTGCTCCGCGCGCTCCGCTCGCTGCCGCCGCACGCCGTGGTGGAGGTGCGGCTCGCCACGGAGGTGTTCCACCGCGTGTTGGAGCGCGCCACGCCCGAGGGCACTTCGCTCCGCGGGCCGGACGCGCCGCCGCGCCTCGAGGCGGCGGCGGGCGTCCTGACGGAGGAGCTCTTCTCCACGTCGTCGTCGCCCACGGTGCGCCCGGTGGTGGAGGAGGCGGTGGCGGGACTCGCGCGGCGCTCGGGTTTGGACGTCGGCAAGGTGCTGGACGTCAAGGCGACGCACGTGGGCGGTTTGCTTTCGCGCCCGCTGCACACGCGCCGCGTCGCCGTGCAGGTCCAGGTGGTGCGCATTCTGGACTTCTGCCTCTCGACGCGCCCCGAGCCGCTCATCAAGATCCACGCGTCCTTCGTCGGGCTCTTGCAGGAGGCGTTGTCGCTGGCGGAGAACGACGACGCCGCGACGGCGGCGGCGAAGACGGGCGCCGCGCCCGGCGCGGGGGACGACATGCACGCGCTCCGCGCGGCGTGCATCCGCCTCATGTGCAGCGCCATGGCGTGCCCCGAGCTCAAAACCCCCCCCGCGGGCCAGGAGCAGCTCGCGCAGCTGCGCCAGAGGATCATCACCATGTTCTTCAAGTCGCTCACCAGCCGCGACGCCGACGTGGTGGACCTCGCCAAGCGCGGCTTAAAGCGCGTCATCCAGCAGCAGAGCCTGTCGAAGGAGCTGTTACAGAGCTCGCTTCGACCCATCTTGGTAAACCTGGCGCACTACAAAAACCTCACGATGCCCTTGTTGGTGGGTTTAGAGCGTCTGCTGGAGCTGCTCTCCAACTGGTTCAACCCCACGCTCGGCGAGAAGCTTCTGGAGCACCTGCGCCGCTGGCTGGAGCCGGACGCGCAGAAGCAGGCTGCCGGCCAGCCCCCGCAGCAGGCGCGCGCGCCGCCCAAGGACTTCAAGATCGCCGCCGCGATGATCAACTTGTTCCACCTGCTTCCGCAAGCCGCGGGCAAGTTCCTCGAGCCGCTGGTGATGCTCACCATGCAGCTGGAGCAGGCGTTGCCGCAGTCGGGTGTACACTCCGAGGTGAACTCGCTGTACCGCAAGCCGCTGGCCAAGTTCCTGGGCCGCTACGCCGCGGACGCGGTGGACTTCTTCCTCGCGCGCCTGAACCAGCCCGCGTTCTTCTTCCGGCTGATGGACATGCTCCGCATGGAGAAGGAGGGCGCGCCCATCCGCGAGGAGCTGTGCAAGAACTCGGCGAAGATCGTCGCCGCCGCCTTTGCGTGGCCGCGCGCCGGCGCGCCCGCGCCCGACGCCGGCGCGCAGACGGAGGGGCTGAGCGGCGTCGGCGGCGGGTCAGACCTCGCGTCGTACAACGGCGTGAAGCTCGTCTCCGTGCTCGCGAAACACGACCCCGACTGGCTCAGCGCGCAGCCCGAGCTGGTGGACGCGCTGTGGGCGCGCTGGAAGTCGGACGCGCGCGCCGAGCGCCTGAAGCACGAAGAGCAGCTGGCGCTCCCCGAGCTCCTCGAAACCAAGCGCCTGGTGAAGTGCTTCGTCAACGTCGCGACGAAGGACCGCGGCAAGCTTGGGTACCTGTTCGACGTGCTCTCCGTCTTCGACACGCGCACCTGCGTGGACTTCACGTTCCTGGTGGACGTGTACAAGAAAACGGTGGCGGAGGGGTTCACGCCCGCCGAGCGCCACGCCGTGCTGGCGCACTTCCTGGAGGCGTTCAAGAACAAGAGCGCGCCGCCTTCCGAGCTGACGCACGCGTTGAGGCTCATCGTGATCCCGACGCTGGAGGCGACGCTCGCGGACGCCGCGCGCGACCCGAAGAAGATGGAGGAGGCGAGACTGGTGCTGACGGAGGACACCGTGGCGTCCGTCGTGAACGACCTGCTCGAGACGGCGGACGACGAGGCTTCCGAGACGCACACCGAGGCGATGCGCGTGCAGCTTCTGCGCATGGGCACGTTACTCATCCGGCACGTCCCGGATGCGCTCGTGCGCCACCGCAAAGAACTGATCAAGTTCGGGTGGAACCACCTCAAGTCGGAGGACGGCGGCGCGAAGCAGTTCGCGTTCGTCAACGTGTGCCACTTCCTGGAGGCGTACCAGGCGCCGGAGAAAATCGTGCTCCAGGTTTTCGTGGCGCTGCTGCGCGCGTGCCAGCCGGAGTCCAAAGACCTCGTCCGGCAGGCGCTCAACGCCCTGACGCCGGCGCTGCCCAAGCGTTTGCCGCAGGGCGACCACAAGTACCCAATCTGGATCCGGTACACGAAGAAGATCCTCGTCGAGGAAGGGCACTCGCTGCCACACCTGATCCACGTCTGGAACCTGATCGTGTCGCACGAGTCGCACTTCTACCCGAGCCGAGCGCAGTTCGTGCCGCAGATGGTCAACTCGCTCTCGCGGTTAGGGCTGCTGTCGTCCTCGCCCGCCGAGAACAGGGCGCTGTCCGTGGACCTGGTCGAGCTCGTGTTGCGGTGGGAGAAGGCGCGCGCGCGGCGTGTCTCCCTCGCCAAGGGAAACGACAAGGAGAAGGACGAGAACGAGGACGAAGACGAGGAGGACGAGGACGAGGACGAAGACGACGCGAAGGAGACGGAGAAACGCGTCGGGTCCAAGCGGTCGCGCCGCGACTCGGGCGCCACCGACAAAGAAACCAAGGAGAAGGAGAAGCCTTCGTCCAAGCGCCGTCGTCCCCGCCGCGGCGCCGCCGAGGAGGAGGAGGAGGATGAGGAGGAGGATGATAAGAAAGACTCCATCATGCCCACCTCCACGGAGAAGGACAAGGACGTGGCGATGGGCGACGCGGATGACATCGACATGGGCGACGCCGCCGACGAGAACGCCTCGGACCGAGGCGCGGCGAACGCCGAGGTGAAGGCGCCCCCCGACGCGGACGACTTCGCGCCCACGCCGGGGATGCGCGAGATCATGGTCAACTTCCTCGTGCGCATGTCTTTTTTGACCGGCGAGAGCAAGGACAAGCAGATGCTCGCGCTGCACGCGCGGTCGCTCTCGCTGCTCCGCGAGGCGCTCGCGACGTGGCCCTCGGCGAACATCAAGTTCGCGTTCATCGAGAAGCTGCTGGCGTCGGCGGCGGCGGCGGGCGGCGACGCCACCAACACCCTGCGCACGGGTCTGGCGGTGTTCAACGTGGCGCTCGACGCCGACGCTGAGCGCTTCGTCTCCGGGAACGCGCCGCAGCTCGCGCAGATGCTCGAGCCGTGCTTCAACAGCCGCTCCAGGGCGACGCACGAGGCGCTCGCCAACGCGCTCGCGCGCGCCATGTACCCGCCGCCGCCCCCGGACGCGGCGCCCGGCGAGCGCGGCGTGCCCCCCCCCGAGACCAAGCTGCTGCAGCACCGGCTGGACGAGCTCTGCGCCAAGCACGTCGCCGCCGCCGTCGCCGGCGCGGCGGGCGCCGCCGCCACCCCCAACGCGCAGACCCCGGACACGAGCGTGGCGTGCGTGCTGACGTGCGTCTCCGCGCTCGCGGAACGGAACCGGCGCGTGGTGGACCGCTACCTTCCGCACCTCGTCAAGCTGCTGTCCAGGCTCACGCACGAGCTGAACCAGGCGAGCGCCGCCGGGGCGGCGCCTCCGCCGCGCGCCGCCGCGCGCGGCGCGCCGCCGACGCCGCCCGCGCCCGAGTACGGCTCCGCCGCGCACGTCATGTCGCGATGCGTGTCTCTGATCGCTTCGCGCGTGATCCCGTCGGGGGGGGAGCACAAGCAGCTCTTCCTGCGCATGCTCCTGCAGCTCATCAACGACCCCAACACGCACGGCGCCGCGCTCATGGCGACGCTGGACGCCGTCAAGGGCTGGGCGGACGACGCCGTCGCCGGCGCCGCGCCGGGCGCCGTCGGCGACGCCGCGGCGATCCCCGCGGGCGTCGCCGCGGCGGCCAAGCGCGAGCCCGGGGACGCGGCGCAGGCCGCCGTAGGTCCGGGCGACGCCGCGGGCGACGCCGCGGAGGCGGGCGCGAAGGACGCGGACATGGCCGAGGAGAAGGAGGAGGATGAGCCGTCGCCGCCGAAGACGCGCGGCGGCAAGGAGCGCCCCGGCCTGCGCGGCGGCAAGGAGCGCCCCGGCGCCGAGGCGGCGCGCGAGAAGGCGGCGGCGGAGAAAGCCGCGCGCGACGCCGAGGACGAGGAGGAGAAGGATGGCGAGGCGAAGGACGGGGAGTCGAAGGAAACGAAGGATGGGGAAACCAAAGCTTCGGACGCGCCCTCGTCGACGGCGTCGCCGGCGTCGCCGTTCCCCGAGCCGAACCGCCCCGGGTCGCTCTCGGTGAAGGAGACGGTGCTTTTCTTATCAAAGCTCGCGCACCTCACGAGACTGGGGCGCGAGGTGACGCAGACCACGGAGTGGGAGGAGAAGCTGCTCGGGACGCTGCACGCGCTGTGCGCGTTCGAGGGGCACAAAAGCTCCTCCGCCGCGCCGGCCGACCCCGCGCAGCCGACGCTGCGCCAGGAGGTGTTCCAGAAAGTCGAGCGCAACCACCTGCTGGGTCTGCGCACGCGGCACCCCGAGCTGCGCAAGAAGTTCTTCGCGCTGTACCACGGCGCGGTTGGCCAAAGCCTGTTCCACCGGTTACAGTTCGTGCTCGCGGGGCAGGAGTGGGACGCCATGGCGGACACGTTCTGGCTCAAGCAAGGGCTGGACCTGATCCTCAGCACGCTCGCCGAGGACGAACGCGTCACGCTCGCGCCCAACAGCGCGCGCGTGCCGTCGCTCCTTCCCGAGCGCGGCGCGCGCGGCGGCGAGACTCCCGACGCCGAGAAGCGCGCGCTCGCGGCTGCGTCGGACCCCAAGAGCGGCGGGCCGCCGCCGCCGCCGCCGCCGCCGCGGCCCGTCGGGCGGGACGCGCCGAAACGCCCCAACGAAAAGACCAAGGCGATGCTCGACCGCCACGCCGCCTTCGTGCACCGAGTGGCGTCTTTGCGCGTCGCGAACTTGGTGGGTCCTCTGCGCGAGGTGGCGACGCGCAACGCGCACGTCGCGTATTACCTGTGGGTCCTGGTGTTCCCTATCGTCTGGGCGACGCTCAGGCGCGAGGAGCAGATGCAGCTGGCGAAGCCCATGATCGCGCTCCTGTCCAAGGAGTACCACCAGCGGCAAGCCGCCGTGCGGCCCAACGTCGTGCAGGCGCTGCTGGAGGGTATCTCGCTCTCGCAGCCGCAGCCCAAGATCCCGTCCGAGCTCATCAAGTTCCTCGGCAAAACCTACAACGCGTGGCACATCGCCATCGCGCTCCTGGAGAACCACGTCGTGCGGTACCCGCAGGAGGCGCGGTGCTTCGACGCGCTCGCCGAGCTGTACCGGCTCCTGGGCGAGCAGGACGTGCTCGTGGGCTTGTGGCGCCAGAGGTGCAACAGCGAGGTGACGCGCGTCGGGTTGGCGCTCACGCAGCACGGGCACTGGCAAGAGGCGCAGGATGTGTTTTTCCGCGGCATGCAGAGGGCCAGCGCGGGGCAAGTCACGGGCGTGACCAAAACGGAGCTTTGTCTGTGGGAAACCAACTGGCTCGAATCCGCGAAGCAGCTGAACCAGTGGGAGCTGGTGAGCGATTTCGCGCGCTCGGTGGACCACACCGATTTGATGTTACACTCGTCCTGGCGCCAGAACGACTGGAACGGCGTCAAGGATCTGTTGCCGACATCCGCGAGCACGTCCGAGGTGGAGGAGACGCCCGAGCTGTACGTGATTCGCGTCTACGCGGCGCTCAACAGCGGGCGCGTCGCCGAAGCCGAGCAGTGCTGGAAACAAGCGGTGAAGCTGCTGTTAGACCGCTGGTGGAAGCTGCCCGAGCTGGGCGCCGCCGCGCACGTGCCCAGCCTGCATAGCTTCCAGGTGTTGGTGGAGCTGCAGGAGAGCACGCGCGTGTTGGTGGAGCTGTCCAACGCGCAGCGCCCGCAGCACCAGAACCCGGGGCACAGCCGCACGCTCATCCAGGACGTGATGGAGACGTGGCGCCTGCGCACGCCCAACCGCTGGGACCCCGTGCCGTGGTGGAACGAGGTGCTCACGTGGCGCGGGTACATGTACAACATCGTCGCCGGCGCCGGGAAGAGCCTCACCGAGATCCACCCGCAGCTGTTGCACCACGGCGGGCACCAGCTGGACCAGCTCGGTTTGCGCGACCGCGCCTGGGGCATCAACAAGCTGGCGTCGGCGGCGCGGCACAGAGGCATGGGCGAGACCGCCGTCGCGGTGCTCGCCAAGCAGCAAGGCCACATCGAGGTGCAGGAGGCGTTTTCGAAGCTGCGCGAGCAGAGCAAGGCGTGTTTGGAGATGGAGGGGGAAACAATCACCGGGCTCAACGCGCTCGAGACCACCAGCCTGGACTTTTTCCACGCGCACCACAAAGCCGAGCTGTTCCGGCTGAAGGGGCAGTTCCAGGAGCGCGCGGGCGACGGCGACGGCGCGCACGCGTCGTACGCCACCGCGCTGTCGCTGTGCAAGCAGCTCTCCAAGGCGTGGATCTCCTGGGGCGAGTTCTGCGGGCGCCAGGGCCGGCGGAGCGCGGCGGTGTCGGAGAGCCAGCGCCGCGCCGCCGCCGCGGCGGCGCAGGCGGCGGGGACCGCCGCGCCCGCGGTTCCCGTGAAGGACGAGGAGGGCGCGCGCTGGGTGGAGTACGCGGCGACGTGCTACCTGCAGAGCGTCAAGCACGCGCCGCAGCGGCACAAG
>Ga0255779_1005229_pt1 | contig 12163 bp, 16 predicted proteins | sample 011ome_21_FD_179977 | JGI IMG/M metagenome (GOLD analysis project Ga0255779, IMG submission 179977) | Coastal salt marsh microbial communities from the Groves Creek Marsh, Skidaway Island, Georgia - 011508AT metaG (version 2) | ecosystem: Environmental > Aquatic > Marine > Intertidal zone > Salt...
TCCACTGCCACTTCCAATCGTGTTCCTCGTTCCATTTATTATTCATCTTTACTCTCCATTACCTCTGGAGTCCACAATGTAAACTCCTGTGTGTCCTCATTAAAATCTCTAAGCATCCATACAAGCCTAGCTTGTTGAATCATATAATCATAATCCATACCAGCTTTCTCATAAGCCTCTGTGATGGTATCCCAATAGTCCTCAGGGGAAACCTTTCCTAGAAGTTTGGCAGCTTTAATTTTACCAATCTTAGGGCATCCTTTAATACCATCAACAGAATCCCCTTGTAGTGCTTGTTCATAAAAGAAATAATCCGCAGCCTCTTGGTCAACCTCATATTTCTCCTGTGTATTATAGTTATAGTGAGCACCTACTGCTTGATCTAAGTCTTTATCAATATGACATAAAACATATTTACCAGGTTCTTGGTACATACGTGATACACATACATCATCAGCTTCTACGTTATCAAACTGAAGTGCCCCGCGTTTAAATAAAGCGTTCTTTAGTTCAACTAACATCTCTAAGGCAACTAAAGGCTTCTTACGATTACCCTTATAGTTATCAGCTACATCATACCTAAAGGTTCTCTTAGGGCTCAGTACAAGTACTACATCATCAGTATCTGTGTTATCTTGAATACCTTGTATGAAACCCTCCATTTCCTCTAAGGCAGTCTCTAGGTCTGTCTCAATAGAGGCAACAACTCCTTTATCATTTTGCTCCCAGATAACTGTATCTTGGTATATGCTAGCATACTTATATACAATACTATCTGCATCAATTAAAGCTATCACGAGTCTTCCCCATATACATTATTCAGTATAAACTCACAGTAGTGTATAGCCTTCTTAATATCCTCTGCGCCATTCTTACTTCCGTGTCTTGTAATATATTTAACTACATTACCCTCACAATAATCTAAGCCATTACCCATAATATAATCAATAGGTTGTATTGCCAAATCATAGTGGTCCCCTCCGATTTGCTTACTCATTTTTTCATCTCCTTTAATTCAAAATGTATATATTCCTTACCTTTTTCTACATCCTTTTTTTTAGCTGATATTTTGTATACCCACTTGTCGTTAAACCCATACTTCAGTTGTAAACAATCTATGAAAGGTTTCAAGGTGTTATCAAGGTCAGCTAGTTTACTACTTAGGCCTACAATAATATTTAAATGTATAGCCCCCTTAGGTATCTCAATGTCATCAGGTAGTAAGGGTAAAATAGCACGTTCAAAGTTTCTATACTTATATGATTTAACCTTACGGCCACCATACATCTCATTATTACTCAGCGGTTTTATCTTTAGTTTTATCATTTAAGGGATCCTCCATATCTTTAAGTTCCTTATGTTTATTAGTTAGTCCAAAAGTACTTAATTCCATATGAAGTTGCCTATGACAATTTGGGCATACCATAATGCACTTAGCGAGTTCAGCATCTCTTCTTTTTTTACCGTAATACCAGACCTTATTTATACTTATCTCTTTAAGCTCTGGAACCACATGATGAAAATCAAAGAAAGAGTGTTTACCTTCAATACCACAACGCTCACACTTTTTACCTCTAGCTTCCCACTCTACTTGTCTTAGGCTAGAACGTGATACTGTTCTAATACTCTCGCATTTTTTACAAGCCCCTTGTATTTTTGTGTTGCCTCGATAGAAATGTGTAATAGGTAATACTTCCTTACATCTACTACACTTTTTAGTGAGTATCTCCCCAAGTTCTTCCATGTTTAGCTTCCCCCTCTAATTTAACTCTAAAGTTAAGTAGCTTCTCTACAGTACCGAATGTACTCTCGGCAATCTTACTGAAAGCCTTGACGTACTCATCCTTAACTTCTATCTGTACTTCATCGTGAATATTACCTATGAACTCATAGTCCTTACCAGGAGTATATTTTGTACGTAATTCCTTATCAAGCTCTACTAAGTAGTACTTCATAACTAGAGCACCTGCTCCTTGTAGTAATACATTCAAGGCACTGTGCTCACTTCGGATAGCGTACTTACGTCCAGATAAACCTACTAAAAACCCTTTCTTACTGGCTTTCTTTACAGCACTAGTTAGTTTCTTAAGCGCAGGTAGTTTATTAAGGAAAGATTCCTTTAATTTCTTACCTTGACTAGCAGAACCATTTACGATTTCACCAATCTTAGCATTACCTGCACCATATAAAAACCCGTAGATGAATGTCTTAGCTTGTCCTCTTCCTTTCTCATATTCAGGACTACCTTTTACCCAGTCCTCTTGCATAAGACCAGCGGCTATACCATTAACACGGTGTATGTCATCCTCTAACACCTGCTTACCATACTCACCACCATCGAAGGCTGCCATATAGTGGGCGAGCATTCTCAACTCTAGGCCACTAGCATCACAACCAACTATCTGTTTCCCCTCTGGTACTGTCCAAAGATTACGGCACTCCTTACCTTTAAAAGCACGACTACTTGGTGTCTGTGCAACATTAGGCTTACTATGTGTACAACGTCCCGTAACAGCGCCTAATGTGTTCACTTGGCCATATATACGCCCATCATCTTGTACTAAACGTAACCACCCATTAGCTCCCTCAGCTACCATACCAAGTACTTTCTGAATTAGGAAATACTTACGTAATAGTTGTGCCTCGGGAAACTTAACATTCTTTAAGACAGCCTCATTAATAATTGGAGTACCTTTCTCGGTCTTCTCTGGGCTATGCCAGTTGTACACCTCTTCCATCCATCTGCGAATATGGTGTCTGCTACCAGGGTTGAAATGGATTTCATCGAATCTTCCCCAACGGCCTTTAGAATCCATGTGGGCACCTCGGGCTACTTGTTTCTCATACAGCTTAGATACCGCACCAGACTTAGTATACATAGGTACTACATTCATAGGAATCCAGTCTTTTAAAGGTTTGAATACCTTAGTTAACTCATCCTCGATACTAGTCTTTTCATCTAGTAGTTCTACGTGTAAGGCTTGTGCAGCCTCTACATTAAACTTCCAACCATACCTAGACTGTCTGCCAATTATCTTAGCAAACTCTTGTTCAACATCTATGGCCGACCAAGGTACTGCCTTAGATTCTAACTTATCAAATAACTTCACATTAAGCACTACATCCTGCTCACAGTAGTCCAACATCTCTGTGCTGTAAGTACTCCACGCATCCTCTTGGTCTCCGTACGTACCTTTATTGTCACCTAATCGGTAACCCCATGCCTTTAGACTGTGAGAGCCTTTAAGTCTAGGTGGTACACGTTTACTATTAGAATCAATAGCCATTAAGTTGTAGTACGCAATACGAGATACAATTAATGTATCGTATAATTTCTTATCGCTTAGATTTATACCATAGAGCTTCTCTATTACTGGTATGTCATAAGCTATAATATTATGCCCTCCGAGAGCATCAGCATCTTGTAAGTCATTGATTAATAAGGAAATTTCCTCATTTGTGTACCTCTTGTACTCTTTAGTTTCCGTGTTGTAGGTTACCCCACAATGTACCACAGATACTTTATCGAGTAATCCATCACTCTCAATATCAAATATTAACATTTAAAATTCCCCCTCTAATGCAAAGTCCTCATCTACTACGTCCATACGTCCAGTGGTTTTATCGAAGGCTAATGTATCAGCCATACCAACATCACCAACAAAACGATTCTTTAGTACTCTTAACTTAACGTGATTACCAAATTCAGCATCCTGCATATCTCTCTCAACACCAATCACAGCATCAGATAATTGTGCAATAGCACCTGAGCCACGTAATTGTGAAAGGGATACGCTTGCGCCATCCTCGTGTCCTTTGTCACCCTGTGGGCGGCGTAGGTGAGATATGACTAGAATACCTGCCTGTGTTTCCTCTGCTAAACTACGTAGGTTTGTCATTAAGGCATCAATAGCCTTACGTTCATCCCCATCAGCATTACCAGATACAACAATACTAACGTGATCAAGTACAATAAAATCTACACCCTCTTGTGTGATTAATAACCGTAGCTTAGTTAGTAGATTCTCTTCATCTAGAGAACCGAAATGGTCGTAGAAGAATAGCCTGCCGTCACCCATAGTGGCTTCCCAAGCCTCTTTCTTAGCCTCTAAAGATACGTTATCGTACTCAAAGAATAAGGGTTTCTTCATATACATACCCATAAACCCTAAGGCTGATCTTTTAACATTTTCTTCCAAGGCTACATAACCAAGCTTAAGGCCTTCCTTCATTAGTAAGTGGTACGCAATCTCTTTAACGATTGTGGACTTACCAACACCAGAACCAGCGGTAAATGTAACAAGCTCACCCTTTCGGATGCCTTTAAATTTTTCCTCTAATTTTGGAAAAGGGTAGCTGTATGTTTCAAACACCTCTTCCTTACTTAGTAGCTCCCATAAGTCTTTACCATTAACAACACCATCAATACGTACAGAACCTGCATTGTAAGATGCAGATACTACAGCACCAGTACCCTTAGCAACTAAGAGTTCGTTGGCATCCTTATAACCAGTACTAGCTATTTCCTTTAGTTGTCCTGGCTTAAAAAGGCCAGCTACTGCTTGGACTGCTTGGTGACCTGCATCATCATCGTCAAACCATAAAACTACTTCCTTAAAAGAAAGAACCCATTCTAGGTTAGCTTTGATGTTGCTTAAAGCTGACTGGGCACCGTTGATTAGACTAACTACAGGCCACTTGCTGTTGAAGGCTTCGGCTACAGATAGGGCATCAATCTCACCCTCTGTAATAATTACCTTTCTCCCTCCAGGTGCAAAAAGATGTTGACCAAATAGGCCTACCTTGCTTTCCCCTCTAAAACTAAATTGTTTATTAGGTTTTCTAATTTTCTGGCCTACTAATTTCTTAGTAGAATCAAAATAATTAGCTATTTGAATTGGAGTACCAAATTGGTCTTCACCTACTTGATACTTATATTTGACACAAGTACTCTCGGAAATGCGTCTCGCATTTAGCGCAGCATACCCACCTTTAAATAAACCTAGCTCCACTGTATCCTCCTTAATGTACTCATTGTCATTGTCCGCAAAGACAGTAGTGCCACATGAGTAACAGTGAGTATTACCATCAGAATAGACTGCATTAGCATCCGATGAATTACAGGCATCACAGCCTATCTTCTTAACGTAAGTACCCTCGCTTAATTCTCTCATATTACACTCCAAATTAGGTGGTAGTATTAAAACGGCACTACCAAACCGTGTTCACCTCTTAGAAGTCTGAGTTAGTAGCTTCAAATTTTTCTTCAGCATCATCACCGAAACCTGCTTCACCAGATTCGTCACCAAAACCATCACTACTACCACTGAACTCCTCAAGTTTTAACACTTGAATTTTCTTTAACTTAGCTGATAGGCCTACAGTATTACCGTTAGCCATATGGTACGGACTAATCCAAACTTGCATTTTGATTTTACTACCGTTTCCAATTAAAGTATTCCAATTATCTTCCTTACGACCTTTAACATCATATACCTCGACTTTCTGTGGGTTACCATCAAAGTCTACTGCGTATGTTTTAGCCTTAATTACGATATTACCAGTTTCATTACCATCTTTGTCGTACTCTGGGTTCGTTACATCTCTAGCAACAACTGATTTATTCTTAGGCGGCTTAAGTCCTTCTCTGGCCTCAGCAAGTGCCTCATCGGACATTCTCTGCATCATAGCAACGAACTTTTCCACAGCAGGATCCTTAGGGTCACAAACAATCTGCGCCTCATAGGTTCCCTTAGGGTTGAATTTATAATCGGGCTCAGTTACCTTTACCCACATTGCTGAACCTGCAGGTGTTACTACAGATTTACCTTTTGTTTTTTGAATTACACCTTGACGTGCCATATTTATACCTCTCTGTTTAATGTTTGAATAACTTACCCATTAAATTAGAATAAGCCTCGTGGCTATCCTTAAATAATTGTAAGGTTTCCTCTTCTTCAAAATAACTATACCCAGCTAAATCGTACTCCATTTGTAGAGTACTCAGTTCTAAGTCTAGTTGGTTAAACACGCCGATAATATATATCTTCTTAGCTTCTAAGCGTGATAATTCATCGTGCGCGTTATCTTCAATCTTCATGATATGTGTATTCATGCGGATTAAAATACTTTCTAATTCTTGCATCATTTTTATTCCTCAATTAATAAAATGTTCCCCATGCTATAGAGGGCTCTTATAACCCTTTGATTTTACAACAAAAAACCACCCGAAGGTGGCTAAAGATACAAAATAAAACTACTCTATGAGAATATATAGGTACTATCCAAGACATCCCCTATGTCTAATGTATTAATCATAATATTCTCAGCTTCTTTTGTATGGCTAGGGCTTATTTGTGATACCCAGCTGTTTAAGGGTTTTCCCTCAAATAACTCTACGAATGATTCACGTACTGCATTGTTTAATTTATTTACATCATTAGCAGGTACGCCGAAAGAATCGTGAATTAACATATAATTATTAACACCCTTTGCTCTGCATTTTTCAACAGTAAGATACATTAACGTAGCATCTAGGCTGTGTACTAAATTAGGTGCTATCCCATTACCTTGTTGTTGTTTATTAATCTTTCCCGTAGGTACTTGGACAGTAAGTCTACCAAATACTGATCGTACTCTTCTTTCCTTACTTTTAGTTTTCCATTGTACTACTGGAAAATTAAAGTGAGGGGTTTCCCATACTAAAGGTGCATCGCTGCCATCTGCATAGTAATCATGAATAACACTCTTGATAAAGTTTTGGCCTACACTAGCACCCTCAACAATATCATTAATACTCTTAGAATTAAGCTCTACTAGTAGTTTAGCAACTACCCATTTATCACCTTTCCAGAATACTTGGTCATCATCCTCCATTTCATTTAATAAATCACGTACTTGGTCGAACATACCCCTTTTAGTTACACTATAAGGTACTGTCATAACATTCCTTTTTGTTAGCTTACGTGTTACATTCCCCCTAAGATCCCTAACCTCTTTCCTAGTGGTAACAGTTTTGTACTCACCATCTCTAGTAGTGAAACTGAGTTTATCTGGTACTTGGCCTTTCTGTAGATAATACTCAACGCGCTCTGCAACATCTGTATATACATCAGCAGGTGATACTGAGCTACCCTCATTTGTACGATCTATTACATTGACAGCCTCTGCCCCTTCTTTATCCATAAGTAGTCCAGAATACAATTGTAGGCCACTACAGGTTGCATCTAAGGATATCGGTAAGTCCACAGGTTTTCCCTCTGAGCTGTCTAGTAGTGCCTTACAAGCGGCCAAAAACATTAAAGGCTCATCTGCCTCATTCCAATATTCCACGGTATCCATAGGATTATGAGCATAATCGTAGATGTCCTTAAGGTTATTATCTACCCAAGCAACTCTCTCATCGTACGATTTTTTATCCATACCCCAATTGTTAGCGGTATGTACTTTTAACCAATAAAGACCATCCTTAGATAAAGGCTTAGCATCTGCAAAAGTTAAAAATGATTTAACAGCTCCAGTACTCTGCGGATTTAAGATTTGTTGTATAGGATAAAGACGGCCTCTAAAATCAGTGTTGTATGTGAAGTACATACACTCTCTCTCAGAATACTCAGTAGCTATATTATGAGCTAATGTGAACATAATACGCTTACTTCGGTTTGCCTCTAGTTTCTTTAATTGGATTTCCTTAGCTCTGTACCAATTTTTGTAATCCTCTTTAGTCTTATGTTTACCATCGGAATCTAGTTCACCATAATCACTCTTAGGAATCATATCGTAGACATTTAGTGTATCCATATATGGTAAATTACCATAAAACCTAGGGTTACTCTTAGGTGTCGTGGGATCAACCATACTTCTATCGATAATTGTGTTAATGACATCTAGTATGTAGGTGTTGATTTTCCATCTTGTGTTTTGAATATGATTAATAACATCATAAATTCTATTCATTTTCTTAGGTTCTATGTTACTTTCTATGTACCTACAAGCCTTTTGATTGCGTATGAAAGTCTGATTATTACTTGTGTAGTACCCACCGTTACCCCAAAGGCTAGTCCAAGCCATCGGCGGCGCTATTAATGGTTTGTATGTAACAGAAAATAAAACATTCCTATCCTTTACCCTGCCAATAATCTGCTGAGCATCCTCAGTTAGTACCAAAACTTTCTCAGTTTTCTTACCCTTGTACTGTATGCGTATTTCAAATAAATTACAACCCGATGAAATTACACAATCAATTAACCGTGCACCTATCATTGTTTTAAATACAGTTTCAGTACCATCAGTTAAATCATTACCTGTCATCTTGGCAAGTTTACTCTTACGTGAGTTAATGTAGCCAATACCCCTTGATTTGTACTCATATTCTAGGTAAGCGTAGAACTTAGGTTCATTTGCCTTAAACTGTTCAACAGATAATAGGTCTAGTACCTTGCTAGTTATATTACTAGTTAAATTAGTTATTTTAGGTGTCTTAGAGGATACTGAATTTAACATATACTCAACAACTGTAAATGCTAGGATATCCTCACGACCCTCAAAGTTATCCTTTAAGAAATTCCTATAAACTGCACCGTTTCCCCTAGTGGCTGCAGTAAAGTATTCCTTTATCTGCTCACTTACAGCCTCAATTGCCATCTTTTGTAGAATAGAACCCTCAGTAGTATTAGCAAAGAGTCCTGCTTGTAGCATATTATTAATATTATTATTATATTTACTAGTGGCTTCTTCTAAGAAAGTTTCCTCCATAAACATTTGCTCTAGGATCAAGTCTTGCATTTCCTCTGATTCATTTAAATAATCATCTTCAACATTATATTCTAACATTATCCCCCTCCGATATTCGACATAGAACCCCTTAGGTATTCCTTAGTATACTGTGTATTTTTCTTTTTCTTTTCTGTGCTATAGAGGGCTCTTTTAACCCCTTGATTTTTATAGACTTTTTGCATATTCAACTAAACATTCGTATAAACCTCTGTCATGTCGATTATATGGCGTAAACTCAAAGTACTCAAACCTTTCTATGGCTTCATCAAAAAGTACGTCATAAGGCATATCCTTGTGATCCTCAGAGTATAGACTTAGTACTTGGCTCATTAAAAATTCATTGTATGTCATTTAGCCACCCTCCCCATTTTATTAAAAGTAGCCCAGAAACCAGTTTTATCGTAGTACATTCTCTCTTTAACTCTCGCCTCTAATTCCTCAGCATCTTTATCAACTATCACACGTTTTTTATGTAGTACGTAATCAACATCTAATGTTTTATATAGTCTAGCACCTATAGTAGCCCTAAGACACCCCGTTTCCTCTACTATTTGAGGGATTGTCCAAACACTTCCATCGCTAAGAGTATAACTTTTAAACTTACCTTTGTTACTTGTACCAAAGCCTAGCGGCTGAAACAACCTTTCCCTTTTATTGGTACGGTTTAGGCGTACCCTTGAGGCTTGCAAGGATAGTCCCGTTTGCTCTGCAAGTTCAACAGATGTGATGTATGTACCATCATCTAATAAATGCTTCTTTAAAGTAGTCATACGGCCTCCTTGATACTTGGTAATTGATTCCATTGGTTTAGTGCCATTGACTCACACATATCCATAATACGCTTGTACTTCTTAGCACTACAACCACTAACGTGATAAGTAAATGCCATACTTCTAAGGTAATCCCTTAGGAATTTTTCGTAACTCATAGGTTTCCCCTCTATTAATTTCATTTCACGCAACACCTCTCTGCGTTTATTGTCTTGCATAAATCTACTATCTCTATTAAAGTTCATTTTATTATCCTTTCTTAGGTAAGTTAATCAAGATGTGTTTAATCACATCAACAGTCCAGCCGTTACCTAACATCTTGTAGCGTTGTGTATTTGAAACACTAGAAGTGTAGTTATCGGGTACAGTTTGTAAGCGTTCGCACTCTGTTGGCGTTAGTTTTCTGTATGTTGGGTGTTCATACCGCATGTAATCGTAATTCGCAGCAGTTAGACAATTGCATTTGTCTTTCATATTGCGACCACGCCTTGTTTTGCTATTTGGAAATGTTGCATCAAAGCAATCACCATCTTCAATCTCTGTGTAACCTTTTTTGGTTGCTTCTTTAATAACTAAAACCTTCGGCTCTCTATGACCACCACCCATTGTTGTTAAGCAAGGTGCTTTACCACTATCAGCATAAACACGTTTAATAGATTCATTACCTTTGATGTCTGTTGCTGTGGCAACATGATGGCACGTTGAATCTTGTTTAAATTCTCTTAGTTCGCATAAATGATTATTATGTTGCCACGAAGATGGTGTTAATGATGGTGTCTTGCCTTTTTTCATAGAAGATGAAGTAATACCACCTTTATTTGCACCTCTTGGAGTTTGATCGATCACTGGTTTTTCATAATAATCTTCCAGAATATCTTTAAGAACGATACCCTTATCTCTTGGTTGCTCAATGTTTGGAATGTTAGTCCAATACAATCGGACTCTGTTTTGAGCAGACACCAAAGCTGAATTAATCATTATCGGCTTAACGCCTAAGTACTCACTAATAACATCTTGATATTCTTGCTTCATTCTCACGTTCTCAAGCAAGAAGTACTTAGGCTTCGTTTCTTTGAGAAGTCGCACATATTCAAAGAATAGTGCTGAACGTGGATCCTCAAAGTTTAGTTGCTTACCTGCAAAACTAAATCCTTGGCATGGCGAACCGCCCAACAGTAAATCAATTGGCTCTAGCTCTGCAGCTTTTACCTCTCTGACATCCCCCAGATGTATAGTGTTTGGGTAGTTTTCTTTAGCCACCTTAATGGCAAACTTATCGACCTCTGATGCGTAGTAGTTATTAACCTTAAAACCTAATTGGTCTAATGCGATTTGACCGCAACTCATCCCATCAAATAAACTTAATATATTCATTTTATTTTTCCTTTTATTAAAATCCTAATTGTCTTAGTTCTGCGTTCATTTCCTCGGGTGTTAAGTCATCATCATCCCACTCGTGAGGCTCACAATGTTCTTTACACTCACTGCATAAATCCCCTCTGATAATCTCAGCACCACAGCAATCGCTTATCTCTGCTATTTCCTCGTAATCATAATCCATTTTATCCCCCAAAATTATAAGCCTAGTAGCATAAACTCTGTTAATGCATAGCTAAACATCACAATAAACCCTAGTACAATCAAAGTACCGCCAAACCGCATAAAAAATCTTTCTGTTTTAGTCATAATTAATCCTATACCCCGTAATATGATTCTGGAATACCTACGCCATATTCGGTGTCCTTAACAAAGCTTAAGCATTCACGCTCTAAATCAATAGTGCCAATTTTATCAAGGCGTTTGAGCAATTCGCTCATTTGCCTAGCCTCATCAGCTAGCATATACACCTCATCTTTAAGAGTGCCTATCTCTAGGCTTTTATGAATCTCTTTACCTTTATTGATTAGTGCTAAAGTATCTCTCACGCTTAAATTGTAATCCTCAGCCATTTTAGATACTGTGATGTAATTATTAACATAATCTAAATAAAAATCGTTTAATTCTTTATCGCTTGTCATATTATTTTTCATACATCCGCCCCCTTATTTAACTCATTAACTAAATCATGAATACGCCCCATTTTCATTTCTAATGCCCACTTTTGAGATTGTAAGATCTCAACCTTTTCCTCAAGCTTTGGATATGTTTCTTGCATCCGTGCATCAGCTGACTCTGAATCGCCTTTAGCTATGCAACCCATCTCATAATCGTTATAGCCTTGCTCTCTCAAATGGTTTTGTAGGTTCTTAAACTCACTCTCACGTTGTTCTCTTAAGTGTGCGACAATACTAACCATCATGCCAATATCGCACTCATCCTCACGCATTCTACGCTTATAATCTGCAAGCTCTTGCCTTAATTCTTTTAATGATTTTTTCATACATCCCCTTTATTATCTAAAATTGCATCAATCAATTCTTCACAAATGAGTTCGCCAAATTCCACCACATCCCAATCATACAAAACATATTGAACCTTAGTAATAAGAGCCTCATACTCGGCTGTGTAATTTTCGGTGTTTCTTATATATTTATCCATTTTAATGCCCCCCGTGTACGTAAACATCAAAAGTTTTAGCGTTTTTATGTGGTGTTGAGTAATTACGCCCTCTATCGCCA
>Ga0255779_1005230_pt1 | contig 12163 bp, 15 predicted proteins | sample 011ome_21_FD_179977 | JGI IMG/M metagenome (GOLD analysis project Ga0255779, IMG submission 179977) | Coastal salt marsh microbial communities from the Groves Creek Marsh, Skidaway Island, Georgia - 011508AT metaG (version 2) | ecosystem: Environmental > Aquatic > Marine > Intertidal zone > Salt...
TGTACGATTTTTAATTTGGTCTGAATTAATAATTGTTATTGCATTTGCCGAGCGTTTTGAGCTTATAGGCAGCAAAGATGCCTGGACCAATATTTCTTCAATATCATCTATAAAATTTTCATCAGCCTCAACACCTGCCAACGCAAAAATAGAAAATAAACAAATAATCCATTTCATCCTCATCATATATCCTTAATGTTTTTTATTAACTTGAACTATATAAAGTGACAACTTTACAAATACGTTTTAATACTTTCGCTAGTAACCTAGAACTGGTGCGAGCCAAGTTTCATTTTCATCCATGCTTTCTTCTCGCGCGGTTGCATAAGCCTCTACTTGGTCTTTATCCACCCTGCCTAATTGGAAATAGCGTGATTCAGGATGAGCAAAATATAACCCACTCACACTTGCTGTTGGCCACATAGCCAATGACTCAGTAAGAGTTAAGTTTATGGCTTGCTCAACATTCAACAATTCCCAAATATTTAGTTTTAAGCGGTGATCTGGACATGACGGATAACCTGGAGCTGGTCGAATGCCCTGATATTTCTCTTTTATCAGCTCGTCGTTGTCAAAATTTTCTTCAGCAGAGTATCCCCAAAATTCACAACGAACTTTTTTGTGAGCCCATTCCGCGAAAGCTTCGGCAAAACGATCGGCTAAAGCTTTCAAAATAATTGCATTATAGTCATCTAACTCTGATTCAAACCTTTCTATATGTTCATCAATCCCGTGACCGGCGGTAACAGCAAAAGCTCCAATATAATCTTCTTTTTCATCAATGAAGTCTGCTAGAGAATTGGACTCTAGGTCTTCACGAGACTTCTGTTGTCGAAGACAATGAAGCAAAAGCTCTTCATTAGTTCCATCTGCTTTTAGCACAGCAATAGCGTCTCCAAGAGATCTGGCTGGAAATAAACCTACCACGCCTTTTGGTTGTAGCCATTTTTCACTCATTAATTTTTTTAAGATAACTTGAGTGTCATCCCATAACTTTTTAGCCTCAGGGCCTTTCACGGGATCAGAAAGAATATCTGGGAAACGTCCGCTAAATTCCCATGCATTAAAATATGGCATCCAGTCAATGAATTCATGAAGCTCCTCAAGAGATGGAGATAGCTCAGTGATGCCGGGCTTTAACGGTGGGTTGGGTTTAAGAGACATATCTAATTTAGGTTTAGAAAGTTGCGCATCCGCAAAAGGTCTTAGGGGTGATTTTGCTCTTGAGGCATATGCCTCGCGTTTGTTTGCGTGAGCCGAAGCAAGCTCTTCAGCATATATATCATGGTCGCCCATTAATCGCTGTGCTACGCCTACAGCTCTAGATGCATCTTTGACATAAACAACTGTTCCATTGTATGTAGGATCAATCTTTACTGAGGTATGTGCAGGGCTTGTTGTAGCGCCACCAATTAACAATGGGATGGAAAGTTTCCTTCGCTCCATTTCTTTTGCAACACCGACCATTTCATCAAGTGAAGGAGTTATTAAGCCTGATAATCCAATTAAATCGCAGTTTTCTTTTTCTGCAACATCTAAAATCTTCTCAGTTGGAACCATGACGCCCAGGTCTATTACTTCGAAATTATTACATTGCAAGACAACACCTACAATATTTTTTCCAATGTCATGCACATCCCCTTTGACGGTAGCAAGAACCATCTTGCCGTTGCTTTGCATTTCTCCACCGCCCTTTTCTTCTTCAATAAAAGGCACCAAATAAGCGACTGCTTTTTTCATAACTCTCGCAGATTTTATGACTTGCGGAAGAAACATTTTGCCAGCACCAAACAAATCCCCAACTTTGTTCATGCCATCCATCAGCGGACCCTCAATTACCTCTAGTGGTTTTGCTACAGCCAGCCTGGCCTCTTCCACATCTTCAATAACAAAAGTATCTACCCCGCTTACTAGGGAATGATTTAATCTTTCGTTAACATCAAGGCTTCGCCAATCTTGGTTGGCGTTGCTGGTTGCCGAGCTTTTATCGCTGGCATATTTGGGCGCAAGGTTTAAGAGTTTTTCTGTGGCATCGTCTTTGCGATTTAAAATAACATCTTCAACCGCTTCTCGAAGCTCACTTGGCAAATCATCGTAAATTGCAAGCTGCCCAGCATTGACGATTGCCATGGTGAGTCCATTTTTAATAGAGTGGTAAAGAAAAACTGAGTGCATGGCTTCTCGAAGCACATTATTACCTCTAAAGCTAAAAGAAACGTTTGATAGACCTCCAGACAAAGAGGCTCCGGGACATGTTTTTTTAATTTCCGCACAGGCTTGAATAAAAGATAGCCCGTATTCATTGTGCTCTTCAATGCCGGTAGCAACAGCAAAAACATTTGGATCAAAAATAATATCATGCGGATCGATGCCAACTTGTTGGGTCAAAATGTCATAGGCTCGCTTACAAATCTCTACTTTACGTTCGAGAGTATCTGCCTGGCCCTCTTCATCGAAGGCCATTACAACAACAGCTGCTCCGTATCGTTTAACCAGCTTTGCTTGTTCAATAAACTGCTCTTCTCCCTCTTTCATGGAGATTGAATTTACTACAGCCTTTCCCTGTATACGTTTTAAGCCCTCTTCGATGATGTCCCACTTGCTTGAGTCAATCATGAATGGAACTCTTGAGATATCTGGCTCTCCTGCAATAAGATTCAAGAATTTAATCATTGCAGATTTTGAATCCAGCATCCCCTCATCCATATTGATATCAATTATTTGTGCGCCGTTTTCAACTTGCTGTCTGGCAACTTGAACTGCGCCTTCGTAATCATTGGCCTCAATTAATTTTCGGAAAACGGCCGACCCGGTAACATTTGTTCTTTCCCCTATATTGATAAAAAGAGAATCTGCATCAATCCCGAGAGGCTCCAGCCCACTTAATAACATTGCCTTGGGCGAACTAGGGATTGATCTTGGGGGCAAGTCGTTGACAACATTTTTAATTTTTTCAATGTGCGAGCAACAGGTTCCGCAACATCCACCAACGATGTTGAATAGGCCCTCTTCTCCAAAACCTCTGAGAATTTCTGCCATCTCATCAGATGTTTGGTCATACTCACCAAACTGGTTAGGCAGCCCAGCATTAGGGTGTACGCTTATGTAACAATCAGCTATATCTGAAAGCTTTTGTAAAAATGGTCTAAGCTCAGCCGCTCCTAAAGCACAATTAAGCCCCACTGAAACAGGGTTTGAATGGCGCATAGAATGCCAAAATGCTTCTGTGGTTTGTCCAGATAATGTCCTTCCTGAGGCATCAGTGATTGTACCGGAGATCATAATTGGGATATCCATATTTCTCTCGGCTGAGACCAGGTCTATAGCAAATAGAGCCGCCTTTGCATTAAGAGTATCAAATATTGTTTCAACCATTATAAGATCGGCTCCACCGTCAATAAGCGCGGAGGTAGCAACCTTAAATGTTTCTACAATTTCATCAAAGGTTATGTTTCTAAACGAAGGATCTTCTACATCTGGGCTCAATGAACATGTTCTGTTGGTTGGCCCCAATACACCAGCCACAAAAACTTCTTGAGAATCGTTTTTCGTAAAATCATCAACAACATTTCGAGCAATCTTAGCTGACTCAAAATTTAGCTCATGAACCAAATCCTCCATCTCATAATCAGCCATAGAGGGAGCATTAGAGTTAAATGTATTGGTCTCGATAATATTGACGCCGGCTTCTAAGTATTCTCTATGAATATCAGCAATAATTTTTGGTTGAGTGATGCTAAGAAGATCATTATTGCCTTTCAGGTCAATGGGCCAATCGGCAAACCTATCTCCCCTGTAATCTTTTTCCTGCAAATCATGACCTTGAATCATAGTTCCCATAGCTCCGTCTAAAAGAGCAATTTGTGAATCTAATAATTCTGTTAGTCTTTTTCTTGACGTAAGAATGGGGCTATCTTCCATTTGGCCCTCCGGCAAAGAAACTATTTATGTACATAAGGTTTATTATCAAGTTAAAAAATTTATGTTTCTTGTGATTTGATCTTGAAAAGCTTTTCCGTTTTAGCACCTTGTTTTAAATCGTAGCAATAGGATCAAATCACGATGTATGCATTTTATAGCTTCTAGGCTTATTTGCAAATGTTTGGACTGCGAAAACTAATTTAAGTTGACCTAGGTTTAAAGTCGAGCACTGTGGCGTTGATACAATACCTTGGCATGCCATTTGGGCCATCGGGAAAGACATGCCCTAAATGTATGTCTGACGTAACCGATCTAATTTCTGTTCTTCTCATTCCGTAGCTATTATCAGGCCTTGAATAAACTGATCCTTCTACAGGTTTAGTAAATGAAAGCCATCCTGAAGAAGAATTAAATCTGTCTCTAGTATCAAATAAAGGAGCGCCGCTCAACTTATCAACAAAGATACCATCTGGTGTATTTTTAAAAATTTCGTATTCCTTACAAAACCTTGCATCTGTACCTTGCTGAAAAGCAACTTTATAGGCCTCTGAGTCACCTAACTTAAAATACCCAAGAGCTTCATAAAATTCTTTGGGGCTAAGATATCCTTGATAACCAAAAACCTCTTGCCCATTTTCTAGAAACAAAATGGTTGGGGTTGCCCATGTGGGTGTTTTAATTTCTAGGTCCTGAAGTTGATTGGCCATTCTAAAAACAAGCGGGATATCGCCAAAATAATTATTTACTACATTGGCACGGAATTTATCACAGTATGGGCAATAGCCTTCTGATTCAATGACGATAATTTGCTTTCCTGTGAGCAATTCAGAATTATCAAGCGTAGGCGTTACTTTGCTCTTGGCAAATTTAACACCTGTGGAGTGATCTGGACAATATCCATTTGGATTTTTTGCTATGTAGTCCTGATGGTATTTTTCAGCTTTATAAAACTTTCTGATTGGCTTCACTGAGGTTGCAATGGAGCCATAGCCAGCAGCTGATAAAAGCTCTTGGAAGGTTTGAAGAACTTTATCAATTACCTTTTTTTGTTCTTCTGTTGAATACAAAATGATGGATCTATACTGGGTACCGATGTCGTTTCCCTGACGATTTATCTGAGTAGGATCGTGAGACTCAAAATAATGCATAAGAAGCTCTTCAGTAGAAATAACATTCTTGTTATAAGTAACCTCAACCACTTCAGCATGATTGTTATTGTTAAACTTATTTTTAAGTTTAGTAATTTCTCTATAAGTGGCCCTTACTCCCTCACCGTCAGCATAACCAGAAACAGCGTCGATTACTCCAGGCAAAGATTCATAACCCTTTTCAGCTCCCCAAAAACAACCTGAGCCTAAAACAATCTTTTCTGAATGTAATGTGGCCTCATCAATGGTAGATGCAGAAAGAACACCCAAAAAAAATAGAAGAGTGAGTGAATATAAAGAAAGTATTAGTTTTTTCATTAAGTTGAAATTTTATCAAATAAAATTGAATGCCATATCAAACAAAGCCACGATTGATAAAGCCCAAACAAAGCTTCTTAACGGTTGAGCTTGATGCCCAGAGTCATTGGCAGGCTTTAAGTTAAAGCCTGAAATATAGATTGCTGCAAAAATAACTCTTAAAAGAAGCCAGTAACTTGCAGCCACAGTGTTAGTCTGAACATCGAGGAAAATTGAAAGAATTGCTAATGCTAAGAATGCTGGCAATGATTCTTTTAAATTTTCAGTTGCGCGCCTTGATCTTTGAAACATCCCCTTTGAAATTTTTCGCTTAAGTGTTACTGGAAGGAATAGCTGCAAAAAATATAAGAGCAAGGTATATAAGATTATTTCAATCATGTATTTAATTTATATGCTGAATAAGAAGCGTGGGAACATTTTGGGTATGAGATTTTACGGTGGCAACCAAAGTTTTTTCCTTCACGCCTTTTTGAATGGGTGTGACTTCGACCCCTTCGTCTAAAAGTCGCTGATGGGCTTTTTCTATGTCTTGCACCTCCCAAGCCAATCCCCACATTTTATCGCTGGGCGGCAAATCATCTTCTTGCTCTATAACTTCTATAGTGGTTTTATTAAGCCTAAAAAAAAGCATCCTTTTTTGCCAATGCTCTATGGTTTTATCGAGGGCAAGACGGATGTTAAAAATATCTTTGTAAATCTCTGTAAAGCCGTCTGCGTCATTTGTATTAATCACCACATGATCAAGTTTGTGAGGAGATGATGGCTCTAAACTTTTGGGCTGAGGGAGGCTTCCCTCAGTGTGCTCAATAACAAATGAAAAGATGCCTCTGGTGAGCTCAGGAGGAAGAAATAGGTTTTTCCATTTTCTAACCTGCTGATCAGAAGAATTTATGCCCACCCCATCAGATGGATCCCCCATAAGAAAGTTCCTCTCTTGAAGAGAGCTGTGAACACTAGCAATATCCTCTGTGGCAAAGACCATGCCAATCAGACCTTCGCCAGTGGTATCTAAGTAATAATTTACAAGATCAGCGCCTAACCCCTCGCTGGTTGGAGCTAGTAACTCAAAATAAGTATTTTGGAAATTGAACAAAGAGTTGCTTGTGCCTAATTCTTTATGCGTGCCACTCCAAACAGGCGCCATGCCGAATAATTTTTGGTAATTGTTTTCAGCCTTCTGCAAGTCTTTCACTGCAACAATGAGGTGATCTAATTTATTAAACATTTTATAAAACTATTTTTTTCCGGTTAAAACCAAAGTCCCTGCCCAGTCTTTAGATTGATTGGCTCGCCAGCTTGTCACATCATCAAAACCCGCTTGCCTAAAAAAATTGATCCACTCTGTCTCTTTAAACATCAGCATTCTAGTGCCCACTTTATCCTCCCAGGAATGTGAGTCACTGTTTTCATAGTACAAATCTATACCGACAATAAGTCTTGCCCCTTCATTTAGCCATGAGTTAGCTATTTTCTTTAATATAGCAGCAGGATTTTCCAGATAATAGAGAACCTCCATGGAGTGAATTAGGTCATACTGTTGAGAAGGCTCATGCTCGTCAATGTTAGCAAGAGTGTACTCCTCCCGACCTGCCTGTTTTCTTGCAATTTCAATCATTTGAGAGGCCCCATCAATGCCGTGAGCATCAGTACAGTTTGAGTTTTCAGCAATCTTTCTTACCACCCAACCATTACCGCAACCCAAATCTAAAAATGAAAAATTTTTATTTAGCTGCTCCCTTTCCTTAATTGCAAATTCAAGCATTTCACTGACTGCTGCAGCATGACCTTTTTCCATGCCTACGTCTTTGCCTTGTTCGGCCCAAACTCCAAAAACTTCAACTGCTTTTCGTGGTTTCATAAGATTGTTATTTTTTAAAATTAGATATTTTTAATTACGATTCCTCATTTTTCATAAAAAATAAAGTTATGCCAGAGATAGAAGTTAGCAAAGCTAGCAAAGAAAAAAACTTTAACAACAAATTATCAATGTTATCTCTATCTATCCAATCCATTATATGTAAGCCCCACATCAAATCCCAGATTCTCCATTGAGACGATCTGATGGCAACGATTTCACCGGAAAATGGGTCCTGGTAAACATTAATTTCTTTGCCCTGATCAGAAAAAGAGACAACTTTATACAAAGGCAGTTTTCTTCCACGATATTCTGAGCCTCGTTTTGGCTTTTCAATAATTTCTATGGTTTGTGGCCGAAGAATTGTTCTTTCTTCTACAATTCGCATTGCGGATTCGAAGTCTAACTTTTCTAGTTGAGGTTTATTGGGTATCTGGTCTTCTGTGCTAGAGATACGATATTGTTCACCGCGAACATTTTCTATTTTATTAAAAGAAAAATAAATGCCCGAGACAGTCCATAAAAGTAACTGAACTGCTATAAGCAAACTGATGTATCTATGAAACTTTCTTAAGGTGATTTTCACCATCACTCATGGCATGAGCAATCAAGTTCTTTGCATGCTTTGTAGTTTTTATAATGCGAAGAGGCAACTATAAGTGAGCCCAACAAAGTTAAAGACTTTTCGGCAAGCTCTCCAAGCACGCCCTCTCCAAAAAAAACTGCAAATATAAGAATCCACAATCCTGAGGCACCCAAATAAAGATATGAAAGAATCTTGTGATTTCTGTACCCGGTGATCAAAGCATATAAACTGACAGGAAGCACTATTATTAAAAATGCCTTATGAATAAACTCGTTATCTATCGATAGAGCAAAAAACCCAGAAGTCAAAACTAAAAATGAGGGCATTAAAAGGCAATGAACCATACATGCCAGTGATAATGTGATTGACGCCTTATCTGCGTTTACTTGTGTATTCATATCGTTTGAGGGCATGATTCTATTGAACAAATTCATTTACTGCAACCATTAAAGCATACTCGTCAAGCAGTGTATTGCTTTCTACCAACTATCCCTTAATTTACGCAAACCAATAAAAGTTTTTTGATTGTCTAAACTTGCCACATCTAAATCAAGGCTTAATGCGAGTTCTGCCCTAACCTGATTTTCATTCAATCTAAAAAAAACATTAATTTGGCGCTCTAAACCAATATCGCTGACAAAACTTTCTGCATCCAGACCGTTTTTAAATTTATCTCTAAGAGAAAGCGCAGCCTCATTATTAGCCTCTCGATCAAGAGTGAACTCTAAATTGTTTTCAATGTAATCATGGCCGGGGAAAATTCGTACGTCATCAGCAAGTGGAAAAATATGATCTTCAAAAGTCTTATGGAGAATTTTAGGCTCGCCACCAAAATCACATCTGCCCACTCCTGCATTAAATAAAGTGTCGCCACAAAATAATGCGGGTCGCTCATTTGCATTGCCAGGATAATACAAACAGATGTGGCTCATCGTGTGTCCAGGCGTGTCCAATACTTTTAGAACAAAGTCGCCACACTGCAACTCATCTCCAGCCATTAAACCTCTGTTAACATTCGGTATTGCATCCATTGCATCTTTGTGAGAAACCAACTCAGCACCTGTCGCAGCGATCACTTGGCCATTGCCACCAATATGATCATGATGATGATGGGTATTAGCCACGATGGTTATTTTCCACCCCATTTCCTTTGCCGTCTCAAGGCATAAGGCGTGATCCAATGGATCTATGGCTATAGCCTCAGATGTTTTTTCACATGCCATTAGATACATGTAATTTTTTAAGTCGTTTCGGATGGGTATTTGCTTTATTAGCATTTTATTTTTGATATAGAAATACGAAAACCGTTAAACAGGGGGTATAAAGAAAACTTTAATCGTTGCTTATGAGCAACAATCGCAGGTACAGCAGCTACAGCATTCACACATACGCATAATATAAACTAAATTAGCAATTATTTCATTTCTTGCTAATTGGCAATCTAAAAATTATCTTACTTTTTTATAATGTAACCTTTACTTCCCATAATAATGGTGATAAGTTTACGTTACATTTCAGCAAGGAGAAATAAATGAGCTACACCTCAAATGAAAAAGGAAATTTTATGATGTATGTAGGACTTGGATTTAGTCTGGTTGGTATTGTTTTATATGACCCCTTAGGACTGTTATTTGAAGGCACCGGTTTAATAATTATTGGGCTGGGTTTAATTTGCATGTTTGCTGGTTATAAATATCTAAGCGAAATTGAAAGAGTTAACAAAGCTGTTGAAAACTTTGAAAAAAAATAGGGGGAAATAATGAATGCGGAAACAATAATACCTGTACTGGGAATAATGACTGGAATAATAGTGCCTGTGTCAGTATTTATTTGGTTATATTTTGAGAGCAAGGATAAAAATAAAACAATCCTAGAAATATCTAAAAATATTGATGATCCCTCAAAGATAGAAGACTTAATAGGGATGCTTGATGAAAGAAAAAAGGAGCCAATTGATTACAGAAGAACTGGTGTAGTCACTCTTTTTACTGGTATTGGCCTTTTTCTTTTTGGTGTCTTTTTTCTTGGTTCAATTTTGAAAGGTGTTGGAGCGCTTGTGGCTGCAATTGGCGCAGGTCAGATTCTTGCTGGCTATCTTTATCCAAGGGAAAGCGAAGAACTTACAAGTGCTGTTGATGCATTTGAAAAAAAGTAAGAGAGTGGGAATGAAAAAATTCGTAGTTATGAATTGGACTAAAATTTCACAGGGCCTTGGCGTAGGAATTGGTTTTATCAACTTTTATGTACTTTATTACTCATGGTACATTTCCTGGGAAATAAGCTTTGCTGTTGCCTTTGGACTGGGCTACCTAGCTAGTGCTTTTTTTGATGATTATGTTGGCGATAAACTTGATAAGACCGAAGCCAAAGATCTCTCTGATACTGTTGAAGAGTTTGAGGCCAAATAAATGACTTTTTTTAAACGTTTTTTAATACTTTTTATATGTGGCGCCGTGCAAGTTTTTTTTGCAACATACTTGCTGCTTGAATTGCTTGGGGTTGGTTTGTCTTGGCATCTTATGAATCACGACATTATGTTTATTCCCGGCATTTTAGTTTTTTTAGGATCTGGGTATTTAACACTCTCCTATTATTTTCTAAGTGACGAAACATCCAATAATGCTTTATATGATGAATTTACAGCGCTTAGATATTACAAGCTTGCTACAGCAGGATATGTAATTAATGGGATTGGTATTTTTGTTCTTTTCTCGGTTCAGGATTGGCAAAATTGGAGTTTTGAGCTGGCCAACAATATGATTTATCAAATAGCTGCCTTTGCATGGCTTATTTTTGGGATGCTGCTAGTTTGGTTTTCTATAGGTGACTATCGGGAATCAAAAAGTGGGTAAAAGTCACGAAAAACTTTTAAATAATTTAGAGGAGCTTAGAAAAGCTGCAAACCTAACCCAACAAGAGCTATCTGAAAGTGCTGAGGTTTCTAGAAAAAGTATTAATGCCATTGAAAACGGTGTTTATGTACCCTCCACTGTTCTGGCATTAAAAATAGCCAAGACATTAGATTGTAGTGTTGAGGAGATTTTCAAGCTTCCTTAATATTTGCTGACTCAGCTTTATTTATAATAATGTAATAAAGCGGAGTGAGCAGAACACTGTAAGCAATAACTTCGGGGCCAATTAATTCAAACAGAGCAAAAGTGCTTAGGCCAGCTCCAAAAAGCAAAAATAGCTCTTTACAGCTTCTCAAAAAATTTTCATTAAAAGCAGATCTAATAATTAAAAAATTAATTGGTAAATAAAGCAATGCCGCGGTGATTGACCCAGGACTGAAGTCATAAAAATAAAAACTGAAGAAAAGATGAAAAAAAGCATTAACTACTTGGGTGGTCATTAAAAAAAATAAAACTATGTGGGCGCTACCTCTATTGCTTTTTATTAAGTGAATAAAAACAAAGACTAAAAGAAGTGCAATTAATCGTATTAACACTTCCTCTGTTGGAATGGGATTATTGTCAGCAAAGTAAGTAAGGCGCCACTCTCTAAAATTAAATATTACATGCTCTTCAAAGTGGTGAAGCGCATATATCAATGGTCCCAAGACAATTAGATTACTAAACTTATTCATAAATTATTTGCCTTAAAATTTTAAGGTCATTTTGGTGTTCCCTCTTTCATATCTCTCATCATCATACTCGTCTGTTATTTTAAATCCGCAAGATAAATAAAGGTTCAGGGCTGGCTTCAGAACATCATTGGTTAAAAGGAAAATTTCATCTGCCTTTCTTTCTTGTGCAAACTGAATGCACTTCATTAATAAAATTTTGCCAACACCCCTTCCTTGAAAATCCCTCATGACAGACATTTTTGCCAGCTCAAAAACACTTTCTGAGAAAGGTATCATTGCTGCTGTTCCTATAACAGTTTCATTGCATAAAGCAAAAAAAATTTCACCATTCTTTTCTATTACATGAGATTCAGGATTTTGTAGGGTGTAAAAATCTTCTTCTTCCATCTGAAAATACTCTTCTATCCATTCTCGGTTAAGTCTTTCAAAATCTGCTTTATATTTTTTTTGAAAGGGAACGATCTCTAGATTTTTCATTAGTTTTTCTTTCGCAAGATTATAGATCTAGATTGTAATAATGATCTTAAGTATTGTTAAGGCTCTTCCATAAGTAGAGGCAAAGGTAAGTACGATAAGGGGAATAGTGGTTTCCTAAATAGCTATCGGAACTAAAAAAATTTTTAAGCGCTTTGTTAATTCCTAAATCGCCCTCAAGAAAAACATCTGTGTCTTGTATAAAAAACATTCTGACAACGCCCAATGTCCAAGGCCCCACACCCTTAAGTTGTAAAAAAAATTGTGTTAAATCT
>Ga0255779_1005257_pt1 | contig 12131 bp, 3 predicted proteins | sample 011ome_21_FD_179977 | JGI IMG/M metagenome (GOLD analysis project Ga0255779, IMG submission 179977) | Coastal salt marsh microbial communities from the Groves Creek Marsh, Skidaway Island, Georgia - 011508AT metaG (version 2) | ecosystem: Environmental > Aquatic > Marine > Intertidal zone > Salt...
GAAGGCCGGTTGGGCGCGTCGGCGTGACGTCCATGGAACCGGCCGGGACGAGCGGGGTTGATCAGACCGGAGAAACCGGCGTGGCCTCGCGGTCGGACGCGACGGCGCGCGGCGTCGGCCGTTCGGGGTTTCCGAGGTCGTTGCCCACCCTGAGCGTGTCGCGCGCGCACGCGAGCGTCGTGGCGACGCTCGCGGGTACGCCGCCCGCGCGCGATCGGAAACCGACGGGGGACGCGCGGGAGGACTCCAAGACCCGGAAGACCGCGCTTCGCCTCGTCGCGGGCGTGCTGAGCACGGTGGTGGTCCGGACGCTGCTCGCGCCCATGGAGCGGGTCAAGCTGGAGTACCAGCTGAACCGGTCGATGCTCCCGGTGGGCGCGGCGTTTCGCAAGGTGATGGCCGCCGAGGGCGCGCGCGGGTTCTGGCGGGGAAACGCCATAAACCTCCTGCGCGTCTGCCCGTACAAAGCCATAAACTTCGCGGCGTTCGACGCGTACAGGGGCGTCGCCGTCGCGCTCTCCCCGGGGGGGCCGCACGACGTAGACAAGGCGCTCCTCGCGTTCGCCGGCGCCGCCGCCGGCGTGACTTCGGTGTGCAGCTGTTTCCCCATGGACGTCGTGCGCACGCGGCTGCTGGTGGCGGGCGGCATGCGCAAGTACGGCGGGCTGCGGAACTGCGTGCGGCGCATGTTTCAGAAGGAAGGCATCGGCGGGTTCTACCGCGGGTTCCTGCCCGCGATCATCGCCATGACCCCCAACGGCGCCGTGTACTACACCGTGTACGACCGCCTCAAGACGCGGCGGTTAGAGGAGCTGTGCGCGGCGGAGAGCGCGGCGCGGGATACCAAACGCGACGGTAAAGCGAACGGCAGTGTGACGAGCCCGGGTCCCGTGCGCGTGGAGCAGGGCTACATGATGCTGTTCGGCGCGTTGGCGGGCGCAGCCGCGGAGTTCTCGACGTACCCGTTCGAGGTGATCCGGCGGCGCATGCAGCTGCAGGGAGGGCAGGGCACGATGAGCCAGGTGGTTGGCCGGCGCGCGCTGCGGCGCATGACCGCCACGGTGCGGATCATCACCAAGAACCACGGGCTGAAGGGGCTGTACATCGGGTGCCTGCCCTCGGTCGCGCAGGTGCTGCCGAGCGCGGCGCTCGGGTACTACTCGTACGAGATGTTCAAGATATGGCTCGACGTGGGGGACGAGTAGGTGACTCCCGTAGCCGAGACGCGACACACGCGTTCGATCGATAAAAATAGTACGTACTTTCGCGGAACCGTTCACGCCGTCTTGGTGGTCTTCTTCGCGGTGCTCCCCCTGAGCGGCGCGAGCCGGTCCTTGAGGAGCTGGATCACCTCGTCGCGCGAGCGCTTCTTCTGCCCGACGTTGACGTACCGGTCGGCGAGGAACCCGTGGTTGCGCGTGAAGAGCGCGAAGCCGACGTCAAAAAACCCGATCCCATCAAACACCAGCGCGTCCTTATCTCCGTGCTCGCTCAGTCGCTCCACGAACTTCGCGGGGAACTCAGACCAGTGGATCTGCGAGTTGACGTGGTGCAGCGTGTGCCACCCGTCGTTGAACGAGCGCTGGTTGTCCGGGTGGTTCAGCACGGTGTACGCCAAGCCGAAGTTGCACCGCGGATCCTCCGGCTTCACAAACGCGTGCTGCGACCAGTTCCCGAACATCATCGCCGTGGAGACGGCGATGAACGGCATGACCATGGTCCAGAACGCCGCGATGGGGTTGATCGTGCGGAGGTACAGGTACAGACCCATGCTCCCGCCCATGCCAATCGCGCACCCGGCGAAGAGGTCCCAGCGTCTGCGCTTGAACGCGTAATACGGCAGCTCGACCCACGATCCCACCATGAAGCGCACCCAGTACACGATCCAGTGCGCAAAGTTGTCGCGCTGGTACGCCTCCGTCGCGCTCAAATCCTTGTTCCACTCGTTGTTGTCCACGTGGTGCATCACGACGTGGTGCAGCCAGTACGTGTTGCAGGGGATGCCGAACACCGGCGCGACGATGACGATGTTGAACCGGTTCACGTAATCCGCCAGCCCGAAAAACGCCTCTTTCTTGAACAGGCGCTTGTGCGTGCTGTAGTGCATGGCGAGGATGAACCTCTGCATGTACAGCACGTTGAACCCGAGAAGATACGCCGCGCCGATCAAGTTAGAGGCGGGGAGCACGGTCCAAATCGCGATGAGCGCGGGGTACATCGTGGTCATGATGTTCCAGTACAGCCACGCGATCTCCATGTCGCGCACGTCGTGCAGGCTGCGCTCGAGGAAGCGCTGCACGAAAGCGGGGGGCTTGAAGTAATACTCCTGGCGGGGCTTGTTGATATCGTCGAGATACACCTCGGCGCCGTCGCCTGGGGTCGGGGAAGAGGCACGCGGGGGGGCCGAGCGCGACGGTCAGCGCGCGGACGTCAGCGGTGAAATTGAAACGTTGGCGCCGCGCGTGGCGTCCACGAACAGGCGGACGCGCGCGCGTGTCGCGAGGCGGGAGGGGTGACGCCGCACGCACCCATGCCGCCGCGGCGGCCGACGAGGGGCGCCGACAGCTTCTTCTGCTTCTGTTCGGACACGCACATGGTGCCAGAGACCGTCACCGGCGCGGGCACCAATGGAGGAGTCTGGCCGCCGCGCGACGAACCGAACCGTGCGCCTTCGCGCGACGTGTCGCTCTCTGGCTGAGATTCGTCGCGCTGATCTTTCGGACGCTCGCCGTCGGTCGGTTTCGAGCTCGATCGAGCGTCGGTCGCTTGCGAGCGCGATTTCGTGGAATAATTTGGAGACCAAAGACGCATATACGAAATCGCCCTCACGCGGTCACGGTTTCAGATTATTTTTTTCCGTCTCGCCATCACTCGCATCACTTCGTCTCCAGCGCGAAGTCCTCGTCGCTCTCGGCGTCGTCGCCCTCGTCGCTCTCGGCGTCGGGGTCAAACGCCTCGTCCCCCTCGGGCTCCTCCTCGGGCTCCTCCTCGGGCTCCTCCTCCGCGGGCCCGCCAGCCTCTTTGTCGTCACCCGCCGACTTCGCGTCGTCGGAGTCCGCATACCCGTCCTCCTCCGCCGCGTCACTCGCGCCATCCGCGTCCATCGCGTCGTCGGCGGCGCCGCGCGGCGCGGCGCGCGCCGGCGCCGTCGCGTCTTTCGCGTCTTTCGCGTCGCTCGCGTCGTCGAAGCTGTCCGGCCTCGGCCCGAGCGTGTCCACGTTCGCCCAGAGCCAGTTCTCGAGGTCCAGCAGGCACCGCTGGTAGTGCGTGCGGAGCGCGAAGGACGCGCTCGTCTGCGTGGTGAGGTCCTTGCCCAGCGTCTTGGCGATCTTCTTCCAGTTCTTCTCCGCCGTGACGAGCTCGTACCCGCCGTCGCACAGCACATTCGTCAGAACCTTGTACAGGTCCAGCTCGCTGTGGCAGAACGTGGGCGCGCGCGGGGGCCGCCCGCCGTGCGGCATCGCCGCCTCGCGCCAGGTCTGGAACTCCTCGCGCGCCGACCGCGAACCGCGCGGCCACCCCAGCCGCACGGCGATGGCCTTGCCGGCGTCGCACTTGGCCTGGTTCGCGGCGCTGCGCGCCGAGTCCTCCGCGTCGGCGGCGCCGCCGCCGCCGGGCTTGCCGAACGGGTCGTGCGCGCGGTCCTCGGAGGTTTGGTACGCCGCGGGCGCGAGCTCGATCTCCCAGGGGCACACCCACATGGGCTCCTCGCCGTCGGGGTCGCTGTCGAAGAGCACCTGCGTGTTTTCCCACGGGTCGTCGCCGCCGCGCACGCGCGACACGCGCCCGAGCCAGTACTCGGCGCCGTTGGCGCCTTTCAATATGCCAACCTTCGGTTTCTCTTTTTCGTTTTCGGTTTCGTCATCCTTCGTCGCCGTCGCTTCCGTCACAGCCGTCACAGCGGTCGTCTCGGGTCCGGAAATCGCCGTCTCTTTGCTTCCCGGCCCCGTGGGAAGCGTGCCCGGAGACGCGCCCGCGCTCACGTCGCCCTCAGGCGCCGCTTTGGCGTCCGAAGCCGTCGCGTCCGAAGCCGGGGCGGCGGACGCTCCCGGCTTCTCCGGCGCCGCTTCCTTGGGCGGCTCGGGCGGCGGCGGCAGCGCGCCGTAGGCGGTGGGGTCGGCGCCCGCGGTGAGGTCCTCGAAGAGCATCTGGATGCGCGCACCCTTGGCCCAGGGGCGGTCCAGGCACGCGGAGTACTTCTCCCAGTCGATGATGTAGTCGGCGATCTCGCCGCCGGCGAAGACGGGCGCCGAGACCAGCCGCGGGCCGCCGGCGGGCGCCTCGCCGGCTTTGCGGCGGCCAGGCATGATCATCGCCGGGTCCAGGAGCTCGAGGAGCACCCACACGCACGGCGGCGTGCCCATGCCCTGCCACTCGGGGGGCGCGGGGACGGCGGCGCGGTACGCCACGCCGCGCACCACCGCGCGCTCCACCGGTCGAAGCTCGCGGAGCGGAATCCAGCCCTCGGGTGTGAATCCGACCCGCGTGTCGAGGTACCGCTCGCGCGTCAGCTTCATGCCCTTGCGCACGAGCGCCACCACCGAACCGGGCGCGCACGCGGTGACCGTGGCGGCGTGCGTGGCGGGGGGCGTGGCGGCCAGGAACTGCTCCTTGGTCAGACGCTCGGGGTCGGGGCTCAGTGCGCTGCACAGGGTGGCCAGCAGGCGCGCCGACCGCGCCACCGAGAGCGCCGCGGCGCCTGCCAGCGCCGCGTCCGTGGTGCTCCACTCGATCGCCTCGGCGGCTTGCGCGGCGGCGAGCGCGACGGCGGCTTCGGCGTCCTCCACGGACATGAGCGCCTTCGGCGGGACGCGCAGGTCGAAGTCCTCCACGCCACGCAGGCCGGTGAACCAAGCCTCGCGGCGCTCGAGCCACTCCTGTGCCGTCGCGCCCGACGCGCGGAGCATCGCCTCCAGGGGGGGGAGCACGCGGGACACCACAACCGCCAGCCGGTCGCCGGCGGCGTCGCCGGGTGCCGGCGCGCCGGCGCCCGTGCCGAGCGCGTCGGGGAGCGCGGCGCACAGGTTCAGGCACGCGCGCAGCCACTGCGTTGACTGCGCCCAGAACTTGGTGGAGCCGCTCAGCACGAATCGGATCACCGAGCACAACGCTGTCGCGGCGTCGTCGCGCGCGCGGGCCCGGGCGTGCGCGTCCCCGGACGCGCGTGCCGAGACGACCGCGTCGCCCGCCTCGTCCAGCGCCGCGTACCCGTCGCGGCGCAAACCGAAAACGTCCGCGTCGGCGCCCTTTCGTGTCTTCGCGTCAGCCGTCTCGGCCGCCGTCTCGGCATTCGGCTCGGTGGCCATCTCGACATCCCCTCCGGAGTCTTTGACTGCATCTTTGACTGCATCTTTGCCTTCATCTTTGACTGCATCTTTGCCTTCACGAGGCGCAGGAAGGGGAGGGGCCGGCTTCGCGGCGGTCTTCATGAGGAGCGCGGAGATGGACTTGAGCCGGCGCTCGTCCGCGAAGGCGGGGTTCCGCGGGTCGTCGTCCAGCCACTCCTTCAGGCTCTTCATCTTCGGCCCAACCTCGAACACGCCCCACCGCGTCGGCCACACGTCCATGGACGTCGCGAGCTTTCCCAGCGCGTCGTTCTCCTTCCGGCCGCGCTTGATGGACGCGCGCGCCTCGGCGGCGACGCGCGACGCGCGCGCCGCGGGATCCTCGCGCGGCTTCTGAGCCTCCGGCGTGTGAGGAGTGTCCGTCGCGATTTCCGCCGCGATTTCCGTCGCGCCCTCCGTCTTCGGTTTCTTCGCCGACGGCGCCGCCGCCTCGTCGTCCGAGTCGGCGCCCGCCTCGCGCCGCGCGCGCTCCTCCGGGGTCGGGTCCTGCACGAACAGCATCGCCGCGCCCGAGGCACCGCCGAGGATGTGGTACGCGCGGCCGGTCTCGTCCCGCGCGATCGGGCGGTGGCGGAGGTACGCGCCGCGGTCGGCGGCGTCGCGCACCCACTCGATGAGCGTCTCCGCCCAGTCCGGCGCTTTCGCGTCGCCGCTCGCGGGCGGATTCGCGGGATCGAGCGGCTTGGGCTTCACGCGCCGCGGCGCGAGCGGCAGGTGCCCCATGTTGTGCGCCGCACGCGTGGTCTCCGTCTTGGCCTTCATCGCCTCGTTCATCTCCTCGGAGTCGCACGCCACGCAGCAGAGGCCCGCGGCGAGCGCGACGCGCGCCGCGGGGCGGAGCGTCGCCGTCGCCGCCGCGCCCTCCTCGCCGGACGCCAGCGCCTTCGCCGCCGCCGCCGCGCCAGCCTTGATCGCCTCCGAAGGCCACGTCGGCGGCCCGGGGCCCAGGACGCCCACGGCCTCGGCCGCCGTGCCCGCGGTGTACACGCCCAGGGTCGCGCCGACGCGCTCGCTCCAGTCGAGCATGCGCAGATCGTCGGGCTCCTCCATCTGCGTCGCCGTCTTGGCGGTGGCGGGCTGCGCCGCGGCGCGCCGCGTCGCGGCGGCGGCGGCGGCGCCCTCGCCGCCGGCGATGGAGGAGCCCGCGACGGGGCCCTCGCCGACGCGCAGCAGCGCGACGCACACGTCGCGGATGAGCGCGGCGTCCGACGGCTTCGTCTCCGACGCGTCCGCCAGGAACGCGCGCCGGAACCTCGGCCAGGGGCACGGCGGGATCCGCAAAAACGCGCCGTGCGTCTGCGTGAAGTCCCACAGCGCCAGCGTCTCGGCGACGAGCGCCGGCGTCGCGCCGAACGACTCGGGAACAGCCGGGTCGGGAGTGGGCGGAGGCAAAAGCCTGGGTTCGCGCGGCCCACTAGGCACAGCGCGCGAAGGTCGGGAAGAACTTCCCCCGCCGCCTCCCTCTCCCCGCCGGGTCGCCGCGAGCCGCTCGCGCTGCGCGGCTCTCTGCGCGGCTCTCTGCGCGGCTTTGCGCGCCGTCTTGGCCTCGGCGGCTTCTTTTTTCTTGGTCTCCTCGAGCACGTTCGCGAACGCGTCGATGACCGGGGGCTTGGTGAGCTCCGAGCCGGGGACCAGCGACCCGGACGTGCGGAGGCTCTCCAGCTGCTGCGCGACGAACGCGCCGTCCGCGATGACGTCGCGCGCGTCGTAGCGCAAGGGCGCGACGACGAGACGAGACGCCTCGTCGCCGGCTTCCTTGGCGCCCGCGGGGGACTCGCCGGCGCCGCGCGCCGCCGCCTCGGCGTCTTTGCGCTGGAGCTCCGCCGCCGCGGCGTTGGAGGCGGCCAGCACGCGGAACTTGGGGTCCAGCAGGTCGCCGGGAACAACCTCCGTGTTGTCCGCGCAGAACGCGAGCGCGTCCTCCAGGCGCACGTTCCAGTTCCGGCGCAGCGCCTCGGCGGCGGCGGCGGCGAAGGCGACCCGCCGCTGCATGGGCGCGAACACGCGCAAGTACGCGGGGGAGGGTTCCACGAGCTTGTACCAGGCGCGCAGGGTGACCAGCCACAGGCACGGCGGGTCGGAGTACGACACCGTCCAGTCCAGCACTTCCGATAACTTGAGCGGGTGCGGCGGTTTGTCCACCGGGTTCGGAGACGGTAAAATCTCGCGCGGGCGCTTGCTTCCCTCGCCGCCTTCCAGCTTCCGCGCCTTGCCGAACACCACCACGTTGCTGCACCGGATGGACTCCAGGCCCACCATCTTCTGCTCGTCCCGGCGGTCACGGATCTCGAAGTCTGCGTCGTTCCGGGTTGTAGAGCGTGAGGGACGGCGCGTGAGCGGACGCGCGGCGAGCGCGCGAGACGGATCACCGAAACCGACGGAAACGAAAGAAGAAACGCGCGGGAGCGACCGAACCCTGGCGCGCGTCGCCTTCGTTCGGCGCGGCGCAGGCTGTGTGACGAACCGGCGGTGTGCCCACCGCCGCGGGACGAGGAGGGGAACCTGACGTACCTTCCAGGATGCGCAAGGACAGACACGTGCCGGGCACTTCCGGTCTGTCGATCCGATCCTTCACCGCGGGCGTCGCGGGCGACACCTCCGCGTCCGCCCCGATATTCGCGTGTGTCTGGCCATTCAGCGCAGGCGCTGCGTCGGAAGCCATCTCGCCAGATGCGCCGGATGGGTGCGGATCTCGGACGCCGTCTCCGGAGGTCCACCGACCTGCACTTGGAAACCCAGGCGCGACACCGGCGCTGTCTCCGACCGAGGCGCGCGCGCGCTCTCGACGCCTCGCGAGGGGTTTTCTGACGCCCGACCCGATCAAACGTCGAGCAACAAAGGGATCTGGGGACGCTCAGACTCGAAGGCGCGCGCGAGCGTGGCGAGACCGCATTCCTAACAGCGCCGTTTGTATGGAACGCAGTCGGACATTTGGGACGATTTTTTTTGGGCGACAGCTTGAATTTCTGCACACGATTTCCGCCGACAGGCCGACATGGCCGATGCCAGTTTTTCGTTGCAGACTTCGTTCGCTTCGAAACCGCCGCGACGTTCCGCTCGGAGAGTGGAACGCGCGACTCTATAAAAAAAACACACGTAAACACCTCGGTACGTCACACAACACTCGGTAGCGCACACGTACGGCATCTCCCGCACTCTAGCTCGCGATGATACATATCTAATAGACGCTGCGCGTTCACTCCGTCTTCCGCCGTCTTCTCGCCGTCGGCGTCGCCGGATGAAGCGCGAAGACGCAGACAGTCGCCGCGGCGGCGAAGACCCCGAGCCCGAACCCGGCGACGGCGCCGGCGACGCACGGCACCGGCCACTTCTGCCACGGCCTGTCCCAGTCGAGCGGGATCACCATGGCGCCGCACCACGCCCCGAGGGAGGCGCCCCAGCCGCCCAGCACCCACACCAGGTCCGCGTGTTCGAACTCGCGGAGCCGGCGCGGAAACGGCGCGCGTTTTTCGACGTTTTTCGACGACGGCGGCGGCGCCGCGCCGTCGTCGACGCCGCGCGCCGCCGTCACGAGCACGCCCCACGTCGTCGCGGCCGCGCCACCGAGCGGCGCGCCGTGCCGCACGGCACCGGGCACGAGCGTGAGCGACGCCAAGAGCGCGGCGAGGTGCGCGGTCTCCAGGGGCTTGCCCGCCGCCGACACCCCGAAGCACGCGACGGCGACGAACCAAACCGCGGTGCCCATCGTCAACGCCGAGACGGCTCGCGCGGTCGCGACGACGAGACCCGCGCGTGCGCGCGCGTACGGCGGCGGTCTCGAGGAGGCGCGCGCGGACGAGAGGGCGTGCGCCACGAGCACGACCAGCGTGTGCGCCGCCGCGGCGACGCGTGTCGTCGTGAGCACCTCGTGCGTCATCGGCGCGTCCAGTCGGAACGCGCTGGGCACCCCGAGCACCGCGGGCCCGGCGACCGCGAGGATCGAGGCGAGGACGCGCGCGAACAACGCCGCCGCGGCCCACGCCGAGCCCGCGGGGCTCCCCGAGACTTCACCCATCGCCTCGAGCGAAGGTCCCAGCGGGGTGGGTTCGGCGTGCGGGGGGGAAGTGAAGGGGCGCGGAAGGTCCGAGTGCGTCGTGGAACGACCGATTCGTTCCGCTTTTCGCGGCTGGTTTTTCGTTTCAAAGTTGACGTCCTCTCGGGGCTCGACCCACTCCCCGGTGCGCGCACCGAGTCTCCTCCACCGGGTCTCGGGTGCGATGAGCGCCCCCCCCGCGGTGAAGCTCACGGAGGTGCTCCCCAAGTCCGGGCTGGTGTACTCGGAGAAAGGCGCGCTGAGCGAGGTGCTGAGCAAACCGAAGATCATGCCTCTGAAGTCGGTGACGCTCGAGCGCATCGAGGAGATGGAGAGGCAGGCGGCGCAGGCGGCGGAGTTCTCGCGGAGCGTCGCGACCGCGCAAAGGCAGGAACATCAGGCGCAGTCCAGCTTCCCTCCTCCCCGGTGACCTTCGCGTCGGTGACCCTTCGAAACAGCGAGCCGAGCGAACGAAACCGCCCCTCTCGCTCCGCTGAGAGGGCGAGCGGCACGGCACGAAGAACACCCTCCGCTGTCATAACAACAAAAAGCAAAATGTCAGCCCCGCCGTTCCCGTCCCCCCCGGCGCTTGCTTCCCGCGCGCCCGCCCCCCAGGCCGGCGGCGGCGGCGGCTCGCATGAAGCGCGCCCAGAGCGGCGCCGCGACCTCGGCGCCCGTCCCGGGCAGCGACGTGTTTTCGTCCCGGCCCGCCCACACCACGCACGCCAGCGACGGCGTATACCCCGCGAACCACGCGTCTCGGTAATCGTCGCTCGTGCCCGTCTTCCCCGCGGCGTTCGCCGCGTTCCAGCCGACCGCCGCGGCTCGGCCCGTGCCGCGCGAGACGGCGGCGCGCAGCATCCCGTGCAGCGACGCCGTCGCCGCCGGCGTCGCCGCCAGGCGGCGCACGCCCTTGTGCCGGTACACCACCGCGCCGGCGCGGTCGCGCACCTTGGTGATGAGGTGCGGCTTGGAGTAGACCCCCCCCGCGGCGACGGTGGCGTACGCCACCGCCATCTCCAGCGGCGTCGTCTCGCAGCTCCCCAGCGCCACCGACAGCGCGTCGGGCAAGCGCGACGTGATCCCCAGCTTTCGGGACATCTCGATGATTTTTGGGACGCCCACCATCTCCGCAACCTTCACGGTGGGGACGTTGAGCGACTCCACCAGGCAGTCGCGCAAGGTCACCGTCCCTTTGTACTTCCGCGTGTAGTTCAGCGGCGTGTACGTCTTCTCCTCGCCCTCGGGGACCTCGAAGGTCTGCGCCTCGTCCTGGATCAGCGTGGACGGGGTAACCACCTGCGCCTCGAGCGCGGCGAGGTACACGAAGGGCTTGAACGCGCTCCCCGCCGCGCGCCGCGCCAGAACGGCGCGGTTGAAGGGCGAGTTGGCGTACTCGCGCCCGCCGACCAGGACGCGCACGCCCCCCGAGTTGGGGTCGATCGCCACTAGCGCCGCCTCGCCTTTGTCCTCGCCCCGCAGCGGCACCAAGCCGTCCTCCAGCACCAAGCGCTCCGCCTCCTCCTGCAGAGCCAGGTCCAGAGTGGTGTGCACCTTCAGCCCGCCCTCCGCCAGCACGTCCTGTCCGCGGAAGAGCTCCTTCAGGTGGAACAGCACCTCCGAGACGAAGAACGGCGCGCGGTACGGCGCGGCGGAGCCTCTCCCGAGCCTCGGAACGCCCCTGCCTCCCGTGTACGCGGACGCGTGCTCCGCGCTGGAGAACTCCAAACCGGTGCTCCGCTCGAGGTCGCTGGGCGGGCGCAGCGCGAGGCTCGCCGGTAACGGCGACGCCGCGAACCGTCTCGCCTGCGCGTCGTCCAGGTACCCGTGCTTCGCCATGCACTGCAGCGCGGTGTTCCGCACGCGTCGCGCGCCCGCGGGGTTGGCGTACGGCGAAAGCGCCTCCGGCGCGGGCAACAGAGCCGCCAGCAAAGCCGCTTCGCCGACATCGAGTTCGTTCGGGGTTTTCCCGAAATACGAAGCCGCCGCGCCGGCGACGCCGTAGACGCCGTGCCCCCAGTACACGTGGTTCAGGTACGCCTCCAGGAGCTCGTCCTTCGTGAGGCTTCGCTCAACTTTCAACGACAGCAGAATCTCCGCTATTTTCCGCGACACCGTTCGATCGGACGAGAGCACTAAGTTCTTCACCAGCTGCTGCGTGATGGTGCTCCCGCCGCCGCGCTTCCCGAGGCTCCCGACGGCGCGCGCCAAACCGCGCGCGTCGACGCCCGAGTGCGTAAAGAAGCGGTGGTCCTCGGTGGCGACGATGGCTTGCCACACGGCGGGCGCGACGTCCTTGAGCTTGACCGCCTCGGAGCTCAGCGTGGCGACCACGCGGCCGCGCACGTCGTAAATCACCGTGGGCTCGCCCGCGTGCCCGTCCTTACCGGACTTGGCCCCGTCCGTCAGGTCGCGCCAGCGCCGCTCGGCGCCGCCGTCGCGCATGCCGCGGCAAAACTTGAAAAAGTCCACCCCGCCGGCGACGGCGAAGAGCGACGCCGAGACGAGCACGAACTTGGGGAACGCGGCCGCGGCGTTCGCGCGGAGCTCCTGCTTCGCGCGCCGGCCGTACTCGCCGTAATCCACGGGCCTCTTCTCCTCGCCCTCACTGGGCACACCGCTTCGCGCGGCGGCGCCGCGCGCGCCGCCGCGCGAAGCGGTGTGCCCAGTGTGCCCACCGCGGCGGGCGCCCCGCGCGGGGCGCACGGGCAGAAACACGCGGCACGCGCGGTCCGCGGCGCCGATCGAGCCCA
>Ga0255779_1005264_pt1 | contig 12113 bp, 8 predicted proteins | sample 011ome_21_FD_179977 | JGI IMG/M metagenome (GOLD analysis project Ga0255779, IMG submission 179977) | Coastal salt marsh microbial communities from the Groves Creek Marsh, Skidaway Island, Georgia - 011508AT metaG (version 2) | ecosystem: Environmental > Aquatic > Marine > Intertidal zone > Salt...
CTTCTTAAAAATCATCTTCGTTTTCCTTTTCCTCGCTTCTTTCTCATCGCTACTGCTACGCATCCTAAACTGCCAGACTGTCAATCCGCCAACCATTGCTACGCCAACCGCTAACCAACATCGAACGACTGCTTTTGGCCACTTCGCCGTGAACAAGCCGTCTCCGTGTTTTAGAATCACGAGAAACTCCATCGCCATCGCGGCAATCGCCAACCACGCGTTCGCGCCTAATTGAGCCTTCCAAATCCCACGCTCGTCCGTTATGAACACGTAATACTCTCTGATGGCGATATTTGCCTGCGCAAACCATAAAGTTAAACGCAAAGTGTTCAGAATGTGCGGTGGAGGTATGGCATAAATGAACTTCAAGAAGAACGCGTTCAGTTCAAACGATAAACACATACCGATGAGGAACACGCACTGTATGAACCGACCGGGAGTTTTAAATGGCTGCCACTCGTAACGGTACCAGTTGTGTCCTTTCTCCGGTAAAATGTAATTTTCGATTGATTTCCGAGCGACTCGAACAAAATTTGAGGACGGACGTCGACTGTGATGCCGGTCATTCTTTCCACCGCTCTCCTTTTCTTTCGTGCGCTTGGAAAGCGCCGACGATGACTTTTTACTCTTTTCGTGTTCTTCTGTATCGTCGATGTCGTCTTCCTCCTCCTCTTCGCTGCTGTTCTCCTCGCGATTCTCTGCCGCTATCTCTCCATTCATAAACCCATTATCTTCTTCACTACTTTCTTCTCTACTGCTACCGCTATGACTACCCCTACCGTTGCTCGTCGCGAAATACTTCGTCGCTCGCATCCCGACCCACATCCCGCCAAAGTTACAAATCAACACGTCGAGCACCCACGAATCCCACCAGCACTCGTTAAAATTCTTCAACCAATGCCTAAACGTCACCTCCATCAGCTCGAACAAAATCGAATACGCCCACAACAAACGCCAATCGCGAATGGCCAACGCCTTGCCGAACCACCCGAGGACGTGCGCGAGGAAAAATTCATCCAAGACGGTATTCTTCACGTTTTGCATCCGCGACGACGCGCTCGACTCCGGAGTAAAAACTCTGCAATCCGTCGCGTACGTCCGCTCTTCGTACAAACCACCATTCGTGCCTTCTTCGGTCGACGAAATCTGTAAGTTTGGCGCTAAATACTCAAACACGTTCGCTCGCGCCGACTCTTTCGTCTCTTGAAACACCAGAAACACCAGAAACAAAAGGTACAAAACAAAACTCCCGTGCGCGACCCTCCAAACGCCCGGATGTGGCCGAGACATGTGCGTGTCCGGTCCTTGGAGGAAAGAGTAGACCAGGTACGAGAGCGTGGCGAACAACAGGCCTCTTTTCGTCGGATCATCGATCGGTAACATCGCTCCTTTTCCTCCGAGTAGGAGTAGGGGAATGCTTCTTTGACCGTCGTCGTCGTAATAATCGAGCGTGGCTTGCTGCGCTAAGAACATCACGAAGAGGAAAAGAAACGTGAGCGATTTGCGGCTCTTCAGGAGGAGAGGAGGAGGAGGAGGAGGAGGAGCGCTTCTCGACATCTCTCTTTCTCTCTCTCTCTCTCTCGTTCGCTCGTTCGCCGCGCGCGCTTTTTGATGCCTTTTTTTCCCCGCTAAAAATATCCTCTTTATTGTTTTAGGGTTTCACTACTATTTAGGGTTTAGGGTTTAGGGTTCACTACTATTCTTTGTGGGTTCGTTGGGGAAAAAATCGACTTCAGACCGCGCGTTGCAAACATTCACACGCGCGCGCTTAAAGGGACCCGGAAAAGATGATGCGCGAGAAAAGCGACGACAGCAGCAGCGGCGGCGGCGGCGGCGGCGGCGGCAACAGCAGCAGCAGCAGCAGTACCGGGTTAACAACAACCGCTCTCGCGTTTCTCTCCTTGGGAACCATCTCCGCCTCCCTGTTGCTCTCCTCCTCCTCTTCTTCTTCTTCTTCTTCATCTTCTTCATCTTCTTCTCTGGCGAAAGGGATATTGATCGGGTCGACGAGCACGCTGACGCTGTTGGCCTCGAGCGCGTATTTCGCGTTTCGGGTTCTTCTCACGTCTTCATCGTCGTCGAGGAGGAGTGCGAACGCGTCTTCGGCGAGAGTTTTGGAAGGTGAATTTGCAGAGAAGGAGAGTTTAGTTGGAATGAATGTGAAGAAAGAAGAGATGCGGGGATGGTTGATTTTCAGCAAAGGATCGACCGCTCGTCAAACGAAAGGGCAATACTCTACGAAGGTGAAAGGAGCGACGTCGGAACGGTATTACGCGACGCTGGATGTGAAAGCGGCGAGGATAAAGTTGGAAGTTACGCGGGGCGGCGGCGAGACGGTTTCGGGGAGCGCGGGAAACGCCGCTTCGGCGTCCGGAGATGTCGTCGACGCGAGGAGAGAGGAAAAATTTATCGATTTGAAACAGTGCGAGGTGTACTTGGTGGAGTATCCGGAAGGGAACAAGAGGGAGTTGATGTGGAACCATAAGAGGGCGATTGTGCTCGCGAGGAGGAGCGATTCTTCTTCTTCGCTTTACGAAGGCGAGAAAGTGGTTTGGTTGTACGCGTTGAGCGGGCCGAGCAAAGAGGCTTGGTTCTACGCGCTGTGGAGGGCGCTGGATATGGATTCTATGAGAAGAAGTTTAACGACGACGACGACGACACGTGTTGATGATAGTAAACAGAAGTTCCCGGAAGAGGCGAAATCGAGAATCGCGCAGTACTTGCTCGAAAACGCTCGATTCGAGAAGAAGATTAGCAGAAGTAATAGCAATAGCAGCGAACAACAAGAACGGGAGCCAAAAGACGAGAAAACCAAGGCGCAACAAAAACAAGACGCGTTCTTCGAGCACATCTTCGACGATAAACGGTGCGGGCAAACCGTAGATATCATCTCCTCTCGCATCTTTTTCGATTTAGTGCGTTCGATTAGTTTTAAGAACGTTCTGTCCAATTTATTGGAGAAGAAGTTGAACGAACTTCCCGGTTTACCAAAATACGTCGGTAAGTTTGACGTGGAAAAGTTATCGCTAGGAGAAGCGACGCCGAAGTGCAACATGTTGCGACCGGTGGATGGGAGTGAAGGTTCAAACGCACCTTGGGACGGCGGATCGTTGCCGGGTCGAGGCGTGTGCGCTGCGGTGGAAGCGGATTTGAGTTACGTCGGCTTGATTGAAGTGACGATTCGAACGAGAGTAGATTTAGCGCAGTACGCGAAGGAGATTGGGAATCGAGTAGAAGGCGGAGAAGCGGCGCAGATGGGAGCGGAGGAAAACTACGAGGATGCTGCGATGGACGACAATCCCACATCCAAAAGCGGCTCGAGAACGCCAACGCCGCCGCTTTCGCCCACCAATTCTGGAAAACTCGATACGACGAAGAAACGACCACCACTCAACAAAACAAAAGAAGAGGTCACTCAAAACGTGCTCAAAGAGATGAAAAAAGTCGTCGAAAACGTCAACGACCGCGTTTTGCAAAAGTTCCCGCTGAAGATGACTTTGAGAGTGTCCAGCTGTTCCGGCACGTTTCGATTTTGGATCCCTCCGCCTCCGAACGAACGCTTATGGTGGGGGTTGAAAGGTCGCCCACGGGTTGATATCTTTTGCGAGCCGGCTATTGGAGAGAATAAAATCGCGCACGAGTTCATCGCGAAGAAAGTCTCGCATTTGTTGTCCAGCAAATTAGTCTCGGACATTTGCGACGAGTTGGTGTTGCCGAACTGCGCGAGCGATCCGATGAAAGAGTTGATACGGTTCGAGCACTTCGTGCCAGAAATTACGTTGGAAGACGCGATACTGTTGAGTGAAGGCAACACTGGTGCATTTGTTACGACATCGACGGCATCGACATCGGATGACGTCTCCTCGACGACGTATTTACGAGGCGAAAAGAAAGCAGACGAACACATCGCACTTTCAAAGTCGGACTCGGAAAACGCGTTCAGCGCGCAACTGTTACCTGATGCGCCGAAAGAGCAACAACAGGCGCAAGAGAAACAAGAAAAACAGCTACGCAAAAGTATCTCCTTGAAGCGAGAAAACAGCACGAAGAAGCAGGAAGAAAAGAACGCCTTGGACGCGACGGCGGAGTGGTTGCTCTCAGATTCGCACTTCGACTCGCCGCCCGCCTCGACGGTGAAAGCGTCCTCTTCCTCCTCTTCGCAGCCGCTCTCCCCGAAATCACCCGGTACCAACATGGTTGGTTTTGGAAACAACCGCGAAGACGTCCTCCGCGCCAAAGGGTCCTTTACTTCCTCCGCTACGACCAGTCCCGATCAGCCCCAAAACAACCTCTTCGCGTCTCTCTCGCGTTCGATCAAACAAAAAGCGGATGAAAATTTATCCAAAATGAAATCGGATTGGCAAGAGGTACAAAAAGGACTCCAAAACGGCGGCGTGGAAGGTGCGGTGCAAAACATCAAGCAAATAGCGTTGAAACGAGCGAAAGAAACCGCGTCAAATGCCTCTTCTTCGTCGCGGCGCCCGCAGCCGGAGCAGCGATAGAGCGTCGTCGCGCGTTCGAAAGAAAAAAAATAGTAATAAAATGAGACAAGCACCGCATAAAGTAGTAGGCACGCGCTTACCATCATTCGTTGTAACTTAAAAGGAAATATACGAATATATGCGAATACAGCATCCAGCTACGTGGGATCTGACGAGGCGCGCGCGAGAGTGGTTGCGCGAGACTCGACGAATGCTCGTTTTGATGACATTTTCTGTTTTTTCTCCCACATCAAAGTTAAAAATTTGAAATTCTTCTCGCGACAAAAATCCATCCAAAGCACGTCGTTTACCATCACCATCGATACGAGCGAGGACGCGAAACAACAAAAGCTTTGCCGACCGACGACGACGGCGAGAGGAGGAGGAGCGGGAGGAAGAAGAAGACAAACAAAACGACCGCACGCCGTCGAGTGTCCTTGCTGCGTCAGGTTTACGTCCTTCGCGGAATCGTTAGCGAGCGCCATCAGGAAGAAAAATCTCGGGAAATTTTCAAATATGGTGGTGGCAAGAGATAATGAATCAAAGGCGATGGATATCGACGAGACGATGGACGCGAGCCAACTCCAGGAAAAGCTGCTCGAGGACGAAGCGTCGTGCGTTCAGCGCTGGATGTCGTTCGAAAACGAGAAAAAGAACGAGTTGTTGAACAAAGAGATCGAGCTGTATCGAAAGATGATTCAAAACGAGCTCACCAAAGGAGGAGGACAGAAATCTTCCAGCGCGAGCGCGTTTTTACAGCTGCAGTTGGAGACGACGAACACCGCGCAAATGGAAAACGACGGCAACGCGGATGGTACCGCGAACAACTCAGAGGACGGCGACGGTGCCGGGACGATGAATGCTGGCGAAGAGGACGAAGCGGAGACGTACGACGTGGACTTGATTGACCCGAAGGAGTGGATGGTGCCGCCGCAGTGCATCCCCGTGCACGCGAACGTGACCACGTTCGATTGGAAACCTATGTACGAACACACGAAGTTTGACGTTATAATGATGGATCCGCCCTGGCAGTTAGCCACGGCGAATCCAACCAGAGGCGTTTCGCTCGGGTACTCGCAACTGACCGACGCGCACATCGCGGACCTTCCAATTCCACAGTTGCAAGAGAACGGTTTCTTGTTCGTTTGGGTGATTAACGCCAAGTATCAGTGGTGCTTAAATCAGTTTAAGAAATGGGGCTACGAGTTTGTGGATGAAATCGCGTGGGTGAAAGTGACCAACTCGAGAAGATTGGCCAAATCGCACGGGTTTTACTTGCAACATGCGAAGGAGGTGTGTTTGGTGGCCAGGAGAGGAAAAGATCCACCCGGGACGACTTTGAACGGGAGGACGGCCTCGGACGTAATTTTTGCGGCCAGAAGAGGCCAATCGCAAAAGCCGACGGAGATTTACGAGTTGATCGAACAGTTGGTGCCGAACGGGAAATATCTGGAGATTTTCGCGAGAAAAAATAACTTGAGAGATTACTGGGTGAGCGTTGGGAACGAAGTTACCGGGACCGGATTGCCTCCAGAGGACGTGAAGGCGTTCGCGGAAGTTGGCGCGGTCCCGGCTGCAAAGTATGGCGCAGCTGCGCAAAAGTAAATGCATGTTTTAGTGTTGATGCGATACTACCTAATTTACACTTTTATTCGCAGCTATTGCGTGTGTCCGAGCGCGACGCTCGACAGACTATGAAAAATCTAAAGTTACTATCGCTACATTTTTTAAAACTACTTATCACTGAGAAACGTCTCCTCGAGCTCGTCGCAAAACGAAACGTCAAACGCGTACCATTCTCTCCACACTTTACACACGCGCAAAACTCTCGTCATAAACGGCGGTTTCGCGATGACGCCGCAGTGTTTCAAACTTTCGCCTAAAGCTTTAAACACCTCTGGTAGAGCACGTTTAATAACCATTCTGTAGCTACTCGCGTGTTTCACCGGCGCCGAAGCGTTGTGAAGGACGTCAGAGAAGGCGTAGAGGAGAGAAACTTGCGCCTCGAGTTTATGGGACTGTTTTTGTGCCTCCATTTCTTCCTTCAGTTTCGCGATGATTTCCTCGGCACAAATAGCGTGATCGATTGCAAACGTCGTCAATTCGCGCACACGATCGCGTTCGAGCGTTAAGAGCGTCAAGAGCTCTTTGAGTCGTTTTTGGTCCGCCTCGGAAAGCGCTTTTTGTGCTTCCCCGCGATCTACATTGTAATCGACGAGAGAGGAGGAAGCGCCAACACCAGCACCGTTGGATATCGGCCACTGCGCATATGACGACATCAAATCTTTCCCATTACTATTGCTATCATCTTTTGGCGCCATTTTGATCCCCTCAACTGGCGGCATCCAAATCTTTCCATTCGGTGCAAACATGCGAAACGGTTCCGTTCGAAATCGCGTCAATGAATCGCCGTTAGCTAACGAGAATACTCTCCACAAATAATACACCGTCTCTTCGTTCTCTTCAATCGTATCAAACAGGAACGCAAAGTCGGGATCTTCTTTCTTCTTCGCTTTGATTCTGTGCTCGATGGCCTTCCCGTCTTCGGCGACAAAGGTCGCCGTAACATCGATGCGTCTCATTTGCGCGTAATCTTTTGGGAAACGGACGTTAACGATGCCTTCTTTTTCTTGTTCTTCTTCTGGATTATCGGCGCTAACGTTTGAGGGCACTGCTGCCGTTAAATGTTCTTGCACTTCACCACGCGTGTGAATGTTCTCGTCCAAATACAGCACTCTTCGCGACTCGTCGTAGACATCATCGTTCTCTTCGCCTTCGCGTTCGTCATCATAGTTGTCGTTCGCGAAGGCCCTCCTCTTTTCCATAACAGCTAACGGTGCCGGCGGCCATACCTTTTCCAAAACCACCACCGCGCCGCCTAAATTCGCTTCCAACTGCACTCCGTAGAACAAAAACTGACCACTATTTATTTTCTCGATCGCATTCTCCGCGCTAGATTTGGTCAAATACGCCAAAAATGCCATCGACGACGATCCATTGTTGTTGCTGCTGCTGCCTCCACCGCCGCTCTTCTTGATCGACAACGACGCAATCGGGCCAAACGCCGAGAACGATTCCAATATTTTCCTCTCAAACAATTGTCGAGTCCGTACCGATTCCTTTGGAAATAACGACTCGAAATCCTCTCGAGATGGGAGATTCTTCACGATCACGTTCGATGACAACGCGTGCTTTTGATTCCGATGATCGTTCGCTCTCGCGCGCTTCTCGCCGAGTTTCTTTTCTTCGTCTCGAGAAACGCAAAAAGCTTCACCATCACCTAAAAATGTTCTCTTTCGCTTCGCAACTTCGTCGTCGCCTCCGTTCGCCTCGTCGTTCATCGCATCATTCTCCACCTTCGCGTCGTCGTTTCTCTTTTTCTCTTTCGGAATGAACGACGGCATGTACGTGCCGGTGCGGACTCTTTTGTCTCCGATTACTAATTTAGGTAACGGTTCGTCGTCCCGAGTGTCGTCGCTCTTCCGCTTGTCACCATCTTCTTCTTCTTCGTCGCGATCGTCGTCGTCGTCGTCGAACGCCGCGAGAGTTTTTATCTTCTTCTTTCTCTGCTTGTTTGTCGGGACCATGACGATGGTATTTTTGTTTCGCGCGAAGCGCGCGCGCGTGCCCGAGGTGAGAAACAAAATGGAGAGACGAAGTCGGTTCGTTTTATTGAGCTTTTGCTCGGCGAAATGAATGCGTTAAGATTATTACAAGACGCTTTTATATCTATCGCGCTCCCTCTATCTCTCTATCTCTTACTCTTTCGTTTTCGTTTTCGTCGTCGTCTTTCGCTGCTACTGCTACTGCTACTACTACTGCTGCTACTCTCGTCGCTCGAGGACGAGGAATCTGAATCGGACGAAGAATCGGAAGAGTCGGATGACGAAGAAGAAGAAGAAGAAGAAGAAGAAGAAGAAGCGTTCGCTCTTCTCTCTCTCTCCTTTTCTTGCTCCTTCTTCAAGTGTTCTCGCATGCCGTCGGTCAACCCGCCTAACCCAATGCTCGTAAAAAAGTTGATGGAAAAGCGGACGTTTTTCAGAGGCGCTTTCGGCATGACGCCGGTGAAATACGGCTGCATGTCTTCTTCGGACATCTTCTCGTTTAACTTTTTCAAACCCAGCTGTTCGCTCAACTCTTGAAATAGAATTTTGATGAAAATTCTGGACGCCGACGTCGTCGTTTCTTCCGAGAGTTGGATGTACGCCAAACACGTCCACGACATGGCGTCGGTGGCTAACAAGTGCGCGAAAAATTTGGCCACGTTTCGTAACTTGTTCGTTTCTAGTCGATGGATGGTGCTGAATTGCTTCATGAATACATCGTCGAAAATACTCGCATACTCTTTGGAGATGAAACAAAATCGTTGCGCCAATAAGCCGTAGTATCGCACAAACGTTCTCTCTTGCGAGCAACATTCGACGAGCATAGTCGCGACTTCAATTTCTTGCCCCGGCTGCAGTTGGATTTGCATCAATTTGTGACCCGCTTCTTCAAAATCTAAGGACGACATTATGGTGAGGTAGATGGTTCGGCGTAGGTTAACCAGGTTGGTTTCTGTGGCGTCGGTGATGTTTTGCGTGGTCGTTGGCGCAGCGCGTGTTGGTTCGTCGTCGTCATCGTCCGAGCTTTCGTCGCTCCCGCTTTCGTCCGAACCAGATTCGTCCGACGACGAACTCTCCTCTCCTAAAATTTCCTTCTTGATCTCCGAATACTTCTTCTCGTTCTCTTCGTAGTTCGGATCAAATTTGAACACGTCCAAGCTCGCGTTCGCTTCTAGTTCGTCGTCTAACGAGATTTCATGGACGATTTGATCGTCCTCGTCGACGAGATCGAGCTCTTCCGGGACTCCTTTTTTACCTTCAAAGCCACTCTTACGAAAGGCAAACAAACCTTCAATCATAAACTGCGTTCGTTTATCGATTTCACCTTCGTGCAAAATGCCCCGAAACCGTTCAAAAATACCGTGCGAGCCTTGCGGAGATAAATCTTGGAGCGCATATCCGCACTCTTTGATGAACTCGATGGCGACTTCGACCGAGTCGTCCGTCGGGTGAGTGAGAAGTAAAGTGCACAACTCGAGCGCGAGGAGCTCGTGCACAACCTATTGTAATTATTTGGAGAGAAAGATAAATGCGTGAGTATTTTGAATTCTTCCGTCGTCCTCAGAAAACAAAGACAGAGAGTGAGAGAGAGAAAGAGACAGAGTCAGAGCGCGCGACGCGAGCGCGCGCGTGCTTCTTGAAAAACAACGTTCACCAAAAGGCATCAGGGTTAAAAAGCTCGTTTGATTCTCTACTCGTCACGGAAGTTGGAACTACCAGCCTCGGAGTTGGATTTTGTGTATGATCTTATTCATCGTTTGCCTTTCGATAAAACGCGTCGTTCAAAATGCCCACGCCCAAGCGCGCGCGTTCGTATAAAACGCGAACAAAAAAACGAATCGAAGAAGCCCGCGACGCGACGAGAACGAAAAAAGAAAGAAAGATCCACAAACACGCACCTGCTGATTCACTAAACTGGCCAAAAACTTCGTCGCCGCCACGCACACGCTCTTATCGTTCCTCTTAAACGCCCTCCGAAACTGCAACACGACTCGTTTCACCACCAACTCCCCGAGCTCCGGAAACTTCGTATTCGTCACCGCCACCAGCGCCGCAAACACCGGACTAAACTGCGGGCTCGCCATTTGCGATTTCATCACCGATCTCGCGAACAAACCTTTCCCGCGCACTAAATTCTCCGCGAACAGCTCTGGCACGATGTTTTTCACGTTCGAGCTGTTGATTTTATTCACCAGTCCGTTGATGGACTTTTTCAGCGCTTCCCACGTGATTCGCTGGTACTCTGGACTGGATTTGTCTCGAATCTCTCGCATCATTTGCGCGAGCTTAAACGGAGGCACGTACGCCCCGCCCGCGCGCCCGTTGCTTTTAGACGACGACAACGCGTTATTCCTCGCGTTTCCCTTCTCGTTTCGGTCGTCTTTATCGACACCGCGCGGTGGTATTTCGCCTTCATCGATCGTCGTTGTTTCTTCTTCTTTCGATCTCTTCTTTAACTTCTTCTTCTCTTCTTCCTCGGCGGCGGAATCGGACGCGCTGCGTTTCTTCCTTTTCTCTTCATCGTCGGCGCGCCGCGGAGAAGAAGAAGGTCGTCGCGCCGCCATTTTTATTATCACTCACTCTCTCTCTGTTCTCGCGTTCCCTTTTCTTGTTGTCGCAGGGGAGTCCCTCTTTTGCTTTCCGGGGAAAAGAATGACGAAATGTTTTGGAAAGCGCCTCACAACGAAAAGTGAGAAGAGATGTTATCGTCGTCTTCGTCATCATCATCGGCGACGCTGCTGCTGCGGATCGATTCGTCGCGCCTCGCCTCTTGCTCTTCTTCTTCTTCTTTTTCTTCTTCTTCTCGCAGTCGCCGCCTGGGGAGAAAATACCACCAGCAGCGAAGCGTCGTCGTCGTCGGTGCTTCTTCTTCTTCTTCTCCTTCTTCGTCGTCGTCTTCCAGGTTCAATCCGGGCGCCATCTTCAACGAAATCTTCTGCGACGACGAAACGTTTTCCAAGAGCAGAAGCCGCGCAATCGCGAAGAGAGTTACCGAAGTGAACCCAGAGACGTATAAGCATCCGGAGGATTCGTTTTACGGCGAGATTGATGTGAATTCTATGCTCGAGTTGATTGATTTAGGGACCGATGGTGGGAGGAGGAAGAGTAGTGTTGAAGGCGTCGAGGGCGAGGGAGGCGGGTTGAGGTACGCGGACTTGGGATGCGGCGTCGGGAAGCAAGTGGCGGTAGGTGAATTTTGAACCCTTTCGTGGCGTTGATTTTTCGCGTTCGATTTCTTTTATTCGCGTTCTTCTTGTCTTGTTTTGTGATTGCGCGCTGACCTTTTCCGTTCTCGCGTGTAGGCTGCGGCGTTGTCGGGGAAGTTTAGCAAAGCCGTTGGCGTGGAGATTTGTCCGGATTTAGCCGCGAAAGCGATCGAAGGTATCGGGAGGTTGCGAGAGGAGCTCGAGAAATATAGCAGCGGCGTCGCTAGGTGTGAAATATCCGTCTCTCAGGGCGACATGTTCGACCAAGACCTCTCTCAGTTTGATTTCATTTTCGTGCACGCGACGACGTTGCACGACACGACGTTGGGGATGCTGAAGGCGAAACTGTCGAGAGAGATGAACGTTGGCGCGAGATTGGCGATCGTGAGTAAATTGTGCGACGATATCGAAAATTTTGAACCCTTGAGATCGATTCCGGGAGGAATCGGATGGAAACCTATCTTGCAAGTGGACGAGAAATGGCAGCTCGATTGTTACCTCTACGAGAAGACGAAAGAACTCGATTGAGCGGTGAGATGTAATTTGAACAAATGATGCTATGCGCATTACTATCTGCTACTGCTACTCGTGCTACTCGTGCTACTGCTGCTGCTACTGCTCGACGACGAATTCGACGACGATGTCGACGATTTCCTCCTGCTCTTCTTCTTCCGGTGTTTGCTTTTTTTCTCCTTCTTCTTCCTCTTGCGCTTCTTTTTCTCCTTGCGATGTTTCTCCTTTTCTTTTCGAACCATCTCGGCTTCGATTTCCGCCTCTAAAAACTCCGTCATTTCCTTGTCTTCTTCGAGCGCGTTCTTTCG
>Ga0255779_1005266_pt1 | contig 12108 bp, 8 predicted proteins | sample 011ome_21_FD_179977 | JGI IMG/M metagenome (GOLD analysis project Ga0255779, IMG submission 179977) | Coastal salt marsh microbial communities from the Groves Creek Marsh, Skidaway Island, Georgia - 011508AT metaG (version 2) | ecosystem: Environmental > Aquatic > Marine > Intertidal zone > Salt...
GCTACCCATTTTGATAGTTTAGCAGTTTCATTATTATTCATTGAAAATGAAACAGTAAAACCAATTGATTTTAATGCCTCATTAAATTTCTTATTGTCAGGAAGTGTATATGACGGATTTACTCCTGCCATAATTAAACCATCAACTTTTTTATCTATTAAGTCGTTTAAGAAACTGGAAACTTTATTGTCGTCTCCTTGTCTAGTAAGATTAAGTTTTGAAGTATTTAGAACTCTACTTTTAATTAACATGTTAATTTTAAGAGCAATAAGTTGAGCATTAACATCGTCTATTCCTGTAATAAATACACCTGAATTTCCAGCATCGACTAAACTGTCAGAAATTGTTTTAAGATTTGATTCAAGTTTATCCTCCAAAGTTACTCCAGTATTTTCACCTGAAATATTTTCATAAATCTTTAACAATGCTTTTATTTGAGTCGACGGTTTTAAAGGTATACGAACATCCGCATTTGCCCCAGAAAGAGACATATTAGCTTCAATTTGGTAATGTTTAGACATTTTGCCATTCTTCGGAACTCTGTTTTTAGCATAACCTTTAGAAAACCCGCCACCTTGCCAATCACCAAGAAAATCTGCAGCAAGAGAAACAATAACCTTTGCTTTTTCAAAATCATAAGTTGGTAAGGCTCTAACTCCAAAACTAATTTCAAAAGCATCTAAGGCTTTTGAATCAGAAATTGCATCATAAATAATATGCTCAACATTTGGATACTTTTCAGTAAAGTTTTTGATAATATTTTCTGTTGTTGGACTTGCAAATGTTTGTGTTAATAATACAACTCTTTTGTTTGAAGCTTTCATAGCGTCAAGCTGAGCTTTAACATTTAAATTGAATTGATTCCAAGAAATGTCTTGACCATCCATGGTTGGCCCCTGAAGTCTTGAGCTATCGTACATGGACAAGACGGATGCCTGAACTCTTGCGTTAGGCGTGTTATCTTTAGACAACTTATTTAATTCGATTTTAATAGGTCTTCCTTCTCTAGTTTTTACTAGTACATTAGCAAAATCAAAACCATCAGAAACTGAGGTCGCATAAAAATTGGAGATACCAGGAATTATTTGTTCTGGTTGAACCACATATGGAATTGACCTATTTACTGGACCTTCACAACTGGCTAGAGTTGCTGCTGCAGTACTAAAACCTAAATATTTTAGAAAATCTCTTCTATTGGTATTTGAATTTTCAATACCAGATTCATTACTTTGAAAAGCATCTAATGGCAATTCGTTGACAAATTCATTGTTTTTTAAATTGTCAACAATAGAACTGTCATTAGTTAGTTCTAATTCACTTTTCCAATATTTTTTATGGTTTCCCATTTATAATTACTTTATTAATAATGACATTTACCACATTCAAGACCACCCATTTGAGCGATTGTTAATTCTTCAACTCCGTATTTTTTTGAGAGTTCTTCATGAATCTTTGTGTAATATTCGTTGTCCTTAACTTTTACATTAGAATCCCTATGGCAATCAATGCACCAACCCATTGTTAAAGATGAATACTGATATAAAATTTCCATCTCTTCCACTGGCCCATGACATTTATTACAATCAACTCCGGCAACAGAAACGTGTTGTGCATGATTGAAATAAACAAAATCAGGAAGATTGTGAATTCTAACCCATTTGACAGGCTCGGTATCTCCCGTATAGGATTGAGTTTCTTCATCCCAACCTACGGCCTTATATAATTTTTTTATTTCGTTTGTATAGAACTCTTTGGTGTAACCCTTTTCAAGGTCTTCTTCTCCATTATATTCTGCTATATTTTCATGACAATTCATACAAACATTTAAGGATGGTATTCCAGAATGTTTGGAAACTCTGGCAGAAGAGTGACAATATTGACATTCAATCTGGTTTGCTCCAGAGTGAATTTTGTGTGAATAATGAATTGGTTGGATCGGCATATAACCTTGATCAACACCAATTTGCATCATGTATCCATAAGCAAAATAAGCGCTTGAAAGCAATAGTAAAATAACAGAGCAAAATATTAAAAACTGGTTTTTTATAAACGCTTTCCAAATAGAAAAAGGTTCTGATTCTGGCTTTTCTATTTGTATTCCATTTTTTTCAGCAATACTTGTTAAAGTCTTTGTAACTAAATACAACATTGTAACCAGAACAAGTAGAACAACAATTAATAGTCCAAGTATAATGTCATTAGCCAGCGATGGTTCACCAGTTGAAGATTCTCCACCAGCAACTGCGGCAGGTGCAGCAACAGGTTCAGGAACATAATCAGTGTAAGCTAAAATATTATCAATATCCTCATTTGAAAGTTGAGGAAATGCATTCATAGCAACTTTATTGTACTCTTCATAAATTGCAACTGCTTGCTCATCACCAGCTTTTATCATTGCTGCACTGTTCTTAATCCAAGCATATAACCATTCTTTGTCATATTTAGCAGAGACACCCTTTAAAGCAGGACCAATAAGTTTTTTATTTAGCTTATGACATGAAGCACAATTAGCATTGTAAAGTGATTTTCCTTTTGCAATATCTGGTTCTTGAGCCGAAGTATTTAAAGCTATAAGTAGAACAAAAATTAAGTTTAGAGCGTGGGAGGTTACAATTCTTTTAAATAGTCTTGAAAATAGATTCGATAAAGATGTTTTCCTAGCGACTAACAATTCTATAAATTGTATCAAAATTAGACGGCAAAAATACAACACAAAGGCGATATTAAAAACCTAAGTTAAGTCTAATTTTTAATTTATAATCATTCTAAATAACTTGTTTCGAAAAGTCATATTTTCAATCAATTTTTAAACTCAAAAAACTATATTTACAAAATGACTAAACAATTTGTTTTTATAATATTTACAATTTTATTTTCTAATAAAATATTAGGTCAAATTGATTCTATCACAATAAACCATGACCCTAAGCTTTCTAAAGTTTTAGAGTTAAAAAAAATAGTTAATCAAGAAGCTTTTACCTCTGGACAATATACTATTCAAATTTTTAGTGGAAATTTTAATGATTCACAAGAATTAATGAATAAAATTGAAGAAAATGAAGATTTTGATGAGTTTTTTTTCAGCTTCGAAACACCGTATTATAAAATCAGGGTCGGAAAATTTGTTTCAAAAATTAAAGCTATAAAAGAACTTAAAATAATTAAGAAAAAATATCCCTCAGCATTTATACTTCAACCTAACTAATTACTTTAATTTTTTTTTGATTTCAACTTCAGAATAAGCTTCTATAGTATCACCAATTTTAATGTCGTTATAGTTTTTAATTTGTATCCCACAGTCGTATCCTTTTGAAACTTCTTTAACGTCATCTTTAAATCTTTTTAAAGATGCTAAAGTTCCAGAATTTATAACTATTCCGTCTCTAATTATTCTGATATTTGAGTTTCTAAAAATTTTCCCACTGGTTACCATACAACCAGCAATAGTTCCAACTTTTGAAATTTTAAAAGTTTCTCGAATTTCAACATTACCAGTTACCTCCTCCTTAAACTTGGGAGCAAGCATTCCTTCCATAGCATCTTTTAAATCATTAATAGCATCATATATAATTGAATAATTTCTAATGTCAATTTCTTCCTTATCAGCTATTTGTCTAGCATTTCCAGTTGGCCTGACATTGAAGCCTATAATTATAGCATCAGATGCTGAAGCCAATAGCACGTCAGATTCAGTAATAGCACCAACTGCTTTATGGATTATATTTATTAAAATCTCATCAGTAGAAAGCTTCTGAAAAGAATCAGTTAAAGCCTCAACAGAACCATCAACATCACCTTTTAGGATAATATTCAATTCTTTAAACTCTCCTATTGCAATTCTTCTTCCGATTTCGTCTAATGTAATGTGTTTTTGTGTTCTAACAGATTGTTCTCTTACAAGTTGAGTTCTTTTAACTGCAATCTGCTTAGCTTCTTTCTCATCATCAAAAACATTGAATTTGTCCCCCGCTTGAGGAGCCCCATCAAGACCTAAAATGGAAACTGGAGTTGATGGACCAGCTTGAGTTAAAGTTTTACCCCTCTCATCATGCATAGCTTTTACTTTTCCAGAATGTTGACCAGCCAAAAGATAATCGCCAATTTTTAAAGTACCTGATTGAACTAATATTGTTGAGATATATCCTTTCCCTTTATCTAGAAAAGCTTCCACTACAGAGCCAGTTGCTGGCTTATTAGGATTAGCCTTTAACTCCAAAAATTCAGCCTCAAGTAATACCTTTTCAAGTAACTCATCAATCCCAGTTCCTTTTAGAGCTGACACATCTTGTGATTGAATTTTACCTCCCCATTCCTCAATCAACAGATTCATGGACGATAGTTTCTCTTTAATTTTATCAGGATTTGAATTAGGTCTATCAATTTTATTTATTGCAAAAATAATAGGAACTCCAGCAGCTTGAGCATGACTTATAGCCTCTTTCGTTTGAGGCATAACATCATCATCAGCAGCAATAACTATAATAACCAAATCAGTAACTTGGGTTCCTCTTGCTCTCATTGCAGTAAATGCTTCGTGACCAGGTGTATCTAAAAAAGTAATGTTTTGACCGTCTTTTAGTTCAACATTATATGCACCAATATGTTGTGTAATACCGCCAGATTCTCCGGCAATTACATTTTCTTCTCTAATGTAATCTAACAAAGATGTTTTTCCATGATCAACATGACCCATAACTGTTACTATAGGAGCCCTTGGTAATAGATCCTCAGGACTATCTTCTTCTTCTTTAATGGAATCCTCAATATCAGCAGTTACAAACTCGACTTGATAACCAAATTCATCAGCTACAATAGTTAAGGTTTCAGCGTCTAATCTTTGATTCATTGTCACCATGATACCTAGAGACATACAAGCTGAAATAATGTCGGTGGAAGTAATTTCCATCATCGTTGCCACCTCTCCAACTGTAATAAATTCAGTCACTTTGATAGTTTTCTTTTCAGCTTCATTTAAAGCTAGATCTTCTTCAGATTTAAGTTTGTGAGAGTCTCTTTTTTCCTTTCTATATTTGGCACCTTTCGAAGATTTACCTTGAAGTTTTTCAAGAGTTTCTCGAATTTGCTTTTGAACCTCTTCTTCACTTGGCTCATTACTAACTACTTTAGCCTTTGTTGCTTTATTAAAATTCTTTTTTTGTTGAACATTTGGCTTTACAGGATCCTTTGAAATTCTTATTCTTTTTCTTTTTGAACCACCTCCACTTTTTTTATTAGCTATAGGTTTTGGTTTTTCAAATTTTCCAAGATCAATTTTATCGCCAACAGTTTTTAAACCACTTAGTTTGGTATATTTAGTTTCTATATTAGAGCTTTTAGAATTATCTTCAACTTTTTCTTCAACCTTTTCAGATTGTTTTTCTTCTAAAATAGAATCTTTCTGTTTTGGTTTGTTTAAATTGTCCAGGTCTATTTTTCCAAGGTGAACTGGTTTTTTTATTTCTGCTCTTTGAATAAATGAGGCTTTTTTCTTTTCCTTTTCTTCAATCTCTTTTTCAATCTTAAGCCTTAGCTCTTCTTTTTCTTTTCGTTTTTCTTCACTTAAGTCATGAGATTCAACTTTGTTTGACTTATCAGAGCTAAACTCATTAAGAAACAAATCGTACTGTTCTCCAGAAATTTTAGTTGTTGGTCTAGCATCAACTTCGTGACCATTACTAGCTAAAAATTCTACAGCTCTGTCAAGAGAAATATTAAATTCTCTTAATACTTTGTTTAGTCTTGTTAATTTTGTTTCGCTCATATAAATTTTAAATTATTCAGAAAATTCTGCACTTAACACATTCCTCACTTCAATTATTGTTTCTTCTTCTAAATCTGTTCTTTTAATTAAGTCTTCAACATCTTGTTCTAAAACACTCTTAGCAGTATCTAATCCTGCCTTTTTGAATTCTTCCAAAACCCATCCTTCAATTTCATCAGAAAATTCAGTAAGTTCAACATCCTCTTCAGCACCTTCTCTATAAACATCAATTTCATAACCTGTTAATTGGCCAGCCAATCTAATATTATGCCCTCCTCTACCAATAGCTTTTGAAACTTGCTCCGGATCCATAAATGCTTCGACAGTTTTGTTTTCTTCATCAATTTTTAATGAAGAAATCTTAGCAGGACTTAAAGCTCTTGTAATAAGCAGTTGAGTGTTGTTTGTATAGTTTATAACGTCAATATTTTCATTACCAAGTTCTCTAACAATACCATGAATTCTGGAACCTTTCATGCCAACACATGCTCCAACTGGATCAATTCTATCATCATATGAATCAACTGCAACTTTTGCTTTCTCTCCAGGAATTCTAACAACTTTTTTTACAGAAATCAAACCGTCAAAAACTTCAGGAATGTCCTGTTCAAAAAGCTTTTCTAAAAATTTAGGTGAAGTTCTTGAAAAAATTATTGATGGCTTTGTTCCTTTTAATTCTACAGATTCAATGACTCCTCTAACAGAGTCACCTTTTCTATAAAAGTCTGAAGGAATTTGACGGTCTTTTGGCATAATTAATTCATTTCCATCGTCATCTAATAAAATTACAACATTGTGTCTGATATGATGAACCTCAGCTGTGTATATCTCACCTATTAGGTCAATAAATTGTTTGTAAATAATTCCATTATCATGTTCATGAATTCTAGAAACTAAGTTTTGTCTTAGCGAAAGAACTGTTCTTCTTCCAAGATCAACTAATTTAACTTCCTCTGAAACATCTTCTCCAACTTCAAAATCAGGTTCAATTTTTCTAGCTTCAGAAAGGGAAATTTCTTGATTTTCATCTTCAACAGCTCCATCTTCAACAACTATTCTATTTCTCCAAATTTCTAAATCACCTTTATCAGGATTGATAATTATATCGAAATTATCGTCATCACCATATTTTCTTTTTAATGTGTTTCTAAACACTTCCTCCAAAATTGACATAAGTGTAACTCTGTCAATAAACTTTTCGTCTTTAAATTCTGAAAACGATTCAATTAGGGATAAATTTTCCATTTTATATCTTATTAAATTCCACTATTAGATTAGCTTTTTCAATTTGATCAAAAGCTATTAATTTATTTTTCTTTACATCTATTTTACCTTTTCCAACAGGTTTTTTTTCTCTAGATATCCATTCCAGTTCGATATCATTAGAATTAACACTAACAAGGTTTCCAATGTAGTCAACACCTTCTTTTGACTTGACTTTCATCTTCCTTTTTGAGTTTTTTAAAAATTGGCGATAAGTTTTCAATGGTGCAAGTAATCCAGCCGAGCTAACGTTTAATTTATATTCGTCAAGCTCAGTATCAAAATGATTTTTAATGTGTCTAGACAAGTCTATACAATCACTTATTTTAACACCTTTATCACCATCAATTTTTATGTCAATCTTAGATGAATCCATAGAAAATTCAACTAAAAAAAGTGATTCATTTAGTTCGAAAAACTCTTCACATAAATTTTCAATAATTTCTTTCAAGTCAATTTTATTTAATAAAGAAGGGGACACTGTCCCCCTTCAAATTTTCAATAATACTGTGCAAATATAGTAATTTCTAATAAACATCGAATGAAAACTATATTATACTTTAGTTGGCCTACTAGGGCTCGAACCTAGACTCTTCTGGACCAAAACCAGACGTGTTGCCAGTTACACCATAGGCCAATAATTGACGGCAAATTTAATATAAATTTGGAATTACGCCACTTATTAAAAAAAATTTTGTTTTATTAATTAAATTAATAGTCAGATCTTATCAAACTCCAAATAATTAACCCTATAAAAATTATAAAAAGAATACTAAAACAACCGCAACCTTTAGAAAGAGTATCCATTGTGTTATCACCTCTTTTTCTAATTATTAACCCTAATATTAAACAAAATGCTAATAAACCTAATAACTCCATTGTTCTTAATTAATTATATTTAGTCTATTGACTTTAATTTAAAATATTATTAAATATTAGAAGCAATAGCAACAAAAATCCAAAGTATTACATTTTTAAAAATAATTGATTTCAAATTTGTTTTAATGTAATTAGAAACAAAAAAAGTAATACATATAAAAACTAAAGCAAAAAGGGAAAAAAATATAGTGTTTTCAATTGGATCACTATTCTTAATTGAATCATATGTTAAATAAGAAAAAAAAAGAAAACCGCTGAACGAAAAATTTTTAAATGTATTTATAATACTCATTTTTAAAGTTTAAGATTATTGTTATATCACATTTATAAATTTAATACTATTTACTCAATTTTCATTTCTAAAATTTCCCAATTATCAATATTACGACTACAAACCCTAATCGTAACTTTTAATATTCTATATATGAGCGGGTTTGAATTATTTAAAGTAAATTTGGAATTACACCACTTATTAAAAAAGTTTTTAATTTGGTAATGTAATTTAATATTTAGAAGGTGCCTGGCTTTTAAAAAAAAGCACTAAAGTTTAATCTTCATTAATCTAGCACTAGAACTACTTTTTTCATCCTCTGATGTAATCCAAAAAGTATTTGAATCTATTATTTTTATAGCCTCTACTTGAGTTTTACCAATCGGAATTTCATACATATCAATTTTGTAATCTTTTTTACTTTCAAGATCAAAATCTTCAATTTTTAAAATATAATATTCATTGAATATAAGAGTTCCTGTCAAAGCGAGTAGTTTAGTTTTTGGATCATAATCTCCTCCAGTTATGATTGACTGAGTATTTAAGCTTCCTATTTTTTTTGCTTCGTATTTTCCAGCAATTTTTGGTAGAGCGTAAATCTCTGTGATTTTTTTGAGCTTATTTTTTGTAAGAATAATCAAATAGTCATCTATTGTAATTAGAGCTTCGGCATCATATTGTGATTGACTATACACTGTAGTAAATTTGACTTGTTCAGGATAATTGAATTCAATTAATTCAGCTTTATTCGATGAAGGATCAATAGGAGTTTTTACAATAGATAAATTTTTACGGGTATCAAAATTATTACCCATATTAGCAACATAAATGAATTGATCATCTTTAGTAATATCTTCCCAATCATTATTTTTTACTCCCTCTAGTGTTCTTTCAAAAACTATTTTGCCTTTTTTATCTAGATAATATAATTTAGGGTCACCTCCCGAGTCATTATGAGTTATGAATTGGCCATTTAGAATTTCTAAACCAGATGTCTCATCAATTTTTTTTGATAGGCTGATGTCTTTTGTGAGTTTTTGTGAATATGAAGAACACAAAAAAAGAAAAGTAAATAAAGTGAGAAGTTTTTTCATTTTAAAATTTTATTCCATTCTACTAATTTAAAGTTTTGATTTAACCCATCATTATTTTTTTAAAATATTAATTGAATATATTGTTTAATTTCGTGATCAAATTATTGAAATGGGAATTAATAAGTTCGAAAGATTAAACAAAATAAATGGTTTTATTATTTTTTTAATTGCATTAACTACTTATTACTTAACTGTTGAACCTACTGCAAGCTATTGGGACTGCGCAGAATACATTTCAACCTCCGCAAAATTACAAGTAGGACACCCGCCAGGGGCTCCATTTTTTCAAATGATGGGAGCCTTTTTTGCATCTTTTGCATCAGATATTGAAGAAATAGCCTTCATGGTAAATATGATGTCTGTTTTTGCAAGTGCAATAACAATATTTCTTCTTTTTCTAACTACTTCAATTATTGGAAAAAAAGTTTTAAAAATTTCAGAAAAAGTTTCTAAAACAGAAGCAATTAAAATTTTAGGAGCATCGAGCTTGGCATCTTTAACTTTCACATTTTCAGATAGTTTTTGGTTTAACGCAGTTGAAGCAGAAGTTTACGCTATGGCAACATGTATAATGGCTTTATTGTTTTGGCTCGGATTTAAATGGGAACAAGATATGGATAATGAAAGAGGTGATAAGTGGTTGATTCTTATATCTCTTGTTATTGGTCTTTCATTTGGAGTTCATTTTATGGGACTACTAGTAATACCAGCAATTGGAATGATTTATTTTTTTAAAAAATATCCCAAACCCAATTTAAAGAATTTTATTTTAGCCAATATTTTTTCAGTTGCTATTCTTCTTTTTATATTTAAATTACTTTTACTATCAACCTTAGGACTTTTTGGATATCTTGAAGTTTTCTTTGTAAATACAATAGGACTTCCTTTTGATTCAGGAACTATTATAACAGCTGTTTTATTAATTGTATTTTTTGTCTTTTCAATAAGGTACTCTAGAAAAAATAATTTATATAACATTAACACCTTCTTGTTATGTGTTATGTTCATTTTAATTGGGTTTTCATCTTGGCTAATGATTCCAATAAGATCTAATGCTAACACAGTCATTAATGAAAATTCCCCATCAGATGCAAGAGCTCTTTTAGCATACTATAATCTTGAACAATACCCAGAAACTCATCTATTTTATGGTCCCATGTTTTCTGATGCATATGCAGGTCAAGATTCTGAAAATCCTTACAAAGACGATAAACCTAAATATGAAAGAGATGAAAAAACAAAAAAATATTTTATAGTAAATGATTGGGAATCTGGAAAAATTAACTCCAATAGTGATCATGTTGGTTTTCTTCCAAGAATGTGGAGCTCAGAACATGCTGTAAATTACATGAACTATTTTGGCTTATTAGAATTTACTATTAAACCAGAGTATTTAGGTGAATCGAATTTTAAAAAGCTTGTAAATGATTTTAAACAAAGCGTTAATGAAGGAGAGATAGATGCAGAAGGCTATCACAAATTTTTAACTCAATACGGAGGTTATTTAGACATTAGTAAACCAAGTCTTTTAAGTAATCTAGAATACCTGTTTAATTATCAAATTGGCTCAATGTATTTTAGATATTTAATGTGGAATTTTAGTGGAAGACAAAATGATGTAAAGTGGGAAAACGATTTGTTGAACGGAAATTGGATTTCTGGAATAAAATTTATTGATGAGTATAGGCTGGGGCCTCAATCTAACTTGCCCGATGACGCTGAAAATAATAAAGCTAAAAACACTTATTACATGTTACCCTTTATACTAGGTTTAATTGGATTTTTGTTCCTGTTTCGTCAAGACAAAAACCTTTTTTGGATTGTAACATTATTGTTTTTATTTACAGGTTTGGCATTAAAGGTATATTTAAACGAAAGAATATTTGAACCAAGAGAGAGAGATTATGCTCTTGTTGGTTCATTCTACATTTTCGCCATATATATTGGATTGAGTCTTTTTTCAATTTTGAATTTTCTAAAAAGAACTATTTCAGAAAATAAATCAGTTCCAATTATATCTGCTTTAATGTTATCTGTTCCTATTTTAATGGCTTTTGAAAATTGGGACGATCATGATAGGTCTAATAGATACACTGCTCAATCACTTGCAAAAGCATACTTAAATTCAATTGATGAAGATAAAGATGCTATGATTTTTACCATAGGTGATAATGACACTTTTGCATTGTGGTATGCCCAAGAAATTGAAAATTACAGAACTGATGTTAGAACTATCAATACTTCACTGATCGCTACTGACTGGTATATTGACCAGATGAAAAAAAGAACTTACAACAGTAGTCCAATTCCATCTCAACTTCAACATAATCAATATGCTTATGGAATAAGGGATTATGTTAAGTATGAAGCTCTCATAGATTCAGTAAGATGGGACATTAAAGATTTTATGAATTGGATTTCGAGTGATCACCCTAGAACTAAATATAAAAATTTACTAGTTCAATACGGCGCAGATCTTACTAATATTCCAATGTTTACGCAAAACATGGTCTTTTATCCTACAAACAAAATTAGATTACAAGTAAATAAAGACAATGTATTAAATAGCGGCGTAGTAAAAAATGAGGATAAAGATCTAATTCTTGATTACATAGATATAGATTTACCTGAAAGTGGACTATACAAAAATCAACTTTTGATGCTTGACATTCTAGCAAATAATGACTGGAAGAGACCAATTTATTTTACTGGCGGAAGCTATAATGATGCTGAATATCTATGGATGAAGGATTACCTTCAATTAGACGGTTTAGTTTATAAGTTAGTCCCAATAAAAACTCCTCTTAATAAAAATAATCCATATGAAATGGGAAGAATTG
>Ga0255779_1005303_pt1 | contig 12073 bp, 7 predicted proteins | sample 011ome_21_FD_179977 | JGI IMG/M metagenome (GOLD analysis project Ga0255779, IMG submission 179977) | Coastal salt marsh microbial communities from the Groves Creek Marsh, Skidaway Island, Georgia - 011508AT metaG (version 2) | ecosystem: Environmental > Aquatic > Marine > Intertidal zone > Salt...
TCGGCGCGGACCAGAACGCGTTCCCCGTGGACGTGACAGCGTCTTCAGGAAAAGTGAACGTTAATTGCACGACTCTGTCGTGAAAGTACTCCTGAAATCGTAAACGCGCCCAGTTGACGCACTCTTGAAAGGTCGCGCATCGCGTGTGAATGAGACACTGTGAAATCTTCTCGACATTTTCCCGCATGCTCGCGTCCGCGTTCGCGCGCGCATTCGACTCGTATTCATCTGGTTTGGAAAGGTACGCGTTCGCCTCTGCCGGAGACTTTTCAAACAAGCCTTCGAATTCAGATCGGGCCCAAGTTAAGCAGTGATCGATGTTGTGCGGGAACGAGTGCAACGTGCACATGGGCGCAGACTTCTCGGGAGGATCTCTGGACGCGCCGTAGTTCTCCGTCAAGTGCGGAACGACCATTTGCGTGTTACACTTGGTACCTAAGGTCCCGGATTCTAACAACGGTTTCTCGAAGTATACGCATCGAGAGTCGACGTATAAGCGCGCGTTGACGTTATCCAAAGCGTTCACGACGACGTCTAAACCACCCCAAAACTCGTCGTCAAAGACATCTTCAGTATCCGGACTCACTCGGTTTTGCAACGCGGTGACGTTCAACTTTGAATTAATTTTCTTCGCCGCGTTGGTCGCGCACGTCGATTTTGGCTGTTTAATGTCCCAATCGCGAAACAAGAACTGTCTCGACAAGTTGGACTTTTCTATGATGTCGTCGTCGGTGATGGTGAGTTTACCTTCGCCCGAGGCGCCGCAGGAAACCCCCATCAACGCCAAATTCTTAATGAACTCGCATCCTAACGCACCCGCACCGACCAAAAAGACGTTTTGCTTCTCCATGATCGCCTGCGTGGTTTGTCCAAAACACTGGATTTGACCGTCGTATCTAGAACCAATCGGTTTCAAATCCGCTTCGTCTAATTTTTCCGGCAACGATTCGCACGAATCAAAATAGAAGAACTGATTCAACGGCGTAAACTTCCCCGTGCACGCTTTGACGACTTCTTGACCAATAATGCCACCAAACATAGCGGCCATTGGCGAAATATCGCCTCTGCACGTCTTTGCAAACGTCGTGAATAATTTCTCGTCAACTTCTTCAACCGTTTTATACTGCGCATTGACTTCGTCCTTCGCCAACGCTACAAACGCGGCTGCATCCGCATCGCTCCCAGGTTGCGGTAACTGACCGCCGTTCTTGCTTTTCCAAGCCTCTAAGGTTAAAAACATCAAGTGGATTTGCGGCGATCGCTCCATTTTCGCGAAATCGGACAACAAAAACTCCCCCGGTTCTTTCAACGAATCGGCGAAAGATTTGAATCTCATCTCTTTCGGCAACTTGACTTGCGTAGCGATGCCCCCACCCACGTATTGAGAAAATTTGCTCGCGTCGATGTCCAACTCGAATCCGTGCTTCTTGACCGACTTGATTTTTATCCCTTCTTTGATCGAGTTCAACTCGATCATCCCTTTCACCTCAGAAAATGTGACCAAATCCCCTTCCTCTAACTCGACGCGTTCGTCGTCCGTGCACGTGACCAACGCCGGATGCTCGTTGGAAATGGAAGCGATGATGCACGTCTTCGGCTCTTCTCCATCTTGATCGACAACCGTGAACGAATCCCCGAAATCGCAAAACACCGAACCAAACACACCTTTCGTGTCGCCTTTGATAAACGCCTTGCCTTTCTCTTTGCGTAAAATCTCGTCCCACTTTTGACAGTCTTCTTGCGAGTGCAAGGACGAATCGCACACGACGACGACGTCGTGCGCCAACAACGCGTCTTCCGTGATATCCTTAGTCATTACGGTCACCACTTCAACGGCTGGATTCAATTCTTGCAGTTTTGCCGCGCACGACTCCGCTCGATTTTTTCCGCAATCTTCCTCGGTCAAATAAAACTGACTCGCCAGATCGCTCATCGTGGCGTCGCAATCGTCGCTCAAAGTGACCTTCTTCACCCCGGCTAAGATGACATTCTTCGCGACTTCCGCGCCTAATCCGTTCAATCCGGAAATTAAAACTTTCGCGCCGACTAACTTTCGAAACGATTCGCGTCCGTAGACGGCCAATTGTCGAGAGTGTAAGTCCTCGTCGATCTTATTTTCGTTCGTCGTCATTTCGTTTTCTTCTTCAACCTTCTTTTTCTTGGAGATTGTTTTTTGTCCCTCTTCTTCCAGCGCTTTTGTATCGTTCGATGCTGCCTCTCGCTTTGCGCCTCCGGTCATGTATTTTTAGTAATAGTTTTTCAAACACCGCCGCTTTTTTACCACTCAACGATAACAAAATAACACGCGCGCGCGAGAGAGAGAGATGGAGAGAGATGCGTGTGCGTGTCGTCTGCGTGTTGTGGCACCTTTTTTTTGAAATTTTTGGTCCGTGTCCCTCTCTCTTTTGAGAGCGAGAAGGCGCGAAGCCAAAAGAAGAAGCCACACGCTGCGTGCGAGACGACGACGACCGAGAAGAAACGCGTTCGTTCGATGAGAGAAATTATTAAAATTACGAGAGCAGCATTCGCGTGTGGAAGGTATTTTTGGCTCTCTCTCAAAATATTTTTACAAAAATACGCGCTCGCGCTCACGTAAAACCACTACCACTGTGTATTCGTCGTCGTCGTCGTCTTCATCTTAAAGGACGACGCTCTCGCTTTTGTTGAAGCGCGAACGCGGAAGAATGCTTTGCTTTTGCTTTTCGTGCGGGAAAGGCTGCGGAGAAGAAGAAGAAGTGTGGTTCGACGCGAACGAGGTTTTCGTCGAGGAAAAGGAGGAACGCTTCGGAGGGGAGGAGGCACCGGCGGCTTTCGCTTCGTTCTCGTCGTCGTTGTCGTCGTCGTCGTCGTCGTCGAGGAAGAAGAACGCGGCAAAGAGAAGTGAAGAAACGTGGGTGCACAGACCTTTGCGGTTGGAGAATGCTCTGTCGTCGAGATCTATCGAGAAAGAAGAAGAAGAAGAAGAAGAACAGTTGCCAATCAACGATACGAGAGGTTTTGAAATACGCACGAACGCTTTTGAGGGTAAAATTTTGGTTCGATGTCGAGACGTTCGATCGAGAGACGAAGAAGGTAAAGAAATGACGGAGAAGTATTTCGCCAATAAGAAGCGTACGTTTCAAACAGTCGTACAAGGAAGATTTTTAAGGAAAGGCATCAAGTGTTCGGAAGTAGTCACGGGGCACGAATTCGAAAGCCGCTTTCGAAGAATACCCGCGCGATGGCTCGTGTCTACCGCTTTGAAAGTGATTCGAAAACTTATGCCTGGTTTGGAAGTGGATCTTATTTCCGATAAGCCTTACATTCACGCACCGTTATGCGCCACAGCGCAGATTTTACGTGCAGATGTTCCAGGGGAGGAACCGGATTTGACAACAACAACTTCGTTCGCTGAAAATACTCGATTATTTGGAAAGGCGTTTGACATTGGTAGCAGCGGTGGCATTTTATCAAAGCAAAGAAAAAGACTATTTAATAGTCCAGAATTTGGTTCAAAGTACGAGTTTTTGCCGGAGCTCGTATACACGTTTGATTTTTACCAGCACATCTTCATTCCGGCGACGTTTGGTCTTCACATCGGACCGATGCTCAACGTAAATTTGCTCGGACACTTACCGGAGTTTGAACCGCCTCAAATTATGGCCAAAATCATACGAGAAAAGAGAGAAAACGCAGAAAACGATGATGGAGAAGAAGAAGAAGGAAAAGAAGAGTATCTCTATAAAATTAACATGTATCACGAGAAGATGTTTGATGCAAAGTTCACGAGAGCGTCTTCGCCGGATGCGTTGTTTGGTATCGGCGCGAGACACTCTTCGTACGTTGATTCGTTTGCGGTTCGTCTCTCGGAATTCGTTTCTCATAATAATAGCAATAACAACAATATATAACGCGTCTTATTCTATATGGTAAAGTCCCATCCCTCTAAAAAGTCCGTCTGGTCCATCGACAAACTTGGCTCGATCACATCCTCGCTACGCTCCCTTCGCAAAATCTTTGCTGGAATCCCAACTGCTACGGAATTATCTGGAATATCTTGCAACACAACGCTCCCTGCGCCAATCTTCACGTTCGTTCCAACAATTACTGGTCCTAAAATGGTCGCGCCGGCACCTAAAACTACACCGTCGCCAATTTTTGGGTGCCTATCTCCGTCCGTCGTCCCGGTCCCGCCTAACGTCACGTTGTGTAAAATAGATACATTATCCCCAACCACCGCGGTTTCCCCGATAACTACCCCGGTCGCGTGATCGATCATAACCCCTTTCCCAATTTTTGCGGCAGGATGCGCGTCCACGTGAAACGCTTCCGAAATTCTGTGCTGCAACAGCAACGCCAAGGACTGTCTCCCTTTCAACCACAACGAGTGTGCGATTCTTTGCGCTTGCAAAGCCTGAAACCCTTTGAAATATAACAAAATCATCACGTACTTATCGCACGCTGGATCTCTCTCCAAAACCGCTTGCATATCTGCAGTCGCGCATTGCACCAACTCCGGATCTTCCCGATAACAATTCGAAAATAGTTCCAACAGTTGCGAGTCCAACAACACCGACGACCCGAGTTTGTTCGCCAACACAAACGCCAACGCGTCCGACATCTCCTTATGTGAGAGAATCGTAGAATACAAATACGACGCCAAAGCAGGTTCCAATTCAATCTCCATCTTTGCTTCTTCGCATAACCTCTCCCATATCCCGTCTCCTAACAAACACGCTTCACCTTCCAACATGTCCTGCTCAATCGCGTCTTCGTTCTTTCTCAAATTTTTAGGATTCATCGCGTTTTTGCTGCTCTCCTTTTTACTCGCAATCGTCGGCGGGTCGTTGGACTCTCCCGCCCACTTCTTGGCGGTTTCGTCTTCGGTCAGTTCTGGAAGCTGTTCGAAAGACGAAGACGATTTCTTCTTCGCTCGAATTACGCTCGAGATGTTGTTGTTGTTTCTGTCGTCAGTACTAAAGCGCTTTTTCAGCAATCGATTCTTCCTCGTCCAACACGGGGGCAATTTCCAATTCCTCGAAGAAGAAGAAGAAGAAGAAGAAGAAGGAAAAGAAGTCGAGCACCCGAGCGAACTCCTCGCTCTCGTCGTCGTCGTCGTCGTCTTCATCGCGACAGAAGGCGATGGTATTACTAACGAACTGGTGGAGATGATGGGCATGTTTACGTTTGTATCTCTCTCTCTCTCTCTCTCTCTCTGATGTTGTTGCGAGGGGGTGAACTTTTTGTTTTTTTGCGCGCGTGTGTGGAAAAATGGGGTGAAGTCTTTTTGAGAGCTTTTTTCTCTTTGGTGGCGGCCGCAGAAACAAAAAAGCGTCGTCATTTTTTACGAGAAGAACCCTCGCGTCGTCGTCGTCGTCATTCGCACGCGCGCGCGCACACACGCAGCGTCACGCGTTACTCAAAACGAGATAAGAGTTACTCTGTCGTGAAGAAAAAAAATAGTCATGGCGGAGAAAGAGGAGACTACCACCACCAATAACGCGCAACAACAAGAATCGCAAGGGAAGAAAGGACGATACCGACGAGACAAACCGTGGGACCACGACGGGATCGACCACTGGGAGGTGCCAAAGTTCACGCAAGAGGATAACCCGCACGGATTGTTGGATGAATCCTCGTTCGCGACTTTGTTTCCAAAATACAGGGAGAAGTATTTGAGAGACGTGTGGCCGTCGATAACGAAAGCTTTGAAAGATGTCGGCGTCGGGTGCGAGTTGAATTTAGTCGAAGGGTCGATGACGGTGCGAACGACGAGGAAGACGTGGGACCCGTACATTATCATCAAAGCCAGAGATTTGATTAAACTTTTATCTCGATCGGTTCCAGCACCGCAGGCTTTGAAAGTTTTGAACGATGACACGCAGTGCGACGTGATTAAGATTGGAGGTTTAGTGAGAAATAAAGAACGGTTCGTGAAACGAAGACAGCGGTTGGTCGGCCCGAACGGCTCGACGTTGAAAGCGATTGAGATGTTAACGGACTGTTACGTGTTGATTCAAGGGAACACGGTGAGCGCGATGGGTTCATTCAAAGGTTTAAAAACATGCAGGAAGATTGTGGAAGATGCGATGAAGAATGTCCATCCGATTTATCACATCAAGGAGTTGATGATTAAGAGAGAGTTGGAGAAAGATCCCGAGTTGAAGAATCAAAATTGGGATCGATTTTTGCCAAAGTTTAAGAAGAAGAACGTGAAGAGAAAGAAACCAGAGTACGTGAAGGAAAAGAAAACGAGAAGCGTGTTTCCGCCGGCGCAAATGCCTTCGAAGATTGATTTACAGATTGAATCCGGGGAGTACTTCTTGTCGCAAGAAGCGAAGCAGATGAAGAAAGCGCAAGAGAAGTTGGAGAAGCAGAAGGAAGGCATCGAGAAGAACAAGAGAAGGAGAGAGGAGGCGTTTATCGCGCCAAAGGAAGATTTAATGCGGGACGAGGATTTGAAGAAGGATAAAAAGAAGGACAAGAAAGACAAGAAGAAGAAGTCGAAGAAGGACGACGATACTTTAGATGCAGTTAAGCGCTTGAAGAAAGACGCTTCGGAAAAGAAGAAAAAGAAAAGCAGAGCAGACGAGGGCGACGAGAAGTACATGATGTAAAGATTGCTTCTAACGCTGCTGCTGCTGCTATTATTACTCTTGTATCTTTAAAAATTTTGTAACTACTTCTATGTGCTAATCCAAATACTACTGTTGTTACTTGTTAATCCATGTCTTCGAACAAATCTTCCTCGTTTTCTTCGTTCTCCACTTGTTCTTGTACTGGTTGTTCTTTTTCGTTCTCTTTATCCGCTTCTTCTTTCTGTCGTTCTTTCAACTGCTTCTCAGCTGAGGCCATCGCGGGTGAGATTTTTTTCTCGCCGACCATCTCCGACGACGGCCAAACGGTTTCGGACGGTTTCGGTTGCGTCAAGGGAACCTCTTCGTCTTCTCCATCGTCATCCGTGTCTTCGATGACTACAACCGCAGCGCCATCGCCACCTCCGCCGGCGACGGATTTCTTCACTCCCTCGTCTTCTTCGTCTTTTGGCTCTTGGATTGTGGGAGGAGCAGCTATCGTTTCTTTCTTTTCCTCTTCGTCCACGAGCTCATCTCGACTGATTAATTTAAACGACGTTTTAATTCTTTTCGCGGCGTTTTCGGCGTCCGGAAGTTGACCGATGGCTGAATTTTTTGGCAAATGTTCATACTTCTCCGCAAAGTATTCATCCGCGCCAGGCAAAGAGTGCGATTTTTTCTCCGTTCTAAACGCAGTTTCCGGATCCAAAGCTTTCTCAGCCAACATTTGGCTCATTCGCAATAAATTCGGATTGGCCATTTCCCACGGTCGCATCACGCGGATCTTTTTCTTTGTTTTTTCAACTAAACCTTTGACGGAAACGCCCATTCGCGTGTTTGTGTTTTGGCTCGGCGGCAAAGTCATGGAATCGATGAGACTTCCGACGATGTTCAATCTGTGTTGATCGATTTTCGGTAACTCTTCAAACTCTTCGTTCTCTCGAAACACTTGGTCTGCTCGCCAATCTTCCGCAAACGGTAACGGTGAAAATAATAGAAAATCGCCCTCGGGAAGGAATTTGGCCGTCAGCGCTCCAAAGTGAATCCCGCTACCTTCTCGAAAACACGCGCGGCACAACGCGCATTTGCCTTTTCTATCTAACGCTCTCGCGAACGCCGACAACGCTTGACACGCTTTTTGATACTCTTCCGTTTGTATCCCAGCTTTCTCATCTTTTGTCAATTCCGGCCACGCGCAAAACAACATTGGCTCTTCTGTGGTCAACCAAAAAGGCACGTATTTTAAATCGACGGTGCCGATAATTTCCACCCCTTTCTTCATTTTCTCAGCGCCGAACTGTCGCTCCACGGACTCGTCCATCGGTATGCTTTGCTTCCCGTACTTGTAACACCGAACTCGTTGTTCCGCGGGGATCTCGTCGCCGTCAATCCTTGAAATGTTCTTGTACTGCACGTCTCGCAACAAATCTTGGCCTTCAAACGCGCCGTACGGTTTCATCGTTTCCGCAGTCGCTTCCATGGTTTGCTTGTATGCCCAAATTGGGATGGATAAATACGACTCTTTCCCGAGTTTACCGAACGATAAGTTCCCTCGAAACGTCGTCGTTGGCGTTTTCGTACGCATGAGTCTTCCTATAATCGCATCCATCGCCGTTTCGATTTGGCCTTTGGTTTGTTCAACCATCTCGGCGAGCAGTTTCACCACGTTCACTTTCGGTTCGTTTGCGTTTGTGGTGGCACCATCTCCTATTCGCTTTTGCTTTTCGTCGCCGTCGTCTACTTTCCCGCCACCATCGACAATTCCGACGCCGACGCTCAGCGTAATCTCCTTCTCTTTCATGACGCGAACCAAGTCTCTCGCGAACTCGTTCTCATCCAGCGACCCTTCGCCTAACGCGTCTTCCGCGCACGGCGACAATAACAAAATCTCGTTCGCAATCTTTGCCGTTTTCCCTTGCAACGCTTCCATTCTTTGCGCGAGGATATCGCACGCGATTGTCAGCGCGTCTAAAATATCCCCTTTGTGTTCGTATCTCTTTTTCTTCGTTCCGTTCTTTTCTTGTTCATCCAACTCGAAGTCGTCGTCCTCGTCCTCGAATTCTCGCGCTCGGTCTTCGACTTCTTTCGAATACTCGATCGTGTGCACTTTCAACTCGCCGAGCACTTCAACGTTGGCGTAGTATTTACCATCTTCTTCGCCCTCCTCTTCGCGATTCTCTTCGTCGTACAATCTGTTTCTCGTCCTCCGACTCCCGACGAAAACAACCACCACTTCGTCCGTTTTCTTGTGCAAATTAATATTCGCGACGATTTTACTCGCCGTGACGATGGATAGGAATCGAGTTCGGTTCGATCTGTGGCCGATGGCCCCGATGTCCACCAAGAGCACGAGTCGTTTTTTCCTCGGCGGTGCCATTTTAAATTCTATAAGCGCGTAAACTAACTCTCTCTCTCTCTCTCTCTCTCTCGCTTGTGTAAAGGATTGTGTTAGTGTGAGAGCGAGGGGTGGTTATTTTTGAAAATTTTTTGGCTTCGATGTCCTGATGGATGTTGATTGTGTGGAGAGAGTGCTCAAAATTTGCTAAAACCTAATTTTCGAGTCAAGAAAAGAAAACGACGCTTTCCTGTGAGAGAGAGAGGGAGAGGAGACGTTTTTTTTGTTTTGCAGCGCCACTCACAAAAGAAAGGTAGAAAATGAGAGGAGAGAACGTTTCATCATCAACATCAACATCGTCATCCATCACGCGCGTTTAGAGGAATAGAGAGAGAGAGAGAAACGAGACAGATTAATAGCATCAATAATAATATAATGATGCTCGGCTCATCTTCCATCTCTTCCTCGTCTGGTACTCGAAGACCGTATTACACCGGGAAGCGATACAACAACGAGCGGAAAAAACACGGTTCACCGGGAATAGGGACGTGGTGCTTAGCCGTTTTGCTCGGGTTTATAATAGTAATAATCTTGAAAGCGAACGGGGACGACGACGCGAAGACTATTTTACGAAGAGATGACTCGGACGTGTGGGTGGAGATACACCCGGATTTATCGGAGAAGAACACCATGCACAGAGAGTTGCACAAGCGGTTTCATCCGCACGCTGAAATCAGAGGGAAGAAGCAATGGATCGTGAGTGGGAAACACGGGGACGGGTACGCGCACATGGCGATGGCAACCGTATTGGCGAACGGGACCGTGTTGGTGGCGTTTCAAACGAGTAAGGAAGGAGAAGGGAAACCAGATCAGCACATTGCTTTCGCGTACGGCGAGAGAAAATCAGAGGACAAGATTAGTTTTGGTAAAGTGGTGAGAGCGCCGACGGCGGGAGGGGGAGGTCCCGGGTCGAGCGAATTAGGAGTAGTGTGGTCGCCGGTATTGCATACGTGTGCGGAGACTGGGAAGACGTTTTTGTTCTACTCGCAGTCGACGAAGAACTGTCGAGCACCTGGAGGGGACGTCAAGGTCATCGAGCTCGATCCAGAGACGCAGAAATGGTCGGCTCCAGAAATCATATTGCCGTATTCAAAAGGGAACATTAATAAGGTGATTGCGAATACGGTGACGGTAACGAGGGACCAAAAGACGTGGATATTACCGTTTTGGAGAGAAAGAGGTAGATGCGATAACACAGAAGTGTCTCCATCGGCTGGGGTGTTGATTTCGAAAGATAAAGGAAAGACTTGGAAAGCTCATGGGTCAATAACTTTACCTAACACGTGGTTGATCGAGCAAAGCGTGGTAGAGTTGACGTCAAAAGCGACGAATTACGTCGACGAAAATGATCCCAACAGTAATAATAGCGTGAATAGACTCGCGATGTTTTGTCGAACTGCCGCTGGACACGTGTTTAGAATAGACTCGAATGATTTAGGCTTGACATGGGAACACAAAGCAAAACCGGTCTTTGCGTTGCCAAATCCAAACTCGAAGTTGACCATGAAAACGTTTGGACCGAGTGGAAGATATCGAACGGATGGCGGAGGTAAAAACTGGATCGTTGCCGTAATGAACGACCACAAGGAGTTGCCACAACCATATCGAAGATCGAGGTCCAAGTTGCGTTTGATCGTTTCACACGATAACGGGAAATCGTGGACCCGACTGGCATCGATCGAAGAAGGCATTAAGCCAGGATTGAGACATCATTACCCGACGTTAATTCCTTTGCCAAAGTTTGCATATAGTGGTAGAGAATCGAGAGGTCAAGACATAGTCGACGAGGAAGGAGAAGTTGAGTACGAGGCATTGATTGTATATTCAACGTTCATCATGAAGGGGTTCGATAGTAAAGGGGTGACGGAAGGTATACGCGCCGCGTTAGTCCGCATGCGTCTTCCAGATTAATTAGTCTTGACATCGATTTGTATATACATGTAATTAGAACTAGTAAATTTTTTAAGCTAAATCTCGGTGGGTCCGCTTTCCTAATTTCTTTGCCGCGAGAGAGCTTGTTTGGCGCCACATCGAAACTTGTTCTAAAGCCAAATCAATCACTTGAAACAATCCTCTGGTATATGTTTTACACTCGTTCAAGTAGCGTTGATTCGCTATGCGCCATTCTTCCGGCGCCTGATGCTCCATCGCGTTTGCACTCGACATACTATTTCGTATCCCGCTCAAAGCTGTGAAGAGCGCATCGCTCGCTTTTGACTCGGACAACATCGAAATCTCTCTCGCTTTTGGATCGCCATCGTAGAGAAAAACGAGCTCTGGTTCGCAACACAGAATACGAATGGTAGCTATCAAATCAATAGGTATCTCTGAATTTCGACGTATCGCGTGGTTCAGCGTCAAATCGTGCTTCACCAAAAGCTCTTCCCTTCTCTTTCGTACTTCTGGCTTTTCTACGCCATTGAGCGAATCGAAATCCAAGGTGATATCGATCGAATCGTACGGATTATCGTCTATACAGAATCCGTAGAATAGTAAGAGTTCACCGTTAGATTTTGCGCCGTAGGATAGCATAATCTCTTCGTTCTTTCCAACGTCTCGCATTGCTGGAAATACCAAGCACTCGTCCGAGAGTCGCAGTTGGGAGTAGTGCACGCAGTGCGGATAGATACCATGATTACAAAAGAAAGCCACTGGCGATAAGACGTCGATTGTTCCTGACTCGGAATTGTGCACCGGTTTCACTGTCATCGCGTACGATATCCATAATTCTAACGCTGAAATGTATTGGTCGTAGGACCAGAACTCTTCCTGGTTTCCCTCAAAAGATTCCGGGCAGTTTGCTAAAAGCGAGGGCAATAAAGCATCGTACCCACTGCGCACTTTCTGTCTCTCTTGCATCACGGTTTCAAATATCGGCGTGTTTCCTAAACCTACTTTCACGGCTTCTTCCGGCCAAGATAACGGCGTTAGCTTTTGACTCCCATCTGGAAGCGAAAGGAAATATAAGCTCCAAAATGTCTCTTGTTTTGTCTTCATTTTCATTCGCTCCTTCATAATCCACAATGTCATGATAGTATCCGCCCCGCATCGTTCTAAAATTCTCAACAGGTCGCCAAACGGTCCTTGCTCGCTGATGCATATCGTTCCCGCATCCAAAAGCATG
>Ga0255779_1005315_pt1 | contig 12050 bp, 11 predicted proteins | sample 011ome_21_FD_179977 | JGI IMG/M metagenome (GOLD analysis project Ga0255779, IMG submission 179977) | Coastal salt marsh microbial communities from the Groves Creek Marsh, Skidaway Island, Georgia - 011508AT metaG (version 2) | ecosystem: Environmental > Aquatic > Marine > Intertidal zone > Salt...
GTTGCAATTTCCATTTACAATTACTTCAAGCAAGAGAGCAATATCAATGAGCTAAGAAAACTTTTAGAATGCGATATTAATTGGCCATCTATAGAAGCAAACGTAAAAAACAAAGAACTTGAAGGATTAATCTTTGTCTTGACAGGCAGTTTGCCAACTTTAAAGAGAGAGGAAGCTAAACAGTTAATTCTAAGTTCGGGCGGTAAAGTTTCTGGTAGTGTGTCCAAGCGAACCAATTATTTAGTTGCTGGAGATGATGCTGGAAGTAAGCTTGAAGCAGCAAAATCTCTCAATATTAGGATACTTAGTGAATCAGATTTGCTTAACATGTTAAAAAAGGATCAGAATTGAAACTAGAAAATACATTAATTATTATTTTTACTTTATTGTTTAGTATGAATTTATTTGCTTATAATGTAAATAATGACTGTGAAAACAAGCTGAATACAGGAATGCCTGCTGAAGCAATAGAGGCCGCGGAAAAAATTACAAACGAGTACGATAAAAACTTTTGCCAAGCAAAAGCTTACTATCGATTAAATAAGCCATTAGACGCCGCTAATTCTTTTGAAGCTAGTGAAAAATTCGCAGAACAGCCAATCGATCAGATGTTTTCTATGCTTTATAAGGGAATCAGTCAACGAGATGCTGGATTGCTCGACGTTTCAATCAAAAGCTTTATAAAGGGCCTAGAAACAGCCAAACTTGGTAATAGTAAGTATATGCAGATGGAACAAAGATTCCTAAATCAACTCGGTAATAGTTATTTAATATTAAAAGATGGGGATAAATCATTGGAAAGTTATTCTAGTGCTCTTGCAATTTCATCCAATGATGACGAAAGGGCATCTAATTTCAAGGGAGTCTCACAAGCATACGCCCTGACTAATGATTACGATAGAGCGATTGAGTTTGGGATAAAAGGATCAAATACTTATCAAAGGATTGGTGATTTAGGATCCTATGCTGAACTTGAAATCGAAATATCAAGATACTACACAAATCTTGGAAATACAGAGATGGCAATAAAAAACCTTAATTCTTTGAATAATTTTGCTATCAGGAATGGTGGTAGGTACTATGAAGCCAAATGTGCCATTGAATTATCTAAGGTTTACCAGATCATCGGTAATGATGAGGAGGCAAACATACAACTTAAAAAGGGTAAAGCTATTGCTAGGGATATTGGTGCCACAGACCTTATCTGAACCATAAAGACTTAGTGTATATTTAATTTAACATAATATACATTATACGAAGTATTTGAATGAATTATTGGGTGTTAATGTCAACCCCTACCATAATAAATGATATGAAATACCTATATAATTGATCCATGAAAGAGTTTATATTCGCCTTTGTTTTAAGCCTAATGCTCAACACAACCGCATATTCACAGCCAAAAAAGATTGCCGTACTCTACGATGAAGTTTTTCTAACACATTTTACGGGTGAGAATCACCCAGAAAATGCAGAGAGATTAAAAACAGTCGTCTCAGATTTAAAAAAGAACAATGAACTAGTCCCACATTTGCTATGGCCCCCTATCAAAGATATAAATAAGCCAATTTTAGAATTGGTTCATGATGAAGATTATATTGCGCTTGTTGAAAAAGAAGTAGCAGCTATTCAGGATGGAGAAATTAGTTACCTAAGCACAGGTGATACTGTTATATCAAAAAATTCTTTATCTGTAGCAAAAAAGGCAGTAGCAGCAGCAATTAACGGCATTGATGGCATTATGAATGACCAATATGAGTCTGCTTTTGTCCTATCGAGACCACCTGGGCATCATGCAACGACCTCTAGGGGCATGGGCTTTTGTATCTTCAATCAGGCTGCAATCGCTGCCAGATACGTGCAAGATAAATATAACTTAAAGAACATACTCATAGTTGACTTTGATGTCCATCATGGCAATGGCACACAAGATATATTCTATGATGATGCAAGTGTTTTTTACTTTAGCGTACATCAGCACCCGCTATATCCGCAAACTGGACGGCCAGAGGAGATAGGTATTGGAGATGGATTAGGATATACCCTGAATGTCGATATGCAAAAAGGTGCTGGGGATACGGAGTTTCAGAAAGTCTTTGCAGAAAAGTTGGTACCGATAATGGATAAATTTAAACCTGAATTTATCATTATATCTGCTGGTTTTGATTCCCACAGTGGAGATTTACTGGGGGGCTTAGAATACACTGATAAAGGTTACAAACAAGTAGCAAACATACTAAAAAAAATCGCTCAAAAATATGCTTCTGGACGTCAAATTTATATTTTAGAGGGGGGGTATGTAGCTGAAAATATTTCAAGTTCTACGCAAGCTATCCTCTCTGTGCTTAAAAATTAAATTTTAGCCAACATAGTAATCAACTAAATAAATGTATACTTTTAAAGAATAACTTAACGGAAATATATGGATATGGATCAACTCGAGGCAATAGTAACCACCCTATCCTCATGGGTTTGGGGTGGACCTATGTTAGTTCTTTTATTTGGTACGCATATTTATTTAACAATTCGTCTTGGCGGGCTGCAATTCAAAACTCTTCCACTTGCATTTAAAATTATATTTACGAAATCTGATGACAGTGATGGGGATATTTCACATTTTTCTACCCTCATGACAGCACTTGCTGCCACGGTAGGTATTGGGAATATAGTTGGTGTTGCTACAGCTATTACATTGGGAGGCCCCGGAGCAATATTTTGGATGTGGTTAACCGGATTGCTGGGGATGGCAACAAAGTATTCAGAGGCGCTATTAGCGGTAAAATATCGCGAAAAAGGTCCCAATGGCATGCAAGGCGGACCAATGTATTACCTTGCAAAGGGAGCAAATCTACCAAAATTAGGCGCTATCTTTGCTTTTTGTACCTTTATTGCTGCATTTGGCGCTGGGAATATGGTGCAAGCAAATTCAACAGCATCTATTTTCTTAAATATATTTGATATTCCTCTAGAGGTCACGGGTGTAGTTCTTGCCCTTTTAACCGGACTGGTGATTATTGGCGGAATTAAATCGATAGGAAAATTCACCTCATTATTTGTGCCAGTCATGATTCTCCTCTACTTTTTTGTCATTATTGCAGCGCTTATAATGAATTTTGAAAGGGTGCCTGACGCCTTTGTTTTAATTTTTAATCATGCATTTTCAAGCCACGCTGCCACTGGTGGTTTTGTTGGGGCCACCTTGGCTGCAGCAATTCGGTTTGGTGTGGCACGCGGTCTGTTTTCCAATGAAGCAGGCTTAGGCTCGGCACCGATTGTTGCAGCAGCAGCAAAGACCAATGATCCTGTCAAGCAAGCCTTGGTTAGTATGACTGGGACATTTATTGATACAGTAGTCATTTGCACACTGACAGCCGTTACGATTTTATCTACTGATATCTGGACACAAGGAATTAGCTCTGCCGATTTAACCGCGCAAAGTGTGCAATCTATCCTAGGCAACACAGGCTCAATTATCATTGCTTTATGCACTGCCCTATTTGCATTCTCAACATTGATTGGATGGAGCTTTTACGGCGAAAAAGCTTTTGAGTACCTATTTGGTAGTAATTCAGTAAAATCTTATCGTGTTGTTTTCACACTGATTGTCTACATTGGTGCCACAATGAGCTTAGGTTTTGTATGGAATTTTGCTGATCTAATGAATGGGCTAATGGCAATTCCCAATTTAATTGGTGTTTTTCTTTTAAGTAAAATAATAAAATCTGAAACAGATCGATACTTTAAAAAATATTAACTTTTACTTTTACTCAGTATCGTCGCAAACAAAGAAATCAGAGCTAAAATTGCAAGGTAATATCCAACAAAAGTAAATCCAAAATTTTCAGCTAGCCAAAGTGCAATGAATGGGGCAAATGATGCACCAAGAATTCCCGCCATATTAAATGATAAAGACGCGCCAGTGTACCTAACATTTGTTGGGAACAAATTTGAGAGAATTGTACCAAGGGGCCCATAAGTAAAGCCCATCAACAACATACCAATAGACAAGCTTAGGAGAACACCATAATCGCCAATTTCAAGAATACGAGATAGAAATATTCCAAATAATATAATAAACACAGATGCCAACATCATGATAAGCTTCGGACTAAATCGGTCTGCGTATAACGCAGAAACTGGAATCATCAGAGCAAAAAAGAAAATTGAATAGAGTTGTAAGATTAAAAAATCTTCCTCCGTGATATTTAAGTGCTGTATCGACCAGCCAGCTAAAAAAACAGTCATCAGGTAAAAAAGACCGAAAGTTGCGACAGCAATAAAGGTTCCTAAAATAAGAGCTTTTTTATGCGATTGTAAGATAAGTTTAATAGGCACGGATTGCTCTAAATTACCTTTTTTACCCGCCTCAATAAATTCTGGCGTTTCAGTAATTTTTAGTCGTATATAAAGCCCTAGTGCAATTAAAATAGAGCTAGCTACAAAGGGAATACGCCACCCATAGTCTAAAAAATTCTCTTGGGATAATGTTTCAGTAAGGTATAAAAAAATTCCTCCCGACATTAGCAGGCCAATTGGAGCGCCTAATTGAGGAAACATTCCATACCAAGCTCTTTTGTCACTTGGTGCGTTTTCTACAGCAAGTAAAACAGCGCCACCCCACTCCCCGCCTAAACCAAAGCCTTGGCCAAAACGACAAAGTAGAAGCAGTAATGGTGCAACTATTCCGATTGCCTCATAGCTTGGCAAAAGGCCTATAAAAATAGTAGATAACCCCATTGTTAGCAAGGATGCTACTAAAGTAGCTTTTCTTCCCACTTTGTCACCAAAGTGGCCAAAAAATGCAGATCCAAGTGGGCGAGCAAAAAATGCGACTGAAAAAGTTGCCAGTGATTGCAGCATTTGTGTCGTTGGATCAGACTCTGGAAAAAAAAGATGCGGAAATACTAATATGGCTGCATTAGCATATATATAAAAATCAAAAAACTCAATTGTGGTACCAGCTAAACTTGCAAAGAGAACTCTTGACTTAGAATTACCCTTTATTATCAATTGGATAAAGCTATAACTTCAACTAAACAATCATGTGATGTTGGTGAATTTCCCATGTCTCCAAAAGCGCTTGAACTCACAGAGTTAACGACACCATTGTTGTGTTGCCTCCAGTATCCTAATGTGGTTACAACAATACCCTTATTCACATCTGTTGTAACACGAGCGATAGCCTCAAAAGATCCCCTGTCATTAAATACCTTAACCTTATCACCTTCATTCACACCTCTATCCATGGCGTCAGCCTGGCTAATTAAGACAAATTGCTCACCTTGAGCTTTTAGCTTCTGCTCCATATTAGCGTAACTTGAGTTGATAAAACCATGACTTTTTGGTGCCAAAATATTAAGAGGATATTTTTTAGCAAGGCCAGGGTTCGCTTCAGCGGTCTCCTTCGAAGGCACATAATCCGGTAGCTCAGGAATATCTTCTCCAGGCTGAAAATCATCATACATTTGTCTAAATGGGCCAGCGACAAAGTTTTTTGCCCCAATCAATCTAAATTCACATTTACCAGAAGGAGTTGGAAAGTTACCTTCCTTATGTGGCGCCCTATTGTCCTTCGTCCCGACATTGAGTCGAGCATATCCATGTTTTTTTAGATAATTTAGGTCAATTCCTTCGCAAGCAGGTGAATCCCAATCGATATATTGCTCTAAACACTCTGTATCATTCCATTGAAAATTATCTTCTTCAAAGCCTAAACGCTTCGCTAATTGTCTAAAGATTTCGTTATTGGGCAGGCATTCTCCTGGTGACTCAACACATTTCGCATTGTAAGTTAAGTACAAGTGCCCCCAAGACAATATAATATCCTCCTGCTCAGCACCCATAGACGCCGGAAGAAGAATATCCGCAAAGGCGGCTGTATCAGATATAAAATGCTCAGCAGAAACCAAAAACAAATCTTCGCGTTTTAATCCCTCTAAAATTTTTTCTGATTCAGTTGATTGCGTCACAGGATTAGTGTTCCAACACATCATTGATTTAATTGGAACATTGAGTTTTTGTTCACCAGTAAGCACCTTACCTAACTGAAGGTTGTTGACTACTTGGGTGCCTTTAGGAATTAAGTCTGGACGGCAAATGACATCGAATTTATATGGATGCTCCCAAACAGGAAATTGAAGAATCCCCCCTCCAACATGGCGCCATGCACCAGTTAATGCAGGAAGTGCTGTTACCGCTCGAATAGCTTGACTACCCCCCCAACTTTTCTCAAGCGCAACCCCAATACGAATAGCAGAGGGTTGAGTGGTTGCATATTCTCTTGCTAGGTTTCGAATATCATCAGCAGAAATACCTGTTATTTTCTCAGCCCACTCCGGCGTTCTTTGCTTAGCAAGCTCAGCTAATTCAGGATAACCGACAGTATAATTATCGACATAATCTTGATCCACCAAGCCTTCTTCGATAATGACATTCATCATGGCCATTGCTAAAGCTCCATCTGTGCCAGGTTTGGGACAAACGTGCCAATCTGCCTCTTTTGCGGTTTTGGATGCGTAGGCGTCTATAACGACGACCTTCGAGCCATTTTTTTGTGCCTCTTTTATGATGTGCCAATGATGAAGGTTTGTGCTTACTGAATTACAAGCCCATACAATAATAAATTTAGAATGGATGAAGCTTTCGGGATCAACCCCAGCAGTCGGCCCAATGGTTAAAAGCCAAGCAGTGCATGAACCCTCACCACAAAATGTTCGTTCAGTAACGGTAGCTCCTAGACGGGCAAAAAAAGCATCTCCGCCGTTTAGTCCATGAACAAGCCCCTGGTTACCTAAATAGCTATTTGGCATAATGGCTTGGGGCCCATACTCGTCAATAATTTGGGTCCACTTTGTTGTTATCGTAGATAACGCCTCGTCCCAAGTAATTCTTTCAAACTGTTTTGAACCTTTAGGCCCCACTCGCTTCATTGGGTAAAGCAATCGATCTGGATGGTAGTGCCTTTTTTCATAGTCTTTTAATTTGACACAGAGTCCTCCCCGCGTCATTGGGTGATCTGGGTTGCCTTTAACACTCACCAATTTATCATTTTGAACCTCATAAACCATTGAGCATGTATCTGGACAGTCGTGAGGGCATCCACCATGAAAAAATTTTGTCAAATTACTTGATTGGTCATCCATCCTCGATATCTCCCTTCTATGAAAATATTACCTTAACCTTGACATTAGAAACTCAATATGTCAATTTTGCAAAGTTATTAATTTATCTTAATAATATTTTATTGTAATTACAACGGGAGGAATTTCAATGAAAAATGCATTTGGTCTTGCACTAGGTATCATGGCTCTGATTTGGGCCTATCTTGCACTAACGGTTTTATCTGGCTACGTGCTTGTTTGGGCAGGCTTTATTGCCTGGGGAGCATATCATACCATTCAAGGAAAAGATGTTTTGTTGCCAACAATTACAGGAACTATTTTTGGAGCTGTAATGGCAACCATTGCACTGGTAATTGCTGCGCTATTAAGTGGATATATTGACAATTTTGCTGCAACTATTGCAATCGCAGTTGGTATCACCGTTTATATTCTTACTGCTGTTAAGGCCTTTGGCAATGTGCCAGCCAACGTATTTGGTTATGCAGCAACCGTGGCAATGGTGCGTGAAGAAATTTTCAACAGCGTTTCCACTGCGTCTGTAGGTGATGTTGTTGCAATAAATCTTACACATCCACTGGTCACCGCTGGTCTTTCATTTATCGCGGGGGCCATATTCGCTCACCTGACAGTAAAACTTGCAGCAAAATTAGGTTAAATGTTCTAAAAAAACCACCTTCGGGTGGTTTTTTTATTGGTTAAAGAATCCTAAATTAACAACCCTATCATTTATCATAGTGATCTCAACAAACTTATAAGTTTTTCCTGGAGAATATTCCACAAGATTGTTGTAATACCACATCTCTACTTTGTCTTTCTGCTTTTTATCTTCAACACGTACTTTTGAGCCAACTACTCCCTGTGCACCTTTTGGCTTAATTGCAATTTCTTTGCTATCCGGTTCACCTATATATTTAATAACACGAGCCTTTGGCTTGCCACTAAACACACTAATAAATTCATTTTCGGTGAACGTACGTTTTTTTGCTTCGCCGGCATAGCTGTTCGCAAACAACAAAAAACTTAATAAAATTGTAAAACATAATTTCAATGACTTAAGCATAAATTGATCCAGTATTAATTAATCGTTAATTTTAAACCATCATAGCCCGCGAAGATACTATCTGGTAATTTGTTTTCAAGGGACTCGTATTCTAAATCATGGGTCATGTGAATAAAAAATGTCTTCTTTGCACGTAACCTCTCTGACACACTAACACTTTGCTCATAACCGAAATGAGTGCTATGTGGTTTAATCCTCAAACAATCTAGAAGTAGAACATCTAAGCCCTGAAGAAGTTCCATTGAACTTGATGGGATTTCAGATACATCAGTAATGTAAGCTAAATTTCCTATACGGTAACCTAAAATTTCTCCACGCCCATGCATTACAGGAATCGGCGTTATATGATGACCAAATAACTCAAATACTTCACTCACTACAATAGGCTTGAGCACAGGAATTTCCCAAAAATCTTTTGGCTCAACCATCGCATATTTAAATTTTTCTATAAGCTGATTTATTACAAATTGATTACCATAAATAGGAATTTGTTTTTTATGAATCTGGCAAAAAGCCCTAAGATCGTCAATACCGTGGCAATGATCTGCATGATGATGGGTAAACAAAACTGCATCAACTGATGTTAATGATTCCCTTAAAGCCTGCTCTCGTAAATCGGGGCTTGTATCAATTAAAATATTTTTACCATTTTCTAGGGTAATAACACTGGAGCAACGTGTTCTTTTATTTTTTTTATTACTAGAGAGACAAGTATTGCACTTACAACCCACAACAGGGGTACCTGCACTTGAACCTGATCCAAGAATAGTTAGTTGCATTGACACTTTTTAAATAACTCAAAAAAGTTTTTTGAGGTTTGCTCCCCTACTTTCTCAATAGGTAACTCATGTAACTCTGCAATTTTTTTAGCAACATAAACAACATTGGCAGGTTCATTTAATTTGCCTCGGTTTGGAACTGGAGCAAGGTAAGGTGAGTCCGTTTCAATCAAAATTCGGTCCAAAGGTATTTTTTTTGCGGTCTGCCTTAACTCTTCAGCATTTTTAAAAGTAACAATACCCGAAAAAGAAATATAAAACCCTAAATCTAGTGCTTGTTTTGCCATCTCATAAGACTCAGTAAAACAGTGCATAACGCCTCCAACATTGTTTGCTCCCTCGTCTTTCATAATAGCAATTGTGTCTTTTTGAGCTTGCCTAGTATGAATGACGAGAGGAAGTGACGTCTCAACAGCAGCACGAATATGCGTTCGAAATCTATCTCGTTGCCATGTTAGGTCACCCTCTAATCGAAAGTAATCTAAACCAGTTTCACCAATAGCGACAACATTAGGGTTCTGAGAAAGCTCAACTAATTCACTGATTGTGGGCTCTTGAATATTTTCATAATCAGGATGTACCCCGACAGAGGCATATATATGACGATTGTTTTCCGCAACAGCAAGCACTGATGGGAAGCTATCTAACTCGACACTAATGCATAGTGCATTAGTGATTTTATTTTCCTGCATATTACTTAAAACATGCTCTAGATTTTTTTCAAGCTCAGGAAAATTTATATGGCAGTGGGAATCAATAAACATAATTTAGCTAAATATTTTTTTGTACTCCAATAAAATTAGGTCAAGGTTCAAATCTTTATTAACTGGTTTTGTCGAATAAAGCTTAATCTCGTTAATCCTTTTTTGGAATAATAACAGGTTCTCTAAAGAGGATTTTTTCGCCAACTCGCCGACCACCTCATGATGTTGGGGAAAATAACAATGTTGACTCGTCAGTTTGTTTAAAAAAATTTCGTAAGTCCATTTCTGGATCACATCTACAAACCATTTCAAACCATAGTCTAACCATTTAGTTGTTGTCTTTGATAACTGTACAGAGTTTCCTTTTTTTAATTCCTCAATAATTTCTAGAGCAATTGCATAACGGTCTTTTTCATCCGACAACGCGTGAACAGAATTGTTTAAAAATTCTAGTTGCCCATAATCAATCTTAATTTCATTATTTTTAATATATAAATCCATCTGCTCTTTAGAGGGATTTGGAAGTGAAACCAATTGACAGCGACTGCGAATCGTTGGGAGAGCATTACTTAAGTTAGCGATTGCCAGGAAAATGTAGCAATTGTTAGGTGGTTCCTCAAGGATTTTCAAGAGTGCATTTGCACTGGCCTTGCTCAAGTTTTCAGCATTCATTACAGCTGCAATCTTATAGCTGTCCTGATAGTGTGAGGATAATTCAAAAAAATCTTTTAATTCCCTGATTTTATCAACACTAATATTTAAATTATCTTCTGACTCCTCTACAAGAAAAAAATCAGGGTGCGATGTGTTTTTAAACCAGTTGCATGATTCACAATCTTGACAAGGGCGCTGATCGTCTAAAACCTGATGGCAAAGTAAAGTTTGGCAAATATTACGTACTAGGTTATTTCGGCCAACGCTATCACTCCCAAAAAAAATTTGAGCGTGTGATAAATTTGTATTGTTTCTTAAAAAAGCCAACTGAACATTTTTATGCCAGGGATAAATATCCATTACGCTTATTTAATCCTTACTAAATGGATGATGCAGTAAAATTGTTTCATCCCTTTCAGGGCCCGTTGAAATAATATGCAAAGGTACGCCACATAATTCTTCAAGTCTCAGCAAATACTTTTGAGCATTTATGGGCAATTTATCCCAGTCATTGACGCCAAAAGTGTTTTCTTGCCAACCTGGCATTTCTTCAAAAATAGGCTCACAATTAGCCACTTGGTCTGCACCTAGGGGCAAGAGGTCATGACGCTCACCATGGATATGATAACCAATACAAATTTTTAAAAGATCAATCCCGTCTAAAACATCTAGCTTTGTAATACAAAGAGCGGATAGTCCATTAATCATTGCCGATCTTCTTAGCGCAGCAGCATCAAACCATCCACACCTTCTTTTTCTTTGTGTCACGGTGCCAAACTCTCGTCCTTTGGTAGACATTTGGTAACCAGGGCTTGATTTATCGTCAATATTCAACTCACTGGGAAATGGTCCGCCGCCCACACGCGTCGTGTAAGCTTTCGTAATGCCTAAAATATAGTGCAACATGTCAGGTCCCACCCCTGAGCCTGAAGAGGCTTGACCAGCAACACAATTAGATGATGTTACATACGGGTACGTTCCGTGATCAATGTCGAGTAAAGACCCTTGCGCGCCCTCAAACAATACGCTCTTTCCCAAAGAGTTTAATTGATAAATACGTGCTGAAATATCTTTTATTAGTGGCCGTATAAATTCAGCTTGTACCTCAATAGATTGCCATAAATCGTCAAACTTTACAGGTTGAGTATCTAGAAACGTTGTTAAAACGTGATTGTGGTATTCTAAAAGTTCAGTGATTTTTGGCTTCAAGCTTTTTAGATTTAAGAGCTCATAGACCCGAACAGATCGACGAGCGACTTTATCTTCGTATGCTGGGCCAATACCTTTTCCCGTTGTACCTATTTTTTGCTCTGCATTTCTTTTAGCCTCACGTGCTTGATCAAGCTTTACATGAAAATCTAAAATTAAGGGGCAACCAGGACTAATTAATAAACGATTTTTTACCTCAATTTTGTCTTTTTCAAGTGTTGTAATCTCGTGCATGAGATGTCGAATGTCAAGAACCACACCGTTACCAATAAAGCATTCTACGTTATCCCTTACAATGCCAGAGGGAATGAGGTTGAGCTTGTATTCTTTTTGTGCTTCTTTCTGCCCAATTACCAAGGTATGACCTGCATTGTGACCACCTTGAAAGCGAACAACAGCGCTAGCATGATCGGTTAGCCAATCTACGATCTTGCCCTTACCTTCGTCTCCCCATTGGGTTCCAATCACTACTACGTTTTTTGCCATAATTCTTTCTAAAGGTTATTTATAAGGTATCTTAAGT
>Ga0255779_1005344_pt1 | contig 11999 bp, 7 predicted proteins | sample 011ome_21_FD_179977 | JGI IMG/M metagenome (GOLD analysis project Ga0255779, IMG submission 179977) | Coastal salt marsh microbial communities from the Groves Creek Marsh, Skidaway Island, Georgia - 011508AT metaG (version 2) | ecosystem: Environmental > Aquatic > Marine > Intertidal zone > Salt...
GGAAGGCGGTGGAAGGGAGCAAACGCGAGGGCGCGATTAACCTCCCGAAGCTGAAGGATCACCTGGAGAAGTTTGGCGTCGCGCAGCCGTGAGCGGAGCGGGCGGCGACTGACGACAAACGGCGGGGCGGTCGTTTTCGTGTACACGTGTAATCTGACGCGATCGACGAGATCAACACCCCCGTCTCTCTCTCTCGCTCGGACGATACGTGTACGCTGCAGCCCTACTGTACGGCGCGAAGGTCGCTCACTTGCGCGGACTCCCCGGCGGCGGGGGCTTCCGCTGGAACAAGTTCTGGAACTGCGCCTTGAGCTGCGCCCCCGGCGCGGGCGCCGTCTGCCTCTCGCGTTCGCGCTCCTGCAGCGTCCTCACCATCTGCGCCAACACGTCGCGCTCTTGACGCACCTCCGCGGCGGCGGCGAGCTCTTCCTCCTTCATGAAGAGTATCTCCTTCGCCGCGTCGAGGTCGCTCTTGAACTTTCGAACTTTCGCGAGCATCTCGGCGTTTTCGGACTTTTCCGAAGACGCCGCGTCGGCGACGGAGCGCTCCGCGTCGGACGCGCGCGCCTCCGCGGCGGCGATGGCGGCGGCGGCGTCCGCCGCCGCCTTCGCGACGGACGCCTCGCTCGCCGCATTTCGCGCGTCCGCCTCGCGCTTCTCCTTCGCCGCCTTCTCCTCCGCGTCTCTCAGCGCGCGCTCGAGGCCCTCGACTTTCGTCTCCAGCTCGGTCGCGCGCGCCGCGTGCGACGCCTTCGCGGCTTGGACGTCCTTCGCTGCGGCGCGCGTCTCCTCCTTCGCCTTCTTCGCCGCGCCGGCTTCCGCCGCCGCAGCCTTCTTCGCCGCGTCCGTCTCCGCGCGCGCCTTCTCCGCGTCTTCGCCCGCCGATTTCGCGGCCGCTTTCGCAGCCTCGGTCTCTGTCGCGGCGGCGGCGGCGGCGTCCTCCGCGGTCTTCAGCGCGGTCTTCAGCACCGCGAGCTCGCCGGAGAGCTCCCCGGTCGCGTCGTCGACGGCGGCTTTCGACTCGGCGATCTCCGCCTCCGCGGCGGCCGCTCTCGTCTCCGCGTCCTCGGCCGCCGACGCGAGCTCGGCCGCCTTCTTCTCCGACGCCGACGCGGTCTGCTCCGCCGTCGTCAGCATCGCGGTCAGCTCGGCGATCTTCGCGTCGAGCTCCCCGGACGTCGCCTTCGCCGACGCCGACGCGGCTCTCGCGGCTTCCGCCTCGGCGGTCGCCTCCTTCACTCTCTTCGCCGCGTCGGACGCGCTCTGCTCCGCCGCCGCCGCGCGTCGCTCCGCTTCGGACGCGCGTCGCTCCGCCGCCTCGAGCGCCGCGGTCGACGCCTCCGCGTTCGCCCCCGCCTCGCCCGCCGCCGCCGCCGCCGCCGCCCTCGCGTCCTCCGCGTCCTTCGCCGCCGCCTTCGCCTTCGCCTCCGCGGCGGCGAGCTCGTTCGCCTTCGCCTCGAGCGTCGCCGCGGACGACTTGAGCTCGGATTTCGCCGCGGCGAGTTCCTCCGCGGCGGCGGCGCGCGCGGAGGTCGCCGCGGCCTCGACGGATTTGATCTCCTCGCGGAGCGTCTCGACCTCGTCGTTCGACGCCTTCTTCGCCGCGTCCGACGCCGCCGCCGCCGCCTCCGCGCGCTCGAGCTTCGTCGCGAGGTCGCCGCTGGACGCCTCCTGCGCCTTCTTCGACGCGTCGAGCGCGGCGGTCGCGTCCGCGGCGGCGGCGGCGGCGGCGGCGAGTTTTCCCCGAAGGTCCTCCGCCTCCGTCGCCTCCGTCGCCGCCGCCGCGCACCGCACCCCTCGCGCCGTCGCGCTTCGTCTCGCGCGCGCCTCCCTCCGCGACGTTCTCGCGCATCGCGCGACGTTCGCGCGCGCGATCGCGCGCGTCGTCGTCGCCATCGCGCGTCGCGCGCGCGCGTTTCGTTCGCGCGCGCCGCGGAAACCCCTCCCTCGCCTTCGCGACGCCTTCGCGACGCCTTCGCGACGCCTTCGCGACGCCTTCGCGCGCGCGCGTCGCTCGCGCGCGCTCGAAACCTTTACCGCGACGCGTTCGACGCGCGTTCGCTCGCTCGACGTCGCGCGTCGCGCTCTGCCGCGCGTCGTCCCGCTCGACGCCGACTTTATCCATTCATCCCTCGCGCCGACGTCCGTCACACGGCGCCGCGCGAGCATGGACGACGCGACGACCGCGCGGTCGACGCGTGGGTTTTCGCTGTCGCCGACGCCCGCGCGCGCGGCCGGCGACGCGCGCGCGCACGCGGACGCCGTCGCCGAGGCGTGGGCGCTGAGCGGGCTCGCCGCGCCGCCGCGCGCGACGTCGCCCGCGGACGCGCGCGCGCTGAGCCGATCGAGCAGCGGGGCGTGCGATGAGGAAGCGATCAACGCCGCGCGCGATGCGGACACGCCGTCGCCGTCGCTGAAACGGAGCGGAAGCTCGTCGCTGAGCATGCTGAGCCAAGGCTTGCGAAGGATCGACAGCGGACTGCTCATCGACGTCGCGCCGAGCGCGCCGAAGAAGAAACTCACGCCCGATGATTTCGATATATTGAAATTGGTCGGACAGGGCGCGTTCGGGAAGGTGTTTCAAGTGAGGAAAAAAGATAGCGGGGCGATATACGCGATGAAGGTGATGAAGAAGGAACGCATCGTGGAGAAGGACCAAGCCGAGTACACGAGAGCGGAGCGAGACATTTTGACGGCGGTGACGCATCCGTTCATCGTGAGTCTGCGGTATTCGTTCCAGACGACGAGTAAATTGTACTTGATTTTAGAATTTATTAACGGCGGGCACTTGTTTTTTCAGTTGTATCAGCAAGGGACGTTCGGGGATGAGCTGACCAAGTTTTACATTTCGGAAATTTGTCTCGCCATCGGGCACTTGCACTCGCTGAGCATCATGCATAGGGATTTGAAACCGGAGAACATATTGGTCGATCACGATGGACACGTGAAGATTACGGATTTCGGGTTGGCGAAGAGGATCGTTGACGATAAGCGCGCGAATTCGCTCGCGGGATCGATCGATTACATGGCGCCGGAAATCTTAAACGCCAAGGGACACGGCAAGACGGCGGATTGGTGGTCCGTGGGAGTGCTGATGTTCGAGATGTTGTCCGGCACGCTGCCTTTCAAGGGGAAGAACAAGCAAGCGGTGCAAAAGGCAATCTGCAGCGAAAAAGTCAAGGTGCCGAATTACTTCCAACCCGAAGCCGTGGGGCTCATCAAGGGTTTATTGGCGAAAGATCCGTCGGTGCGCCTCGGTCGCGGCGACGACGGCACGGCGGATATCAAAAGTCACAAATATTTTAAAGGCGTGGACTGGGCGAAGATCGCCGCAAAGGCGAATCCTCCACCGTTCAAGCCGAACGTTCACGGCGAGCACTGCACCGCAAACTTCGACACGCGATGGACGGATGTCGATCCCGTGGACTCCGTCGCCGCGACGCCCGTCTCCGGCGAACAAGAAAAATTCCTCGGATTCACCTTCGTATCGAGTTTCATGGAAAAGGCGATGGCCAAACTCGGTCGCGTCGTGCACGGTGACGAAGACAAAGACGTCACGAACGCCGAAGACGACGACGACGACGACGACGACGACGACCAGCGCGCGCTCGAAACCACCATGGACGAGCTCGAACTCTCCGACGGCGAAGACTCGTCGCCCCAGAAACGCGCCGATTCCGGCGCCGCCGCGCCGACGCGCGCGATGGACGTGGCCCTGAAAAAGCCACCGCTCCTCCGCTCGGACGCCCCGTCGTTCGTTCCCGGCCGCTTTTAAGCTTTGAAGCTCGGCTCTCGCACCGTCTGTATATAGCACCTGTAAAGCGCGTACGCACTTAGCCATCGTCCCTCAAAGCGCGCCGCGCCGCGCCGCGCCGCGCGCGCGGAGCGTCGCCGCGCCGATGCTCCGAGTCACCGTGGACGTCATCGCCGTCCCCGACGCGCCGCTCGACGCGCGACGCTTCGTCGTGGACGCGCCGGAGGACGTCACGTTCGCCGACTTGCGCGAAATCTTGGCGACGCGCGCGCGCGTCGACGCGTCCACCGTGCGCGTGCACGTCAAGGGAAAGGCGTGCCGAGACGACGACTCGCCGCGAAAACACGCGACGCGCGATGGGCGGTTGCGGGTGAGCGTGATGCCGGATCCAGCCGCGCGACGCCGCGCGATGGATGCGGAGCTGCGGCGACTGCGCGACGAACAAAAGCGAAAGTTCGCCGAAGCGCGGAGCGACGAGAATTCTTCAGACGACGCCGCGGCGAAGCGGAGAGCGACGACGGCGATCGATGATAAGACGCGAGAGTGCGAACGCCTGAGCGCGGAGGTGGACGCGCTGGAACGATTCGGATCGGACGGCGCGCGAACGCGCGAGCGGTTACACTTTTTGAGCGACGCGTTCGAGCGAGCGTTGGTGCACTTGGACGGGATCGATAGCTTGGGCGATGACGACGTGCGCGCGGCGCGCAAGCGCGCCGTGCGGTTTGTGGACGCGCTGGCGGAGCGAGTCATAGACATGAAGAGTCGTCTCGCGGAGGGAGGCGAAGCCGGAGCGTAACCGACGCGACGAACGCGCCGAAGAACAGTCCCTTCGAAGAACAGTCCCTTCGAAGATAGTGCCTTTGAAGATAGACCCATCGTAGATAGCTCGATCGTAGATAGCCCCATGGAAAAGAATGTTGCATTCACAGCGCGCGTTTCCGGTGGCGCTTCGTCGCCGACGCGTCCCGCACACGATGCCTCGCGCCTCGCGGCGCGCCGCGTCCTCCTCCGACGCTTCGTCGGAGGAGGACGTCGCGTCCGCGGCGGCCGAGCGTGTTCGTGACGAACACGCTCCATCGCTCAAGTACGTTCCCGGTTCGAGTGGTAAAGCGCAGCGCGCGCGCGCGAAATTGCTTCGTAACGCGTCGAGACGCAAGCGAGAGCAGCGCGCTGAGCGACGCTCACCGTCGGCGTCGCCGTCGGAATCGTCGCCGACGCCGCGCGACGCTCGCACCGCGACGAATGTCGTCGAACTGCGCGCGCTGCTCGAGCGAATCAGCCTGACGGAGCTCGAGCGCGAGACGTTCGTCGCGCGCCGCGGCGAGGACGGCGACGTCAAAGTCTGCGAAGCGAGCGCGTTCGTCGAGTCAGTGCGACGGAATGAGGCGCGACTGCGGGACGTCGAGCGAGTGGAGATGCTCGGAAACGACGACGATGATGATGGTTATGTAATTTGGCCCAGGAATGATGGGACGGCGCGACAGATGCGGTACGAAGACGCGACGGCGGCTCGATGCGCGTTGGACCACGCGCCGAGCGAAGTCTGGGAGCGGATTTTCGGCTTTCTTAATCTGCGAGATGCGGTGCGATTGGCGGCCACGTGTAAATCGACGTGGATATTGTCCCAGCGAGAATTCATGCGGGACAAGCGGTATGAGTCGATGTTTGGTCGCGCGCGGGCGTCGGCGGAGGAGGGTGCCGACGGCGACCGCGCGATGGTGGTTTCATTTCTCTCCAGCGAGCGGTGGCTCGGGGAATCCCACGTGGGCGAGACGAAGTTTCCGAAACCCGTCCATTTTGGCGTCGGTCCGAGTTTTGTGCGCGGATTGATCGCGGACGAAACGACGGTGACGTCGTTCGATCGGGAAAAGGTGAAGATTTGGTACCACGGCGCTCGCGGCGACGACGACGCGGGCGGGCGGTTGGCGTCGTTATTCGTCGAGAAGAAGAGTTCGGCAACGCGCGGACTTACCGCATTAGCTATCAATCAGTCGAGCATCGTCGCGGGGGACGACGGCGGTCGATTACGGATATGGCAGAGCGACACATTGGAGTACGTGCAGCGCAGAGCGCACGCCATTGCAAACGATTACGCCGTAACGGCGCTTTGCGGCATTCCTGCGACGTCGCTCGTAGTTTGTGCTAGCGCGAAGAGTACAAATTTAGAAATTTGGGACACCGAAGAAGTCGCGAGCGTGACTTCAATCGCGCTTGGGGACCTGGTGCACGATGGCGATGGCGGTAACGCGCATCACGGAGCCACATGCATGAGCATGTTCGGCGGAAACTCCTATTCAAACCGCTCGTACATCGGCGGCGCCACGTCTCGTCTCTGGGCTGGAACGACTTTTCAAAAAGTCGTGGGCGTTGACTTGAATCGCGCGACTTTTGTCGATACGCTCAATCTTCCCGAGTCGTATGCAAGCGAGGCAGAGATCCGAGCCATCGCGGTGAATGGTCCGTTGATAGCCGCCGTCGTGGCGGATGGCGCCGTGATGTGGGATCGCAGAGCCATGCCACACGAACAAGTTGTCGCGACGTTTGCGTCGCCGTTTTCGCACATTGCGGGCGCGTCGGAGCAATCAAGTTGCATCGATTTGGAAGATTTCGCGCTTTGGATGTCGAATCCAGGAGACCCAGGGGTGAGCATGTTTGACATTCGAAAAACGTTCGGGCCGCCGCGCAAGCAAGAACGATGGGTATCGTCGCTGACGACGAACGCAGTCACAAATATCTTGCGTCCTCGCGCACGCACGCGTGGATTTAGTGAAGAGGTCAACGTCGGATGTTTTGCGCGCGTTGCCGGCGCTCCTGGTGCAGTGATCGTTGCACCCGACTCTGACTCCAGCGAGGCGCGATGTTCGATATTTTCGCACAAAAACGAGATGCCCTCGATGGTTGACATCGAGACCATGGCGAACGAGTTCGACGATCAGTGGCGTTCGAGACGAGCTCGCAAGCAAGGCAAGCCGCCTCAACCGAAATCGCGCGGTCGATATCCGAAGAGGAGCAGTTAAATTATAACGTAGCGCAGCTGTTGCAAATCTCTAGAAATTAGAAAACCGGCGCCTCGGTTTCGATCACGAGTGGTTTACCGTCCAAGTCGATCTGTCTCGTGCGTTCACCCTTTCCTTCCTTCACTCGATTTTCCTTGATCAATTTATCCCCCTTTTTCGCCACGTACATGTACGTCAAATTTCCCGATCCCACCTCGAGGACGATTTGATATCGATCCGCGCCGACGCGTTGCATCGCGATCGGCCTCTCGATCGCCGAGTCATCCCCTACTACGGCTAACCCGACGCCATCCGGCAGCGCGCACTGCGTCGCCAGCGTTATCTTCACCGGCGGTCCCTTCGCTTTCGGCGCCCGCGCCGTCGCTTTCGACTCAACCGCCGCCGTCGGTTTCGTCGCCGGTTTCGCCATCGCGCGCGTCGGCATCACCACCTCCCGTTTCTTATTGCTCGCCACCGGAATGTCCATCACATTCGTCCTTCGTCGCATCTCCGATCGCGCCTCTCGCTTCGCCGCCACTGCGTCCGCGCGCAGCATCCCGTCCCGTCTTCCGTCGAGCGCGCTCGCCGCGCGCGTCTTCGCTCCCAGCGCCGCCGCGCGCCGACGCTCTGCGATGTTCTGCGCCCGCACGTCCAGCGCAATCTTATACAACGCCAGTGGCAGACCCAGGACTAAGCCACACTTGAACGCGAACACCTGCGCGGGCGTGAACTGCGCGGGAGGCGCGAGCGCGCGCGTGGACGTCGCCGCGATTTGAAAACAATCGTTTTCCTGTCGCGGACGCGGTTTGAGGTCGGCGCGCGGCGCGGAAGGCGTTCGCGGGGCGCATCGCGTCGACAGCGCGCGGCGAGACGCTTGTGGCGTCGTCCGCGGACGCGCGGGCGCGGACACGCGGGTGAACATGACGCAGAGTGACGTCGAGGCTGGACGACGCCGCGGCTTCGGGACGACGGATGAGACGCGAGCGGTCGGCTCGGATTTTCTACAACAAGTGCGCTCGTGTCGCTCATAACGTCATGATTTCCTTCTCCTTCGCCGCACATCGCTGCGTGATCTTTCCCACGATGTCGTCGGTGAGCGCTTGTAAATTCTTCTCCGCGCGCTTTCGATCGTCCTCCGACATTTCGGCGCGCTTGATTCGCTTTTGCGCCTTGTGCCGGATGTTGCGCGCGGCAATCTTGGCCGTCTCGCCGAGCTTGCTCGCGAGCTTGCACACCTCTTTCCTCGTATCCTGTGTCATCGCTGGAATGGGCACGATCAAACCATCACTGGACTCTTTGGGAACGAAACCGAGCGGCGAGTTCACGATGGCTTTCTCCACGCTCGGCTTGGTGCTCGGATCGAACAGCGTGACGGAGAGCGTCTGCGCATTTGGCGCCGTGATCGTGCCCAAGTGCGAGAGTGGCGTCGGTTCACCGTATACATCGACAATAATGTGATCAATCATCCCCGCCGACGCGCGCGCCGTGCGCAACTGCGACAAATCGACATCCAACGCGTGCAACGCCGCGTCAAATTTACTATTCGCGACGTCCGCGTCAGTCGTGCATTCGCGCGCGCATCACCGCGCGCATCGAGTGCGCGCCCTCGCATCGACGTACCTCTGCCACTCTTTCGCGTCGTACTCCACGACGTCGCCTTCCTCGCCACCGTCGCCGTCACCGTCCTCGTCGCCGTCGCCGTCTTCGTCGCTCGCCGCCGCCGCTCTTTGTTTCTGCTTCTTCTTCTTGCTATACGACCTCGCGGCGACGTCCCGCGCTGCCGCCGGCGTCGACGCGCGCATCGAGAGCAGACACCAGCGCATCGCCGTCCCGCCTCGCGCGTCGTCGAACGACGCCGTCGTCGCGACGTCACCGCGCGCGCGCATCGTCGAAAGTTGTCGTCGCGGTGCGGCGTCGCCACGCGCGACGGCGTCGCCGAGCGCGGACGATGCGCGAGCGCCGTCGAGGATTGCGCGCGCGGCGCGCGCGCGCGCGGCGAATCGGCGTAGGCCTGACATGGCGCGCGGGTGTGTACGGCGAGTGGCGGCGACGAATATCGCTACGTTACAACGCGAATGGATCGTTTCGTTCCGTGCGCGACTGGTCTGAATCAGACGGGGAATCAAAGTCGGAAAAGCTTTCGTTTGGGTTGCGTGTGCTCGCCAACCACCCGCGGGCGCGCCGAGGCGTCGGTCAAGGGTGACGAGAAATTCGGCGCGGGCGCGAGCGAGAAATGCTTCGAAGGCGAGTACGGTTCGCGGACGTACTTGATGCCCGAAGATGGTGGCGGTGCGTTCATGGCGGCGTCGTAGCCGTTGGAGGACATGAATTTACGATCGTACATGTAATCAGCGTGCACGCCCACCGGGGCGGCGTTTTGATTGGTGGACTCTCGCGGCGGCGGCGCGAAATGCGGCGGCGGCGCGTACATCCTGTCGTACATCATCCGCTGCATCATCTCACGCATCGTCGCGAGTTCAGATTCGAGCGCTCCAATTTTTGTCACCATGTACTCATGTTCTTTCACTGGAACGGTCACGAGGTCGCCGGATATAGCCACGGGCTGCTCCACGCGCATCTTTGACTGCGGCGTATCGTCGCTCGGCGATCGCGCGACGGCGTACGGCTTTCCACCACCGAGGCTTTCGCTCTGCGGGGACTCAATTATCGGTGGCTTAGCGTATCGGGCGACAGGTGGTTTTGTGTGCGACTTTCGCTCGGCTTCCTCAGGGCTGGAAACCGGCTTGATCGCCACGGATGGGAGGTTCATTGACTTAGCCTTGACGGGAGACTTAGCCAGCGGTCCGACAAACTCGCCTCGACTCCATCTTCTGCATTCATCCTCAAAATGTTCTTCCACGTGATCGCGAATGAGAGAAAATCGCGGGAAAACTTTGTCATCCAGTTTGAACTTATACTGACGATGACCCGTGTACTCGACGAACTCAGCCAAGAAGCCGTTGATGTCTCCCAGTTCCAACTTTTTCACAGACGCCTGCACCTTAACTTGCGCTGGTGGCGGTTTCGACTTTTCGCGCGGTGGCTCGCGTGGCACAATGACAGTTTCTGTCGTTGCCTCGACTATATCGTCGTGTTTGACGATGGCAACCTCTTCTTCCTCTTCAAAGACTTCGTTTGATTCCTTGGAATTCGTCAACGACGCCAATTTCTGCAACGCTTCTTGCACGCTATCTTTGAGCTGTTTTTTCGCACTATCACGAAGCGCGTCAAAACTAATTTTCAAGAGCGGGTCGACATCTGCTGATTTTGTTGGAGTCGTCTCCGCAGACTTCGCAGCGATTTCTTCATACTGCGCGACTTTGACCTTCACTACACCGCTCTGTTTGACTTTGTTGAGCTCGGCCGTGATGAGTTTGATCGCTTCGAGCACCACTTGCGTGCCTGGATGATCGAGTCCGAACTTTTGCACTCTGATATCTTTCGCGCGAGTGTAACACGGTAGTGCCTCACCCCACTCTTTCATTTCCATCAACAACTCACCCAACTCGACACATCGCGTAGCAATGTTGGTGTGCGCCGCGTCGAACTCGCCCTCAGCGATTTTCAGCGCCTGCTCGAAACACGCCTTCGCCTTAAGTGTTCTACCTTGTGATCTATAACATCTCCCGAGATTGATCAAGTAAGTTTCAAGCTCTGAACTAGCGTGGAAATCATGTTCGGCGATTTCGACAGCACGGCTGTACAGAGGTTCGGCTCTTTGGGCTTGGTCCATACTCTTGTATTTTTCAGCCAAGGAATTTAGACTCGCGGCGAGTCCTGGGTGCACAGTTTCATTCGTTTCTTTGAGAATGGCTTCCGCCTCTTTGTATTGACGGAGCGCTTCGAGATTTTCACCACGCGCTCTTAGAACACTCGCGAGATCTATTTGATGCACAGCGAGGTTGGGGTGATTTCGCCCGAAAAGTTGCGTATCCACGTCGAGTGCTTTCGTGTATAAAGCCTTCGCTTGATCGAAGTTACGTAACTCTAAGTGCATAGACGCTAAATCACTCAATCTTTCAGCTGTTCCATGATGCAAATCTCCAAATCTTGACTTGGTGATGTTGAGCGCCTTGATGAACGTTTGCTTTGCCTCTTCGGGCTTTTTCAGTTTACGCAGAACACGCGCGTGCTCGGTGAACACGCTGGCGAGAAGTTCCAAAAGCAATGGTTGACCGTTTGAATCGGTGACACACTCCATCTCCTTCGTCACGTCTTCGTAAACCTCTCGAGCGCTGACTAAATCATTCTTCATAACGTACACTTTCGCGAGGGATCTCAAATTCTCAAGCAGTCCTAGAGAACGATCCGGGTACGCGTCGACGCAATGTTTGAGTGCTTGCTCCATGCAGAATTCACTTTTATCCCATTCTCCATGCCTAGCGTAGACCGCACTCAATCGAAGCATCTCGCGATATATAGCGTCGTGATCAGCACCGAGCTTGTTTTCCAACTCGTCCATCAGTTGTTCGTGTATTTCGATTTCCTTCAAGCCTTTACCCTTCAACCCATACAACGTCGCTACATTCATTGTTACGCAAGCGGCGTGATTGAATACTTCCTTCACGCTCTTGTCTTTCATGCAGACTCGCCACGCCGCTAAGGACGCCTCTGCACTCTCTAGAGCGTCGTTAATGAATTCCTCGACTTCACCCTTCGTCCCTCGCAGGTTATGATTATCGAGGGTAATTTCTTCATCCTTTGTGCGCACCAAGCACAGACTCTCTTCGTTCATGATCATCGCACCTAAAGGTGTATTTCCATTGAAGTTTGCTGACTCGAACTTCCGAGCGAGCTTTGCCACACTCGCCGCTTTTTCCCAATCCGCCGTCTGACGCAAAGCATTTGCGTACTTCATGTTGAGCGACGCTGCATGTTGCAGCTGAAACGTTGCTCGACTACACGCGAGATCGCACACCGCGATGACGCTCGTGTAATCTGAAATCCACTTCATGAAGTCGGCGATAGATTCAGCACACGAGTCCCGCGTGCGATCGTTCATTCTTCCGAGGCGAGTGAGAATCGACTCCATGGGGGTGCGCTGGACAACGTCCGATACTTGCGTCGCCGTCGCAATTTTCCAACTCAATACCAGCTCGTTGATATATCGCTGTTTCCACAAGAAATGAATCACCTGTGGATCTGTGATGTAGCCCATGAACTGATCCCTAGCGACCAACCACTCACCGTTTCTCACAAAATGCAGTAACTCGAGGACGTGGTGCACGTTGAAATCACCACTCGTGTCG
>Ga0255779_1005357_pt1:0-5000 | contig 11982 bp, 9 predicted proteins | sample 011ome_21_FD_179977 | JGI IMG/M metagenome (GOLD analysis project Ga0255779, IMG submission 179977) | Coastal salt marsh microbial communities from the Groves Creek Marsh, Skidaway Island, Georgia - 011508AT metaG (version 2) | ecosystem: Environmental > Aquatic > Marine > Intertidal zone...
TGAATTACTTGCTGCGCATTCACTTGAATTCCTGCCTGGTGAAGGAGTCCGTTATCGGAGTTGGTTTTTTTGACTTCAATTCCTAATGCACCTAATGATTTTATCAGTACCGGGAAAATGTCCTCCTTTCCGCGCACATAAGCATCAAAAAAAGCATTAATTTTTTCTGGGTGGCTCACTCGTAAAGAAATTTCTTTTTCAAAATCCTGGAGTTTATATCCTTTAAATGGAAGACCGAAATTTTCCCACATCCCTTTCATGACTTGCGCGAGGGAACTCCCTTCCTGCAATAACAGTACATCCAAACATAGGCTTAGCAGTGCACCATGGCTGTAGATATTTACTTTTCGATCGGGGATTCCTGCTACATAGCCATCTAGCCAGAGGTCTATGGATGATTCTTGGATTGAGGCATTTTTCCAGCCGTAGTGGGTTGCTTCTCGTTGGACAATTTTTTCCAAATGCCGAAGGTAGGTAGGCAAATCGTATACCCCTGATTTCAACAGATACAGATCCCCGAAGTAGGTAGTTACTCCTTCCAGAATTAGCCCAGCTTGGGTGTAGGTTTCCTTTGAAAAATCGTAAGGCAAAAATTCTTTCGGGCGAATTCGGCATACATTCCAGGCATGATAGAGTTCGTGGCAACTAATACCCAAAAGTTCTTCCATGACTTCCTCCTCCCTCAAGGAATTGGCAGGCCCAAAGGTGATGACTGTTCCACGTCGGTGCTCTACGCCATGGTAGTGTGGGTAGGACAGGAGCTGAAAGATAAACTGGTATTCAGGTTCGGGGAAGCTCCCAAAATCCTCCATCATCCGAGAGGTGAAGGCTTGAAGGTGCTTGATAAATCGGGAGCGATTAAAATGGATTTCTCCATGAAGCCATGCCAGGAATTGGGTATTTCCGATGGTGTACGTTTCCAGTTCTACCTTTTTTGCGGCCAAAACCGTCGCGTCTGCAAGCACTTGGTAATTTTCAGCCATCCAGGTGAAGGTTCCTGTTTGTTTTAGAGTCAGGATTTGCTTGGGATAGTTTGGGAGATCCAAGAGTACTTCAAAAGGTTCTTCGCTTTTTCCTAGGATTTCAAAGCAACAGTTGACCAAGTTGACATAGACTTGTTGGTCGTCAACCCAAGCGCTTCCAGCATCCATTTTTCCTGCCCAATAGTCGTAGGAAAGGTGGACTGGTGTGGTTTCTTCGACTTCAATCGACCAACAGTCCTTTGTTATTTTTTTTAAGGCAATGTGTTGGTCTTCTAGATTTCGCACAGTTAAGCCACGAAGATTTTGGGCATAATTGGCCAGTTGGTACCTTCCAGCTCGCCAAGCAGGAAGTTGAAGTAGTACTGGTTCACCTGCTTGACAGGAAAAATAAAGGTCAATTCGTAGAAATTGAGAAGCTGGATTGGGGCAGGAAATGGTGTAGTGGATCATTTTTCTAGAATTGAAGTAAACAAATGTAGGACCTCCATTTGTATTTAAGAAAATGGTACTTATCTTTGCAATCCTTTTTGGAGCCAAAGTCCATTAAGAAAGTCAAGAAAGCAACTAGATTAAAGATATTCGATCATGAAAAGAACATTTCAACCTTCTCGCAGAAAGAGAAAAAATAAGCACGGGTTCAGAGAAAGAATGGCGACTGCAAATGGTAGAAGGGTATTGAGAGCCAGAAGAGCAAAAGGCAGACGTAAATTGTCTGTGTCTGACGAAAAGACATTGAAGAAGTAATTCTTTGGGTTGTTTTTCGTATGTTACCATACGATAGCTTTCTTGCAATGAAGTACACACTTCCCAAATCAGAGCGGCTTCATGCCGAAAAAAGTATAAAGGAACTTTTCGATAAAGGTTCCTCTTTTTTTTTGTACCCATTCAAGATCCTATTTTGGGTAGATGAAGAATTAGATGGCCATCCCAACCAGGTGCTTTTTTCGGTTTCTAAGAAAAAAATCAAAAAAGCGACAGAAAGAAATTACATCAAGCGGAGATTAAGGGAAGCTTATCGGTTAAATAAAGCCTTACTTCCGTCAGCAGGAATGCTTTTGGGTGTAATTTTTGTAGGAGGAAGTAAATTAAGTTTTGGTGAATTAGAACCCAAAATGCGGCTAGTCCTACAAAGATTACCGAATGAGTTATCGAAAAATATAAAGCAAAATGATTCGAAAAATTAAATTACCAGTACTTTTTGGGGTACTAATTCTCCTTTTTTTGGGAGGACTGGTTGCATTTCAAAGCAAGAATGACAGGCTGTTTGCGCTAGCGAAGAGCATTGATATTTTTGCTACACTCATTCGGGAGTTGGACACCTATTATGTGGACCAAATTGATCCAGAGAAATTGTTAACTGTGGGTGTTGAAGCGATGCTTGAGGAGCTGGATCCTTACACAGAATATATTCCAGAGGAGGAATCGGATGATTTCCGTATGCTTACTACTGGAGAATATGCTGGTGTGGGGGCCTTGATTGGAAATCGGGGCAGTGGAAATATCGTATTGATGCCATACACTGGATTTCCAGCTCAAAATGCGGGTTTGCGAATTGGTGATGTACTTCTAAAAGTAGATAGCGTGGAAGTCCAGAAAAAGTCTACCTCCGAAGTTTCCGAATTGTTGAAAGGCCCAGCAAATACGGGAGTCACGGTGATGGTAAAGCGTGGGGAAGACACCTTGAGATTTTCCTTGAACCGGAAAAAAATCAGTTTAAAGAATGTTCCTTTTTATGGGAAATTGGATGAGAGGACAGGGTACATCAAACTTTCAGATTTTACAACCAATGCTTCTGCAGAAGTAAGAAATGCTTTAGTGAGTTTGAAGGCCCAAGGGGCAAAACAATTGGTTTTGGATCTGCGAGACAATCCAGGCGGATTGATTAATGAGGCGGTGGAGATTGTCAATCTATTTATTCCAAAGGGCAAGGAAGTAGTGAAGACAATTGGCAAATTGCAGCAGGTTAATTATACGTACAAAACTACCAAAACGCCTGTAGACAAAGAAATCGGTGTCATTGTGTTAATCAATGAGCGAAGCGCTTCTGCGGCCGAAATTGTGGCAGGCGCTCTTCAAGATTACGACCGGGCGGTTTTATTGGGTCAAAAATCATTTGGTAAAGGCTTAGTTCAAACCACCTTGCCTTTGAGTTTTAATGCCCAAATCAAAGTGACTACTGCCAAGTACTACATCCCTAGTGGACGTTGTATTCAAGCCATTGATTATGCCAAATCGCGGGAGGATGGCTCAACTGGTACTGTTCCAGATTCTTTGAGAAAGGCTTTCAAGACGGCTAACGGAAGGATTGTCTTGGATGGTGCAGGGATCGAACCTGATGAAAAGGTGACTGAAAAGTCCTATGCCCCCATTTCTTACACCTTGGTAGCGGGCAATCATGTTTTCGATTATGCGACCACCTTTTTTTACAAAAATCCCACCATCGGCAGTCCCAGTACTTTTGAGGTGAGCGAGGAGGTATATGCCGATTTCAAGAAATTTCTGGAAGGAAAAGAATACGATTACACGACCTACACGGAGAAATCGGTTCAGGATATGGAAAAGTTCTTAGAGAAAGAATCTTATTTTGATGAAGTTAAAGAGCAGTTGGAGCTAATAAAATCTAAGGTCAATCATAGTAAGGAAAATGATTTGGATACCCATCAAAAAGAAATCAAAAAAATTCTAGGTGAAGAGCTGATTTCCCGGTATTACTTCCAGGAGGGGATGATTGAAGCCAGCCTTCAAGGAGATCCAGTGATTGAATTGGCCAAGGAGTACTTTGCTTCGCCGGCTCGGATGACCAAGGCCTTGGCTGGGTCTAGCAACTAATTTGGGATGTCTCGTATTTTATCCATAGAAACTTCTACATCCATCTGTTCGGTAGCCATACACGAACAGGGGAATTTACTTGCATTGGCTGAAATCGAAGAACCTGGAGCCCATGCAGAAAAGTTATTACGATTGGTAGGGGAAGTGATTGAAAAAGCAGGGCAAAGTTTTGGGGATTTGGATGCAGTGGCCGTTTCTCAAGGACCAGGATCTTATACGGGACTTCGCATTGGAGTTTCCACTGCCAAAGGGATTGCCTATGCCTTAGAGATCCCTTTGATTGGCATCAATACCTTGCAAGCCATGGCAGCTAGTCAGCCTTTAAGTCAGGGGGAATTTGTGGTAGCTGTTTTGGATGCGCGAAGAAAGGAAGTTTATACGCAAACCTTTGGGAATTTGCTGCAGGAAATCTCCTCGATTGAAGCTTTGGTTTTGGAGGAGGGTTCTTATGCTTCCATTTTGGATAAAGGGAAGGTTTATTTTGTTGGGGATGGAGTGGAAAAGGTAAAGCAAGAAATCCAACATGTTAATGCCTGCTTTCAGATGGATTGGAAAAAATCCCTTTCAGCAAAAAATATGGGGGTGTTGGCATCAGAAAAATATGCTCGCCAAGAATGGGAAGATCTTGCTTATTTTGTACCCAACTATTTAAAGGAGTTTAAGGTAATGCATTCCACAAAGAATCTGTTAGTGAAGCCATGAGTGAGTTAATCAATCGAGTTGCTGCGAGTGCTATCGTTTCCTTAAATATGGAGGAGTTTTATCCTCAGGAGGAGCGCATCAAGTTTGATCTGGCAGATTACTTATTTCAGGGCTTGGTGCTTCGTGAAAAAGAGTTTCGTGCTGCCTTGAAATCCATGGATTGGGATTTCTATCAGGGCAAGTGGGTGGCAGTGGGTTGTAGTGCTGATGCGATTGTACCTACTTGGGCATTTATGTTGGTTTGTACCTATTTGGAGGGGGTGGCCAAAGGTTATTGTGTTGGTGATTTGGTGGCTTTGGAGCAATACATTGTTGAGAACACTTTTTCCAACCTCCCGTTAGCGTCCTTTAAAGATCGTGCGGTAGTAGTCAAGGGTTGCAGTAAGGTGGCAATTCCACTGTTTGCTTACGGTCGTTTGGTGTCCTTGCTTCAGCGGGAGGTCAAGAGTTTAATGTTTGGGGAGCCATGCAGTACTGTTCCTTTAT
>Ga0255779_1005357_pt1:10000-11982 | contig 11982 bp, 9 predicted proteins | sample 011ome_21_FD_179977 | JGI IMG/M metagenome (GOLD analysis project Ga0255779, IMG submission 179977) | Coastal salt marsh microbial communities from the Groves Creek Marsh, Skidaway Island, Georgia - 011508AT metaG (version 2) | ecosystem: Environmental > Aquatic > Marine > Intertidal...
TCAGAACGTCGTGAGACAGTTCGGTCCCTATCTGTTGCGGGCGTGGGAAGTTTGCGAGGACCTGACCTTAGTACGAGAGGACCGGGTTGGACTGACCGCTGGTGTACCGGTTGTGGTGCCAACTGCACTGCCGGGTAGCTACGTCGGGACGAGATAAGCGCTGAAAGCATCTAAGTGCGAAACTCACCTCAAGATGAGACTTCCATATAGGGCCCTAGGAGACTACTAGGTTGATAGGCTGCAGGTGTAAAGTCAGTAATGGCATAGCTGAGCAGTACTAATTGCCCAAAAGCTTACCTACTGGTTGTTACAGTTTCTACGGATATGTGTTGAAAGAACTAAGATATTAGAAGCAAGAAACAAGAAGCAAGAGAATGATAATAAGAAGCAAGACGATGAGTCTTGGCTCTTGTATCTAAACTCTAGCAGTCTTGCAAAGATTTAGGCGGCCTAGCGCAGGGGTCCCACCTCTTCCCATCCCGAACAGAGAAGTTAAGCCCTGCAGCGCCGATGGTACTGGGGTTACACCCGGGAGAGTAGGTCGCCGCCACATTATTGAAGCCCTTCGATGACTCGAAGGGCTTTTTTTGTTTTTTAGGCAGAAATGGAAATGAGAAAGGAGAAAAATACGAAGCACGAGATACGAAATACGAAATACGAATTCATTTTAATGTCGAATACCGAACGCCGATTGAAGAATGAAGAAGGGTGGATTCGTGTGCTGATTCAAATGGTACTTCTGAGGGTACTTGGTACCTGGTACTTCGCCTGCCTGCCGCAGGCAAGTACTTTGTACAGTACTTACTAATTATTCAAATAATCAATTGGATTCAGGTAAAACATTTTCTTCCAACCCTGAGGGGCCTCATCCATCCTCCAAAAATAGGGGATCAGGGTGGTTATGGAATAATGCAAATGAGCTGGCTTGCCCGCTGCATTTCCACTGGTACCTACCGAACCAATCTGTTCTCCATTGGCAATCAAAGCGTAGTTGGTAGTTTCGATGTTGTCTAAATGCGCATAATAATGAAGACGCCATTTTGGTCCTAAGACAAAAACAACATTGCCACCTAATTTTAATTGGCCTGTATAAAGTACAAACCCTCTGGTACTTGAGCGAACTGGCGTGCCCTTTCTTGCAAAAATATCAACTCCTTTGTGAGTGCCCGATGTACCCCAAGGATAAAACCAAAATGATTTTTGATTATAACTCGTGTTTGTAGCCCCCTCTACAGGCATTGAAAGGTTTTGTGGATAGAGAAAACCAATCCCCACAACTAGCAAGAAAATCCATCCGATTTTTTTTAATCCCTTCATGCTCTAATTCATTTTTGCAACAGGGACAAAAAAAGTACCAATTTGAAAAAAGTGTACCATGTACCAAGTATGAAGTACGATTTTCGAAATACGGAACCTTTTCTTAATGTCGAATGTCTTACACCGATTGGAGAATGATGAAGTGGGTTGTTGAACAAAGTACAAAGTACCAAGTATGGAGCAGGATTCTGGTTCTTAATCTACTTGGTACAATGAAGTCTTGCTACTTGATACTAGCTACTTGATACTCATCTTGGTACATTGTACTTGGTACTTCGTACAGCCTTCAATCATCTTCTTTCCCCTTTCATTTTTCTTTTCCCAGAATAAATTGCAGTTTTGCAGCAAATCTTCTTGGAATGGCTGTATTACTTCAACACCTGAAACTTTTAAATCAAGGTAAGTTCTCACCACCTAAAGACTATTCCTTTTCCAATGGGAAATTGGCTCCCGCCGACGAAAAAGAGAAGGTTTCCTACGATCAGTTGATTGACTGCTCCAACTACCTTGCCTCCAAAGGATGGGTAGATTTGCGATGTGGTCTAGGCGAACCAGGACAAGAATACCGGGAAACAGTCGCTTCCCTTTGTGCTGCACTTCAGGCTGGAGGATTTGCGAAAGCTGTAGTACTCCCCAATACGAATCCCGTCATCCAATCCAAAACA
>Ga0255779_1005360_pt1 | contig 11976 bp, 9 predicted proteins | sample 011ome_21_FD_179977 | JGI IMG/M metagenome (GOLD analysis project Ga0255779, IMG submission 179977) | Coastal salt marsh microbial communities from the Groves Creek Marsh, Skidaway Island, Georgia - 011508AT metaG (version 2) | ecosystem: Environmental > Aquatic > Marine > Intertidal zone > Salt...
GAATCATTGGGCTTAAAGAAGACATATAAATCGAATACCAAAATAACTGCGATATTGCATGATATTTCTAATAAAAAATCTTTTGAAAAGGTAGCATCAAAATATACATTAGATTACATATACCATGCTGCAGCATATAAACATGTTCCAATGTTAGAAATTAGTGAAAATATCCTTACAGGCATCAAAAATAATATTCTAGGCACATTAAGTATCTGCGAAATAGCATTAGCTAATAAAGTAAAGAAGGTTGTTATGGTGTCTACTGACAAGGCAGTCAGGCCAACAAATCTTATGGGTGCAACAAAGCGATTTGCTGAGCAAATAGTTCAGAATTTCAATGAGATGTCAAATGAGACAATTTTTTCTATGGTTCGCTTTGGAAATGTAATAAATTCTTCTGGGTCTGTTATTCCAACGTTTCTGAGGCAAATAAGCCAAGGTGGCCCAGTAACTATAACTGACCTAAATGTAACACGATACTTCATGACAATACCTGAAGCATCAAATCTTGTAATGCAAGCAGGTCAAATGTCAGAGGGCGGAGAAGTTTTTATTTTGGATATGGGAGATCAGGTGAAAATTGTAGAGCTAGCAAAAAGGTTAATTAATTTAAAGGGATACAATTATACGTTTGAAGAAAATGCTCCCGGAATAAGGATCATTGAATCTGGGTTGAGAGCGGGTGAAAAATTGTACGAAGAGCTATTAATTTCTGGCAAGGAAATGAAAACTGAAAATCCTAAAATTTTTAAATCTATAGAACCAAGCCCCTCACAAGAGATTGTTGATGATATTGATTCATTAAAAGTTAGAATTAATGATGGTAACATTGACGGATGTATGCAGATTTTATCAAAAAATGTTCATGGCTTTATTAGATGATCTTTAGAGTTATGAGATTTTTTTGCTATTAAATTAATTCAATTATTCCTAGGAAGGTAAATAATGATCAAGCATTTAACTTTATTTTTAATATTCATATCAAATGTTTCCTACGCAATAGATTTGACTGACTTAAAGATTGATCAGAACTACAAAATTGAATTATTCGCCACTGACATCGATTCTCCCCGTCAAATGGCTCAAGGTGACGATGGGCGCTTGTATGTCGGATCAAGGCGTTCAGGAAAAATTTTTGCTCTTCGTGATACTGATCAAAATGGAGCAATTGATTCCAAAGAGCTTGTTGCAGAAAACCTTACTTTTGCTACAGGCGTAAGTTTTTACGATGGAGATTTATATTTTTCTGAGATCGATAAGATTTGGAAAATAGAAAATATTTCAACTAAGCTTAATCAAGGTTTTGGGAAGGTGCCTAAAAAAATATTAGTCACAGACAATTTACCGAGTGATGAATGGCACGGCTGGAAGTGGCTTCAGCATGATAATAATGGCAAGCTTTACACTAATGTAGGGGCCCCATGCAATGTTTGTCTTCGCGAGGATCAAAGATATGCTTCCATCTTAAGATTGAATGAAGGTTCATGGGATTATGTTGCTAGAGGGGTAAGAAATTCAGTAGGTTTTGATTTTCATCCCGTTTCAAAAAAACTATTTTTTACTGACAATGGAAGAGATTGGCTTGGAGATGATTCCCCCTCATGTGAGCTAAATAGATTAGATTCAGATGGGCAATTTTTTGGATTTCCTTACATGCATGCTAGCAATGTTTCAGATCCAGAGTTCGGGAATTTGAGCTCCGGATATGATTTTATTGCACCAATATCTGAACTAGGCGCTCATGTCGCTCCAACTGGGATGATTTTTTATACAGGAAATTTATTTCAAGAATACAAAAATAATATTTTTATCACTCTGCATGGTTCTTGGAATCGCTCATCTAAAGTAGGCTATAAAGTTATACGAATTGTCTTAGATGAGGAAGGAAATGTATCTGAAAAACTAGATTTTATTTCCGGTTGGCTGAAAAATGAAGAAGTTTCTGGCAGACCCGCGGCACCTTTTATGATGAAAGACGGAAGTTTGTTGATATCAGATGATAAGGCTAACCTCATTTATCGAATTACTCCTAAATAATTAAAGTAGTGATAAAAGCGAAGAACGTTGGATGACAATCTATTTCAAAAATGCTTCTTATCTAATTTTTATGTTTATATAGGATCTTATTTTAGCAAAACATTTCGACATGATTGATTTTAACGCATGCCTTCAGATCGCAAAGTCAGCTGCATTGCTTGCAGGAGAATTTTTAGTAAAAACTGAAATAAGCAATATTAAAATTTTGCATAATAAAGGCCGTGATTTAAAGCTACAAATTGATATTGACACTGAAAATATTATAAAAGACTACATTCAGTCTCATAGTGATTATTCAATTCTGGGAGAAGAAACTGGCTCTAGTGATGCTCTTGAGGACTACTATTGGGTTATAGATCCTTTAGATGGAACCTCAAATTTCTTAAGAGGTATTCCCATTAGCTGCGTTTCGATTGCATTGATGCATAAATTAGAACCAATACTAGGAGTCATTTATGATTTTAATCATAATGAGCTTTACTTTGGGCATAAGGAATCTAAAGCTTTTAAAAATGATCATGAAATTCATGTCTCTTTATTGTCTCTAAAAAACGAATCTACCTTAGTGACGGGTATACCGGCAAAAACTAATTATTCGGATGATGAGTTCAATCAATTGATATCTACTTTCCAGTCCTGGAAAAAAATTAGAATGATTGGATCTGCAGCAATGGCAGCGGTATATGTAGCAGCAGGAAAGGCAGAAAGATATCAAGAGAAAGGAATTTTTTTATGGGATGTTGCTGCTGGCGCAGCCATTGTAATTGCTGCAGGAGGAAAAGTATCTATAACAAATCTTCAATCAGATTACCGAGTAGATGCAAAATTTTCTAACAATCAAATTGAAAAGTAGATTAGAGGACAGGATTTTATGAGAAAGGGACTAGTATGGTTCAGGACGGATTTAAGATTAGATGATAATCCTGCGTTAAATGCTGCCTTGGATGAATACGAGGCGGTTCTTGCTCTCTATGTTTTTTCTGATTATCAGTGGGAAGCACATAATGAATCAAACATTAAACATGAGTTCCTAATAAATAATTTAAAGTCGTTAAAAGAATCGCTTAAAAAATTAAATGTTCCGCTAATAGCTATCAATACTAACTCTTATAAAACTTTGCCAAAAGACTTGTCTTCATTTGCTTCTCATCAAAAAATAGATCACGTATTTTGGAATAATGAGTTTGGACTGAATGAGGCTGAAAGAGATTTAGCTTCACAAGCAGCCTTAAAAAAAATTAATATTAGGTCTTCATCTTTTAATGATCAAGTCATTTATGAGCCAGGTTTTCTCACTACAGGCCAAGGCAAACCATTCTCAGTTTTCACACCATTTAAAAGGAGGTGGATAGAAAACTTTAGTATGAGTTTTTTAGATATTGTGAAGCCATCAAAAGTAAAAAAATCTTCTGGCATCAAGAGTGATATCACAGATTTAAATTTTAATAAAATTCATTCAGCAAATATTGATCTTTGGCCTGCAGGAGAAAGTGCTGCTCACGACAAGCTTGAAGGTTTTCTTCATTCAAAAGTAAATTTTTATAATGCGTCAAGAAATTCTCCAATTCTTGACGGCACAAGTAGAATTTCACCTTATCTAGCCCTTGGTATCCTTTCCCCTAAAAGATGTATCTTGGAGGGTTTAAAGCTCAATAATTTTGAATTTACATCAGGCAACAAGGGAATATGTAAATGGATTGACGAAATTATTTGGAGGGAGTTTTATAGAAATATTATGTCTTCCTTTCCAAAAGTAAGTCAGAATCAACCTTTTCAAGACTATACAAAATCTATTCGGTGGAGACATTCGGATCAGGAGCTTGAAGCCTTTTATGAAGGCAAAACAGGTTTTCCTATTGTTGATGCTGGTATCAGGCAGATGCTTTCAGAAGGCTGGATGCACAATCGACTAAGGATGGTTGTTGCAATGTTTTTCACAAAAAATATGCTCCATGATTGGAGGCTCGGAGAAAAGTTTTTTATGCAACATTTGATAGATGGAGATTTTTCTTCAAACAATGGAGGTTGGCAGTGGAGTTCTTCAACTGGAACAGATTCTGCCCCTTATTTTAGGATCTTTAACCCTATCACTCAATCACAAAATTTTGATCCCGATGGAGAATTTATCAAAAAATTTATTCCTGAATTAAAAGATGTTCCTACAGCTAAAATTCATCAACCAAAAAATGATCTTTTCTCATCTACGGATTACCCATCACCTATACTAGATTTGAAGGAATCTCGTATAAGAGCAATTCAAGCATTTAAAGATGCTCGCGAGGCAAGTCAAATATAAGTTACAGAACCCCAGCAATTGCTGGCGATAATCAAAAAACATCCGTTATAATTAAATTCAATTTTTTAGTGAGGAACAATTATGGCTGATCATCTTAAGTTTTACATTAATGGGGAATGGGTTGATCCATTAGGTTCAGAAACAATAGAAGTTATAAATCCATCTGATGAATCTGTTATTGGTTCGATAGCAGCTGGTACTAAAGAAGATATAGATCTAGCTGTTGGAGCAGCGAAAGAGGCTTTTAAAACTTTTGGCTTTTCTTCTAAAGAGGAAAGAATAGAGCTGATCGAAAATATTATTACAGAATATGAAAAACGTTCTGAAGAATTAGCAAAAACAATTTCTGAAGAAATGGGTGCGCCATTATGGCTATCAAATGTTGCTCAAGTTACTTCAGGCTTGTCTCATTTTAAAGATACTTTAGAGGTGCTAAAAACTTTTGAATTTGAAGGGGTTGAAAATAACTACTTAGTAAGAAAAGAACCAATTGGTGTTATTGGGATGATTACTCCATGGAATTGGCCCATGAATCAGATGTGCACAAAAGTAGCCTCAGCAATTGCATCTGGGTGCACTATGGTCTTAAAACCAAGCGAGATCACTCCATTTTGTGGAATTATATTTACTGAGATATTAGATGCTGCGAAAGTTCCAGCAGGGGTTTTTAATCTTGTAAATGGAATGGGTCCAATTGTTGGGGCTGCTCTATCAGAACATCAAGATATTGATATGATGCACTTTACAGGCTCAACAAGAGCTGGAGTTGCAGTAGCTATAGCTTCAGCCCCAACTGTAAAGAGAGTTGCCCAAGAGCTTGGCGGCAAATCAGCAAATATCATCCTAGATGATGCTGATATTGAGAAAGCTGCTGCTGCTGGAGCAAATCATTGCTTTATGAATACTGGACAATCATGTAATGCGCCAACAAGAATGCTTGTTTCATCCCAGAACTATGAGAAAGCAGTTGAAGCTGCCGCTGAAGTTGCAAATTCGACAATTGTTGGCTCACCAGAAGATGAGGGTGTAAAAATTGGACCAATTTCTAATAAAGTTCAATATGAAAAAGTTCAAAGGCTAATCCAAATAGGAATTGATGAAGGAGCAAGGCTTGTAGCGGGCGGTCTTGGAAGACCTGAGGGGATTTCAGAAGGTTATTTCGTGAAACCAACAGTTTTTGCTGACGTTACTAATGATATGACCATTGCAAGAGAGGAAATTTTTGGTCCTGTTCTAAGCATATTAAAGTATGAATCTGAAGATGAAGCTATCGAAATAGCAAATGATACGGAGTATGGCTTAGCAGGTTATGTTCAATCTGGAGATGAAGATCATGCAAAACAAGTGGCTAGAAAAATTAGAGCCGGTCAAATCAGCATTAATGGCGGGGCAAGAGGTCCGGCAGCACCTTTTGGGGGCTTTAAAACTTCTGGAAATGGGAGAGAGCACGGCCTTTCAGGTTTACATGAGTGCCTTGAAACTAAAGCTATTATTGGAAATTAATCCAGTAGATCAGGCTCCTTGCGGGTAATCATATCTAAAAGGGGCTGAAAGCTTGCCCATGCCGCAAGATCATTTGCTATAAACTCTCTTGTTTTAATAGCAGTTTCATGAGGAATCTTTGTGGTTTCACCAGCAGCATCGGCCATAAGCTGAGATTGGCAACATCTTTCCATGGAAAAATAATACCAAAGAGCTATATCAATCGATGGCCCCGTAGTTAAAATCCCATGATTTTGTAGAAATAGGACTGTTTTATCTCCAAGAGCATTGGCAATCCTATCTCCCTCTTCAGTTTCTTCTACAACCCCAGAAAAATGATTATGAATTGCTTGCCTTTCGTAAAATGCACATGAGTCTTGTGAAATAGGATCAAGTAATTTTCCAAATGTTGAGAAGGTTCTGCCGTAAAGTGAATGTGAATGAGCGGCAGCATTCACATCCGGCCTTGCCTTGTGAAGTCTGGAATGGATGGCAAATGCTGCAACGTTTACAGGTCTATCACCCTGAACAACGTCACCGTCATGATTAACGAGGAGCAAATCAGAAACTTTAATCTGACTAAAATGAACACCGAGGGGATTTACCCAAAAATGATCACTAAACTCTGGATCTCTAAGGGTAATATGTCCAGCCACACCTTCATCAAAACCAAAATGAGCAAATAACCTAAAGCCAGCAGTTAGTCTTTGTAATTGATCTCTTCTAGTTTCTTCGATCGTTTTGCATTCAACCATTTCAATGCCTTTAGGCTTATTTGGTAGCTTGCCTTTATTAATATCTATGCTAATTGGTACAACTTTTGCCATAATTAATTCCTTAAAGTGTAAAATAGTGTACCCAATTACGGAGCTAATATGAAATATAGAATTGAAAAAGACACAATGGGAGAAGTCAATGTACCTCATGATGCACTTTGGGGAGCCCAAACTCAGCGAGCTTTAGAAAATTTTAAAATTAGCGGTATTAAGTTTGCTTTTCCTTTTGGACGAAGCTTTATTGAAGCATTAGGTGTAATTAAGTTTGCCGCTGCAGCGTCTAATCAAAAGCTTAAATTGCTTGATTCTAGAAAAGCGAAGGCAATCAAAACTGCATCAAAAGAAGTTCTTTCAGGAAAACATGATAGTCAATTTCCTCTTGATGTTTTTCAGACTGGTTCAGGCACTAGTACCAATATGAATGCCAATGAGGTAATTGCAAATTTAGCTACAAAAAAAGCCCGTATTAAAATTAATGCAAATGATCACGTAAATATGAGCCAAAGTAGCAATGATGTTATTCCAACAGCAATTTGTATTTCTGCTTTATTAGATACACAAAGACTTTTGCTGCCATCTTTAGAAAGCCTTATTAAAATTATTGATAAAAAAGCATTATCGCTGAAGGGTCAGGTAAAAACTGGAAGAACGCACTTAATGGATGCAATGCCTATAGATTTCTCTCAAGAATTATCAGGATGGAGTGCTCAATTAAAGGCTGTTGAGAAGTCCATTGTTTCAGCCTCAAAAGACATCGCTCATTTGCCTCAAGGGGGGACCGCTATTGGAACAGGAGTAAATGCTCATAAAGATTTTGGAAAAATATTTGCTGCTGAGGTTTCAAAACTAACAAAACTTAATGTTAAAACATCAACAAATTACTTCAAATCCTTAAGCGCTCAAGATTCTGCTGCTCAATTATCATCTAGCGTAAAAAATCTTAGTTTAGTGTTAACTAAAATATCTAATGATTTGCGGTGGATGAATAGTGGACCACTTACCGGTTTGGGAGAAATTGAACTCGAAGCCTTGCAACCAGGAAGCAGCATTATGCCTGGTAAGGTTAATCCGGTGATACCGGAAGCAGTAGCAATGGCTTGTGCGGATGTAATTGGAAACGATGTTACGGTATCTATAGGAAGCCAGTCAGGCAATTTTCAATTAAATGTAATGCTTCCAGTAATTGCATACAACTTACTTAAAAGTATTAGCCTTATGTCTAATTCAATGCCGCTTTTGGCAAACAAAGCAATCAAAACTTTTAAAGTTAATAAAAAGAATATTGAAGAATCACTTGGCATGAATCCAATATTGGTAACAGCATTGAATAGAGAGATCGGTTATGAGAAGGCTGCAAATATTGCTAAAAAAGCATACAAAGAAAAAAGATCTATTATTGATGTTGCTCATGAAGAAACTGGATTGCCACTTAAGAAATTAAAGGCATTGCTAAACCCGGTAAAACTTACCAAGGGCGGCGTATGACAGAGCTTTGTAAGGAAACTTGCACCGCATGTGAAATAGGTGCTCCTTTAGTTTCTCCTGATCAACAGACAGAGCTTTTAAAAGACCTTGATGGTTGGATCATTGATAATTCAGATATTTCAAAACTAACAAAAGTATTTAAATTAAAGAATTATGAGCAATCTATTGCTTTTACTAATTTAATTGCTGATTTGGCAGAATCACAAGATCATCACCCAAAAATTACTCTCGAATGGGGAAGTGTTAGCATAGAGTGGTGGTCGCATAAAATTAAGGGTTTGCACATGAATGATTTTATTTGCGCTGCTAAATCTGATGAAATTTTTAATGCATTATAGTGCTATTTTAATAAAGTTATATTTACAGCTTCGTAGCACTAATCTTTTTTTTAATAATGGCATACGCTATAATCCGTTATGGAAAAGATCAAACATAAAGCCCTAACCTTTGATGACGTACTTCTTTTACCTAGATTTACGGATTTCCTTCCTGCTGAAGCGCAATTAGAAACAAAGGTCTCAACCAATATATCATTAAAAATTCCTCTGATATCTGCAGCGATGGATACAGTAACGGAAGCTGCAATGGCAATTGCGCTAGCTGAGAATGGTGGAATAGGAATTCTGCACAAAAATAACTCAATTGAAGAACAGGCCGCAGAAGTTAAAGCTGTAAAAAAATATGAAAGTGGCGTTGTCAGAGACCCTTCAACCATTCAATCAACTAAAACAATCAATGAGCTTATGCAATTAACAAACGAGCTCAGTATTTCAGGTATGCCAGTTGTTGATAATGGAAAGTTGATGGGAATTGTTACCAGGAGAGACTTTAGATATGCAGATAACTTATCTGAATTAGTTTCTTCGATCATGACGCCATATGAGAAATTAATAACAGTAAAAGAAGGCTTTGATCAAGAAGAAGTTAAAAAATTAATGTACAACAATAGAATTGAAAAAATCCTAGTTACAGATGAGGAAAATTCTTTAACTGGATTGGTTACCATGAAAGATATTGATAAATCGGCTGAGCATCCTCTTGCAACCAAGGATTCCAGAGGTCAGTTACAAGTTGGTGCTGCTCTTGGAACCGGAGCTGATACTTTAGACAGAGCTAAAGCTTTATTTGAGGCTGGGGTTGATTTATTTGTAATTGATAGTGCTCATGGCCATTCTCAGAATGTAATCAACACTATTAAACTCATTAAAAAGGAGTTTCCGAAAATAGATGTCATGGGTGGTAATGTTGCTACTCCAGAGGGAGCTCAAGCGTTAATCGATGCAGGTGTTGATTCAGTTAAGATTGGAATGGGTCCAGGGTCAATTTGTACAACGAGGATTATTGCAGGAATTGGAGTGCCTCAGATCACAGCTATCCTTTCAATAAAAGAAAAGCTATCTTCCAAAAATATTCCACTAATTGCTGATGGAGGTATTAGATTTTCAGGTGATATTTCTAAAGCACTTGCAGCTGGTGCAGATGCAGTAATGCTTGGAGGTATTTTTGCTGGAACAGAGGAAGCTCCTGGAGAGTTAGAACTATATCAAGGTCGAAGTTTTAAAACTTACAGAGGAATGGGCTCTATTGGAGCAATGAGTGAAAGAAATGATACAAACAGATACTCTCAAGATGGCACAAGCAATGAAAAGATGGTTCCCGAGGGAGTTGAGGGAAGAGTGCCGTTTAAGGGTTGGGTTGTAAATGTAATTGATCAATTGATTGGAGGTATAAGACAGAGCATGGGATATGTTGGATGTAAAACAATTGAGGATATGCATCAAGAGACTCAATTTGTTGAGATTACAAACGCTGGAATTACTGAAAGTCACGTTCACGATGTGATGATTACAAAAGAAGCCCCAAATTACCAAAGAAGTTAACTTGCTCTGTTAAAGAAATATAAATTTAGATAAAAATACTAAAGTTAAAAACCAGGCACCGGCAGATATTTCTTCAATTCTTCCAGATGCAATTTTTAGAACAACATAAGATATGAAGCCTAGGGCTATTCCATTTGCGATAGAAAAAGTTAACGGAATCATCACAATTATTATCAATGCCGGAAGAAGTTCAGATGTGTCTGACCAGTTCAGTCTTTCCATTCCACTCAACATTAATATCGCTACATATATAAGCGCTCCGGAAGTTGCATGTGCTGGGATGATACTTGCCAAAGGTGAAAAGAAAATTGCAATTAAAAATAATAGACCTACAGTTACCGCAGTTAATCCTGTTCTACCACCTGTTTCAACACCAGCAGAACTTTCAACATAGCTTGTAACAGGTGCACATCCCAAGAAAGCTCCAACAGCACTTGAAGAGCTATCAGCCTTTAGAGCTTTATCAAGATTATTCACATTTCCAGATTCATCCACTAACTTGGCTTGATTAGCAACTCCAAGAAGCGTTCCTGCAGTATCAAATAAGTTTACGAACAGAAAGGACATAATCACGCTAATCATAGCTAAATCTAGTGCCCCCATAATATCTAATTTCATGAATACTGGCATAAAGGCTGGAGGGGAGGAGATCAAACCTTGAAATTGGACAATGCCAATAAAAATTGATGCAACTGTTACTATCATTACGCCAATGAGTATTGAACCCGGCACTTTTCTAACTGCAAGAATTGCTATTACAAGAAATCCGAGCATTGAAAGGATGGTTTCAGTTCTCAAAAAATTGCCCATGCTGAGTAGTGTTGCTTCATTTGGGACTATGATGCCACCATTTTTTAAACCAATAAGTCCAATGAAAAGACCTACACCGGAGCCCATAGCTATCCTAAGATTCATAGGTATACTCTCTAACATCCATTGCCGAACAGGAGTAATGCTCATTATCCAAAATAAAATACCAGCGATAAAAACTGCACCAAGAGCTATTTCCCACGAATATCCCATCTCACCAACTACTGTATAGGTAAAGAATGCATTTAGCCCCATTCCAGGAGCTAATCCAATTGGCCAATTGGCATAAAGACCCATGAACATGCATGCTATTGCTGCAGCCAAGCAAGTCCCTACAAAACTAGCTCCCTGATCCATCCCAGCCATCGACATCATTTGTGGATTAACAAAAATAATATAGGCCATTGTTATAAATGTAGTAAAACCAGCAACTAATTCAGTTTTAATTGACGTATTGTTTTCTTCTAACTTGAAAATTTTTTCTAGCATTAAATTTGATATTTGTATTTAAAATTTAAGTTTACAACTTATAATATTAGATTGTTATAAGTTCAAATATAACTTTAAGCAAATATAGATTGATCCAATAATTTAAAGCTCTCTTAGCTGAAAATTTAATTTATATCTATTTTCAGTCTTTTGGCATTAATGTTGCATCAAAAGAAGATATACAAGTTTCTTAGAAACTTTTAAATAATTAACATAATAAACTTAGGGTGATTTTAATGAACCGCATTCCCTTTAATAGAAATTTCTTTTTATCAATTTCATTATTACTTTTTGGGTTGCCTTTATGGGCCCAAGACAATGTAATTGAAGAAGTGTTTGTCACAGCCGAAAAGAGAAGTGAGAGTCTTCAAGATATTTCTCAAGCAGTTACAGCTATAAGTGACCAGGATATTGAATCTAAAAATATCGAATCAATGGTAGATTTAAGCGCAATTGTTCCTGGAGTAACTGTTGCTAAAAATGAGGGTTACAAAACTGTTATTTCTATCAGGGGAGTTGGTAATGAGACAAATCAAAATGCTATTGCAGCTCCATCAGTAGCATTTCATATGGATGGAATTTTTATTGCCTCTCCATTTGCACTCCAGACTGATTTTATTGATGTAGATAGAATTGAAGTGATTAGAGGGCCACAAGGGACCTTATTTGGTCAAAACTCAACCGGTGGAGCCATTAATGTTATAAGTAAAAAACCATC
>Ga0255779_1005402_pt1 | contig 11932 bp, 12 predicted proteins | sample 011ome_21_FD_179977 | JGI IMG/M metagenome (GOLD analysis project Ga0255779, IMG submission 179977) | Coastal salt marsh microbial communities from the Groves Creek Marsh, Skidaway Island, Georgia - 011508AT metaG (version 2) | ecosystem: Environmental > Aquatic > Marine > Intertidal zone > Salt...
TGTGTCTGGGAAGACGGGCAGGCGAGATATCATCTGCAGGTCAGGCACGATCAACTATCTCAAGCGCATACACGAGAGATCAGAAGACATCCGGCACATACCGTTTGAGGACCTGCTCAAGCAGCGTGTTGATCTGCCCGTGTTCAGATTGCCCGATGGTACTGTCTCAAAGAACATCCACCAGACGTTCCGCAAATTCCTTACCGACACGGGGCTGATCACATGCCCACGCACAGGGCAGAACAGGACGCTGTATAGCCTGCGTCACACCTACGCGACCTTTGCCCTGCTCAACGATGGGATGGATATACACGCTCTGGCTGTGCAGATGGGCACAAGCATTGGCATGATTGAGCGGCACTACAGTCACCTCACGCCGCGCTTGAAGAAGGACATGCTCACGGGCAGAAGGTATGAGTTGTCGCGGGATGAGTTTGAAGATCGCTAGAGTGAGGACAACTGATCAGGATCAACGTAAAGGGCGGATTGCGGACTTTCGCCGCGCCCGAAAATCAAAATAGGCAACCCGAAGAAAGCGGACGCTCGAGGCCGCGCCCAAGTACGTTTCAGGGTGCATCCGGAGAGATGGTCGACAGTGAGCCGTATCATATACATGTTGCGACGTCGCGAATGTCGGCTTCTGTGTGGCTTGGACAGGGTTCATGAGAGCTCAATCAGCTAAGATGGCGTCGGTGTGGATTAATCATATAGATATACCGCATATCATACGCGTCCCTCGATGATTGACGTCGCTTTTCTTGAAAGAACATACCAGTTTCAGCGCTGTTTATGTTTAAGGATCTTGTGCATTATGCCCCTGTTTAAGCCCCGCATTCAAGGCACGCAGGCCTGCCACAGCCACGTTGATCGCATGAGGATTTCTGGGATGCTTGGAATGAACCAAGTAGGAAGGCCGGTTGAGGACAGGGGCGTCCTTTACGATATGCAGCCGGTTTTCCGCGAGATCATCGGAAACATAGGCACGCGGCATGTAGGAATAACACTCGCTGGCATAGAGATACTCCAAGGCGATCTCTCCGTATCCGACGTTAATAGTCGAGGTCGCGAACTCTGGTAGCTTTTCCTGATGTTCTTCGCGGTATCCATAGCTCCAATCGACAAATATGTAGTCGGCTGGATCACACGATCCGAAATCACGCGCGATGCGTGAGACCATAATCAACTCGTCTTCCATAAAAGGCTCAACGACCAGTCCGGGTAACCCTGACGGCATGTGTGTTATCGCAAGATCTAGGACACCTTGAGAGACGTAATCAACCAGACGTTCAGAATAATCCGCCTCAACTTGAAGGGCAAAGTGGGGATGATGTTCTTGCATCCAGACCAGCCAATCAGGCATAAACCGACGCCACATCGTCATATGCAATCCGACGCCAATCGTTTGTTTGGGGCTGGAGGATCGCGCCATTTCTTGACGCCCTTGCTGCCATGTCTGGCGCATCGAGGCAGCGTACTTATAGAATTTCTTACCTGCATCGGTTAGCAGAACACCTGAAGAGGTACGCTCAAATAGCTTTACGTTTAGCGTGTCTTCCAATACTTTAATGCGCGAGCTGACGGTTGACTGTGTGAGGTTGGATCTCTCGGCGACGCGGCTGAAATTACCTGTCTCAGATAGCAGTAAGAACGTGTTTATGGCATCGATATTCATAGGTGCTCCAAACCGAAATAGGGGCGGTTGACCGCAACCTTAGGGATTTATGAAATCTGAGCAATCATTTCCACTTCGACAGCGGCATTTCCTGGTAACGAACTTGCTCCCACGGCCGATCGCGCATGGATCCCCGCATCACCAAACACATCATGAAGTAAGTCAGAGGCACCGTTTGCCACCTGCGGGTGATTTGTAAAACCCTTTGCTGTGTTAACAAAGACAGTCAATTTTAAGATACGTTCGACATGGTCCAACCCATCCGCCGCGGCGTGCAAAACGCTCAGCAGACGGAGTGCGCAAAGCTGTGCGGCCTTGTATCCTTGCTCAACTGTCAGATCCGTTCCAAGCTGCCCTTGGTATTTCAGAACTGTCCCATCCTTAGGCGTTTGACCCGCAAGATAGATTGTTCCATTTCTAACAACCCAAGGTACATAATGCGCAGCGGGCGTCGGTGTTGGAGGCAAGATCAAGCCCAACGAATCTAGGCGGTCTGCGATGCTCATGCCAGCGCCTTTGTGGCGGTAAACAAGCACCCCCCTGCGGCCATATCCCGATACGGCAGATTGAGGCGGGTGAGACATGCGAACATCAGCGCCTGATTACTGGTGATAACAGGTTTTCCCAACGCTTTTTCAATCGCAGGCACGGCCTCCAATGCCCGGTAATCCGTGCACGAAATGACAATCGCTTGGGCATCACTGTGGTCTGCTTTCAAAGCCATCTCATAGGCGTCTTGCGGGGTCAGCGCGTTCTGCTCAAGGCTGCTCAACTCGCGCTCAAATCCAATTTCGTTCACGACATTAATCCCACTATCGCTCAGGAATTTCACGGATTCCGCGCTCAGCTTTCCGACATAGGGCGATGTAAACGCTACTTGTTTGGCACCGATATGCTGAATGGCCTCTACAAGTGCACCAGCCGTTGTGACCGCAGGGCGGCCCGTTATTTTGGTAAGTTTAGCGCAAAATGCGGTATCAAATGCAGGACCATCCGCCAGAGTGGCCGATGTGCAGCCGTAAGCGATCAGGTCAACGCGAGCGTCCATCAGATCCTTGCAGCTTTGATCTAGAGACTGACGCACAAATTTCCGCATTTGCGTGGAATCAGGAATGGCATTGACATCATATCCGCCACTGCGTGCAGAGTGGATTGTAACGCCTGTGGGGCATAGCATCAGGCAGTCGGGCTCAACATTGGTGTTGGAGGACGGCACTATAAGGCCAATGCGCGTTGATCTGGGGGCGTAGTGAATATGGTCAGGCATTTCTGTGTCCTGTCGAAATTTCGCGTTGCACTGCATCAATGGCTTGCCGCAAATCCGCAATTAAATCGTCGGTATTTTCAAGCCCGACAGAAACGCGCAGCATGTCGCGCGGTGTGGGTGAATCTGGTTTCTCCATACCTGCGCGATGCTCGATGACGGACTCAGTGCTGCCAAAGGAGATTGCCTGCCGGAACACTTGGACTTCGCTGGCGATCAGTTTTGCTGCGTCCTCGCCGCCCTTCACGCGAAAAGACAACATACCACCAAACCCGCCCTGCATCTGCCGTGCTGCGACGTTATGATTAGGATGCGTTTCCAATCCTGCGTAGAGGACTTGATCTACCAGATCGCAGCCGTCCAGAAATTGCGCAATCCTGAGCGCGCTTGTGGAAGCGGTTTTGACGCGAACCGCCAACGTGCGCATGCCGCGCAACAGCAACCATGCCTCAAAGCTGCCGAGCACCCCCCCATATTCATTCCGGATGTTCTGGATATCGACCAACACATCCTCATGACCCTCGGCGACGACAACCGCGCCGCCGATCAGGTCACCATGACCGTTCATGTACTTTGAGCAGGAATGTAAGATGATGTCTGCGCCATGTTCGAAGGGGCGCGTCAGAATTGGGGTGGCTACGGTATTATCGATCGCTACCAAGGCACCGGCAGCATGGGCAACGGCAGACACTTCCGCTATATCGGTGATTGCCCAAGTCGGATTGCTGGGAGTTTCCAGCCAGATGACTTTGGTTTTACCCTGCTGGATCGCTGCGCCGACACCCGCAGCTGTGCATGCGTCAACATAGGTGACCTCAAGCCCCCAACGCAGCCCGTGGGTGTTCATCCAGTCGCGCAGGCCTGAGTAGACGAGTTTCGGCAGAATCACATGATCGCCGGGAGCGAGTCGTTGAAAAACAGACGTGATCGCTGCCATGCCTGACGCGAACAGCAGGCAACCTGCACCGCCTTCCAGTGCATTTATCAAGGCCTCCGGTTGCGCAAAGGTAGGGTTGTCGTCACGCGTGAACATGCGGCCTGTACGGTCCAAATCTGTTGGGTCGCGCAAGAATGATGTGGATGGACGCAGGGGGGCCGCCATTGCATCGGTTTCGGGATCGATCCATCCTAACCCAGTCGCTGCGAGGGTTTCAGGGTGCAGTTTCTTGTTCATTTTTGTTCCTCCTCGCCTGGTCGGTGACCATAATCTGAAGCCGCACCATCGGCGCTGATGAGGCCAAAGTCGATATCTTGTGCAATGCGTTCGGGCGTTCTGTCCTTTGGATCGCCGTAGCCTGCGCCGCCTGGGGTTAAGACTGTCAATCGTTGTCCTGCGGGAATTATCTGCTCACCTTTGGGGCGCAGTTTTGTCCCGTTACTCAGTGTTAAAGATCCAAGTTCGCCATTTTTGCCGCCCTCTCGACCACGAGGGGCGTGATTGATGCGGTCTAACGCCGCAAACAGTGAAATCGGAGCATCCTCGCTGCTCGATATTTCCAAAACTTGCCCCAAGCCTCCGCGAAACTCGCCAGCCCCGGCGGAATCTTGGCGGTATTCGCGCCGCCAAATAATCAGGGGAGAGACACTTTCCGTGATCTCGACCAGAGACCCCATGACCCCGCTGGGGAATGCGGTGGCTGACAACCCATCCTTGCTCGGGCGCCCTCCCGTGCCACCGTTGTGGACGAGTTCGGTTGCGAATTTTGTTTTGCTGGCATCTGTGTTGACGGAGTACCCGCCGCGCATCGGCAGGTCCCACAAACAACAGGTGCCCTCAGCTGGAACAAGGCCCGGCACCGCTTGGTGCAAGCATCCGAACACCACATCGGGCAAAAGCTGTCCGACCACATGCCGCATTGCCACAGGGGCGGGATACTGCGCGTTTGTGATGCTGTTTTCAGGGGCTTTTATGACCAATGGTGCTAGCGCGCCTTCGTTATTTGGAATATCGGGGGCAAGTGCGCATTTCAGAGCAAAACACGCATAGGCACTGGCATAGTTCAAAGGACAGTTAATGCCCTTGGCCGAGCGGCCAGAGGAGCCTGCGAAATCAACTATAACTTCACCGTCCGAAATGGTCATTGCCGCAACCAGATCAAGCGGTTCGTCGTAGCCATCGACGCGCATCTCGTAATGGTAGGTTCCTCTGGGCAGTTTATTGATCAGATCACGGGTACGCTCGCGGGAGGTGTCGATGATGTAGTCGGATATCTGGACAAGATCGGTGATCCCGATGTCGGCCAAGCATTCGGATGTGCGCCTGCTGCCACATTCAACGCAGGTCATCAGGGCATATGTATCGCCCTCCACCTCGATGGGCACGCGACTGTTTGCTTTGAGGATGGTCATGAAGGTCTCGTCCAGCTTACCTGCATTGACCAGTTTAAAAATGGGAACAAACAACCCTTCGTCGAGCACGTCAGAACCGTCAGGGCCAAAGCCAAGCCCGCCAAGGTCAGCAAGGTGGCTGGTGCACGAAGTGAACCCAATCAAAACACCTTGATGGAAACAGGGGCGCACCAGCATGAAATCGTTCAGATGACCCGCTGCTTTCCACGGATCATTGGTCAGATAGATGTCCTCGGGGTGCATATCCTCTAATGGGTATTTATCTAGAAAGTACCGTACAGAATTTGCCATGGTATTCACGTGCCCCGGCGTACCTGTGACAGCCTGCGCAATCATACGTCCCTTTAGATCGAACAGACCCGCAGACAGATCACCGGACTCGCGTACAATAGGATTGAAGGCTGTGCGCATGAGTGTCTGCGCCTGTTCTTCCACAATCGCTATGAGCCTGTTCCAAAGAATTTGCAGCTCGATCACGCTCAGTTGCCGGTCGGTCATGGTGCGATCCTATCCAATATCAAATTCATTTTTCCATCCAAGTGGCCCGAAAAATGTCCGGTGACGAATGTTGTGGTTTGCGGTTCTTCAACAAGGACAGGTCCGCGCAGGGTGTCTCCTGATTTCAGGTCAGGACGCCAGAATGTGGGCACTGTTTGGAAACCTGTTTGCGTAGGTACGGACACAGCACGTACCCCTGAAGGTACTGCGGTGTTGGGTTCAGGTGCCTCCGATAAAGCCAAAGGTGCCTCGACATGTGTTGAAACCACCACCGACCATGACAGGACTTCAATGTCCCTGCCAGGGATCAAACGCCCATAAAGCTGACGGTAGCACCTATCGTAAGTAGATTTGATCGCTGCGATATCTGCCGCTGTCAGCCCGCGTGCTGGGATTGGCACCTGAATCTCATGGCCCTGCCCAACATAGCGCATAAAGGCGGTGCGGCTTTCAACTAACTCGGTATCCTTTGCCCCTGCAACAACGATCTCATGCGCCTGCGCTGAAATACTGCTCAGCACATCATTCACCCGCGCCAGATTAAAATCCGTCAGCGTGGTATACAGGCTTTGCACCACCTCATAAGAAATCGGAGCGCTCAGAAACCCCAAAGCGGACCCGACACTGGAGTTCGCCGGCACGATAACACGGTTCATTCCCAGTTTCTCGGCCAACCGAACGGCATGCAGCGGCCCGCCACCGCCAAAGGCAATCATGCTGAAATGCGACAGATCAACACCGTGTTCAACGCTGTGGATGCGCGCAGCATTCGCCATGTTTTCTTCGACCATTTCGGTAACGCCGAACGCGGCTTGATGTGCGGAAATGCCAAGTGGCTGGCCGACATCTTGGGTCATCGCGTCCTCAGCGGCCTTGGTGTTCAACCTCATCTTTCCTTCGGCAAAAGCGTCCGGATCGACGCGTCCAAGCAGCAGATTCGCATCTGTGACTGTCGCCTTTGTCCCACCTTTGCCATAGCAAGCCGCACCCGGCAAAGCGCCAGCACTTTCCGGCCCGATATTGAGGCGACCAACTTGGTCCACATGCGCAATTGATCCTCCGCCTGCGCCGATCTCAATCATCTCGATCACCGGAATACGCACCGGCATGCCGCTGCCTTTTTGGAAACGGGCCGAGCGGGCAATCTCGAAATTTCTGGCCGTCTTTGGCTTAAAGTCTTCGATCAACGAGATCTTTGCAGTTGTTCCGCCCATATCAAACGACAGCACTTTCGATTCATCTAATTGCTGTGCGATCCGCGCAGCCAAAATGGCACCCCCGCTAGGACCAGATTCCACCAGCCGGATCGGAAATTTAATGGCGCTCTCTAATGTGGTCATGCCACCGCCAGAGGTCATCAGGAAGATCGGGCAGGTAAAGTTTTTGTCATGAAACGCGACCTCTAGCGCGCGCAGATACCGCGCCATGATCGGTTGAACATAAGCATTGCAGGCCGTTGTCATCAGACGTTCATACTCGCGGACTTCGGGGCAGACATCGCTGGAAAGTGTGATCTCGGCTTTGCACCCTTGTGCGATCAAAAGGTCGCGCACCCGTTGTTCGTGCTTTGAGTTGGCGTAAGAGTGGAGAAAACCGATAGCAACCGCGCCTATGCCCTTTGCATTCAACTTATCACTTAGGGCAACAACAGCCGCTTCATCCAAGTCAATCAGGACGTTCCCACGCACATCCATGCGCTCTTTGACTGTGAAACGCAGGTTGCGCGGAATCAGTTGTTCAGGCTTGTCGATCATCAAATCGAACTGGTCGAACCGGCTCTCATAGGCAATCTCCAAACTGTCGCGGAACCCTTCTGTGGTGATCAGGGCCGTCTTTTCGCCTTTCCGCTCAATCAGCGCGTTGGTCGCCAAAGTTGTGCCGTGAATGAAGATATCGACGTCAGCTGAAGTGATTCCAGCATCGCTCAAAACGACTTCAACGCCAGCCAAAACGCCCAGTTCTGGCTGCACCGTGTCTGTCGGCACTTTTGCCGTAAAAAGGCCCGTTGGAGTTTCAAGTACGATATCCGTAAACGTCCCGCCGATATCTGCGGCTAAGCGCGTTGAAGTTATATATTTCTTCATTTTTGTTTCCTCTGAAAGGCCAGTCACCAATGGAGGTATTGGATTGATTTAAATCAAGGAAACGAATTGTTTTTATGGAGGTATCGAATTTTTCGATTTCCCGAATATACTATTGATTTCAAGAAGTCTGACAGAGAGCGGCTGTCCGTCGTCAGGGTTTTTGGAACCAAAGGCGGCCTAACCTAAGAGAGAGTTTGGCTCATCTGGTTGATTTGATTATGCGGCTCGCAGGCGGTGATGCAAGCGTCGCGTTTCGAGCGTCTTTTGTTTGATCCTTTCACGTTGTTTTAGAATGGCTTTGTCACGTCCGAAGTAGACGTCCGCGGGTGTGACGTTGTTGATGCTCTCGTGATAGCGCTGATGATTGTAGTGGTCGACGAAGGCTTCGATCTGGGCTTCGAGATCACCTGGTAAGAAGTAGTTCTCCAGCAGGATTCGGTTCTTCAATGTCTGATGCCAGCGTTCGATCTTGCCCTGGGTTTGCGGGTGATACGGCGCACCGCGAGAGTGCTTCATGCCTTTGTCCTGCAGCCATGCGGCCAGATCGCCAGGCTTTGTAGCTGCCCGTTTTAAGCGTGGCCCGCATAAGGCCTTTGACCTGCTTCTCACTCAGCCCATACTGCTCTTTAATATCACCAAAACTCACATGATCAGATAGAGCCATTTGCACGATATCGCTTATGTGTTCTGGCGGCATATCATCAGTTTCAATCATACTGTATGAAATAAGCCCCTGCGCGGTGAACGCAAGCATGCAAAGAAAGCCCTAATTGCGTCATCAATGCTGCTATATGCGGATAAAGCTAAGTTTTCGTTTGATCTGAACAAGTTTTACTGCAATCTCGCCGCAATCGTTTTCCAACTATGGCAGAAATCAAATGGAAGTCAGTGTCCGCGACAACAATGTCGATCAAGCCCTTCGTGCGCTTAAGAAAAAACTACAACGCGAGGGTGTGTTTCGCGAGATGAGATTGAAAGAGCATTTTGAAAAGCCATCTGTGCGCAAAGCTCGTGAGAAAAAAGAAGCTGTTAGCCATCAACGCAAGCTTGCTCGCAAGAAGGCTGAACGCGAAGGCATGCTGTAAATTACAGCAACTCCACCGCCTCACTCAGCTGCTCAGAATTTACATCAATGTAGCGCTGTGTCGTCGATATATGCGAATGCCCTGCCAATTCAGCCAGCAACCGCACTCCTACACCCTTGTTCGCAAGCCGCGTAATGTAAGTGCGTCTCCCCGAATGGCTTGATGCATCCTTGAGCCCCACAGCCTTGTAGATATCCAAAAACAGCTGACACATGGTGTTGGCTGAGAAGTGCCCGCCTTTTTGGCTCTTAAACAGCGGATGCTGTGGATTGCCCAAGTATTTAATCGCACCATAGTCTCCAAGCGCCTTACGAAGCCGCTGATTCAAATACACCGTGCGTGTGTGCCCACCCTTGCTTTGTGCTGCGCTGAGGATGAACTGCTCACGCACGTTGCCCGCTTCATCAAACACATTGCCAATCTTGAGCGCTGCTATTTCTTTAGCCCTCAGCCCTGCGTAAAAGCTGGTAAGTATGATCGTCTCATCACGTGTTGGATGACGCCGACTGCGGCAGTACTGTATAACCCTGCGCAGCTGCGCCTCGTTTAATGTTTGTGCTTGGCGCATGCGCTGATCCCCTCAAAACCTAAGCTTTTGTTAACTCTGAGTATAAAGTCTGAGGTTTAGGTTGGGCGACCGAAATCTGCCAAAAAATATCCCCAATGATTTCAATGAGATCATCTATAATCTCATACAATGCATGTTCTATGAGGTTTTCTAATGCGAACCACTTTTAAGTCAGGTTTTTTTTAAAGTTGATAAATAAACATATAGGCAAGAACACAGGTTGAATTAGGCAAAGTAAACGAGATCAAGATTGGCGCGTCGATTATAATAGCGCTGCAAACCCGTTCTGATGTGAGACGGTACGCAACAGACTGCTCGTTGTCTGGCTTCAAGTGACTACCCCATCCTCGTAGGTGGGATGCCTAAAGTTGCAAAGGAATAAATGTTCATCCAGCCTGCAGCTTCACTTGTCGTAATGGTGAAGGGTTTAGAAAGTGAGACGGAAGACAACCCCGCAAGGGATCCGTCACTGCACAGGGTTGCCTGACCGTATGGGTCCTGTGTAGGCGTGTGATACGCCAGTAATAGAGATGATCGCAAAACCTGCTCTTCCCTGCTAAGGGTTTGGTGATACGGGCTGACAAGCGATGTGCAATAAACGCATTGAGCAGTTTTAGATTGATGCCTTTATAGGCGTTGATCTGACTGCTCTTTGCAATCTCGAATAAAAGAAACGAATTCAATTGAACTGAATTAGTTAAGACGAAGTATCTGAGTTCGGCGATAGCTGAACACTCGTAGATGCGTAGCAGATGCGATTGACGATAAAGATATTCAAACAGCTCCAACTAAGCCTAATATTCTTCTCCAAGCATTATTGTGAGTACACGTCTGGTCACATGTGGATCACTTGGATCAGGACTGTGGTTCATCAGATCAAGGTCGTAGTAATCGATCTTCCAAAAGACAGTATTGCCCTCATACTCAACTGCCCCAAAGTCATGCTCGCCAAACGGATCATTTTGCTCAGAGAAATCATCAAAGCGCATAACCAAATTTAAGATGCAATCCACAGCGTCGTTACCTAGCAAATCTATGCCTTGTGTGATGATGAGTTTGCAATTGGAGAGAGTGGTGCGGGCTTGATCGTTTAGAAGGGCAATAGATTGGGCTGTTCTGTCAACGTGGGGCTGCAAGCCAAGCTCCTTTTACAAAAGCATATGCTCAACGGTAAGTTTGGACGACCAAAGATTTATTGGCAGTTTTTATGCGCAAGCCTTTGATCCTGGGTTGCCTAGAACACACAAAATAACACAGTGTTGTGAAGCAAGTGTTTGAACACTAGGTTTTACTGTGTCCAAGACACAGTCGGGTGACCCACTATGAGCCAACATTGTGTTCCCACAGTCTTCGCCGGTTTTGGTGTGCACAGAGTCTCTCATTGTACACAGCGCAATGAGATAAATAACTGAGTAAGTTATTTTGGGAGATAATTGTGAGTATAAAATTATTGGAACATATACGGGATGAGTTGAGAGGTTCTGGTGCAGTTCAAAACACACCAGAGTTTTGCTCAAGCTGGCTAGGAAGAAGTGAGGGTTACATCAGAACACTGCGTTTCCATCAGCTAGAACCCAGTGTGGAAGCGCTAAGTGTGTGTTCCCATAAACTTGGACATTATGCAGATAAGTTGAGGGGCAGTGATAAGGATACTCATAAAACCTGGGTTCAAAGCTTTGACCGTCTTAAAGACTTGTGTGATCAAGCAATCGCCAAGCAAGCTCATCAAATATGGCGAGAACCAGACAGGATGAGAGCGTGAGAAGTTATTATTATGGATGATACAAGAGAGGATATGCGCAGGCTTATTGATGTGATTGAAAAGGGGGCCAAGAGCACCAGTATTGAGCAAGCTGTGGATGACATCAAACTTTTTGCAAATACAGCAAGCTTCCTCGCGAATGCTTTAGACACGCGCCTCAAGTCCAAGGATGCCAAACCAAAGAAGAGGTCAAAACCCGCAAAGACTGTGGGGCAACCAAAACCACCAATGTCTAGTATTCCCAAACCCTCAAAACCACCAAAGTCGCAAGGCACTACAACCGGCATGCCTCCTGCCATCAGCACGGCAATCTCACAGGCAGATTATGACAGGCTCAAGCCACAGGCCGCACAAGCACCTCTCAGAACCAGTTAGAAACCAACATGCGTTAAAAACTACGCTGCAAACTCCGCTGAAACACTACAGTTTGAGGCGCCTGTAAGTGATTTTAGTACCCGTTCCTTTATGTCCGGAGATACATAGTTAAATGCGAATTGGTAAGTGATAGGAGAATTAAAATGAGACAATTTTTACCGCTTTATTCACAATAAACAAAACTTTAGCTTAAATCTCTCCCAACGTTGTCACTTACGACTATCCATATTTTTAAGCTGCTTCCAATGCTCCAGTAATTAATCCTGTAATTTCTT
>Ga0255779_1005415_pt1 | contig 11915 bp, 9 predicted proteins | sample 011ome_21_FD_179977 | JGI IMG/M metagenome (GOLD analysis project Ga0255779, IMG submission 179977) | Coastal salt marsh microbial communities from the Groves Creek Marsh, Skidaway Island, Georgia - 011508AT metaG (version 2) | ecosystem: Environmental > Aquatic > Marine > Intertidal zone > Salt...
GTACGCTCGTCGCGTCGCTCGACTCTAACGAATTCACGAACGCATCGTTGAGCAGTATCCCAAACAACCCCACGCCCATTGCCTCCAACGGCGCCCATGCAGACCACGCGATGAGCGTACGAATGCCTCGCGCGGCGTCCACGACGTCCTCGACGTCCGTGTCGCGGCACCCATCCGCGACGTCGTCGAGCCGAACGGGCATTCGCGCGACAGACACCAAATCCTCCGTCGTCACCGCCACGGCGTTCATGAAATCGCACATCCCCACGGCATTACCAATCATGCATCGAGCGTCCACGTCTGCGCACATCGCGCGCCCGCACGTGTCGCCGAGCGCGTCGCACATGACGCCGTGCGCCGCAACAGCCACGGCTCGAGACGTCGACTGACCCGCTAAAGCGCATTGCTGTCGAATCAACGCCAATCGCCCCGCGCTCACGTCCGCGCGCGCATCACTCAACGCACGAATGCCCGCGAATATTTCACTCAAACCAATCACCGCGTACGCGTCGACGATGTTAAAGACGCTAAAGCATCGCGCCGGTTGACCGTCGATGACGCGAACGACGCGCTCGAACCCGTCTGATGCTTCAATCATCCGTCGCAGCACGCACGCCTGCCGCATCGCGCGCATCGCGGCATCGGATCTCGCGACATTGGTATTCACGCTGACGATGACGTGGAATTCATCTTGACCGCTGTGGCCATCGACGCCGGATTTACTCGTGAGGCCGAGAATCATTCGATCGAGCGCCGACGACGTTAATCGCGTCGATGGAAATCCGCGCCACGGCGGCGGCGGCGGCGGCCCGGGCGGCGGTGGCGGTGGTGGCGACAAAACAATCGGCGTCGGTGGCGTCGACGGTGGTGGCGGCGCGTCAACGGCGAGCGTGCGACGCGATTTTGTCGACGTCGCGACGCGCTGCCGCGCGCCTCGTCGAGCCACCGCAGCGGCGATCGCCTTTGTCGTCCGCGGCGTCCCGCGCGCGCGGTACGATTCCAACGACGTATCAATCGTGAGCGCGACGTGCGCGTGCGTGACGATGCCGACGATGGCGATGACGATGGCGACGGCGAAGACGAGGAGCGCGAGGGACGGCGCGCGGACAACGAAGCGCGCGTACGTACGAATCGGACGCCACGCGCGCGCGTCGGCGGGCGACAACGTGGGAAGCGATGATCGGTGCATCGGTGCACGCGTCACGGATGCGGTGCGATGGCGTCGACGTCGGGCGCGATGGTGGCGCGCGCATGCGTGTGACGATTGGCCGCGACGCGACGGGCGTTGACTGGCAGAAGATGAATGGACATTTTGTGTTTTACAACACCATGGACGCTAGCCACGCTCTCATATCATCTTTGATGGATGGGATCACGGGTTTTGTGCCGAGGTATGCGTCGAATAGGGCATCGCATAACGCTTGGTCATGAATGACACCGATTGACTGGCCGCGGATGCGCGTCTCGAGCGCGCCGCCGATTTTGGCGTGAAAATCAAGCGACGCACCCTTTTGAAACGTCACGCCGTTAAATAGCGCCTCGAATCGGTGCAAACTCTTAGAATTCGCACCGAGCGCGGGTCGAATGCGCTCGGCGAGCGCGTCCGCGATTTTATCCCCACCAACGTCTCGAGCGAAAACGAGCCGAGCCGCGCGTTCGCATCGTCGCAACGCGTCAAACGCGCGTTCCGACTCAGCCATCTCGCCCATCGACGCCCCCGCGCCAAACACCGCACGCATCGCCTCGCGCACATCGCGCGTATTCACATATATCCCACACGCGTAGACTTTAATGCCGACACCGGCGATGCGCTTGATTCGCGCGCCTTTCGCCCGCAGCGTCAATAAAGCGTCGCCAAAGCGCGTGGATTCAGGAATCTTCAACCCCGTGCGCGGCTCGGCGACGAATCGCACGACCGCTCTCGACGCGTCATCACCCATCGATGCCGACGTCGACGCGAGCATCGCGCGTCGGCACGTCCACGCCGACGGCGCGGCGCGAATCACCCCGCGTTCGCGACGATGCGCTTTATCCATCGTCGTCATCGACACCCCTCTCTCGTTCTCGTCGTCGTCTTTATGATTCGCGACATCTCGCGCGCGTGGACGACGCCACGCATCGTTCGTGAACCACGACGACGACGCGTCGCGCGCGGCGCCGCGCGTCGTCGTCGCCGGCGCCATGCGACGTCTGACGCGTTCGAGACGCGCGACTCGGGACATCCGTTCGCCTCGTGCTCCTAAACCCTCGATCGACCAATCGCGACCGCACGCATGGGGACTCGGTGACGCCACCAGACTCTCCGAGGGACTCTTCAGCGGTCAGGACTCGTCGATAGAACAGTGATACATGTCCACCCCCGGGCCGCAGCTCGCGCGCGTCGTCGTCGTCGCCTCCGTCTTAATCACGCACGCAACTCTCACGTAAACATGGGACACCAAGACGTTTGGGCGTCGCACCCGGCGCAATACGGTAAAGGCTCCCGCCGATGGTGCGTACACGCGCGTTCGCTCGTTCGCGCGCGCGACGACGGCGACGGAATGATGGAACGATGGAATGATGTGGCGTGGCGCGCGCGATCGATCGCGGGGCGCGCGTTTGGCGGTCGCGTCGTCGACGCGGGGTGCGACGGTGCGCGACTGGGGCGGGGATTGAGGCAGAGATATGCGCGGCGCGCGTTTCGAGCGCGCGAGGGCGCGGGCGCGCGATGGGCGCGCGGGCGGCGAGCGGCGGATGGATGCGCCCTAGGGCTTTGCTTGGGGTTTGCGGGTCGCGGTCGCGCGTCCCTCGCGCGACGACGTACGGCGGCGATGCTGCGATGGCACGCGCGCGCGTGATGTAGAACGCGTTGACTGACGCGATTGTGTGTGTGTGTGCGCGCGTTTTCACTCGACAGCCGCGTTTGCGAAAACCAGTGGGCTATCATTCGCAAGTACAACTTGAACATTTGCCGTCAGTGCTTCCGCGAGTACGCCAAGGATATCGGTTTCGTCAAGGTGAGTGCGCGGTTGATGCTCGCGCGGCGTGCGCGATGTGCTTTGCGTGCGATATGTGTGTTGTGTGCGAGCTCTGCGCGGCGTGCGCGCGCGTGTGTGTTCGTCGAACGCGTCGACTGACTTTGGATTTTTTCGCTCGGCGGCGCAGAACAACTAAAAACTTGAGCGATTCTCGCGATTCCCTTTTAGGTAGCCAACGTAGTCATGTGGTCAGCTCGATGGTGGTCGAGATTAGTTGTTGATGTAATGAGACCCTGAACTATATATAACATCGATTGATGAACGCGGCACGAATCTAGAATTGTCGACGTTCAACGACCTCGGACGCTCAACCACAAACGCGGCGTCGACGCTATTCGTCGGCGGCGGTGGGGTACTCGACGCCCTCTACATCCTCGATCACCCAGTCTCGCAAGTTTCTAGACAACACCACCGCATCTGGTGGCTCTATGCGCTTGTAGTAGTTTTTCAACACCTCCCCTTTGACAAATCCAAACCGGTCGTAAAACGCAAACGCCTGCTCGTTGTTCGTCTGCACGTGCAAATACGCATCCTTGATGTACTCATCCCTCGACGCCTCGTTCAACGCGTGCTGCAACAGTCTAGATCCTATTTTTCCATCCCTATACGCCGCATAGACGCCGAGCGTCATGATATACAAGCGCGCACCATCGCCTCGAGGGTCGAGCTCCAACCGACACGCCACAGCGCCGACGACGGCGCCATCCGCGTACGCCAACTGCGTCGTCTTCCCCGCGCGCGAGCAATCCTCATAAAACTTATCCTGCATGATAAAGGCGATACACATCATCGACATCTCGTCAGTCACGCGCCGACGCACCGCGCGCGGCGGTGAACGCAGCCTCGTCACCGGAACCGCGCGACAGCCAGTCCCATCGAGTCCAAATCATTCGCAAATCATTCGCGCCTGGCGCCTCGCCGCGCCTCAACGCACCACGTATCGCACGGGGAAAATCACCGAATTCAACTTTCGCAACTCGTGCTCGTTCTCCGCGCACACGTCGCGAAACGTCACGCGCGTGCCCATGGGCGAGGCGCGCACTTGAGTGTGGCGTCCGCAGAGCGCGCCCCTCGCTCCGCGTACATGCGCGCGACACCGCGCGCGACCACGCACGCGCATCGCACGGCGTCGTCCCGCGCAGAGTTCACCCCGTCGTCCTCGAGCGCGCCGCGCGCGATGCGATCGATGCGTCGCGCGGGCGAGGCGCTGACACGGGCGGTGCATCGTGATTCAAACGCTTTCACGGCGCGGCGTTGGGCGTCGTTTTCGACGCGCGCGTCGGCGCTTCGGCAGCCAGAGGACGCGCGGGCGAGCGTGAGTGATGTGGCGAGAGTGCGATTGGAGCGCGCGGCCAAGGCGTTGAAGCTTGAGCGCGAGCAAGGGTGGATTGATGTGCGCGGGCAACGGGCGACGTTTAGCGAATTCGCGAAACGCGAGCTCACGCGGTTATCGGATGCGTTTGAGTCGTCGAGCGCGGAGAAAGCGGAGTGGGAACGCGTGTGTGCGGATAGGTTTGGCGTGTATGCGTCGCTGACGGCGAGTGAGCGCGAAGCGGTGGTACGGGCGGCGGAGGAGTTGCTCGCAGGCGGGACGACGGCGACGTCGGTTACTCGAGGCGTCGAAGAGGAGGAGGCGATCGAGGCAGTGCAGACGACGACGCCGACGTCTCAGAAGAAGGCGGGGAAACAGAGTATAATTGAGGGCGACGCGTGGGGGCACGCGCTCGAGCAAGGGCAGATTAGAAGGCGTGAGGTTGAGGCGGTAATGCGCAACGCTGACGGCGCCTCTTCGAGCGGCGACGACGTATTGGGCACGGGCGGAGGCAATCAAGAACAAGGAAGCGGTGCGTGGTTTCAGCTTCGTGCGAGTCGATTGACTGCGAGTGCGTTCAGTAACGCCATCGGGTTCTGGAGGGAAGGTAGAAACGAGCTTTGGGAGGAGAAACTTGGCTTGCGCGAGGGATTTTCTGGCAACGAAGCGACCGAGTGGGGGTCGTCGAGAGAAGACGAAGCCGTTAAAATTTATGAAGCTCTCACGCAAAAGAAAGTTTCGCACTTGTTGTTTCACTTGCTTTCGTCGGATGAAGCTGAACTATGGATTGGGGCGTCGCCTGATGGGTTGATTGGAACCAACGCGGCGGACACCGACGGCGGTCCCGGCGGCGTGTTGGAAGTCAAGTGTCCATTCAATAAAGGCCAACCAATGTCCGCCAAGCCTTACCCTACGGTGCCTTGGTACTACATTCCGCAAGTCCAAGGTTTGATGGCTGTATTCGATCGTCCATGGGTTGATTTGTTTTGTTACACCGTCAACGGAGGATGCGCCGTGTATCGCGTCGAGCGCAACCGCGAGTACTGGGCGTTGATGTACGAGTCTCTGAGCGATTTTTGGTGGCAGCACATCATTCCAGGCAAACATGCTTTGGCAGCGGGGAAAGATTTCGAGCGATATCGACCAAAAGCTGAACATCCGACATGCGCAAAGCTGAAGCAGTGGAGTCGAGACATTTCGAATTCGAGCGTGACGACGTTCATCAGCCCGCGAGAGGTTGAGGAGATTCGTCGCAAGTTGTAATTTGCGTTTTGTAACATTAAAATAATAATCATGCGTCCCAATTGAGTGCATGCTGGTACACCTCCTCGTATGTGCTCACGAAATACACTTCTAAGCCTTCTCGGATGTCTTCAGAAAGCTCGTCGTAGTCTTTCTTGTTTCCCTCCGGAAAGATTAGCGTCTTGACTCCGCTTCTTCGCGCGGCTATGGTCTTCTCCTTTACGCCCCCGATCGGCAAAACCCGACCAGTGAGAGTCACTTCACCAGTCATAGCTAAATTTGGTTTCACCGGTTTGTTCATAGCCAGCGACATCATCGCCGTAATCATGGTGCAGCCCGCGCTGGGACCATCCTTTGGCGTTGCGCCGGCGGGCACGTGCATGTGCAAAGACGTATTCGCTAAATACGTGTTACCCGGATCTTTCGTTTCAAGAAAGTGTCGCGAAAAGGTGTGAGCGATCGTCGATGATTCCTTCATGACGTCTCCGAGCTGCCCGGTGGTTTTCAATGCGCCCTTGCCTTCGCCTTCGTCGACTGGCGTGCACTCAATGTACAACGTGCTGCCACCCATAGCGGTCCAGGCCAAGCCAGTGACGACACCCGGAGGGGTCACGTCGTAAATTCTATCCGTCGCGAACGGAGGATGGCCGACGTAATCGAACAAGTCACCGACATCGACGGTGATTGACTCGATTGGTTTGCCTTCGCTCTTCGCTCGGGCAACCTTAAGCGCGACTTTACGATAAATCTTTTCGAGGTGCTTCTGTAAATTACGCACGCCGGCTTCACGGCAGTAATCGCCAATAAGCTTTGCCATAGCCTCGTCCGTTATGTTAGTTGACACGTCCTTAAGACCACTCTTCTCCTTTGCGGTTTTTTCCAAGTACGTGCGCGCAATCTGCACCTTTTCATCAGCAATGTATCCTGACAGTCGCACAACTTCCATACGGTCGAGCAAGGGCCCTGGAATGGTGTCCAGCACGTTGGCCGTGCAGATGAATAACACTTTACTCAAGTCCACTGGCACATCGAGGTAGTGGTCTAAGAATGTGCCGTTCTGTTCGGGATCTAAGAGCTCGAGCAATGCGCTCGCCGGATCGCCCTGGTACCCTCGACCGAGCTTATCGATTTCATCAATGAGCACGACAGGGTTGCACACTCCAGTTGTTTTCAAGCACTGCACCAGCTTCCCGGGCATAGCACCCACATAGGTTCGACGATGACCTTTAATTTCTGCCACGTCACTCATGCCACCAACCGAGAACCTATAGAACTTGCGATCGAGCGCGGTGGCGATGGATTGCCCAATCGACGTCTTACCAACGCCAGGGGGGCCGACCATGGTGATGATCTTCCCTTGCGTCGAACCCATCAACTGACCGACAGCGATGAACTCCAAAATTCGTTCTTTTACGTCTTCGAGGCCATAATGATCCGCATCGAGTACAGTTTGCGCATGCGCGATGTCCAGCTTTTCGTCGCCGACGATGCCCCACGGCAACGACGTGAGCCATTCAAGGTAGTTTCGCGTCACGTTGAACTCACTCGACGATGGTTCCAGACCACTTAGCTTTTGAAGTTCCTCATCAATCACCTTCTTTGTCTCTTCAGGTACGCTCGCTCGCTTGGGCTCAAATCTTTTTTCAAACTTTTCGATGAGCGCCGTTTTATCGTCGCGCTCCATGCCAAGCTCCTTCTTAATTGACTTTAGCTGTTCCATCAGAAAATACCGGCGCTGGTCACCCGAAATCTTTTCTTCGACCTTTTTACCAATATCCGCCTGAAGCTTGCCAATCTCAACCTCTTTCTTGAGCAACTCGAGAGTGGCGTCTAAGCGCTCCTTGACTGAAAGCGCTTCAAGAATTTCCTGCAACTGCGTGTCGTCAGCGCTGCACATGGAAGCCCCTAAATCTGCGAGCTTGGGTGGATCCTGAAAGTCATTAAAGTTTTGTGCAAAGTATTGCAACGTTTCTTTGTGCAAAGGGTTCGTTTTGAGCAAATCTTTGATCGTGGCGACGACTTCGTTGGTCGTCGCTTTGATGATGTCATCGTTCGCGTCGTACTTTTCATCCTTCAAATGCTCCACCTTTACAACCATAGGATCGCGCTTCATCGTCCCGAGCTTGCGCAAGCGGCGATGTCCAAGTAATAGCAATGTCGCTGCTTCCTTTTCGTTGTTCGAATCCGCCGGAATACGCACGATATTATGCACTTGCGCAAACGTCCCGATGTCGTGCATGTGGTCCGCAGGGTCGCGCTCCTCCTCCTCTTCTCCATCCAGCCCCATCGTCGTCGTCGTGCGCGCCTTACTCAACCCAGCAAATACATCATCGTCATCTCCCGCGTGTCTACCTTTCGCCATAGCCGCGATGGCTTCATCGCTACGCTGTAAGAACGCCCCCACGTACGCCTGCCCCCGGTTACGCATATCCTCCAATTCAGCAATCAACTTTTCATCCGTAATCTTCACCGGCATGATAATCCCAGGCATGAGCGGCCGACGAGGTAATGGCACTGCGAGTACCTGCGGGTGCGAACTCGGATGCCCCGCGCTAACCATGATCCCACCGGTACTTGAGCCAGAGTCGAACGACGCGCCCGACGCGCCGTCGCCCTCTGCCCCGCGCACAAACGCGTTGGACCCACGCGCGCGTCGTATATCCCCAGCGCCCAGTTTATCCATCAATGGCGTCGCTAATTTTGCAGATGTGTTATATAAAGCTATGTATCGTCAATGCGGCGGCACACACGTCAGTCGTTGTGTTCTTTTTGCGTCGTGTTCGCGCGCGCCAGGCACCCATAACGCCATCGAATCTTACACGCACCTCCACTCAAACCATCGCGCACGCGCCCTCCGCGCGCGCGAACACACGAATTCAGCGCGCTTTCACGCGAGAACACCGTCTGCGCCCACCGTCGACGCGCGTACGCGCGCATAAGGTGCGTCATTCAGAATCAATCCAATCGAAGGACAACGAACCACCGCTTGGCGTTCCGTGCGTTCGGCGCGCGCGTCGCGCTCCCGCCGTTCGCGCGCGCGCGCGCCGTCGCCGTCACCGCTTGGAGTGCGTGCGCGTCGTCCGTGTGCGCCGCTCGCCGCTCGCCGCGTCGCGCGGTTGCCTCAATCGCCGTGCGCGCGAGTGACGTTGACGTCACTACGCGCCCGTCGAACGAGTCGACCGTACTGGCGATGGATTACGCCGGCCAGCGGCTCGCAGAGCGCGTCGCGCAGGTCGTCATGACGGCGTTCACGTGCGCCGGATTCGCGTACGGGTATTACGCCGGGTCGTATCGGGCGATGTTGACGGTGTTCGCGAGCGGGTGCGTGGCGGCAACCGTCGCGAGCGCGCCGGCGTGGGGGATATATCGTCGACATCCCGTGCGTTGGGCGAGTGCGCCGACGAAAACTAATCGTTAGTTTCGTGTGCGTGCGCGCGAGTAGTCGTAGTAGGCGTTGTAATAGCGTATAGATAGTTTTGAGCTCGCGAGCTCGCGACGCGACGGTTTGTTGGCAATCGCCCTCACGCGGGTCGCGATATCACAAAAGTTCTAATCCCTAATACACACACTCACACACACACGCACAAACGCACATCATGTCCATCATATCCCAAGTTTCGCGCGTTCATGCTCTAATACTTTTTGCACGCGTTCCTCGGCGCCGGGCGTGGAGCCGCACCCTTTCGCGACGTCGTACTTTGGACCGCTCACTTTCACTTCATCCATAACCACGATGACGTCGGCGTCCCATCGGCAGGGCAATGTTCGCGCCAACGCATCGAAGACGTCCTGCGCCAAGGCGCTGACGTTTTCACCAATGTTATCGGCGGCGACGCGCGCGTGCTTCAACGCGTTGGCAAAGCGTCGCTCGCGTCGCGGATCATCAATGTCTGGTAACTTTCCAATCGCATTCACCTTGGATGCGTCGACTTTGACGTCCTTGGCATCGGTGACGTTGATGAGCTTCAAATCGTACGAGTTTGAGATCTCACCGGGCGTGCGGACGGCGAGCATCGAGGTCGATGCGTCGTAAGCGAAGATTTCGCCTTGAAATTCGCCACCGGTCGCGAGCGTGCCGGTGACGGATGCGCCGGGGGTGTAGTCTACCATCGTGCGCGTGTGATCGGATGTGGGATGGTCGATGGAACGGTGCGTGCGACGCCGCGAGACGGACGCCTGGCGTGGGCGTTGTGAGGATGAGAGGATGACGCGAAGGGTTTGGGCGTCGGCGGTTTCATGTCGCGCGCGACGTGTTTAATGCGATTGTCCGGATGCGAGGCGATGCTCGTGCGTGTGGATATTATAAGTTCTACTGGTTCTAAAGCATCGTGGCGATGCGCTCATCGAGCCTTCTTCGATGGTTGTACCTTAAGGTCGAGCCATTTGAAGGGAACGCCGTGTTTGGCGTCGTCTAAGAAGACGGAGACGACTTCGTTCGAGCCGTCGATTTTGACTTTGTACTTGTTCTTGACTTGGTCGTGATCGACAATGACGCCTACTTTTGAGACGAGCGTTTTGGATTTTTTGCCACCGAGCGGAAGCTTTAAGCTCAGTCGGCGATTGAAATTCTTGACGGCTTTTTTAGACGCGTCGAGCGTTCCGCGGCACAACGGATGTCCGCACATGCACACGAACGACGTCGCGTTCTCATCACCAAAATGCGCAAAGTTGTAATCATACGTCAACTCTGTACCGCTTGGAATGTCTTGAATGGCGAATATACCGACTCGCGTCTCACCAGTCGCCGCGTCCACCCACCGCTGCGTCTCGCAATTTGGATGACAGCTGCTATTAATGAAGCGCGCGATCGATCCCTTGTACTTGGCATCGATCACGTAGTTGTTCGAAATCTCCATCAAATAAAAGTTGTCTTCACCAATTTGCTTGTCGTAAAATAAACGCGCCGCAGACTCGCGCTCATCGATGATTTCTCCCGCATACTCGACGATGAAATCGCCCGCCGCCACGGGTTCTTGCAACACCAATCCCCAACCGCGGTGAAGTGTGCGCGTTATCTTCGTCTTCGGGCACGGGAGCTGTCCGAGCGGTCTGTTCGAACACGCATCACCGCACGGACAATTTCTAGGATCGCAACTGTAGCGTAATTGTCTATTCATGCACTCCGCGCCGCACCCAGTCTTTGGAACGTCTTTTTTAGACGCGCCGTGCGTCAACGCGCCCGCTGGCGCGACGCAATCACACGTCGTGGACTCATCTTTGCGCATTCTCGACGGCGGTGGAACGCTGACAAAGACACTTCGATGAATGCGTTCGTACAGTGGCGGTTTCCCCGCACACAGCGCGCTCAACGGTGGTTGATATTCGACTCGGCTCGTCGTAAACGCGGTTGAAATCGCGGGAAACACAAATTCGTCTCCGCGAGTCAACGCATCGTCTCCATCCGTCATCAACGACTCATCATCATCTGCACCGCTCGAATCACTCGATGCATGGACACCACGACGCCGTTTGGCGCCAGTGGCGTTATTTTTAGCCCCACGCCCGCGCGATTTTTTCCCAGAAGCGACGTTTGACGTCGCCTCTGGCGTCGGCGGCGCCGGCGGTTGACTCCACCAGCCACGTTCTCGCATCTCTCCATCGTCCACGTACGCCCGTGCGTTCTGAATGGCATAAATCAAACCCTTCTGTTTCGCCTTGTCCGCGAACCCACATGCGATGCCATCCGCCCATTCTCGCACCGCGACGTCCTTGCCGCCGACGCGTCCGAATTCGCGCGTGCCAAAAAACTGCACCCCGAACGGCGCCTGTATCGATCCCATCACCGCCCGCGGACGCGCGTGTTCGGGAACGACATCAATACTATCATCCGGAATCACCTCCGCGGGCCAGAACGGGTAGCCCTTCAACTGTGCGCGCGAAAACCCCCCACACACCGCGTCAGTCCAACTGACAGTTTGCGCGCACACATCACATTTGAAAACACACACACGACGCGCGAGCGCATCGCCGCGCCGCGCGCCGCGTGCGAGACGCGAGGCGCAAAACGCAAAACGCGAAACGCGAAACGAACATCATTCTAAACGCGCGCGCACCTTGACCCACACCACGCGCGGCGTCGACATCGCGGGCGCGCTCTGACGATTGTCCTCGAGGATGTGCGCCACGAATACCCACGAGTCATGACCAGGAGCGACTCGAGGGACTCATATGACGCCACTCGATGTATCAACGCGCGCGAGGGACGTTCGCGCGGTCGTCGTCGTCGTCGACGTCACACGCGCGCGCCGACGCCCGCCTCGCGCTCACGCCCACGATGCACACGCGTGGGAAATTATTCCAACACCTCGCGCGCGCGCAATGCGCGTTTACCGCCGCGAGCGGCG
>Ga0255779_1005439_pt1 | contig 11891 bp, 12 predicted proteins | sample 011ome_21_FD_179977 | JGI IMG/M metagenome (GOLD analysis project Ga0255779, IMG submission 179977) | Coastal salt marsh microbial communities from the Groves Creek Marsh, Skidaway Island, Georgia - 011508AT metaG (version 2) | ecosystem: Environmental > Aquatic > Marine > Intertidal zone > Salt...
CGAATAAACCGCATTGAATTTCTGGACTTTATCGCGTATGTGGCAAGGATAATTTTAACGCTGTGCGTCATAAAATTCGGTGCATCCAAGTTTATGAGCGCACGCCCAAGACCCAAGCTCCCGTCAGGTTGGAAAGGTGAAAAAACATGTCCGATACCTCTAAATCCGATATATTGTATACCATTGTAGACGAAGCGCCAGAATTGGCCAGCGCATCGCTTTTGCCGATCATCCGGTCCTTTGCAAAAGCCGCAGACGTCACAGTTGGAACAAAAGACATATCCTTAGCAGGCCGAATCATTGCGACCTTTTCAGAGTTCCTGACCGACGCGCAACGCCAGTCTGATGATCTTGCGGAATTGGGCCAATTGGTCAAAACCCCGGATGCAAACGTCATCAAACTACCAAATATTTCTGCATCAGTTCCGCAATTGGTGGCCGCAGTAAAGGAATTGCAATCCCAAGGTTACGCGCTGCCTGACTACCCAGAAGAGCCCAAAACAGACGAAGAAAAAGCGATCCGTGCGCGTTATGACGCGATCAAAGGATCGGCCGTGAACCCCGTGTTGCGCGAGGGCAATTCAGACCGCCGTGCCGCAAAAGCGGTCAAAAACTATGCGATGAAAAACCCACATTCAATGGGTACGTGGTCATCGGACAGCAAAACGCATGTCGCGGCGATGTCGGGGAATGATTTCTATTCGAACGAACAATCCACAACTGTGATAGCGGCCCAAGCGGGCAAAGGCAAAATCGAATTCATCGCCAACAACGGCGATGTGTCGATGCTAAAAGACGGCATTGATCTGCCTGAAGGCACCGTGGTTGACGCGACATTCATGTCAGCAAAGGCGTTGCGTGAATTCTTGCGCGCAGAAATCGCTGACACCAAAAAACAAGGCATCCTGTTTTCGCTTCACATGAAAGCAACCATGATGAAGGTGTCGGACCCAATCATCTTTGGCCATGCTGTATCTGTGTTCTTTGAAAAATCATTCGCAAAACACGCAGATGCCTTGGCTGACTTGGGTGTGAATCCAAACTCTGGTCTGGGTGATGTATTGGCGCGCATCGCGGACAAACCCGAAATTTTGGCCGATTTCCACGCGGAAATGGCAGAGGGCCCTGCAATGTACATGGTGGACAGCAACCGTGGTATCACGAACCTGCACGTGCCGTCCGACGTGATCATCGACGCATCCATGCCCGCCGTCATTCGCGCGGGCGGCAAAGGTTGGGGACCAGACGGCAAAGAAGGCGACACAAAATGTGTGATCCCTGATAACTGCTATGCCCCCGTATATGATGAAACGATCAAGTATTTCAAAGAAACAGGCGCATTGGATCCAACGACTTCGGGTGCCGTGGCAAACGTTGGCCTGATGGCGCAAAAGGCAGAAGAATACGGATCACACCCAACAACCTTTGAAATGAAGGCAGACGGCAAGGTACGCTATACCGCTGCAAATGGGGATGTCTTGTTCGAACAAGCGGTCGAAGCGGGCGATATTTGGCGATCATCCAGCGCCCGCAAAGCGCCGATCATCGATTGGATCAAGCTGGGCATTGAACGCCAAGCGTTGACAGGCAGCCAAGCAATCTTTTGGCTGGATGCAAACCGCGCCCATGACGCACAATTGATCACATATGTGAACGATATTCTGGCGGCCGAGGGTGTTGCAGACAAATTCCAAATCTTGGCCCCTCGCGAAGCGACACGCCTGACGTTGGAAACCATCCGCAAGGGTGAAGACAGCATTGCAATCACAGGCAACGTTCTACGCGATTATCTGACTGACCTGTTCCCCATCTTGGAACTGGGCACTTCTGCGAAAATGCTATCAATCGTGAAATTGATGCAGGGCGGTGGGTTGTTTGAAACCGGTGCCGGCGGGTCGGCCCCAAAACACGTTCAGCAGTTGGTCGAAGAAAACCACCTGCGCTGGGATAGTTTGGGCGAATTCTGTGCCTTGGGCGAAAGCTTTGCATTCTTGGCGAATTCCAAAGGCAACAAAAAGGCCGGCGTTCTGGCCAAAGCGGTTGATGCCGCGACCCAAGGTATCTTGGACAACAACAAATCGCCTGAGCGCAAAGTGGGCCAGCCCGATAACCGCGATAGCCACTTCTATTTTGCGATGTATTGGGCCCAAGCCTTGGCAACGCAATCTGAAGACGCCGAATTGGCCGCACATTTTGCACCGATTGCAGAACAATTGGCCGCAAACGAAGACAAGATCATCGCAGAAATCGCAGCCGTCCAAGGCAAGCCTGCTGACTTGGGCGGATATTACCATGCAGACCGCGCCAAAGTCGCCGCCGTCATGCGCCCAAGCGCGACATTGAACGCGATCATCGGATAAGATCAAAAGGGCGGGGATTTCCCCGCCCTTTTTACATTAAGGCAAGACCACCTGATATGATCAAGCGGATGGAAATGAGGATCAGCACAATATCGAGCGCACGCTTGAATCCGTGATCGGTCATTTTGTTCAATACCAGCTTGCCGACAAGGGTACCGACAAACCCTGCGATGATCATAAGGGCCAGAAACCCAACCCACCGCGAAAACGAAAATCCTAATGCGGTGAATGCGGCCACTTTGAAAAAGTGCTGAGCGCTCATTAACATGCCATGGGTTGCCACGTGTTGATGGCGGGGCAAGGTCAGCGATTTCGTAAAATTGGCAACAAACGTCCCTGTCGCGCCAAAGAACATGGTCAAAAAGCTGGATATTACTCCGATGATCGTTGGTGCCGTCGATAGCCACTTTGGCGGCTGCGAGAGGACATTCCATATCACAAACACGCCCACACAGATTTGAACAATGGCTGCGGGTAATTGAATTGCGATCATCCCACCAATAGCAACACCAATCACAGTACCAAAGACAAACCACCCTACAGGTTTCCACGAAACATAAGACATCAACGTCACGCTTCGAAACGCGTTTGATCCCAACTGGATCACCCCATGCACCGGAATCAATGCGGCGGCGGGCATGATGGACGCCATCACAGCCAAGAGCAAAGCACCGCCCCCGATGCCAAGCGCCATCGTGATGAACGATCCCGCAAAGCTGACCACAGTCAGGATAGCCACATCAAGCACGCTCAGCGCCGAGGGAACGAAGAATTCCATCATCTCAAAACAGGTGGACCATTTGGCGCCACATGATGGTTTGCAACCCCAAAGGTGAGCCCAGCGCCAATGCGACGTGCCAGCGCGCTTATGTTTGTCGCCTTATCTGCCGATAAAACCTGCTGCGCAGCCTCTTCAAACAGATCAAGCCAGATTGGAAAATGTTCAGGCATGATGTCCTGATTCATCATGTGAACCCGCATCGGGTTTCCTTGATAATTGCGATCCATGAGGATCGCATTGCGCCAAAACGATGCAATCTTGGCCTCGTGCGTGTGCCACGTCTCACCGGATTTCGCGATCGCTGTTTCGAAAATTGGCCCAAGAATAGGATGTGCACGGATTGATGCATAAAAGGACGTCATCAGTATGCTCACATCATCATGCGTCATGTCGAACCGTTGCAGTGGTGTTACTTTATCCATGATATCCCTACCTCTTGAACCGCAATTCGAACAGAAATTGAATTTCGCCAACTATGCAATCTAAAAACAAAAAACCCCCGCAAATTGCAGGGGTTTCTAAAGTTTATATTGGTCGCGTCTTAGGCAGACTTAGCTGACTTTTTGATTGGCGCCCAAATGCGTTTGTTTGTCAGGTAAAGCAAGCTTGACAAGATGACCAAGAACAACACGCCGATAAAGCCTGCATGTTGACGCGCCATCATTTTGGGCTCGGCTGCCCACATCAGGAACGCAGCAACGTCTTGGGCTTCGTGGTGCAATTCGTTGGAATGACCATCGTCGAAGTCAACGTCTTCACCTGCCAAAGGAGGTGCCATTGAAATCCAGCCGCCTGGGAAGGCCGTGTTTTCGTACAACGTGACGCCTGCTTCTTCTTTTTCATTGCCGGTGTAGCCTGTCAGCAATGACGCGATATATTCTGCGCCACCCATGCCTTTTACCAACTGGTTGATCCCTGAACCCAATGGGCCGTGGAACCCTGCGCGTGCTTTCGCCATCAACGACAGGTCAGGCGCACCTGCCCCTGTGTTTTTTGGGAAATGATCCGCAGGCTTTGCAGGACGCGTGTCTTCCAATTCTGGATCATAGACATCGAACTGTGCCGCATATGCGCGAACTTGGTCTTCGGAATAACCCAAACCACCTTCGTCACCCAATGTGCGGAACGGTACGAATTTCAAACCGTGACATGCAGAGCATACTTCGGTGAAAATTTTCAAACCGCGCTGCAGCTGGTTTTGATCGTATGTGCCGAACGGACCTTCAAATGAGAATGCGTAATCCTCAATATGTTGGTCGCCGCCACCAGCCGCCATCGCACCAGATGCTGTCAGGGCCAGTGCAGTCACTGCGCTTGTGATAATGTGTTTCAACATGATCTTCTGTCCCTTTTCTTATTCAGCTGGTTTGCCGTAATGGGCGTTAAAGTCGTCTTCGATTGTTGCCGGTTGTGGCAGTGGTTTTTCCAAAACACCCAACAATGGAAGGATGACCAGGAAGTAACCGAACCAATACGCAGAGGCAATCAATGAGAAAGAGGCATAAGGTTCTTCTGCAGGCATCGCGCCCAACCACATCAGAACGAAAAAGTCGATGACCAACAGGGCAAACCACCATTTCAATTGTGGGCGGTAGCGCGCAGAGCGCACAGAGGATGTATCCAACCAAGGTGCCAATGCCATCACGATGATCGCACCGAACATTGCCAACACGCCAAAGAACTTCGCGTCAATGATACCGCCTGTGATAAAGGACGCAAATTGTACGACCCAAACTTCGGATGTGAAGGCACGCAAGATCGCATAGAACGGCAAGAAGTACCATTCAGGAACGATATGCGCAGGTGTCGCCAGCGGGTTCGCTTCGATATAGTTGTCTGGGTGGCCCAAGTAGTTTGGCATAAAGCCAACGATTGCAAAGAACACAGCCAAGATAACCGCCAAAGCCAAAAGGTCTTTGATCACAAAGTAAGGCCAGAATGGCACGGTGTCTTTTGCTGCCTCTGCTTTTGAACCACGACGCACTTCAACACCAGTTGGGTTGTTGTTGCCTGTAGAATGGAAAGCCCAAATATGTACTGCAACCAAACCTGCAATCAGGAATGGGAACAGGTAATGCAAGCTGAAGAAACGGTTCAATGTTGCGTTGTCAACGGCAGGACCGCCCAACAGCAATGTCTGGATCGATTCACCAACGAACGGAACAGCACCGAACAAACCTGTGATAACGGTCGCACCCCAGAATGACATTTGGCCCCAAGGCAAAACGTAACCCATGAATGCAGTGCCCATCATCAACAGATAGATCAGCATGCCGATGATCCATGTGATTTCACGAGGTGCTTTGTATGAACCATAGTACAAACCACGGAAGATGTGCGCATATACCGCGATAAAGAACAAAGACGCGCCGTTTGCGTGCAAATAGCGCAGCATGTGGCCACCGTTTACGTCACGCATAATGTGTTCGACTGACGCAAACGCCAAGTCAACATGCGGTGTGTAGTGCATCGCCAAAACGATACCAGTCACGATTTGAAGCGCCAGACAGAATGTCAGTACAATGCCCCAGATCCACATCCAGTTCAGGTTCTTAGGAGTCGGGATCATGATTGTGTCATATAGCAAACCAACGATCGGCAAGCGGCTGTGCAGCCATTTTTCCGATTTGGACTTTGGTTCGTAGTGGTCGTGAGGAATACCAGCCATCTAAGTCTCTCCCTTAGCCCAATTTGATTGTTGTTTCGTCAACGAATTCCGCCACAGGTACAGGCAGGTTCTTTGGCGCTGGACCTTTGCGGATACGGCCAGATGTATCATAGTGTGATCCGTGGCATGGGCAGAACCAGCCATTAAAGTCACCTGCACCATCGCCAAGCGGGACACATCCGAGGTGTGTACACACGCCCATCATGACCAACCATTCGCCGCTTTCGTCCAATGAACGGTTTTCGTCGCTTGCGTCTGCGCCGGGTTTGTTGGCGTTTTCTGCGTTCGTATCAGCCAAATCAGACAAGGCAACATCGCGTGCCATTTGGATTTCTTCTTCGGTACGACGACGGATAAAGACAGGCTTGCCCAACCATTTCACAGTGATCTGTGTGCCCGGCGCGACGTCTGCGACATCGACGCGGATGGATGCAAGCGCCTTAACATCGGCGGATGGGTTCATTTGATTGACCAGTGGCCAAACGGCGGCACCTGCGGTTACTGCCCCTGCGCCTGCAGTGGCGTAGTAGAGAAAGTCGCGGCGTGTGCCTTCGTGATCTTCTGCGTGTGACACGAGGTTAACTCCATTATTTAGCCAATAATCTGGCCCATACGGTTTTTGGCCACAAAAAGCAGCCTGTTCCGAACCGCTATTTAACGGGGGAATTCAGTCGCGTCTAGCATGCAGTTGCACTCAAATTAAAATAAGCGCTCATGTGTCGCGGTTATTTTCAAATATTTTCCTGAAAATGGGCAGCGCGGCCCACGATTTCAATCATTTGGGCCGCGCTTTGCGAATCTATCGTTCCGAATAATTATTTCACGAATGCGGCTTGGGCACCCCAAATTTCTTTGACTCGGTCATCACGACCACAGGCATCCCGATAAAGTTTGTAGGCCTCGTATTGTTTTTTCGGCCCAAACCGCGTGATGACAAAGTTTGTGCCCTTGTAATAATCTTGGTGATAATCCTCTGCATCATAAAATATCGCCTGATCCAACACAGGTGTCACGATCTTGCGACCTAGATCCTTGGAAGCTTGGGCAATCGCTGCGGTTGCTGCGGCCTTTTGATCCGCGCTTGCAAAGATCGCCGCGCGATACATGGGACCACGGTCACAGAATTGGCCGCCATCGTCGGTCACGTCGATGCTGCGCAAAAACATGGAATAAATTTTTGCCGCGTCAATCTTGGAGGGGTCATAGTCAATTTTAACCGCCTCATAGTGACCCGTTCCGCCGCGGCCCACTTGTTTATATGTTGGATTTGGAACGGATCCCCCAGTGTAACCCGATGTGACCTCTGTCACGCCTGGAACCACTTCGAAATCTGATTCAACACACCAAAAACATCCCCCCGCAACGATCACGCTTTCGGCATGGGCGGCACGCGGCGCCATACCACCAAACACAGCCGCACCAACCATCGCAATGGACAAGGCAAGGCTTTTAATTTTATACGAACCGAACACCATCTCAGTCTCCTTCATGTGATGGCTTACACTGACTGATGATTGACGAATTGCCAATCGGCGGAGGTCTGAGTTCACGCTAAGGTGAAGTAATTTTACCTATTGGCTTGTTTCGCCCGCCAAAGTAGCGTGGCCAAAAAATAAAGAGGATCATATGACCCAAGACGTCACAACCCACCAAGCCGAGGAAGATATTCGCAACGAAAGCTTGATGATTTATCTAAACGGTAAAATCGTCCCCAAAGCCCAAGCAGTGGTCAGTGTATATGACAGCGGGTTTATGTTGGGCGATGGCGTTTGGGAAGGGTTGCGCCTGTATAACGGGACATGGGCCTTTATCGACGAACATATGGATCGCCTGTTCGAAGCTGCTAAAGCGATCGACTTGGATATTGGCTTGGATCGCGACGGCGTGAAACAAGCGCTGTTTGACACCCAAGCCGCCAACGGCATGACAACCGATGCGCATGCACGGTTGATGGTCACTCGGGGCGTCAAGGTACGCCCGTTTCAACATCCGTCTTTGTCACGCTCTGGCCCGACATTTGTCATTATTATGGAGCATTCAAAACCGTCGATACCGCGGCCAATTCGTTTGGCAACTGTGCCGCATATGCGCGGGCTTCCGATGACCCAAGATCCCAAATTAAACAGCCATTCGAAATTGAACTGTATTCTCGCCTGTATCGCCGCCGAAAAAGCAGGCGCCGACGAAGCCTTGATGTTGGATGTAAATGGGTTTGTGAACACAACAAATGCCTGCAATTTCTTTGTCGTCAAAAAGGGTGCGGTTTGGACCAGTACGGGGGATTACTGTATGAATGGGATCACCCGCCAAAAGGTGATTGATCTGTGCCGTGACAACGGCATTCCTGTTTATGAACGCAACTATTCGTTGGTTGACACCTATAGCGCGGACGAAGCATTTTTGACCGGCACCTTTGGTGCGCAAACCCCAGTGGGGGAAATAGATGGCCGCGTGATCGGCACCGGACAGATGGGTCCAATGACCCAAAGGATCCGCGATCTGTACAAAGAATTGGTGGCCCGTGAATGTCAAAACTAAATCTTGCCATGTGGTCAGGGCCGCGCAATCTGTCGACGGCCTTGATGTATTCCTTTGCCAACCGACCCGATTTTCAGGCGATCGATGAACCGTTTTACGCCTGCTATCTGACCAAAACGGGATTGGACCATCCGATGGGGGATGCTGTTATAGCATCACAACCCACAGACGCCAATCAGGTGATTGATGGACTTTTGGCACAGCGTGATACGCATTATTACCAAAAACATATGACACAACACATGTTGCCGGACATTCCCCGCGCATGGATTGAAAACGTGACCAATGTTTTCCTCATTCGGCACCCAAATCGCGTTCTGGCCAGTTTTTCGGCGAAATACGATAACCCCACGCCCGACGACATCGGGTTTCGCCAGCAATTCGAACTTTACGAACATCTTGTGCAGCGTGGGCTATCACCAATCGTCATCGACAGCGCCGACATTCGGCGCGATCCCAGAACATATCTGACCAAGCTGTGCACAGCCTTAGGCATCGACTTTATGCCCGAAATGCTTGCATGGCCCAAGGGCCCCAAGCCCTTTGATGGGGTATGGGCGCCACATTGGTACGGGGCGGTGCACACGTCGACAGGCTTTGCACAAGCCGAAGGCGAAATCCCGACCCTTGCATCAGATTTGCAACCGATTGCCCAGAGGTGTATGGGATACTACACAAAAATGATGGACATGAAACTATAAGGTGGGGATCATGGGAAATTTGGTGTTTGGACAACAGGCTTTGCCCACACTTGGGATTGAGTCAGATACCGCGCGCTACGAAGTGCGGCGGATTTTCTGTGTTGGACGAAACTATGCCGAACATGCATTGGAGATGGGCAATGCCGTGGACCGCAGCGCGCCGTTTTATTTCACGAAATCCCCGTTTGCGGTTTTGACAGACGGGGCCGATTTTCCATATCCGCCTGAAACCCAAGACTGCCATCACGAAATGGAATTCGTCGTCGCATTGTCGGATGATGGTATCTTTGGATATGCCTGCGGTTTGGACATGACGCGTCGTGATCTACAAGCCATCGCCAAAGAAAAGCGCAGGCCATGGGATGTGGCAAAAGATTTCGAACATTCTGCAATCTTGGGCGCGCTGACCCCTGCAGAGCGTTTCGGAGACATTGGACACCAAGCCATTTCACTTTGCGTAAACGGCGAAACACGCCAAAACGCAACTTTGGATACGATGATCCATTCTGTCCCTGCAATTTTGCAAGATCTTGCCAAATTTTACACCTTGGGCGCCGGCGACATTATCATGACGGGAACACCTGCGGGCGTGGGCCCCGTTCAGCGCGGAGATACGATGGTTGGATCTATCGATGGCTTGAGCGATCTTGTTGTGAATGTCGTCTAGTGCCAAAATGATTAAATCAATCCTAGATCCAATGTTAAAGCGCCCCGACCACATACAAACAGCGGCCTTGGTCTATCGCGTTACCCCCAAAGGGATTCAAATTTTGACCGTCACGTCGCGCGGGACGAAACGATGGATTTTACCCAAAGGGTGGCCGATGGAAGGCAAAACCCTGATCCAAGCGGCACAAACCGAAGCCTGGGAAGAGGCGGGCCTTGTGAATGTGGTGTCACCGGCATTTGAATTGGGGACGTTCAAATACATGAAACACTTGCAAACCGGCCTTCCGGTTCCTGTGGTTGCGCATACGTTTGCGTTTGAAACCGATGAGCTTGCGAAAAAATTCCCTGAAAAAGGTCAGCGCAAACGGAAATGGGTTGATGCCAAACGCGCGAAAAAGCTTTTGAAGAACCCAGAAATTGGCGCATTGATCGACAGCCTGTTGGGGCGTTTTTCTAAACGGCCGTCCAAATAGACCTTGCTTAATTGCCCCCCCATTTGTAACACCCCTGCAAAGAATCCACGTTATACATGAAAGCGAGGCTTGCAATGTCTCAATCGAATTCAACAAACTGGAAGACGCTCGATAAAGATCTGAAGCGGCTTTCAACACTGGAATACGCAACAGCCTATGTGTCGCGTCCTTTTATTGCGCCTGCGATTTCACTGATCTTTTTGGTCGTTGCTGGTCTCTGCGGTGCTCTGTTGTTCGGTGGTGAAAATACCAATTACATCGTCGTTGCCGCCGCTATTTTCGGCGGATACATGGCCATCAACATTGGCGCGAATGACGTCGCCAACAATATGGGCCCCGCCGTAGGGGCGAACGCGCTGAGCATGGCAGGTGCGGTGATCATTGCCGCCATATTTGAAAGCGCGGGCGCCTTGTTGGCAGGTGGCGACGTTGTGTCCACAATTTCAAAGGGCATTATCGACCCAGCTGGCATCGAAGAAAGCCATGTCTTTATCTGGGCGATGATGGCCGCCCTGATTTCGTCAGCGATCTGGGTGAACTTGGCCACATGGATCGGCGCACCTGTTTCGACAACGCATTCGGTTGTGGGTGGTGTCATGGGCGCAGGCGTCGCTGCCGCAGGATTGGCCGCCGTGAATTGGAGCACAATGGGCACAATCGCGGCAAGTTGGATCATCTCACCGCTTTTGGGCGGCGTCATTGCGGCGGGCTTTCTTGCCCTGATCAAAGCAAAGATAACTTATACCGAAGACAAAATTGGGAACGCCCGCAAGTGGGTGCCAATTCTCATCGCGATTATGGCAGGTGCATTCGGCGCCTATCTTGCGATGAAGGGTTTGAAGAAAATTTTTAAAATTGACCTTCAAACCTCTTTGATTATTGGCCTTGTGTCGGGTGTTGTCACCTACTTCATTTCCAAGCCGATTATTCGTCGGCAATCCGCAGGTTTGGAAAACCGCAATAAATCGGTCAAAACGCTGTTTGGCATCCCGCTGATTTTCTCGGCCGCGCTTTTGTCATTTGCCCATGGCGCGAATGATGTGGCAAACGCTGTCGGCCCCTTGGCCGCCATTGTCCACGCCGCCGAATTTGGGGCGTTTTCGGCCAAGGTTGCAATTCCGTTTTGGGTCATGGTGATCGGGGCATTCGGTATTTCGTTCGGTTTGTTCCTATTCGGTCCAAAGCTTATTCGCATGGTCGGCAGTCAAATCACCAAACTCAACCCGATGCGCGCCTATTGCGTGGCGTTATCCGCTGCAATCACCGTGATCATCGCCAGCTGGTTGGGTTTGCCCGTCAGCTCGACACATATCGCGGTCGGCGCGGTGTTTGGTGTTGGTTTCTTTCGTGAATGGCACGCAGAGCGCCGCAAGCGTCTGAACCTGTCATCGGGCAAGACTTCGAAAACTGTTGCGCCCGAAGAACGCGCGCGTCGCAAACTGGTGCGTCGTTCGCATTTTATGACTATTATCGCAGCTTGGGTGATAACGGTGCCTGCGGCTGCGTTGCTATCTGCGGTTATCTTCTTGGGGCTGTCGTCTGTCCTCTTATAATGAAATCTCATTCGGATGCGGCGGTTCGATCTGCCGTATCTTGACACAATACTAAAAAGGGAAACGCCATGGGCCTTTCAATGATGTCAACTTTTGTAAAGCCTATGCACCCCGAGGGTCGCAAATTTGTGGCGATTGCGGCGGTGAT
>Ga0255779_1005450_pt1 | contig 11872 bp, 7 predicted proteins | sample 011ome_21_FD_179977 | JGI IMG/M metagenome (GOLD analysis project Ga0255779, IMG submission 179977) | Coastal salt marsh microbial communities from the Groves Creek Marsh, Skidaway Island, Georgia - 011508AT metaG (version 2) | ecosystem: Environmental > Aquatic > Marine > Intertidal zone > Salt...
TCTGGGAAGAACACAACGGCAAGCGTGGCTGGGAGCGAAGCGACGCGCTCGAGCACTGGAATCGTTACGTGAGCGCCGTCTCTTCGCTCTTGGGCCCTGAAATCGATTTCTGGTGTACGCTGAACGAACCGATGGTGTACGTGCTTTGGGGCTACATTGAAGGAGTTTTTCCACCGCTTGAACAACGGGCCGGTCCCATCGACGTCGCACCCGTGGTCACACAACTCCTGAAAGCGCACGCCGATGCCTATCGAATTCTTCACCGAGACGCGGCGGCACGAGGCCAATCGATTTCAGTCGGACTGACCCAACATACCCGCGCCTTCGAACCCTGGCGGAATTGGCACCCTGTAGATCGGCTCGCTGCTGGTTTTGTTCAGCAGGCCTTTATCTGGGACGTCTTTGATGCCATAGAGACTGGCACCTACTCGATGACAGACACCGAGTTCTCAGCTGAGATCGAGGATCTCGCCGGGACTCAGGATTACGTGGGCATCAACTATTACGGGCGCTTCTACGTGCAAATGGATATCGATGCCATGGCCGCGGGTCCGGTGACCCATACTCGTGATCCGGGCGATCCCGATGAGCTCATCAGTGATCTTGGGTGGGCCCTCTACCCCATTGGATTCAGCCACATTCTTGACGAAGCGTGGCAACGCTACGGCAAACCCATTCAGATACTGGAGAATGGGATCGCTGATGCGTCTCAACCCGACACGCTGAGACAAACCTTTCTGGTGAGTCACCTGAGAGAGGTGTGGTACGCAATGAACGTGCTGGGCGTCGATATCGACGGGTACTTTCACTGGTCTCACCTCGACAACTTTGAGTGGGCAGAAGGCTTTGGTCCCCGCTTCGGGATATTCGCCGTCGACTACGACAACTTTGCGCGAGCACCGCGGGACAGCGCAGCGATCTATACCGAAATCATTCAGGACGGCATCAGCGAAGACCTGTGGGAAAAGACTCGGGGACCTTTCTGAGAGCCAAGCGGCCGCCTTGCGTCATGACATTGGGAACTGCGAGATCAATGCCCGCGCTGTGCCCCACCCCACCGGCGCTCCAACGGCAAACCCGAGTAGAGGAGCAGACAACGCCATAGAAAAAAAACACTGTTGACTGTTTTTAGCGTCAGCGTTACCTTGCACTGAGCTTTTGGGTCATAAGAATCAGGCCGCGTCTTATCCCCAGTATCGCGTACTGTGATATCAGCCCGGCCAGGAAAACAGCCTACATCCAGACATCCAAGGAGACCGATCGTGTCCATTCCAAAGGAAACTCTGTCGCGCGTTTACCGCACAATGAAAACCATTCGCGAATTTGAGGAACGTGTTAACGCAGAAATCATGAACGGACAGATTCCTGGCTTCACCCACCTTTACACTGGGCAGGAAGCCAATGCGGTCGGCGTGTGTGCTCACTTGGATGAGAGCGACACCATTATCTCGACCCACCGGGGCCACGGCCACTGTATCGCCAAGGGCGCCGATGTCTCGGGCATGATGAAAGAATTGTTCGGCTCATCAGAAGGCCTTTGCAAAGGCAAAGGCGGCTCCATGCACGTGGCGGATATTGACAAAGGCATTCTTGGTGCCAACGGGATCGTTGCGGGGGGGCCCCCTATTTCGGTGGGTTCCGCGTTGGCCGCAAAGATTCGTAAAAACGGCAAAGTCGCCGTGTCATTTTCCGGCGATGGCTCGGTCAATCAGGGCACATGCTTTGAAGCCATGAATATGGCGGTTGTGCTTCAAGCGCCCGCCATTTTTGTGATCGAGAACAATTATTACTCAGAACATACGTCCATTAATTACGCCGTCGGCTGCGATGATCTCAAGGCGCGCACCGAAGCCTTTGGCTTTCCCGTCTTTGTTGCCGACGGCGCCGATTTCTTCGCCGTCTATGAAGCGGCAGGTAAAGCCATCGCTCACGCTCGCGCGGGCAATGGCCCTGCAGGTATTTTTGCCGAGCAAGGTCGTTATCACGGCCACTTTGTGGGTGATCCACAAGCTTACCGTGCCGAGGGAGAGCTCGAGGATCTGAGAGAAAACCACTGCCCGCTAAAAAACTTCCGCAAGAGAATGGCCGAGACGGGGGAGCTCACGGAAGCCGAGCTCGATGCGATCGATGCCGAGGTGCTGGCAGAAATCGATCAATCTGTGACAGACGCCAAGGCAGCCGCACGACCGACCGCTGAGCAAGTCACGGAAGACGTTTACATTCAATACACCGCTACGGCCTGAGGGAGAATCGCCATGCCTGAGAAAACAATGCGCGATGCGATCAATGAGGCCCTGCACCAAGCAATGGAGCAGGACGAATCGGTTTTTGTTATTGGAGAGGATGTCGCAGGCTGTAACGGCAGTGCCGGTGACGTGGGCTCGGTAGGCGGCGTTTTTGGCGTCACCAGTGGTATCTATCACCGCTGGCCCGATCGCTGCATTGATACGCCCATCTCAGAATCCGCAATTGTGGGCGCTGCCGCGGGGGCTGCTTTAGTAGGCATGCGCCCGGTGGCCGAAATCATGTTTGCTGACTTTATTGGCGTGTGCATGGATCAGATCGTCAATCAGATGGCTAAATTCCGATACATGTTCGGTGGTAAAAGCCGATGTCCCGCCGTCATCCGTTTTTCGGCCGGCGGCGGCTTTAGCGCGGCGGGCCAACACAGTCAGGCCATGTATCAGGTCATGACGTCCTTCCCTGGATTAAAGGTAGTCGTGCCGTCAAACGCCTACGACGCCAAAGGGTTGATGTTGTCAGCGATTCAGGACGACGATCCGGTGCTGTTCTTTGAACCCAAGATTCTGTATCAGGAAACAGCTGAAGTGCCCGATGAGATGTACACGATTCCCTTCGGACAGGCCAATTTTGTCCGCGAGGGCGATGACGTCACGGTGGTGGCCTTTGGGCAGATGGTCCCGAAAGCCGCCGCCGTCATAGATACACTGGCCGAAGAAGGTATCAGCTGCGACCTGATTGATCCCAGAACGACCTCGCCCCTCGACGAAAATGCGATTTTGGAGTCGGTTGAAGCCACGGGTCGACTGGTAGTTGTCGACGAGGCACCTCCGCGATGTGGACTGACAGCGGATATCGCCGGGCTTGCGGCCGATAAAGCGTTCAAAAGCTTGAAGGCACCGATTAAGCAAGTGTGTGCGCCGCACAGCCCCACGCCGTTCTCCCCCGAGTTGGAGGCGGCGTATTTGCCTGACGCGGACAAAATTATGGCGGCGATCAAAGCCACTCTCGCCTAGAGAGAGTCAAAGCAGGAGCATAGTTGTTGTGAGCGATATTTATCCGATCGCGGTGCCCAAGTGGGGCATAGAGATGGTCGAGGGCACCATTACCAGCTGGAACAAATCAGAAGGCGATGTCGTCGCCAAGGGCGACGAAGTCTTCGAGATGGAATCGGACAAGATTGTGAACGTTTGGGACTCGCCGGTCGACGGCGTGCTTCGTCGTGTGCTGGTGCCCGCGGGCGATGCGCATCCTGTGGGCGCCCTTCTAGGTGTGATCGCAGACGCCAGCGTCACGGAGAGTGACATAGATGCTTTTATTGCCGAGCACAGCAGTGCTCCAGCTGATTTGGCGGCGGAACCGGCTGCCGGCGCGCGCCCAGCAAATCAGACCGTACAAACCGGCGACGCTTACACCCGCTCATCCCCCAGCGTGCGCCGATTAGCAGACGAGTTGGGTGTCGACCTGGGCACCGTCGCCGGTACCGGGCGTCGCGGCCGCATTACCGACGAGGATGTGAAGACGGCAGCGGGAGGCAGTAGCGGTGCACCTGAGGGAGTCGAGGTCATCCCGCTGACTGCGACCCGCAAAACGATTGCTCGCCGGCTGACCGAAGCCAAACAGACTATCCCCCACTTTTACCTTACGGCCGAGTACGAACTGGACGGATTGCTCGCGCATCGCGCCGCGCTTAACGAATCTGGCGATGTCAAAGTTTCGGTCAACGATCTTATTGTCTGGTGTGTGGCGCAGGCGCTGATGAAGGAGCGGCGCGTTAACGTGAATCTGGTGGGCGACGATATCCACCAATTCAGTGCAGCGCATGTCTCGGTCGCGATCGCCACTGACGACGGGCTTTACCCGGCCACCGTGTATAACGCTGACAGCAAGTCTCCGGCTGAAATCGCCGCCGCCACTGCCGAGCTGGCCGACAAAGCGCAAACCGGCCGGCTTGCCAAAGAAGACATCTCCGGCGGCTCGTTCACTGTCTCCAATCTGGGCATGTACGGGATCACACAATTTACTGCCATCGTGAATCCGCCCATGGGCGCCATTCTGGCGCTTGGCAAGGCAACCCAGCAGGTGGTGGTCGAAGCCGGCAGGCAGCGCATTGCGACAGTACTCAACGCCACCTTGTCCTGCGATCACCGGGTGATTGATGGCGCGGTGGGTGCGCAATACCTTGCGGTACTCGGCAAGGTCATCGCCTCTCTCTGAGCAGGGCTCCACTCAGCTTAATATCTGTGGCCAGAGCGCCGGGGCGCGTCTATTCTGCAGCGTACGGGTTTAATCATTGACAACGTGATTGTTGGAATGAAGATCTGCAGTAGCACCGCAGAGATCAGGTGCAGGCTGGCGATGTGCCAGCGTGCGGCCACGGCTGCCCCTCTTTATTACTTCAGGCACTCTAGTCTCTCAGATCAGAGTGGCTGCCAGATTGACCACAGTACCGCCGCCGACAGCACAACGAGTATCACGCCAAACCCGCGGTCCAACAAGGCGCCGTGCCGCATGAAACGGCGCGATCTGGCAGGCCGGGATAACAACATCGCCACCACTGTGTACGAGAAGGCATCAATCAGGGCTACGGTGATCGCGATCATGAGTTGGGTCTTCAGCCGGGCGTCGGGCTGGATGAATTGGCTGAAAAGCGCCGCAAAGAAGGCGGCCACCTTCGGGTTGGATAAAGCGATCACAAGGCCTTCTATTGCCGCTTTGCCACCGCCTCCGTTCGCCTCTCTGGTAATGGCAGTGGCACCGCGCTGCGCCATCAGCATGCGACAGCCCAGGTATAGGAGAAAGGCAGCCCCCAGCGCACGCAGCCCGTCAAACCAGGTTGGCTGAGCCAACAGTAGCGCACCCAATCCACTGACCATCAGCGCTGCCCACAGGAAAATACCAAAGCCGTGCGAAAACGCACAGATGACACCGGCTCGGGTGCCACTGGTGACCGAGTGACGCACCACGATGGCGAGACTGGGCCCGGGCGACATCGCGCCCAGCAGACACACCAATGCCAGCGACAGCCAAGCGGATAATGTCATCCCCAATGCCCTCCTACCTTGGACTGAATTTTCGGCCGTCGCGGTGTGATCGGCAATGTCCGGTCATGTTGCCGAAACCCTACAACTGCTATATCTTCACAAGGTTACTAATATATTTCTAACAAAAGTCTGCGGTCCAACTGCGATAGACAGTGACCGCTGCCGAACGCCCCAGCATCGGGGCACTGGAGGAGCACGTCGTGTCATATCAGTACAAAGCACGTCCTACCACATTTCATCGTAAAGCCATTGTCGCAGGTGTTGCCGCAGCTATTGGCGCGGGAAGCGCCGGTTTAAGCTGGAGTGCAGAACTTGAAGAAGTCGTGGTCACAGCACGTCAGCGCGCAGAGTCATCGCAAGACATCCCGATGATGGTGCAATCAATCTCCGGTGAAGACATTCAGAAGCAAGGCATCACAACCCTCGAGGACTTGTCTCGGTTTGTCGCGGGACTGAACGTACAAACCACCACGCCTGGCCAGAACATTATCGTGTTCCGGGGCGTTAGTGACGGAGGCGGTTTTTTGGTTGACCCCACTGCGGCGGTCTACTTGGACGAGCAACCCATGTCGCACTCACAAATGTCTCCGGACATTTATCCAGTAGATATTGCGCGGGTTGAGGCGCTTGCAGGCCCTCAATCAACACTCTTCGGCGCCTCCTCGCAAAGCGGCGCAATCCGGATCATTACCAACAAACCAGATCCATCTGCCTTTGAAGCGAATATCAGTGCGGGAATCTCCTCGACGGAAGACGGGGGTACCGGTTATGAAGCGGATGCCACCGTGAATATTCCGTTAAGTGATGCCGTAGCGATTCGATTATCAGGGTTTAGCTCTAGAGACGCGGGCTTCATCGATAACGTGCTCGGCTCGACAGTCGTAGATACCGTCATGGGCACGGGTCGTGGCGGCCTGAAAGACAACGCTGCTTTTCTGGAAGACGATATCAACGAGGTTGAGTGGCAAGGCGCACGCGCCGCAGTTAGATGGCTGGTCAATGACAATTGGACCGTCACGGCCACCACCAACTTCCAGGATCTCGAAGCAGAGGGCTTTAACGACTATGACCCCAACCGGGGCGATTTGAAGACCGTCAAATTCGCCGATGAGTACCGAACCGATGAGTGGCATCAAACAAGCCTAGTCATTGAGGGTGATCTTGGGTTCGCCCAGCTTGTTTCGGCAACCTCTTATTACGATCGCGACGTTTTCTACGCCCACGACACGCAGTCTTATGCCGCCTACTTCAACTATGTTTATGGGTTCTACTACGTTGCCTATGATTTTGGCGACGACACCATCGGCTACCTTACAAACGAAGAGAGCAACGAGAGCTTCACCCAAGAGATCCGTTTGACCGGGTCCAGCGAACGAACGAATTGGACCGCAGGAATTTTTTACCAGGACTCTGATCAATACTGGGACTTTTATACCTATCTTGACGACTACACCAGCTCGCCTTCTTTCGAATATTACTCAACGTATTACCCAGGCATCGCACCCATGGATAATTGGTGGTATTCCTATCAGGGCACCGAGAGAGAGGATCTTGCGGTTTTCGGCGAGTTGGACTTCAACATCACTGATCAACTAACCCTGCTGTTGGGTGGTCGGTGGTACGAGGTTGATCGCTCCATCACTTATGGTGTTGATAAGCCGACCAACCGAGCATGGCAGAGGCCTGAAGATCGTCAAATGAAGGATGACGGCTTCATTCCAAAATATGGGCTGGAATGGAATATTACTGATGACATCATGGTGTATGGAGTCTACTCGGAAGGGTTCCGAGTAGGCGGTGTTAACCGGGGACTGCGAGGCAATACGGGAGGATCCACCCTACCAGTTCTGTACGACTCAGACTTGGTCGAGAATACCGAGTTTGGACTGAAGTCAGAATTTGCAGATGGTCGTTTCCTGTTTAACGCCGTCTATTACGACATGAAGTGGGAGGATATGCAGATCGAGGTCACGGACCCCGCTAGCAAATTTTTCTCGGCGCCATTCCAAATTGTTGTCGGCAATGTCGGGACCGGCAATATCGAAGGTTTTGACCTGGAATTCAAAGCCTTAATTACGGAAAATCTAGAAATTGGTATGAACCTGACGGACATTCAGGACGCCTATGTCACAGCACCCTCCACTTTCCCCGATGAGAGAGCTGAGAGCGGTTCGGTGCCCTCAGGCCTGGAGGGCGAGACTGGCCTGCCGCTTTTTGCCGATCAGAGCTATTCGATTTACGCGGAATACTCTGGAATTAATCTGTTCGGCGGGGCGGGCGCTCTGAGGATCCAGCACAACAGCGTCGGTGAATCGTTTAATCAACTTACCGATGACTTCGCCTCGCCAAGACTTAAACAAGGCGACTACGAAGTGACGGATGTAATTTTCAGCTACCAAAAAGACAGTTGGGGCGCTCGCGTCTACGTAAACAACATCTCTGATGAGCGAGGCATTACCTACGAAGACAGCCAAGACTTCGACCAAGCCTTTGGTTGGAACTCGTCAAACGTCATCAGGCCAAGAAACTATGGCGTGTCGCTACGTTACTTTTTTAATTAGCAAAGGTTGAATTGCCAAGGTACTGAAAAAGGGGCGCTGTTGCGCCCCTTTTTATGAAGACGCTTTTCTATTCCAACGCTCCGGCCAGACTTCAAGTCCATGAATTGCATTACGGATATCCATGGTGAGATTGACCGCTGTTAGTCGCTCGCCTTTTTTTATATCGATGATCGAAATCGTCGATGGTGAGGATCCAGCAGCGATAAGGCGATCGCTAATCACACACATGCCTCGACCAAAACTTTGTCGCGCGATTCTCGAATCATCCACGCCTACATATTCAAGCTCTGAGTTGTTAAATCTCGGAACGGAAACGACTTTCTCTCCTGTTCCTCTGGAAACATACCTTACGACATCGGCGCCTGTGTCATTAAATAGCACCCCGTCACCAAATGGCTGGGCGTTGTGGCATCCTCTAGGTAGGCTACAGAACTGCCGCACCGTCAAATCTGAAGACAGCGCAAGTAGCGCCTCTGTATTGAGTCCACTGAGATATATCCCATCCTCATTTACCGCAACCATATTGAGGTGGTAGGAGTTTACAGCGGCTGGTCCACCACTCCCCGCAGGGTCAAAGGGCTGCCCAATCCATTGAGTACCATTCCTAGAAAGATACAGACCCCAAGTGAACGTTTTTGAGTTGAGGTCATACGCCAGAATCGAATCAAAGCCCGTCGAGGTTAGGAAGATAAGGTGGTCTTTGCGCCATATTTCGTGGCAGTGACGAAGGTAAGGATTCCGATAGGAACCGATCAGAGAGAAGTCCGGCGCGTAACAAAACAACTCATCGCTTGCAGCAATCCATATAGCGTCCTCAGTGAACTCGATGCCTCGCAAACCTCGGTCCCATCCTCGGCCTGTGAAATCGATATCTGTCGTATTCCAGTCGAGCTTTTGTTCTACAGCCTGAGTTTTGAAGTCAATTACGTAAACGCCTCCGTGGCTCTGCCCCTTCTCTGACCCTCTTACAACAGAGGTGGCAATCAGTTTTGGGATCTCAGTCACTGAGCACTGCCTGAATCCATCGATAATAGGGGTTGAAGGATCTCTCTAAGTCCCTCAAGGTGAGGCTGAAATCGCTGCCATGTGCCCACTGCACTACTGTAGATCGGCTGCCTCACCTGCTCCGAACTGGCCGTCCGCACTGCCCTTTTTGTCTCGTGGAAATTAAGACAGGCCTCCTCAAAAGGCAGCCCGCAAAATTCAAGTATGCGTTTCACTTGGTTATCGAGATCACTGACAACAGTTTCATACTGGACTCGAAGAACTTGTCCTGGCAAAACGGCATCCCAATAGTCCATTAAGGCATCATATTCGAGGTAGAACTCTGCCAACTCAAACAGATCATAGGTGAATGTCTGACCTTTCGCGAAGTGCTGCTTAAAGCAGCCAAAGCAGCTGTCCATTGGATCCCTTCGGGCGTCGATAATTTTTGCGTTGGGTAAGATCGCTTTGATAAATCCCACGTAGGCAAAGTTATTGGGCATTTTGTCGGTGAAAAAGGGGGCGGCGCCGCGGTACTGCCGCGTCTGGCTTATATAAGCCCTCCCCAGGGCTTCCAGTTCTCTGCTGCTCATCGTAGCCACGGACTGAGGGAAAACGCTGCCCTCCCTTGATCGTCTGATACTCTGTGCAATCAGAGAGACATCATGTAATTCACTGGTGCCATCGACTTGTGAGTGACTCGCCAAAATTTGCTCAAGCAAGGTGGACCCTGATCGGGGGAGCCCAACGATAAAAATAGGGTCTGGATCGGAACAGCCACTGTCTCTATCCAGAGCAGAGAAAAAAGCCTCGCTGAACACCTCGCGCATACGCTCGTGACCTACCTGCGTTTGCACAGGGTCATAAGCAATAGTCTCTCGATGTAAATGATTTGCTAACTCATAGTGCTCGAAAGATCTGTCGAAATCACCCGCGTCCTCGTAAGCCTTTGCCAAAGCGAATGCGAAGTGCACGCGACATTCTGTTGGTAGCTTTTCATTTCCAAGCCGGGTCTCCATGCTCGAGATCTGTTCCGACGAAAAACGGAAAGTCTTCAAGTTAGCCAGGCTGTAATAGGTCTCACCATAGTTGGGCCTAAGCTCGATAGCTCGTTCGTAAGCCTCAATACCACCAGCCTGATCACCCACCGTTTTCAGGACATGCCCGAGTCCTATATGACCACCGGGTAACCGCGGGTCGAGCTCAACTGCGCGCTGATAGGATTTGATCGCGTCGTGGGGCTTCGCCGCCATAGCCAAAGCTGCGCCCATGTAATAATGGGTCAGAGGGTTGTTAGCATCGACATCTAGCGCCTTGACCAATATCTCAACAGCCTCTTCATACAGATGCAGCTCTTTTAGAACAGTGCTCAAGTCATGCCACGCTGCAATGAAACCGGGAGCGACTTCTATGATTTTTTCAAGGATCTCTTGAGCATCTTTAAAACATCGGGCCTTGATCGCCAGTCGAGCGAGTAGCAACGCGGCATTCACGTCCTGCGGGTTATTTGTCACCAACTCTTTGGCAAGCGCTTCGGCCTCCCTAAATTTTCCCTGCACAAATAGTCGAGTGGCCTCGTCCAGATTTGCTTGAGAGGGAGAAAGCCTTGCCGCCTCGGCCATCATCGTCTTGGCGCTGTCCGCATCACCAGTCTGCTGGTAGGCCCCCGCCAGCTTGCCCAGCAGCGAAGCGTCGGCCGGTCGCATAGAGCGGGCTTTTTCAAGGTGATGTAATGCCGCTTCCGCCCTCCCCAAGTTCAACAGCGCTGTACCAAGGTCAGCTTGGGCATTTGGATTTCCAGGCGCAATTTTTACTGCCCGGTGCAACAGAGCGATCGACTCCTCGAGGTTTCCCTTCTTCGCAACTATGGAGCCAAGCAAAGCAATGAAGTTAGCGTCCCCCGGGGCTCGCTCCACCATCTCCCTGCACAGCGTCTCAGCCTGGTCCCGAGAACCATCTTTCAGGAGCGTAATGGCTTTCTCAAACGCTTGTCTTGCGTCTTGCTCAGACATAAAGGTTCACGACAATTAAAAGTAATGTTTAAACTGTATTGAGAATCTGTCAGATTTCTTCAGCCTCCTCATACTAATACATTGCCTTCCCATATGTGCAATGCGACAGTAACGGATCCAGGTCGGCTTTCCGCACTGGCAACTTCAGGTAACGTGCTTTGAACAATACTCAAGACACACATTTACGTGCCGATAACCCATTTGATGCCAGAGGACCGTTCCTACTCAGTCTGTTTATGACGCTGGTGGGTTATAGCGTTCTGGTAGCGCTACCGGCGATTAACAGTGCCTGGGTAGATCAGCTCGGTTTTACGGAGATTGAGGTCAATCGCGTTGCCTCCTCGGACCTATTGGGGCTGTTCATTGGCGCGGTGTCTACCAGCTTTCTGATTCGTTCGTGGAGCCGGCAAACACTCACCTACCTCGGCATTGCACTGTCTATTCTTGCTAATGGGCTTTGCACCCAGTACGTCGATTACGAGACGACTCTGATTCTGCGCTTTGTCGCAGGGCTGGGCGCTGGTTTCTACACCGCGGTCGCAGTGGCGGGTTTGGGCGCACACTCCAAGCCAAGAGAAGCGTTCAATTGGATGCTGTTGGCCTTCGCCATCTCACAGTTTTTGGAATTGCAGCTGATACCGCACCTGTCGATGAACGGTATTTATCTGTTCTTTATTGCCACCTATGTGGTCACGCTTCCCTTCGTGCGACTCATCCCCAAGACGCGTCCGCCTACTGACGCTCAAAATACCCCCACAGAGGTGCAACGACCGACGCTGCTCGCGTGGGTGGGTATTGGCGCGATCGTCGTCGCGTACATCAACATCGGCGCTTATTGGTCCAACATTGAGCTAGCCGCCGAGGCGGCTGGGTTGGATGGCAACTGGGCCGCTCAGGTCATTGCCTGGTCTGTACTGTTGTCTTTTGGCGGCTGTTTCGCCGCTATGTGGGTGCTGAAGAAATTTGATTACGACCGACCGCTTTTGTTCACATTTGTCCTCATGGTTCTGGCTGTGGGGCTATTGGCTTT
>Ga0255779_1005460_pt1 | contig 11857 bp, 14 predicted proteins | sample 011ome_21_FD_179977 | JGI IMG/M metagenome (GOLD analysis project Ga0255779, IMG submission 179977) | Coastal salt marsh microbial communities from the Groves Creek Marsh, Skidaway Island, Georgia - 011508AT metaG (version 2) | ecosystem: Environmental > Aquatic > Marine > Intertidal zone > Salt...
ACCATCAGCTTCATCATCGGTTTTTTGATTGCAATTATGGATCAGTGGATATGCCGTGGGATAAATGGTTTGGCACTTTTCATGACGGCAATCCAAACGCGATGAACCGGATCAGATCGACGCGAAAACTATAATTCTCAGGCAGGTATGCTTGCGCCGCCTTTGAGACGTAAGATTTGCTATCCTTCTTGTTGCAGGTTCAAGTCCTCACCCGCAACCAAAATTAAACAAAACCGCCAACCCATGGGCTGGCGGTTTCTTTATATATTTAAAGGTTAAAGTCTTTGATTTTAGGTTTCCCTGCTATCAAAAATCAGTTCTGGCAGTGGTGGCGGCGGAGCTGTGATATCTAACCCGTGAACATTCATAGCAAATTCAGCAAACTCAGATGGCATATTCGACGTTATCTTTGCCCAGCTTTCTGCTGGATTCTCACCTTCCAAGGTAATGATAATGAAGTCACCAGAATTGGTATGCTGAACAAATGTTCGTTCGTGAACACCAACATCCTCTCTTGATTTTGCAAATTCGGGGGTAGACTTAACATGATCCATCATTGCCTGCCATTTTTCCAATTTGCCAGGCAGAATTGGCATACATATCGCTAGCATAGCCATTAAAAAAATCCTTTTACTTGGGGTTACTTAATTGGGGTAGCCCCTGTTTCTGTACGGATGATTTTTCCATCTTTTAAATGGTTCACAACTAAAACCGCCTCTGAGCTTCCATCAGGAAATTTCATAAATGAATGCTCAACCATGATGTCATCATTTTCATATAAACAACGCTGTTTACTAAACTCTAGAGCATCACTTTCCATCATCACTGTGAGGATGGGTATCCAGTCTGTTTTGCTTACTTCAGTTCCAGATTGGTGCCTGACAAAGATGAAGTCATCATGCAAGCATGCTAAATAAGCTTCCATATCCTTCGCATCCTGAGCGGCTTTGACTTTAGAATATAAAGACATTTACTCCCCCCACATACCTGCAAATTCATAAACAACTGCACCTTCACCACCGACACACCAGGCATCATGATTAGGCGAAATCGCGTAAGCATCACCGGCGGTGTATGTGGCTTCAGACCCATCGTCGCACACACAGTGTATTGTGCCTTCAACAATAATACCCGTGTGTGTTGCTTGGCAGCTGTCAGTTCCTACCAGAGGTTTAATGTCTTTTGACCATTTCCAATCTGCCGCTAACGTTAGTTTCATTATGCGTTGGCCAAGCACATTGACCGCTTCCATCCGCGCATTTGGCATATCTTTGGCTTCATCAGCTTGTGTTGTGAAACTCTTAACTTCAATTGGCATTATAGATCTCCATTGATTGATATTTGTCTATACTTATGATCATTCAAAATAAATGATCCCGTGTGAGTGGCTGCTAAGATGATGTGAAAGAATCTGAACTCAACACAGTCACTACCGTAGATTCCAGGATTGCCCCTGCCGCGGCACGCTTTGCCTTTAACTCTTCGTGTCCAGCAAAGGCCTTCATGGCTTCTGGTGAGTCAAATTTAATGATGACATGCATTGTGTTATCATCATCTTTTTCTGATCCAGCAAAAACAAGATGCCCCCCTAATTCCTTTAGGGTTTGTTCATTTTCAAAATACATGTCTTTCCAAGGCATAAATCCTCGTTCAAGCTTTTGCGTCAATTTTACAAACATTTTTTCCTCCTTTTAAATAAATCTTTGTCATAGTTTGATGGATATGAGAATATTATCCAGTCTAAATATTAGAGTGGATAATATAAGATAATTTAAAAGGTAAAAAATTATTATGTTTGATGGAATTGATGAATCGAAAATGTGCCCCATAGGATTAGGCTCACACCTATTGGGTGATAAATGGATTCCTATTATTATTAGGGATATAGCCTTATTAAATCGTCGCACTTTTTCTGAAATCCTTAAGAAAAATGCTGAAGGCATTTCCTCTGGCTCTCTGGCGTCTCGCTTACAAAGAATGGTAGAATTGAATATGCTGAATGTTGAGAGTGATAAAACTCACGCTCAGAAAAAGATATATACGCTAACAGAAACTGGTATAGGCTTTGTGCCAGTTATCTTCAAACTAGCGTGCTGGACAGCGCAATTCCGCAACCCCTCATCGCAAACGGTTGCGATGGCAAAACCATACATAGATGGTGACGTGGATAAAACAGAAGCTTTCTTAAAGACGCTTTGGCAAATCCATATCGAAAAATCTATTGAGCCCAAATCCATGTGGTGGGCGGCTTAGCATCACTTATGTTCTTCTGGATCGTGCAAGTAAAAAGATCTAAATGTAACGAGAAGGCTTTTGCATCAGCTGACCAAGGATATTGAAGTATATTTGGTTATTCAAATATAGATCTGGCTGCAATCTGATTACTGAGCGGTGCTATCAAAATATACTGATGACGAAGATCGAAACTCGGACCTTGATACTTGAAACTGGAGCGGGTAACGGGAATCGAACCCGTGCGTTCAGCTTGGGAAGCTGACAGGCTACCATTACATCATACCCGCCAATGATAATTTAAATTAGCCCTTAGGCTAAAAATTAACAAGCATCATCTGAAGTCAAATCAGCCTTCAGTTCTGATGTGATTAAATCACCTCCGGCTTTAGCGCATCTCTGTTGCATCATGTTTTTGTTGCAAACAAGTGATTTAGAGTTGATTTTACAACATAAGATGCCATATCGATAGTTCAGTATGGTTATTTACATATGATAATATGGGCAATACATAGGATAATATCATGACGCCTTACGATGCTAATAAACTTAACCTTGTTTCTGCTCATCCCACACCATCAAGGGAAGAAGCTGAAGAGGCGGTTCGTGTCCTAATCCGCTGGGCGGGGGATGATCCTAGCCGCGAAGGTTTGCTTGATACACCGGCGCGTGTTGTCCGGTCTTATAAAGAATTTTTTGCTGGCTATCATGATGATCCTGCAGAGATGCTAAGCCGCGTCTTTGAAGAAGTTGAGGGATATGATGATATGATCATGCTCCGGGATATCCGTATGGTTTCCCATTGTGAGCATCATATGGTTCCAATTATTGGCACTGCGACCATTGCTTATCTTCCTAATCACCGGGTAGTTGGTATTTCCAAGCTGGCAAGAGTCATTGATATTTTTGCCAAGCGGCTTCAGACCCAAGAAACGATGACTGCCCAGATTGCCCAGACTATCCAACAAGTTCTTGAACCTCGCGGGGTTGCGCTTTTGGTTGATGCCGCGCATCAGTGCATGACAACACGCGGAGTCCAAAAAGAGGGGGTGACTATGGTTACCACCCGCTTTACAGGTATCTTTGAAGAAGACAAAGATTTGCGCGAGCGGTTTCTGATTCAGGCTGGTCAGCGCTAACACCGGAAAGCATCTACCAGAAAATATAGACTTTTTTTCAGCATCAGGCTATGGTGATGTTGTAGGTGTCTAACGGACAGAATCATGCCCTTAAATCCGGTGCTATACATTTTGGGGATATTGCTTTCTCTCCTCTCCGTGGCAATGCTGATCCCTGCTGGGTTAGATTTTTATGACGGTCATGCCAATTGGACCGCTTTTTTAGCCGCTGCATCTATCACCATGTTTTTTGGCCTTGGTCTTTTGTTATCAACGCGTCTTGACGGCATGGACAGCATCAATTTAAGACAGGCATTTTTATTAACTAACTCCGCTTGGATCAGCATTGGTCTTTTTGGCGCTCTGCCTTTTCTTTTGGCCGACACTGATATGAATGTTCATGATGCTGTGTTTGAATCTGTATCTGGCATTACCACTACTGGTTCCACCGTGATCCCTTTGCTTGAGATTATGTCGCGCGGAATTCTGATGTGGCGCGCAGTACTGCAATGGCTTGGCGGCATTGGGATTATCGTGATGGCTCTGGCTGTTTTGCCTATGCTGAGCATTGGTGGGATGCAGTTGTTTCGCACAGAATCCTATGACACCCCAGACAAGGTAATTCCTCGAGCCACAGAACTCGCTGGCGGTATTTTCCTCATCTATACTTTGCTTACTTTTGTTTGGGTTATGATGCTTGCCTCTGCTGGGATGCCAGGTTTTGACGCTGTTACCCATGCTATGACAACACTTGCCACAGGCGGGTTTTCTACACGCACTGCCTCAATTGGCTCATTCGATAACGCTTTGGTGGAAATTTTAACCATTATGGGCATGGTAGTGGGAAGCCTTCCTTTTGCTCATTATCTGGCAATGACCCGAGGTGGCTGGAAAAACCTTATCGAAGACCCCCAAGTCCGATGGTTTATTGCTATCTCCGCATCAGTTAGCCTAATCATTACCTTTCAGCTCATGGCAAGAATTGATTTGCCTTTATTAGAGGCACTTCGTCAGGCCAGTTTTAATACGGTCTCATTAATGACAGGCACAGGGTATAGCAGCACAGATTATGGGTCATGGGGCGGCCATACATCGGTAATATTGTTAATTGCTATGTTTATTGGTGGCTGTGCAGGGTCAACAACCTGCGGGATCAAAATGTTCCGGCTTCAGGTTCTCGCCGCCACCGCAAAAGTGCAATTATCACGATTACTCCGGCCTCATGCGGTAAGCGTCGTCTATTATAACCGCAGACCTGTCCCAGAAACCGTCATGGACGCTGTGATGGGATTTTTCTATCTCTATATTCTGTGTTTCGTCATCATTTCTATTCTGCTTGGGTTGACCGGACTTGATCTAGAAACTGCCCTCTCTGCCGCCGCAACATCCATTAGTAACGTTGGCCCTGGTCTTGGTGAGATCATTGGACCATCAGGCAGTTTTGAACCATTATCCGCCAGCGCAAAATGGATCATGGTCGCAGGAATGATTTTGGGACGCCTTGAACTTTTTACCGTTTTAGTGATGTTTTTGCCGGGCTTCTGGCGCCGTTAAACTCCCCGTCATTTTGCCTCAATGCCTCTAAAAATGATTTCAGATTACGGATGGATTAAGGCGCAAGAGGCCAACCGTTTGGTTGTTCAATGCTCAAGATTTGCTGGCGGAATTCCGCATCAAATCTTGAAATGGCCTCTGTCATGACATGAATACGAATCCGCTCTGCTTCAGCCGGAGTAGTGTAATCGGCAATAGTGGTCTGATAACTAGACGCCACCACTAGGCTAGCGGTCTGAAGGTTTTCAGGATGCGTAAAGCTAAACGAGGCTGACAAATCCGCAATTACCAGTTTTCTTTGCTCATTAGTGAAAAGTGATTTCAGATTGTCATTTGACGCAATATCAATTTCCTGCAAATCCGCTTTCGTCACTGTCATCAACAGATTGCCATCATTCTCTACTGGGCGAAGCGTATCTTCACCCCATTTTTGAAGCAATCGGGCTAAACTAGGTTGATACAAATGGTCAATATAGGGCGATACCGCATGGGGGCGATGCTCATTGACCATATCTAATGTCCCCACGCTAATATCAATAACCCCACCGCGTGGGCTAGCTGTTAGGACAATGGGTTTTGGTGTTTGGCAGGAGGTGATCAGTCCCACCAATCCTAGCAGAAAAACAATCTGGACTCGTAGCCGGAACATAGCGTCACCTCATCATAAAAGGAATATATCAATCATAGATTTCTAGCATTGGCAACGCAATGCTTTTTGATGGTCTTCATCCTGATGCTGTGTCTGAGGCATCCCATGACCATTCGGTTTTGCAGAACTCACAAGATATGGTCAATTGGTTGTTAACATCAGCAAACTCAAGCCGCTCTTCAGGGGAAAGTGAAGCTAATACCTGTTCTACTCGATCTGGGGAACAGCGGCATTCATCACGCAACACGCGCCACGGTAACATCGCAACACCTAATTCATGAAACAGACGATACACCAGAATATCTGGCTCAATATCCGTAGCCAACAATTCATCACGGCCAAGCGTTGCCATAAGCGAACACGCAGTATGCCAAATGTCAGCCTCTTCATCACTCATGGGCAGAACTTCATCTTGATTTCCGCCAGTGGCCGGTATCCTTTGCAATAAAAGACCAGATGCTTGCCAGTTGCTGTCTTTAGCCTGTGCCGCAAGGAAAAGGGCCGTGTCAATTTGCTCTGAGTCCCGAAAATAACGCAAAGCCACATCCTTGATCTCACGCGCCTCAATAGGCACAATGCCCTGATAGCGGCCTTTTTTACCCTGATCAACGGTAAAGGCCAGATGCCCTAACCCCATCAAATCCATAATCGGGGCTGGTTGGCCAAGTTGGGCAATTTCTGGGGTTTTCGCTTGTTCATCATTATATGAGGCATAGCCGCGCACCGCACCACCAGAAGTAACATCCGCCAGCAAAGTTCTGATCAATCCATCACCCTTGGCCTGTAGTGTGAAAATCCCATCAAAGTCCATGGTGCTGGAAAGACAGGACGCTAGCACCATCGCCTCAGCCGTAAGTTCTGCTATGGCAGGGGGATATTGGTGGCGATCCATAATGCTATCAACCACCCCATCTAGGCGAACCATACGGCCACGAATGGCCGCCTTTCGGCCAACGCCCGCATCAATCACAAATGGCAAAATACCAGATGCTAAGAGATCCGGTGAAACTGGTTTGCTCACCGCTTTACTCCGTTATTGTGCTTAGTGCTGGCATCCAAACAATGGCACATGATAGCTTTTTGCACATGGAGCCGATTTTCTGCCTCATCCCAGATCACAGATTGTGGGCCATCAACGACCTCAGCCACAACCTCATTGCCACGATATACGGGCAGACAATGCATGAAAATCGCGTCTGATGCAGCCTGTTTCATTAGGGATGTAGTCACCTGAAACGGTTTCAAGATGTCCGCGCGGGCAGATTTATCATCCCCTTCTGTTGATCCCATCGAAGTCCAAGTATCCGTGACAATAAGATCAACCCCTTTGGCCGCCGCATAAGCATCTTCGGCTAATGCGATGCGCGCGCCTTTGTTAAGAGCATCCACAACAATTTCCTCATCAGGGCGCATTGAGGCTGGTGTCGCCAGGGTAAGGGCAAAGCCAAATCTTGCCGAGGCTTCAATCCAGCTATGAGCAACATTATTCCCATCACCTGTCCAAAGGACTGAAAGATGAGAGAAATCCAAATCCGGGGCTTTATGTTCTGCTAAAGTCATCACATCTGCCATAACCTGACAGGGGTGGCTACGATCAGTTAATCCATTAATAACGGGAATATCTGCGTGTTTTGCCAGTTCAACAAGCGCCTCATGGCTATTCGCACGGATCATAATAGCATCAGCATATCGCGACAATGCCCGAGCCGTGTCAGCTATCGTTTCCCCTCGGCCTAGTTGCATCGATTTGCTGTCAAGTACTATAGGTGATGCGCCAAGCTGATAAACTCCAACCTCAAAAGATACCCGGGTTCGGGTTGAGGGCTTCTCAAAAATAAGGGCGATACATTTTCCCGCTAACCGCGATTGGTAGTCACCAGGATTTGCCTTCATTGCAAGCCCATCACGAATGATTTGTGTCAGCGTTGCCGTATCATAATCCACGATATCAAGAAATGTTGCCATCATTCCTTTTCCCTTAACCTAAAGCATCAAATACGTTATCAAGCACCGCAATGGCATGACGGATTTCAGCAACATTCACATTTAATGGTGGCAAAAGCCGGATAGTATTTGCCGCCGCCGGTACCACCAAAAGATGATGTTGACGTAAGGCTTCGGTCATAGCCATTGGTGTTAAGCCATCTTTTAGAACGAGGCCAGTTAAAAATCCTGCGCCACGCACTTCTATGATGGCATCATGGCGATCTGATAAATCAGAAAGCAGATCATATAAAAGCGCACTGCGTTCGCGCATATCTGCCAAAAACTTATCATCTAAAATCTCAAGAACCTTTTCCGCCGCCGCCATAGCGAGCGGATTGCCGCCAAAAGTTGATCCGTGACTGCCGGGGGTCATGGTTTTAGCTACCTTTTCAGATGCAATAACCGCCCCAATCGGAAAACCGCCGGCTAACCCTTTCGCCATTGCGATAATATCTGGCGTAATGCCGCTTGGCTCAAAGGAAAACAAATGCCCTGACCTGCCAACACCTATCTGAACTTCATCCGCGATCAGCAGACATCCTGCCTCACTGGTCACATCCCGAAGCTCTTTTAAAAATCCGTCTGGCAAGGATTTTGCCCCACCTTCGCCTTGAACACTTTCAACCATAACAGCGGCAATTTCGGGACAATCTGATGCAGCATCTTTCAACAAACGATCTCGCAGGACATTCATATTGCCAAAAGGGAAATGGTCAAAGCCTTCAGGCATTGGGCCAAACCCCTCACGAAAAACCGGCCTATCCGTTGCTGCCAACATGGCAAGGGTTCTGCCATGAAACGCCCCTTCAGAGCAAAGGATCGTATGGCGGCCGATCTGCCCCTCAGTATGCATCGTGCGCCGCGCCATTTTCACTGCCGCTTCTGTTGCTTCTGCCCCAGAATTACAGAAAAACACCTGATCTAAGCCTGAACGTTCTGCCATGATTTTAGCAACACGCGCTTGTTCAGGGATCTGGTAGAGGTTCGAGACATGCCATAGTTTTTGGGCCTGCTCAGTTAAAGCAGCCACCAAATCAGGATGGCTATGCCCAAGTGTATTAACCGCAATCCCACTAGCAAAATCGAGATAACGTTCCCCTGCCGTGCTGATTAACCAGCTTCCTTCACCATGGCTAAAGGCAAGGTCAGAACGACCATAATTTCCCATTACCGCAGAATGATCAGTCATGACGAAGACTCACGCCCAAGTGGCATAAAATGCTTTGCCAATTGTAACCCTTGCGCTTGATAATGTGATCCACTGCCTTTGGCGCCATAAAGCGCTTCTGGCACTAACGACAATGGTTCATAAACCAGTCGACATACCGTCTGGCCTTCCTCAATCAGAAAAGGCACATCATGGGAACGCACCTCTAGCACCGCGCGCGTTTCCCCTGCTCCTAATTCTGGTAAGCCAAAGCCAGGATCAAAAAATCCAGCATAATGGGCCCGAAACTCACCAATACGGGTGTCATAGGCTGTCATCTCTGCGGCGTAATCAGCAGGCACAGTGACATATTCGCGACTGGCTAAAATATAAAACTCATCCGGATTAAGCACTAATCCGCCTGCATTGAGATCAGCAAGGGTTACTTTTTCCCAGAATGATGCCACCGGATAGACACCAACCTGATCCACATCAATTAAGCCTGCGTGTTTGCGGGCACGCCAACCAATTAAATCTGGCATTTGTGGATGCGCATGCCCAGACAAATCAACACTAAGTGGAATGCCGTCACGAACCGCATGATGAATAATGCCATCGCCATGAGTTAAGCCAGCCTTCTGCTGTAATTCTGCCATCACGCCATCGCTGATATGCGGCTCCCCCTTGCGCAAGCGCAATTGTGACAGGCGAGAGCCTTGACGCACCAAAACCGAAAACGTCCTTGGGCTAATTTCAGCATAAAGCGGCCCTTGATACCCTTCTGGTGCGGTTTCAAACTCGTCCGCTGAATCCACAATCAGGCGCGTGAAAACATCAAGCCGTCCAGTTGAGCTTTTGGGGTTTGCAATCGCCGTTACCCCCGCAGGCAAATGAAGAGATTCCATAATCTCAGCAATATAAACACATCCCTTTTCCAGCACAGCACCAGAAGACAGGTCGATTTCATGCATCGCCAGATCAACCAGTTTGTCCGTCACCTTATTGCCTGCGCCAGGTAAAAAAGAGGCCTGAACTCGCCAAGCCTTTGCCCCTAAACGCAAATCAAGCGAAGCAGGTTGGATCTGTCCTGCAATCAATGGCGCGCTGGCGCATAGAATGCCTTTGGCAAAGGCGTCTTCTAATTGCGGCAAAGACAGGATGCCATCATCAGCAGTTGAAAAGATATTATCAGGTGTTGTCATAACAGTGCTCATGCTAGGTCTTGAGTTTATATCCGGTCTTTAACAGGGCAATTCCGACTATTGATAGCATCAGCATTGTGAACGATAAAATCAAGCCCCCGGATAAAGGTGATGTTGAAGCTAACCCCGTCATGGCATAGCGAAACCCATCAATCATATAAAACACCGGATTATATTGCGCCAAGACATTAAATGGTTCAGGTAGACGGTCAATGGTATAGAAAGTCCCTGATAAAAACACCAGAGGCTGAACCACAAAATTAGTAATTGTGGCGAGGCTGTCAAATTTATCTGCCCAGATGCCTGTGATCAGGCCAATCACCGCCATTATCCCTGTTGAAAGCAACAAAAACACCGCTGCTGCCAGAGGATTTACCGGTATCACATTCACGTCAAAAAACAGCATGGTAAGCATTGCCGTTACCGCAACCATGACCCCGCGTGTGACACCTGCCGCTACCATCGCAAAAAACAATTCATAAGGGCCAAGCGGCGGCATCACTAAATCAACAATATTGCCCTGCACTTTACCAATCACCAAAGACGAGGAAGTGTTTGCAAAAGCATTTTGCAAGGCCGCCATCATCACCAGACCTGGGGCAAGAAACGGGATCAGGTCAATGCCGCTCGAGATTTGCACCCTGTTACCAATAGCCACCGCAAATACGGTTAAGAATAGCCAAGTGGTAACAACTGGTGCCCCTACGGTCTGACCTAAAATCTTAACAAAGCGCATGACTTCACGGTGATAGAGCGTGAAAAACCCAATACGATTGATATGGCCAATGGCAATTGGCCGGATCACCGCCTGATGTGGGGCAGAGGTTTTATTAATGTTGTGTGTCGACATGGGCGCAACATATTCGGTATGCTAGGATAAAGCAAGATCACGGCGCATCATCTTGCCGAAATGAGCGTCTTTATGGAAAGGATTATCATGGCCATGCCGCCATCAGATGATCGCCTTAAGCGGCGGCTTGAAAATAAGGCTCTTAGCTATCTTGGGCGGTTTTCATCAAGTGAAGCCAATTTGCGGCATATTCTGTCTCGCTTTGGTAAGCGGAAATGCCTGCCCAAAGATGCTGATGATGAGATGGAAACCCAGTTTTTATTGCAACTCGGCACACAGATTGATGCGCTAGTCGCGCGTTATCGCGACTGTGGTTATATAAATGACAACGATTATGCGTTATCACGCGCGCGGCATTTGCGCCAAAAAGGGCATTCCCATTACCGCATCCGCCAACACCTCCAAAGCAAGGGGATTGACGCCTTTACCATTGAAACAACCATGACCGATGGTGAGTTGGGTGGCCATGAGGCCGAACAAGATGCTGCAAAACGCTATGCCAGGAGACGGCGGCTTGGGGTTTATGCCTCCGCGAAAGCCACTTCAAAACCTGATTGGCAGAACCGGCATCTGGCAAGTATGATAAGGGCCGGCTTTAGTTATGATATTGCGAAAGTGGCGCTGTTGAGTGATGAGGAATAACCTTACAAAATCAACCAACCAGCGTATCATCATGGGCGGTATTGTTCTGATGACACAAAACGGATAGATTTATAACGCTTTGAATGAGAACGAAGAGGGTATTATGTCTGATCATCATTTGTTTCCACCAACACCAGACCGCGCCAAAAGCGCTTTGATTGATAATGATGGCTATCAAGCCATGTATAAGCGGTCTATCGAAGACCCTGATGGGTTTTGGGGAGATATCGGGCGTGAACAAATCGACTGGATCAAACCTTTTACCCGCGTTCAGAACACCACCTATGATGCCAAAACCTTGAGCATTAAATGGTACGAAGATGGAACGCTTAATGCCAGTGCCAACTGTCTTGATCGCCATCTAGAAACCCGCGGTGATCAAACTGCACTTATTTTTGAAGGTGATGACCCCTTGGTCAGCCGTCATGTGACCTATCGGGAATTGCATGAAGAAGTCTGCCGGCTTGCAAATGTGCT
>Ga0255779_1005501_pt1 | contig 11805 bp, 9 predicted proteins | sample 011ome_21_FD_179977 | JGI IMG/M metagenome (GOLD analysis project Ga0255779, IMG submission 179977) | Coastal salt marsh microbial communities from the Groves Creek Marsh, Skidaway Island, Georgia - 011508AT metaG (version 2) | ecosystem: Environmental > Aquatic > Marine > Intertidal zone > Salt...
TTGATCTACGAGTGCATTACAATTTACTACAGACGCCTCATCCACATTGCACACGTACATCACCGGTTTGTTGGTAAGCAAATACAAATCAGATGTAAGCTCTCGCTCTTTCTCGTCTAAATCAGCCGAGCGAGCAGACTTCCCTGTTTCGAGGTGAAGCCTGTACTTTTCGTAGATATCAAATAGCTTCTTAGAATCTTTGTCTCCAACCTGTGCTTGCTTTCTGATTTTATCGGTTCTTTTCTGAAGTGTTTCAAGGTCCTTGAGCTGTAATTCCATATCGATGACTTCTTTGTCTCGCACAGGATTTACGCTTCCATCAACGTGCACAACGTTGCCATCTTCAAAGCATCGTAAAACATGGATAATGGCATCGCACTCTCTGATGTTTCCAAGAAACTGATTCCCCAATCCTTCACCCTTGCTAGCTCCTTTCACCAAGCCAGCGATATCCACTATTTCTATGGTGGTGGGTAGGATGCGCTCGGGATTGACAAGTTCAGCCAATTTATTCAAACGCTCATCAGGAACGGTAATAGTTCCAACATTCGGCTCAATCGTACAGAAAGGAAAATTAGCTGCTTGGGCTTTTGCATTGCTCAAACAGTTGAAAAGGGTCGATTTACCAACATTAGGAAGACCAACAATACCACACTTTAATGCCATTACATGTTCAAATTGGGCGGCAAATGTAGGTTAAAACTTAGCGTAAAACTGTGACATTATCCTTTACTTCCACTACCGGAACATCTGTACATACAGTCTTTCCCTGAAACAAATAAAAGTAAGTGCCTGGCTCTGCAGGATCGCCTGCTGGCGTGCGTCCATCCCAATTATGGTTGATGTATTCTGAACTGAACATCAGTGTCCCCCACCGATTGTAAACATACAAGTGATAATCAGTTATGAGATTCGGATCAGCTATCTTCAATCCAAGATCATCATTGACTCCATCACCATTTGGAGTGATTACGTTGGGCACCAGAATGAGCGAATCAAAATTGAGTTTCTCAAACGAAACTCGGATCTCTTCTGTTTTCTCGCAACCGGCATTAAACATTGAAGCACTAACCATACCTGAGTCAGAAACGAAAATGGACGCTGATGTATCGCCAGTGCTCCATCTTAGAGAAGACCAAACTGAATCTACTTGGATTTTAGTTGTTTGCCCATTGCATATCACTTGATCACCCCCAATACTAAATGTTGGTGATGAATCGAACCTCACTTGTACCGAATCTGTCTGACTGCAAAATGGAGTCGATACATTAACAACATAAATTCCATTCTCTTTTACTACAATAGTTCTAGTTGTATCAGAAGTATTCCACAGAAAATTAAAATCAACTTCGCCCGGAGCATCAATCAAGCCGCTATCAGCATCACAAAACAAATACTCTGTAGTCTCAAAACTGAATTGCTGAAGTTCAACATCGATTGTATCCGAACCAGCACAAAATTCATTTTCAACGACAACCCAATATACACCTGAGGAGTCAATCGTAATGCTTGCTGTTGAATCCCCAGTGCTCCATAAGTACGATATCAACTCAGGGTCGAATACAGAAATTTGTGTGGGCTCGCAAATAACGGTATCAGGACCGGCACTAACTCGCGCTGAACCAAGTGTTAGGTCCAGCGTATCGGTAGTGGAACAAAATCCATTATTGAGAATAACCCAATACAAACCACTTTGGGCTAATGTTATGGTATTTACAGTATCACCCGTAGACCAAAGGGTGCTACCTCCCTCATTCTCAACAGTTATCTCGTAAACAGAGTCGCAGATCACAGTATCGCTCGATCCGAAATTCGTGTATGAAGTAACAACCTCAATCGTATCTGTGGCTGAACAAAATTCATTACTGGCCGTCAAAACATATCTTCCAGCCGAATCAATCGAAACAAACTGCGTAGTATCACCCGTGTTCCATTGAAATGAAACGCCATCTGCAGGTCCATTGACAATGAAACCAGGTTGGCAAATGCCTGTATCAGCTGGAAGTTGAAACTCATATGGAGGTATGATTTCTACTTCAATGGTATCGGAGAAAACACCACAGGCATTCTCAATCTCAACCCAATACGCACCACTTTGATCTACTGAAATTGTTTCGGAAGTTTCACCTGTAGACCATGTATACTGGGCAAATGGACTATCCGTATAAAGACCCACCTCATTGATGCAGATTAAAGAATCTGATAAAATATTGATCGCAGAGGTATCGTAAACAACTACCACCAAGTTGGCCGTATCACTTAACACGCATCCTACGGTGTCGAATATTACATAACTCACTTCGTATATTCCAGGTTCATCGAATGTGTGTGTGGGCGTTTGTGTATTGGCAGTATCTCCATCACCAAAGTCCCAGAAATGGCTTAGTCCAGCACTTCCAAAATTGGTGAAATCAACCGTGAATGGGACACATCCGGTGCTGTTCGGAGCGACTTGAGCATTAGCCACCGCTGCCTGAATTTCAAAATCAATCTTGAATAATGTCAGATCCCATGTCCCATTCTGATTCGTAGAATAGGCATTGTTGGTCGTAGGGAAGAACCCTCCTGTACAAGTAGCTTGATATACGGCACCGCGTTTATCGAATCGACTTGTACCTCCATCAACATGCGAACCTCCAGAACCATAGTAAGAACCAAATACAATTGTATCTGCATCCGGAGATAGAGCCATTAAGTAAAAACCGCCATTAGATGCTTGAACTGCATCAATGGTATCCACCGCTCCAGGACCATTACCAGCAGCGTAGATATTTTTACAATTGTCTACCAAAAAAGCTGAGTGAGATAAGCTCGTGAAGGTGGATGTCCAATATAAGCTATCAAGCTCTTTCGTATACTTTCTGATAAACGAACCGGAACCAGGTCCAGCATACTTGTTTGTATCGGCTTGAATTAAATCAGATGCTCCTAAAACATAAACATCACCTGAACGATCAATTTGAAGAAAAAAGCCTTTATCGTTTCCATTTGAATCAGACTCGACATAGGTGCTTTGCATTATGGATTCACCATCTGGGGCAAATCGGGTAATAAACGCATCGTATTGACCAAAATTCCAAGTTTCATCATGGGCACCTACGGTTGTGGGGAAATCATCTCCACCTGTGGCACCTACCACATATACACTGTTATCCTTTGCAGGCTTCAAATTGAATGCAGCATCATTCGCGGAAGTCCCAAGATAGGTGCTAAAAATCAGTTGGCTCAAATTGTAATTCAACTTCGTAACCACACCATCCTGCATGCTATCTCGTTCCGTCTGATAAGCATTTTGAGTTATTAAAAATGAATCACTGCTCGATGTGCTAGCTATGTAAACATTGCTATATAAATCACAAACTACTTCTCCTTTAAAATCTGGATATGATGCAGGAACTACATTATTACCGTCATCACCCTCTCCTCCTAAATAAGTAGAACCAACAAGCACATCACCACTATCAGATAATACAGTGATGCAAATATCCCAACCACCATTGTAAGTAGTATCTACCGCGTTTTCAGACACAGGATAATCAACTGAATTTGTTTTCCCATAAACAATTACATCATTGAATCCATTTACCACGATGCTATGAACAAACTCTTGATTGGACCCTCCGATGTATGTGCTCCACAGCAAGACACTGCCGTCTTCATTCAACTTTGACAATCCGATATCTACGCCCCCACCTGCATAATCCATTTGAAACGAGCCTGTATCCGTAGGGTAACCCGAACCAAAAGGCCGACCTCCACCATAAATATTGCCGAATTGATCAAATGTGGCGGAATGACCAAAGGTGCTCACCGTGGCGCCAATATTGGTCGATGCTACTACGACCGGATCAATGAATAATGCAAAGTTTTGATCATATTCCCCAACTTCAAAATAAACTTTGTTTCCTCTGACTTTGAAGCCACACGCAACTTCATTGGTGTTTCCATCGATGATTTGATATGCGTACGGTTGCTGTTCCGTAACCGTAAAATTCGGTAATTCAATGATCAAATTCTCATCTTGAAGTGATAATGAGCGAATAGCTGAGTACTCCATGTAAACTTCTTCGGGATCAACCCCTTGATTCAATAGATAGGTGTACTTTATATTACCATTTTCGACCGTCCAATTCAAATCAATTCCATCGCTTATTCCCGAATAGGCTAACTCATCGAAAACACCAACCTTTGATGCCCATCTTTCCCTTCGATTTCCAATGTAGTAGTTCACATAATCGCTATGCTTTCCTGAAAAATTAACCGAAGTATTGGGATCCGAACCAAAGCGCATTGAGTAGGCATGCCCTGTACAATGATATGCTCTTCACCCTCGTGCTCATGAGCCATTTCAACCGCCTCAACAAAAGCATTCTCCTCAATAATTGGGATGATCACGCGGTCTTTTTTGAACCACACTACTCCATTTGCAAGTGAATACTTCGCAACAATCTCATTATCCCACTGACCTTTGTTTTCAATATAACCTACAGATTGAGCGCTCAACTGCACGCTTAAAAACAAAAAAACGCTAAGAATTAAGCCTAACTTTTTCATCATTTAAAGATCATTTTTTCGCATTTGCTCTATTCTACAACTTCTCAAAAGTTTTAAACATTCGTTTTCTGCCCAAGCAAGGCCTTCTATTTTCGCTGCCTGAAGCAAAAATATATGGCAGAGATCAACTTCCTCACGAAACGTTCATCACAAGTAAGACGTGATATTGTTAGAATGGTGCACTCGTGCTCCAGCGGCCACCCCGGAGGTTCGCTTGGATGTGCCGATTTTTTCGTTGCACTCTACGGTGAAATGATGCACTATAACGCCAAAAAATTTGACATGGACGGTAAAGGAGAAGATCTCTTTTTCCTTTCAAACGGGCACATTAGTCCGGTTTGGTATTCGACTTTGGCCCGCTATGGCTACTTCCCTATCGAAGAATTGGCAACCTTCCGGCAAATAGATTCTCGCTTGCAAGGACATCCCACCACAGCAGAGCATCTTCCGGGAGTGAGAATGGCTTCAGGTTCATTGGGTCAAGGGTTGAGCGTAGCCATTGGTGCCGCATTGACCAAAAAGTTGAACAACGATGATCGCATCGTTTACACCTTACATGGTGATGGCGAATTGCAAGAAGGACAAATTTGGGAAGCCGCCATGTATGCTGCACATCATAAGGTAGATAATCTCATTGCAACCGTTGATTATAACAGCCGTCAAATTGATGGTGATGTGGATGACGTTCTTTCTTTAGGAAACCTCCGAGGAAAGTGGGAAACTTTTGGATGGGATGTACTGGAGTGCAATGGCAATAATATGGCTGAATTGCTGGCAACTTTGAAAAAAGCGAAAGGAATGTCGGGAAGCGGTAAGCCGATCGTAATTATCATGACTACAGAAATGGGACAAGGTGTAGATTTCATGATGGGAAGCCACAAATGGCACGGTGTTGCACCGAACGATGAACAATTGGCCCAAGCTTTGAATCAACTGGCCGAAACGGAAGGAGATTATTAAATCCCTTTCAAAACAATGAGCATGCGAAATCACCTGATTCTAGTCTTACTTCTTTCCCTGTTCTGCTCGCGTTCTTTTGCTCAGCAAGAACAACCGCTTACGCGGATTCTCTTCATCTTCGATGCGTCCAATAGCATGAACGGTGTGTGGGAGAATAAGCCTAAAATCGATGTGGCAACCAGACTGCTTTCCACCGCCTTAGATTCACTTAAAAACATTGACAATCTTGAATTAGCCCTTCGTGTATATGGCCACGAAAAATATTACCAAAAAGGACAAGATTGTGACGACACAAAGTTACTCGTTCCTTTTGGACCGAATAATGCAGTTCGCATGAAAAACGAGCTTCGACAGTTAAAACCGAAAGGAACTACCCCAATAGCTGCCACCTTAGAAAAAGCTGCTGATGACTTCCCGAGCTGTCCGAGATCTGAATGCCGAAACATCATTATCTTGATTACTGATGGCATCGAAGAATGCAATGGCGATCCTTGTGCAGTCTCATTGGCCTTACAGCGCAGAAACATCATCCTCAAGCCGTTTGTTATTGGAGTTGGATTGAATGTAGAGTTTCGAGAAGCTTTTGAATGCGTGGGAACATATTTTGACGCGACTAATCAAAAGAAATTCAAGTCGGCTCTAGATATTGTAATATCCCAGGCCCTCAATAATACTACGGCCCAAGTCAATTTATTGGACTTTGCCGGAAACCCTACTGAAACGAACGTCAATATGACCTTTTACGACCAGCATTCAGGAGTGGTAGTTCACAATTTTGTGCATACCATGAATAACCGTGGAAACCCTGACACGCTAGCCCTCGATCCGGTTCACATGTTTCGGGTTGTTGCACATACCATTCCAACAAGGGAAAAAGACAGTGTTGTAATTACTGCAGGAAAACATACCATCATTGGCATACCCACTCCACAAGGTGATTTGGTATTTAAAATGCAAGGCGTAAACCCCGAAAACAATAACCTTCCAGTGATCGTCCGCGAATCTGGTTCTATGCGAACATTGAACGTTCAGCTTTTCTCAGAAAAGCAGAAGTACATTGTAGGGAAATATGACCTTGAGATACTAACGGTTCCGAGAACATACATTAAGGATGTAGATATTTCTCAAAGCCACACCACCACCATTGAAATTCCACAGCCAGGCGTTGCTACGTTCAGCAAACTGGGATATGGATTTGGCAGTGTATACGTGGTGAAAAACAACCAATTGGAATTGGTGGCCACCTTAGATCTGATCAAAGAGAGAGAAACCTTGAGTTTGCAACCAGGAGAATACATTGCGGTATTTAGACCCAAACAAGCACGAGAAAGCATTTTTACAGTTGAAAAACGATTCAAAGTAACTTCAGGAGCATCCGTAGCAGTGAAGTTTAATTAAATTAACTATGAGCATACACGATTTAAATCCAACAGACAAGAAAGACACGCGCAGCGGCTTCGGAGATGCATTGCACGAATTAGGAAAAGAGGATGACCGCGTTGTGGCCCTATGTGCTGACCTCACCGGATCATTGAAGATGAATGCTTTTGCCGATGAGTTTCCTGATCGTTTCTTTCAAACTGGGATTGCTGAGGCAAACATGATGGGAATGGCTGCTGGATTAACCATTGGCGGTAAAATCCCATTCACTGGAACATTTGCCAATTTCAGTACAGGGCGTGTATATGATCAAATTCGTCAGTCCATTGCCTATTCGCAGAAAAACGTAAAAATCTGTGCTTCGCATGCTGGATTGACCTTGGGTGAAGACGGTGCGACACATCAAATTCTAGAAGACATTGGATTGATGCGCATGTTGCCAAACATGACGGTTATTAATCCATGCGATTACAACCAAACCTTTGCTGCGACCAAAGCGATTAAAGACCATGAAGGCCCTGTTTACCTTCGATTTGGACGACCAAGTTGGCCAATTTTCGCTTCAAAAACATCGTTTGAAATTGGAAAAGCATGGAAAATCAATGATGGAAAAGACGTCACCATTATTGCCACGGGTCACATGGTTTGGTATGCCGTATTAGCGGCAAGAGAATTGGAGAAAATGGGCATCTCGGTTGATCTTCTGAACATCCATACCATCAAACCTATTGATGAGGAAGCTATATTGACTTCTGTCTCTAAAACAGGTTGTGTGGTAACTGCCGAAGAGCACAATCGATTTGGAGGTCTCGGGGAGGCAGTGGCGCAAGTAACGGCCACAAACCATCCGGTTCCGCAAGAATTCGTGGCCGTGAATGATAGCTTTGGCGAAAGTGGAAAACCAACAGACCTCCTGAAAAAATACGGGCTTGACGTTAGCGACATCGTTAAGGCTGCCAAAAGAGCTGTTGAGAGAAAGTAATTTTCCATTCGTTCGCTAACTTTCGGGCCAAATTCAATTAAAAGATGGCATTTTCAGAACATCTCGCACAAACAAGCCCATTTCCGGTGGGAATTGAAATTGCTCGCGCAGATGGGTGCTACATCTTCGATACGGATGGAAAACGATATTTAGACCTTGTGTCTGGAATAGCGGTAACCAATATTGGTCATCGTCATCCTCACGTTATTGAGCGCATTAAAGCGCAGTTAGACCTCTACCAGCACGTAATTCCATTTGGAGAGTTTTCGCAAGATCCGCAGAATAAACTTGCTGATAAGCTGGCTTCGCTCCTACCCGATCAACTCAACTGCAGCTATTTTGTAAATAGCGGAACCGAGGCCAATGAGGCAGCGCTGAAATTAGCAAAGCGTGCAACCGGGAGGCATGAAATAGTAGCCATGAAAAGGAGTTATCATGGTGGCACCCATGGCTCCTTGAGTGTGAGCGGGAATGAAGTAAAAAAGCAACAGTTTAGGCCTTTTGTTCCCGGCACAACATTCATCGATTTCAATGAGGAAAATCAACTCAATCACATCACTGAAAAAACAGCTGCGGTAATTGTTGAGCCGATACAAGGCGATGCTGGAGTGCGCATTCCGAGTAAGCAATACCTAAAAGCCCTGAGAGAAAAATGCAATGAAAAGGATGCATTACTGATATTTGATGAGATTCAAACGGGCATGGGACGCACGGGATCGTTGTTTGCCTTTGAGCAATTTGATGTGGTTCCTGACATTCTTACCATTGCTAAAGCCTTTGGCGGTGGAATGCCCATTGGTGCATTCATCAGTTCAAGGGAAAATATGGCATTGCTCACACACGATCCAATCTTGGGTCACATCACAACCTTTGGTGGGCATCCTGTTTGTTGCGCTGCCGCTTTGGCCAACCTCGAAGTGCTCACAGAAAAAGAAAATTGGCTCTCTGAAGTAAACGAAAAAGGCCAACTCATTGCTCGACTATTACAACATGATCGCGTCAAAGAAATCAGGCAAATTGGGTTGATGTTGGCCATTGAGCTCAATACTGCTGAAGAAGTAGATCGTGTCATTGAAGCTCTATTAAAAGAAGGCATAATTGGATTCTACTTCTTGAGTACTCGAAACGCCTTTCGCCTTGCTCCACCATTGTGCATCTCTACCGAAGAAATTCATTGGGCTTGCAAAAGAATTACGAACGTTTTCAATCAACTATGAGGTTCTTAATAGTATTGGCTTTGGTCACCCCGTTTTTGAATGTTTGTGCCCAGAAAAAAACGCTACCATCTTACGATGCCACTCCTTACTTCTACAAGTCGATCGATTCTATTTCGGCAAATACTTATATGGATAAGGCAATGTTTGAAATGTCAGAAAAAAATTGAATTGATCACCGAAACGAAGAATGCCTTCTCTGCCGTAATAGCACAAAATGGCACGGCTAAGGAGTATCCAATCCTTGTTTCAAAATCGAACCACCGCATTCAGTTGGAAGAAGTGGAATCTTATGATGTTAACCTGGATGGATTCTACGATCTAATCATCACACTCAATCATTTACAAGGTCACAGCTTAGGAGACGCCACCTATCAAGAAAACGTAATTTTAAAATTCGTTTTAGACACGTTCAACGCTGTATTGCTGCTGAGGAACACAGTGAGCATTGAACAGGTTTCAACGCTTTTGCTGGGTGAAGATTCTGATCCCACTGCAACGACTATCTTATACGATAGGCCAATTCATGTATTTGAAGGTAAAATTGTGTTCATGCCTTGCACAGGCAACAGATGTGAAATCACTTCTAGAGAAGCAGAATACATTTGGAACGGAACGGCATTTTCGTTGAAGGAAAACTAGTCTTCGAACAATCTTCGCTGACGTGCTGGAGCTGCACCCATTCCTTCTAGGTTCAAGGAAGAATACAATTCATAGTCGTATTCTTTGAATACACGTTCGCCAATGGGTTGCAACAAATGCAAACTGTCGTTCTTCGGGCTTTTGATCTCCGAAGCAATCGGATAGGCATTCATTCGGTCTCCAGACATCGGTCGAAGTAATGAAGTGATATCGCTCAGCTCAGCATCAGTATCTAACCACAACGCTTCATCTTCTTGATTCAAAATAACGGGCGATCGGTGGTGCCCAATCTTTTGGGTTAGGCTATTGGCTTGCGTTGTTATGATCGCGAACGACTTGAAAATCTCACCACTAGTTTTGTCAACCCATTCATTCCAAATTCCCGCAAAGGCAAATGGACGTTCATCCTTGTTGCGCATGTAGACACAAAAAGGCTTGTTCAATTTCTCCGCCTTTGGTCCTTCAATAAACGCATCAGCAATCACTAAGCAGCGTTTTGATCGAATAGACGATCGAAACATGGGTTTTGAGATGATTCCTATGGTTCCGCGATAATTCACATCATCTTCTTTGTTATGATCTCCTTCAGATCGCGCATTGATCACATACATCTTCTTTTGGGCCCATGATGGCGTAAATCCAAATGTGAATATGCTCAACTCCTTTGGTTGAAGATTGGTGATCACCGGTGCAAGCTGGCCAGCAGCAACATTAGCACTGGGTTTTAATTCAATTCCATTGGCGTTGATTCCAAATCGCTTTTCAATTTCTTTCACCTTAGTGACAGTTACATATCTCCCACACATAATAGCGAAGATGCAGAACTTTATGCAACAAAAAAGGCTCCCGGATTGGGAGGCTTTTTTCAATAGTTTGTTTTAATCAGTCGTCAAAATCTTCCGTTTCTAAAAACCGCTTCCAGTTTTTACTCAACTGTTTGTTCTCGTCTACTTTTTTAATCTTAAACTCTCGTTCAAAACTGGATCGCTGACGATCCCTAGACTGCATTTTTCTCATGACCTAAAATGAATAGTTTACAAAAGATAATTTTACAAATTGGTGTTTCACAGTTTTATCAACCGATTACATAATTAGTAAAAAGTTTTTCAAAATATTCATTGGTTGAAAAATAATTTTCAGCCATAAAAAAAGCCCCAAATTGAGGCTTTCAAATTCTTCACTGAAAAGTTTTAGTTTGATTTCACCTTTTCCGAGATCAATTGTGCTTTAAAGATTCTCTCAAACAACAGAAAGAGCGCCATAGAATAGACCAGATCTCCCGCAACTGTGTTTTGGAAAAAAGGTAATGCAGCTGCGTAGCAAGCAACCAAACCTTCAAAAGACATTGGATAAATCATTCCGCCCATCCAAACTCCAAAGTTTGAAACAACAAAGAAGATGACAGATGCGGCTACACTTCCAACTAGCATTCTGCTCAACGTAACTTTAGAGAGAACTTTCGTTCCGAGTAAATAAATTAGAGCGATGCTTCCATAAATGAACACTGCTCCTTCTGTAAATAGCGTGAAGCCATTAGAAGCATAAATGAAATTGTTGAGTAAGAGATCGCTGATCATCCAAGCAACCATAGTAACCAATAATCCAAGCCCTTTTCTTCCCAAGTAAGCCGAACCAAACAAGGCCATTGCTCCAAGTGGTGCAAAGTTCATGGGATGTGGTATGAGTCTAGTAAGTGCAGCAACAAGGATGATGCTTACAATTGCGATTGTTCTCTTATTCATTTGCATGCTGCGAAAATAGCCATCGTAATGAAAAGTCAATTCATCAAGTAGTTCCATTTTACTTCCTTTGTCTCAAGCACCTCCAAGATGTATTCAGAAGAACTCCTTAAAGCCCTCCAAAATCATGCTTCTCGCGAAAAGCGCATAAGCATGGAAGCATACATGAAAAATCAGTTTTCATTCATCGGAACCCCTTCAGAAATACGCAAGCAGTGCTTGAAAGAACATATCCAAAAATTTGGAATACCCAAAGATGAGCATTTGGATACAGAGATAAGATCATTGTGGAAAACGCAAAAAAGAGAGCTCAACTATTGCGCTCAAGAATTAG
>Ga0255779_1005507_pt1 | contig 11795 bp, 10 predicted proteins | sample 011ome_21_FD_179977 | JGI IMG/M metagenome (GOLD analysis project Ga0255779, IMG submission 179977) | Coastal salt marsh microbial communities from the Groves Creek Marsh, Skidaway Island, Georgia - 011508AT metaG (version 2) | ecosystem: Environmental > Aquatic > Marine > Intertidal zone > Salt...
GAATGGCATTAGGTCAGTTAACATATTGGTATGGGCAAAAGCATTTAAAGCATGTTGGAAATCTTGTTGTTGATGAACGGTCATCTGATGAAAAAGGCGATAGTCAAAATTTACTTCTAGCTATTTTTAAACATTCTAACTCAGTGGCAGGATTTGTTATTACAGTTTTAGCTGGACTTGGTATTTGGTTTATCGGTGGGTCATGGTCTTATGGACTTTTAGTGATTGGTTTGGCATTTGCTGTAGGTGTTGGAATTGTAGTTTACAATGATGGAAATAAAGTTGAAAAAGATAGAATTTTAGTAACTTACCTTTCATTCTTTATTATCATAATATTCTGGGGAGCTTTTGAACAGGCAGGAGGTTTGTTAAATGTTTATACTTACCAAAAAACGGATTTATCTTTAGGAGACTTTATGGTGCCTGCTAGTTGGTTTCAATCTGTTAATGCCATTTTTATTTTAATATTTGCAACTATTGTAGGTAGTTTTTGGGTCTGGTGGAAAAATCGAAAAAAAGAATCATCATCGTTGTTTAAAATGGCTACTGGTGTTATTATTATGGGATGGGGTTTCTTTTTTATGTCAGCAGCTTCCATGGAATATGAAAGTACTGGTTCTTCAGCAATGTACTGGTTAATTTTTGCTTATTTATTTCATACATTAGGAGAATTGTGTGCTTCACCCGTTGCACTATCTTTTATTACAAAACTTGCACCAGAACGTTGGATGGCATTTATGATGGGTGCCTATTTTGCAGCAACAGGACTTGGTAATAAGGTTGCTGGACTTTTAGGAGAATCTGCATCCGAATTTGGGGAGTTTACAATCTTTACAGGAATCGCAATATTCTGTACTATTTTTGGTATTTTGGTTATAGCAATACTCAAACCACTTAAAAGACTTACTCACGGTGCAGAAGAAATTTCATTAGAATCATAATTACAAAAACTAACCAAAATGAGTACTTCAACAGATCAAATTTTTAAAGACAAAGTATTAGGGCATCCAGCAGGACTGTTTGTATTATTTTTTACAGAAATGTGGGAGCGTTTTTCATATTATGGAATGCGGGCCATTTTAGTCATATTCCTCACAGGAGTTGTTACTGGCGATAATCCTGGATGGGGTTGGAGTACACCAGCAGCACTCTCGCTTTTGGGGACCTATGCCATGTTTGTATACCTGACACCACTCGTTGGAGGTTGGCTGGCCGATAATAAAATTGGCTATAGAATGGCTGTTGTTATTGGGGCACTTCTAATGACGCTTGGACATGCCGCAATGGCCGTAGAAACACCACTTTTTCTTTATATTGGAATTACGCTTCTAATCTTAGGAAATGGATTTTTTAAACCCAATATGACCTCTATTATTTCCAAAATGTACGAGGGTCAAGACGATAAAAAGGATGGTGCATACAATATTTTTTATATGGGTGTCAATGCTGGTGCTTTTATAGGGATTATGCTTTGTGGATGGGTAGGAGAAAAAGAAGGTTGGAGTTATGGATTTGGCTTAGCAGGAATTTTTATGCTGTTGGGGATGTTGCAATTTTATTTTGCTCAACCATTGTTTGGTGATATTGGTTCTAAACCCAAGAATGAACAAAACGACCTTATTGATACACTAGTTGACAATAAATCGGTGGATGCCAAAACAGGGGTAAAACTCAATACCTTTCAGCCAATAGATTATATCCTGATTGGCATTTTTACCCTTTCTGCGCTTATTTTCATCATCAATGATCCATTAAGTCAAATAGGTCAAATCAACACGCTTAACTTTACTATTGCAGGAATGAAAGATTCGGTGTTTTTTGCGCTTTTGGCAGCCATATCCTTTATTTTACTTTTAATTATTAGAATTCCTCGATACAGCAGAATAGAAAGAGACCGAATGATTGCTTTTACTATTTTTTGTTTGTTTACAGTTTTCTTTTGGGCCGCTTTTGAACAAGCAGCCGGTTCGCTTCCTATATATACAAGAGACTTTACTGACCGATTTTTAGAAGGAAATGCCGCCAATATTTTTAAACTTATTGATTTAATTGTTACTGTAGTTCCGTTGCTCATCATCACTTACGTACTTTGGAGTTTATTCCGTCAAACGTTTAGTAGAATTGGACGTTCAAACATTATTTTGGGCTCTAGCTTTGTGATTGTATGGGCTATAGTTATTTATAAATTATATACTGAATACCACGATACCAATACTGAAGTACCAGTGACTTGGTTTGCGATTCTCAACTCTTTATTCATCATCATATTTGCACCATTATTTACAAAGTGGTGGGACAGCCGCTACAATCCACCAGCATCCGTAAAATATTTCTTAGGATTATTCCTTTTAGGAGTTGGTTTTGCCTTTTTGGCCTTTGGCGCTAGAAACCTTCCTGCTGGAGCAGAAACAGCCACACTAAGTATGGCATGGTTAGTGTTTGCATATTTATTCCATACGCTAGGCGAATTGTGTTTATCTCCAATGGGATTATCCTATTTGAGTAAGCTCATTCCGGCCAGAATGATTGCTGTAATGTTTGGGGTCTATTATTTGGCTATAGCTATTGGAAACAAATTGGCACACTCTGTTGGTGCAGAGGTTGAAAATATCACAAAAGAATATAGTTTATCGACGTTCTTTTTGATTTTTACCATTGTACCTATTGCGATGGGATTGGTGTCATTAGTTTTACATCCTTTGCTTAAAAAATTGATGCATGGCGTAAAATAAAAATTTAAAAAATGATTTGCATAAAAGCTGAAATACCAGAAGACTTGTGTCAAATTGATGACGATCTAAAAGCCATTTACCATAGTAAAGATTCTGTATGTATTTGGGTTTTTAAAACAAGAAAGGACAGAAATGCTTTTGTTGACGAAACTGTTGGGATGAACAAAAACCAGCGTACAAATCATTACAATGCAAACTATGCATAAGTTAAAATACATCTTAATATTATTTTTAGTTTCTGTGTTTGTTAATGCACAAGAAATCAATTGGTTAACCATGAATGAAGCGTTAGCTAAACAAAAAGATCAACCCAAAAAAATAATGATTGACATGTACACTGTATGGTGTGGGCCATGCAAAATGTTGGATCGCAATACATTTTCCAACAAAAAACTTGCTGAATATGTGAATGCCAATTATTATGCTGTAAAATTCAATGCCGAAGGAGATGAGTCGGTCGATTTTAAAGGGCAACCGCTTTCTAATCCCAAATATGACCCCGCCAAAGCCAGACGCCGAAATAGCCAACACCAATTGACAGGATATTTTGGAGTATCGGCCTATCCAACAATTGTGTTTTTGGGCGAAAATGCAGAGTTTTTGGCCCCAATACCAGGGTATAAAACTCCAGATCAATTGGAGCTGTATCTTAAACTTTTTGCCGAAGACCACTATAAAACCATCACGAGCCAAAAAGCTTTTAATGAGTATTATAAAGCCTTTAAACCTTCTTTTACTCCTTGATGATTTAAGTTACAAATAAAAGCGCCATCCTCAAAAGTATCATGAAAATAGATACTTTTTTTTGCACATGTTTTTTGCCACCGTTTTACGTAACTTTTATAATTACTACCGTCAGCAATAATTAATTTTGGTTTCAATATTTTTATAAGCTTTTCAAGGTTTATTTTTGGACTATTTCTAAGCAAAATCCAATCAAATTTTACGGATTTTAAATCAAAATGGCTTAGACTATCGATTATAATTAAATTATGATTATCTATTGAATAAAATCGTTTCAGATGCGATTTGGATGTTGAAGTGTTGTATTTAATAACCCTAAAACAACAAATAAAAGGAACAAAAAGTATGATGAAATGATACTTTTATAAACAGAAGTTTTAAAATGAAAAAATAGTCCAAGGCAAAATGCTGCACCCAAAAGAATGAGTAGGATATCAATTTCCAAAGACACATAGGAACTTAAAAATATTCCACAAATCAGGGCAATGGTTAACTTTGGGATGGGGTAGTAGTAGGGTTGCATTTTAAATCATAAGTAGGTGTTAAATCTATCAACATAGCGCTTTAAATACTGCTTTGGCTACCTTTTGGCTGGCACCAGTGCCTCCTAGTTTTTGTTCTAGGGCAGTATATTCAGTATTGAGCTGCTGTTGGGTTTTGGGGTCTAAAATATGGTTGAGTTCTGCCGTAAGGCGCTTTGTATTCAGGTCATTTTGGATCAATTCACAGACCACTTCGCGCTCCATTATAAGGTTAACCAAAGAAATATAATCGAGCTTTACCAGCTGTTTTCCAATCTGGTAGGACAACCAACTGGATTTATAGCACACCACCTGGGGCACCTTAAATAAAGCTGTTTCTAAAGTGGCTGTCCCCGAAGTTACCAATGCGGCTTGTGCAATACTAAGCAGGTCGTAAGTGGCATTACTCACCAATTTGACGTTTTTGTTTTTAATGAATTTTTGATAAAAGTCTTTGACTTGGCTCGGTGCTCCAGCAATGACAAATTGGTGCTTTGGAAAGGCATCGACCACAGACAGCATCACATCGAGCATTTTTTTAATTTCTTGTTGTCTACTCCCCGGCAACAGTGCAACAATGGGTTTTTCGGATAGTCCGTATGTTTTTCGTAGGGTTTTAGCATCTGCTTTTGGGCGGTTGGCAATCGCATCTATTAGGGGATGCCCAACAAACGTCACAGGCATTTGGTGTTTTTTCTCGTAAAATGCTTTTTCAAACGGTAAAATCACATACATTTTATCAATATCTAGTTTGATGTGATGAATGCGATTTTCTTTCCATGCCCATAGTTGTGGCGAAATATAATAATGGGTTTTAAAATTTTGGGTTTTAGCCCATTTTGCAATACGCATATTAAACCCTGGGTAATCAATAAAAATCAAAACATCTGGACGATAGTTTGCAATATCTTGTTTACAAAAGCTGATATTTTTTAGAATCGTTCTCAGATTCAAAAGGACTTCTAAAAAGCCCATAAATGCCAAATCTTTGTAATGTTTAACCAGAGTACCACCTGCATCCTGCATCAAATCGCCACCCCAAACACGACATTCGGCCTTGGCATCTTCTTTTTGCAATGCTTTGATGAGGTTTGCGCCATGCAAATCTCCAGAAGCTTCTCCTGCGATGATGTAGTACTTCATATTTTACAGCTTAATTATAAATGTGAAAAGCGCCATACACAGTGTTGCAATCAATACGCCTGCGGCATAAGCATCTTTTTTCTTTCTGATAAAATAAAAAAAACAAATCAGATTTAAAATCGCACCGAGACTAATGAGTTTTCCTAAAAAATTTTCAGCATGTGCGGCTTCCAAAACCCTCAAAAATCCATCATTTCTTCCAGAAGATTTGGCCATAGTCATTACGACCACAAAGAGTCCTAAACCATTGGCCAAAATCCCAATGAAAAATCCTTTTAAAATTTGAATCTTATCCATTGAGTTTCCAATTGTTGAGTTCTTGAATATAATAATGAGCAGTGAGATCAAACTGTACTGGAACTACCGAAACGTAGCTTTGTTCAAGTGCCCATTCGTCGGTATCTTCACCATTATCCTGATTGATAAATTCTCCTGTAAGCCAGTAATAATTTCGTCCCATTGGGCTTTGACGTTTATCAAATTTTTCTACCCAATTGGCATTCGCCTGACGGCAAATTTTTATGCCTTTTAGAACCTTGTTTGGGAAATTTACATTGAGAATAATTCCTTTTTGTAAACCATTTTGTAAGACTTTAAGGCAAATGGTTTTTATGAATTCTTCCGTTGGTCCAAAATCGGCATCCCAATTGTAGTTCAACAAAGAAAATCCTATAGCAGGTATGCCCTCCATACCCGCTTCAATGGCGGCGCTCATTGTGCCCGAATAAATAACATTAATTGATGAATTGGAACCATGATTGATGCCTGAAACACACAAATCTGGTTTTCTGTCTAATAGTTCATGAACGGCTAGTTTTACACAATCTGCTGGCGTGCCCGATGTACTGTATTCTTTTTGAGGCCCATTATCAATATGTTCTTCTCTACAATAAAGCGTATCGTTGATTGTAATGGCATGCCCCATGCCACTTTGTGGACTATCCGGTGCAACAACAACAACATCGCCAATGCGATTCATAACTTTAATTAAGGTTCTAATTCCAGGAGCCGTGATACCATCGTCATTGGTAACAAGAATAAGTGGTTTTTTTGGCATTTTTTCTTTGTTTTCGTTTACAAAAGTAAGTATTTTGTTGGGGATTACTCATTTTTGTGTGGTTTAACAAAAAATTATGTAGAAGAGCACACTTAATTTTGCAATTTTCTGTTATTTTAGGAACGAATTTGGATAAACATTTACTCAAGTCTATGAAACATATAAATATTTTTCTTTTGTCAATTTTTGTTGCATTAGCTTCATGTAGCTTTACAACCAAAACATTTGATAACCCTGACAAGGACAAACTCCTAATGCAACTCATTACATATTTGTTGGAACAAGGTCATTTTCAGCCTAAAGATTTTGATGATGAGTTTTCAGAGGAAGTGTACAGTAGATTTTTAAAAACCGTGGATCCCTACAAGCACTATTTTTACAGTTCAGATATAAAAGAATTCGAAGTTTATAAAACAGATTTGGATGATCAAATAAAAAACTATGATGTGCAGTTTTTTAATCTTGTTTACAATCGCCTTATCCAAAGAATTGAAGAATCAAAAGCGATTTATACGAAAATATTAGAACAGCCTTTTAATTACGATTTAGATGAAAAATACCAGTCCAACCCTGATGAATTAGACTATGTTTCATCAAAAAAAGACATGACTGACCGTTGGCGTAAACAATTGAAATTTAACACCTTAACTAATTATCATGATTTAGTATCTGACAATGAAAATGAAGAAAATGAAGATAAAAAAACCATTTCGGAATTGGAAGAAGAATCACGAGCTTCAACATTAAAAAATTTACAAGAAGTTTCGGTTTATTTTGACGACATGAGACGTGATGATTGGCTTTCAATGTATATCAATGCAATTTCTGAAACATTTGACCCCCATACTTACTATTTTGCACCACAAGTCAAAGATCGTTTTGATGCCGAAATGTCTGGAAAATACGAAGGTATTGGTGCAAGACTTCAAAAGAAAATGGATAAAATCAGTATAACAGAACTCATTTCAGGAGGTTCTGCATGGCGTCAAAACAAACTTCAAGTTGGAGATGTCATTTTAAAAGTACGTCAAGAAGACGATGAAGAGGCAGTGAGTGTTGTTGGAATGCGTTTGGACGATGCTGTTAAACTTATCAAAGGTCCAAAAGGTACAAATGTAATTTTAACTCTAAAAAGAGTCGATGGAACTATTGAAGATTTGATGATTCCAAGAGATGAAATTGAGCTAGAGGAAACTTATGCAAAATCGAGTATCGTACAAAAAGAAAACTACAAATTTGGAGTCATTAATTTACCAAAATTTTACATTGATTTTGAAGATATCAACAGCAGAAATGCAACCTCTGATGTCAAAAGAGAAATTGAACGCCTCAAAGCAGAGGGAATGGAAGGTTTGGTTCTCGATTTGAGAAATAATGGAGGTGGTTCTCTAAAAACAGCTGTTGATATAGGAGGTTTATTTATTAAAGAAGGCCCTATTGTTCAAGTACGCTCTACTGGCGAAGATCGTCAAGTATTAAAAGATAAAGATTCTAGTGTAAGTTGGGATGGTCCATTGGTTATTTTGGTGAATGAATTTTCTGCTTCTGCATCCGAAATTTTAGCTGCTGCAATGCAAGATTATAAGCGCGCTATTGTTATTGGAAGCAAGCAAACCTATGGTAAGGGAACGGTTCAAAATGTAATAGACCTAAACAGAATGATTCGTAATAACACTAATGGCGATATGGGTGCTTTTAAGTTTACTACCCAAAAATATTATCGTATCAATGGGGGGTCTACACAGTTAGAGGGCGTCAAAAGTGATGTTGTTTTGCCTAATCGTTACAGCTATGTTGATATGGGTGAAAAAGATCAAGACAACCCACTTCCGTGGGATGAGATTCAAGCTGCCGAATATGATTTTTGGGAAAGTTCTATTGACTATGAATTGACTGTCAAAAGAAGTAAGGAGCGCATGAACAATAGTGATGAGATCAAACTCATTGATGAAAATGCACAATGGATTGAAAAAGTACGTTCAAAGAATTTGTATAGCTTAAAGTATAACGATTATGATGCGAGTTTGAAACAAAATGAAAAAGAATCAGAACGTTTTGAAGCTCTTTCCGATTATACCACAAATTTATCATTCGAATCTTTGCCATATGAAAAACCAATTATGGCAACAGATTCCATTTTCAAAACAAAACGCGAGCGATGGCATGAATCTTTAAGTAAAGATATTTATATGAATGAGGCGCTTAATGTTTTAACGGATTTAAATAAAATGTTTAAAGTAAAAAAAGTATCCGCCCTTAAAAACTAAGGTTCAAAACTATGCAAGGATTAACAGCATTGGCATTCCAAAAATTTAAACATAACTATTTGGGAATGGCGAGTGTTTTTTTTATAATTTTTGTGGGGTTTGTTTCAATTTTCGCCTATGTATTAGCCCCTGATACCACTCAATATGCAAACCAAATGCATTTGAGTATTCATTCCAAACCGCCAGGATTTAGGGTTCAAATGCTTCTTCAACCCAATCCAAATAAAAGTCTTCAAAATCAATTTGATAAAATCTTTTTTGGTTCAAAATTCCCTGATAAACAACAGCCCATTTCGAGTTATAAAATAGAAAAAGACCAATTGATATACACCCCTTATGAGGCGAAAAATATTCAAGGGATACAGCAATCTATTGATTACTCCAAAAATCCAAAACCTTTTGTAGAAAATAAAACCTTTTATTTAGGAACGGACAATTATGGTAGAGATGTTTTAAGTCGGTTATTAGTTGGTGCTCGAATTTCTTTTTTTATAGGTTTTGTTGCTGTTTTTATTTCATTAATAATTGGATTATTTTTAGGTAGTATTTCGGGTTATTTTGGAGGAAAAATAGATAATGCTATTATGTTTTTAATTAATGTAGCATGGTCTATTCCAACGCTTTTATTGGTGATTGCTATAACTTTAGCGCTTGGCAAGGGCTATTGGCAGGTTTTTATAGCAGTAGGTCTAACGATGTGGGTAGAAGTGGCAAGAGTTGTACGAGGCGAAGTGATGAGCGTAAAAGAACAACAATATATAACCGCTGCTCGAGCTTTGGGGTATACAGATTTTAGAATTATTTTTAAGCATATTCTTCCCAATGTTATGGCTCCTGTCATTGTAATTTCTGCAGCAAATTTTGCCGCTGCAATTCTTATAGAAAGCGGACTAAGTTTTTTAGGAATAGGAGCACAACCCCCAATGGCCAGTTGGGGCGCTATGATTAAAACCCACTATAACGACATCGTTTTGGGTCAACCCTATTTGGCCATAATCCCAGGACTTTGTATTATGAGTCTTGTAATGGCTTTTATGCTTATGGGGAACACCCTAAGAGAGGCATTAGATGTTAAGGCGTAGAGAATTTATTTTTTTGCTTGTGGTGGATACTTCGACATAATAGAGGTTACAAATTCTTTAATACGCTCTTCCTTACGGTCCATTCTAGAGGTTAAATAGCCTTGTCCAATACCTTGCCAAACAAGTTCTTTTTTATTGGCATCTATCAAATCAATAAATAGGGTTCCACGAGATGAATTGGTTACATTGGTTTGATTCCAGCCCATCATTGGACCCCAGCCCCAACCCCAACCGTACATGCCAAAGTTTTGATTGTAAACATTTACTTCTTGACGTTCTTTTGTAAAAATATTCACCAATAAATCGGGGGTTTTAGATTTTGTAAAACCTTTCGCTAACAGTTCAGATTCAATGGCACGTAAAATTCTTCGCTTGTCCAAATCACTAATTTCTGCCTTATCTATACCATCTTTAAAAAAAGCAAAAGTTTTATAGGAGTTAAAGTCCGCAGAACGATCATAATCTGCAGCCACTCGAACAGAATCACAAGACGTACTAATAAGTACTATAAACAGGAGTAATAAAAGACGTTTCATAAAGTATAGTTTTAAGTTAAAATGAATTAAAAAGAGAGTCATCAACACTATTTGGAATAGTAACTTTTAGGTTTGGTTCTTCTTCCATTGCTCGTTTTATTGCAAAAATTGCACCTTTGTTGCGTGCCCAATTTCGCCTAGCAATACCATTATTAACATCCCAAAATAACATAGATTTCAATTTTCTTTCTGATGCTTTAGAACCATCAAGAACCATACCAAAGCCACCATTTATGACTTCGCCCCAGCCAACCCCTCCGCCATTGTGTATGCTAACCCAAGTGGCGCCTCTAAAACTATCTCCAATTACATTGTGAATAGCCATATCAGCAGTGTATTTAGATCCGTCATAAATATTACTTGTTTCTCTGTAGGGCGAGTCTGTTCCAGAAACATCATGGTGATCACGACCAAGAATTATTGGGCCAATTTTTCCTTCTGCAATTGCTGAATTGAATGCAGAGGCTATTTTTATTCGACCCTCGGCATCGGCATACAAAATTCGGGCTTGCGATCCAACTACCAAGTTATTGCTTTGTGCGCCTTTTATCCATTGGATATTATCTTGCATTTGTTGTTGGATTTCTGGTGGTGAAGTCGCTTGAATTTTTTCCAAAACTTCACAAGCAATAGCATCTGTTTTTGCTAAATCTTCTGGTGTTCCACTTGCACAAACCCAGCGAAAAGGTCCAAAACCATAATCGAAGCACATAGGTCCCATGATGTCTTGAACGTAACTTGGGTATATAAAATCTTCTTGATTTTCTTTTAAAATTTCTGCACCTGCACGAGACGCTTCCAACAAAAAAGCATTTCCGTAATCAAAGAAGTAAGTACCTTTATCGGTATGTTTTTTTATAATAGAGGCATGACGTAATAGACTTTCTTGCACCTTCTCTTTAAACAAATCTGGTCTTTCATTCATCATTTTATTGGCGTCTTCAAATGACATTCCAACAGGGTAATATCCTCCTGCCCAAGGATTATGTAATGAGGTTTGATCACTTCCAATGTCTACAAAAATACCAGCATCAAAAAATGCTTCCCATACATCAATAACGTTACCTTGATAGGCGATAGATACAATTTCTTTGTCTTGTTGTGCTATTTTTACCCGCTCAATTAATTCTTCTACAGACGAATACACTTCATCAACCCAACCTTGTGAGTGTCTTGTTTGTGTTGCTTTTGGGTTGACTTCAGCACAAATGCTAATGCACTTTGCAATATTCCCAGCTTTTGGTTGAGCACCACTCATACCACCTAATCCAGCGGTTAAAAAAATATGTCCTTCGGGGCTTTTTTTTATTTTTCTAAAAGCATTGAGCACTGTAATGGTGGTTCCGTGAACAATACCTTGCGGGCCAATATACATATAACTCCCCGCTGTCATTTGCCCATATTGTGTTACTCCTAAAGCATTAAATTTTTCCCAATCGTCTGGTTTTGAATAATTTGGGATCATCATGCCATTGGTAACCACAACTCTTGGCGCTTCTTTGTGAGATGGAAACAGACCCATAGGATGACCAGAGTACATCACCAATGTTTGTTCATCGTTTATTTCGGATAAATATTTCATGGTGAGTCGGTATTGCGCCCAATTGGAAAATACGCCTCCATTGCCGCCATATGTAATCAGTTCGTGGGGATGTTGTGCTACGGCATCATCCAAATTATTTTGAATCATCAGCATAATAGCAGCGGCTTCTT
>Ga0255779_1005521_pt1 | contig 11774 bp, 4 predicted proteins | sample 011ome_21_FD_179977 | JGI IMG/M metagenome (GOLD analysis project Ga0255779, IMG submission 179977) | Coastal salt marsh microbial communities from the Groves Creek Marsh, Skidaway Island, Georgia - 011508AT metaG (version 2) | ecosystem: Environmental > Aquatic > Marine > Intertidal zone > Salt...
CCACGTCCATCCCGACCCTGAGCTGGTTCTCCACCACCGCCCGGCTCGTTTGTTCCGTGATCTGTATTTGCCTCGCGCTCGTCGCCATCTCGAGCAGAGCGGTAGTAGTGGTAATAATAATAATAAGAAGAAGAAGAAGAAGAGGAGGAGTATAGATAGTAGTATTAAGAGTTAATTCCAAATGTGTGATGCGACGAATCCAAAACTTTGGACGTTTTCTAAACCCCTAAAAAAAAATTGTACCAAAACCCTAAATAATAAAAAATTGCTTTTCCTGCTTACGTGTTTTTGTGTCTTTTCGTCCGTCACTTAAAAAAAGTTCAGAGAGACGACGACAAAAAGGTGCATGCACACTTCGTTACGGCTTTGCAACTCGATCAAAAGAACAACAACTGGTGGCAGTCATCGCAAACGAATACTACTCTTCTTTGACGTCTTCTTCGCGAACAAAACAACAACGACAACTACTGTTTCACGACGACGCGCGATGAGTGGTGGTGGATTATGGTCGCACGTGGAAGCGGCGCCGAAGGTGTGAAATTTACTTACTTTTTGGGTTTTTTTTTCCCCGGAGAGAGAGAGAGATGAAGCCGACGTTTTATCTCTTCTTCGTCTCTCTCTCTCTTCGTCTCTCTCTCTCTCGTCGAGCCGTTTTAAAGTTTTTCAACCAACGCGTTCGTTCGTTCGTTCTCTCTCTCTCTCTTTTACGACGACGACGACATTGACGATTCGTGAATGAAACGCACACAAACAGGACCCAATCTTGGGCGTCTCGGAAATGTTTCACGCGGACACGGATCCGTCGAAAATGCTCCTCGGCACGGGAGCCTACCGAGACGATAACGGTAAACCGGTGGTTTTGGAGTGCGTGCGCCAGGCGGAGAAGCGACTGATCGAGGACGCGAAGAACATGGAATATTTACCGACGCAAGGCGATAATCAGTACATCTCTAGAAGTTTAGAATTGGCGTACGGGAAGGAGATTGGAGACGCGAAGACCATCGCGGGGATACAAACGCTGTCGGGGACGGGCGCCTGTCGCTTGTTCGCCGAGTTCATCGCTCGATTTAAGAAAGGCGCGGTGTGTTACGTTCCAGATCCGACGTGGTCGAATCATTTGAATATTTTCCGCGACGCGGGAGTCGAGACGAAGACGTATAGGTATTACAAAGCGGAAACGAGAGGGTTGGATTTTGACGGGTTGAAGGAAGATTTGGGGAAGGCGAAGGAAGGGGACGTCGTGTTGTTGCACGCGTGCGCGCACAACCCAACCGGGGTCGACCCGAGTGAAGAGCAGTGGTTGGAAATTTCGAAACTGTTCAAGGAGAAGAATTTGTTCCCATTTTTGGATAGCGCGTACCAAGGTTTTGCCAGTGGCGATTGCGATAAAGATGCGTTCGCGTTGAGAATGTTTAAGAGAGACGGACACGCCATGGCGTTGGCGCAAAGTTTCGCCAAGAACATGGGGTTGTACGGTCACAGAGTTGGGACGTTATCCATGGTGTGCGCGTCCAAAGAGGAAGCGGCGGTCGTCGAATCGCAGTTGAAAGTGATCGCGAGAGCGATGTACTCGTCGCCGCCGTTACAAGGGGCGAATTTGGTTTCGACCATTTTAGGCGACGAAAAGTTGAACGCATTGTGGTTAACCGAGGTGAAGATGATGGCGGATAGAATTATCGACATGAGAGCGAAATTAAGAGAGGCTTTGGAGAAGAGTGGGAGCACGATGGGATGGAAGCACGTGACCGATCAGATTGGGATGTTTTGCTACTCAGGTTTAACTCCCGAACAGGTGGATAGATTGAAGGATGAACATCACATTTACATGACGAGAAACGGTAGAATCTCCATGGCGGGCGTCACGAGCAAAACGGTCGAAAGGTTGGCGCAAGCCATGCACGCGGTGACTTCATCTTGATTGAAGAAGAAAGGAAAAAAACTAACTCTGTTTGCGTTCGGTTTTGTGTGCATGTGTTTTGTTAATGCGATTGATTGATTACTCGAGTACCAACTGATTGATTTTTTATTACGTTATTAGATTTTTTACTTTTGCGTTTACTTCTTTCCTCCTTTGCCTCCTTTGCGGTTCTTCGGTTTCGTCGCCCCGGTGGAGAACGAACTTGGGTTCGTAAACGCCGTCCCGGAGAGCCAGTCGTCCTCTTTACCCCCACCTTTTTTGTTATCGTTGCCCGTCGCACCACTTCCTCCTTCGCTCATCTTCTTCGCCGCTTCCGCTCTCGCAGCCGCCATGTTAATCTCGTGCGTCTTCTTCTTTTGCTTCTTGCTCGCCTCAATCGCGTTTTCACCGATAAACGGTAAATGCGCATCCAACCCGAACACTCTCAACACCAAATACAAGAGACCGAGCGCAAAGCTCCCCAGCGCGATGTACACGAACGTCAATTGAAAATCAACTGCCACGTTTGGATCCAACACTCTCACCGTGTGATTAAAAAAGGTTGTCGCGTATTGTTCCCCATCCTCTTGGTAAAACGCCGTCAGTGCCAACGTAAAATCCATCCCAGCTAACGGCGCGGGTAATTGAAACGAATACGGCACCGTTAACTCTCTCCCTGCGTTCACCACAGATTGCTCTTTACTCGTGTACAAATTCTTCGCCGAGCCCTTCTTCGCCCCGCGTTTCGTCGCCAACTTCTCGCTTCCGATCCTCGGGTTAAACGGCGCGAATTCCTCGTCCTCCTCGTCCTCGCCGTTAAATTCATACTTGGAAAAGTTTGCCACGAAATATTGAAACGCCTGCGGCGCGTTCACCGATCCCGCAATCGCTTGCAACTCAATCGTCGAATCGCCCACGTTTCGGACGCCCAACAAAGCGGTGATGTCCTCCGCCGCTGGAAATCGCAAATCGGTCCCAAATCCAGGGAAGACGACCGTCGTGTCCACGGACGCGGACGCGTCCGGAATGTCCGTTAAAATGTGCTTCGGTGCTGGTGCGGTCGTTTTCGGTTGTTCCTCCGCCGCGTGGACTGTTGTTTCGTAAGAGAGAGAGAGAGAGAGAAAGTTATCAGCGCCCGCCGAGACATAATATAAAACCGATCGGGGAGAGAGAGAGAGAGAGAAAAACAATTGAGTTCACATCAAAAAGAAGAAGAAGAAGAAATAAACACACGACGCACCACCACCGGCGAGGGAAGAGCACCCCAGCAGCGCTAAAGAGGCCACGAGGAGCATTTTTGTCGTCGTCGTCGTCGTCGAAGAGAGTGACATTTTGGTGTGAATTTGCGCTCTCGATTCTTTTTTTTTTTTGAAGAGACAGACGCAAAAACACAACGCGAGGAAACTTTTGTGACTTCTTTACTTCTTTACGCGCGCGTCGTACCGCGGTTGTACATCAAATATACATACGTATATATACATGTGTTTTATAAGTATAAAAACTCGGGGCGTATTTTCTACAATGTGTTTCAATCAACGGTGATGACGATGATGATTATGATGATGATGCGTGCGTTCTTTTTTTGTCTACGTGAGCGCGTTGTTGTTCTGCTAGTTTATTTAGAGACGCTTCGCGTGGCGCGGATTTTTCGTTGCGAAGGCGGCGGCGTCACTTTCTTCTTTCCTTTTTTTGTGCGTTCCCCGCTCGGCGATGACGACGGCGCCTGCGCCGCTGCTTTCGTTTGCGCCGTTTTGGCGTCGATGGCTTTATTTTTTTCGTCTCGCTTCTTCTCCGGTTGTTCCGGGGGTTGTTTTCTCGAGCTTTTGTCGCCTTTACCTTCCGATTCGCGCGTCAATGACGTCATGTTCCCTTTGGATATATCCTTTTTTTCATTCTCAACCGCGCCTGTGTTGCGTTCTTTTTTTCGTTTCGTCGCGTGGAACCTATTTTTAATGGCGTTCGGCGAACGTCCAGGCATGAATCTGGCTAAGATAGCCCATTGATTGCCGATGTGCGCCTGGCAATCCAAGAGATGAATCTCCTCCCATCTCGTCCACGGACGAGACGTTAAACCGGGTTGTAAATAATCTCTCCATCGCGCGTAGGCTTGTTTTTGCGTCTTTCCTGAAAGTTGACTGGCGATTAATGCCCACTTCTTCGGACCGACTTGGGAAACTAACACTTGGACGAGATCGTCTTCTTCTTGAGACCACGATCGCGAGCGAACTTTGATATCTTTACCGTCTTTATCTAAATCAGTGCTCTTTTCCTCTTTCTCCGCCGCGTCGGAAAGTTTTTTCGCGTTTTCTTTTGGCTCGCCTGCTTTGTTGTTGTCCAACTCGCCCGTCTCGTCGCCTTCGGCGATGTCCGTTTCCGCGTCCGAAAGCTCTTCTTCAAGAATACCTCGGACTTTTGCCATGACATCGTCGGAAGCGCCGGTGATCTTCTGCGCAGCGGCTTGCGCTAAAGCCGAGACGGCGCCGTTTTTCTTCCCTCCCGATCCAGATAGTTTCTTTTGCTCTTCGTGTTCTTTGTTCAGTTGCGTCATTTTGTTTGCGTTTGCTTCGAATCGCTCCAGCACTTCCGGCTTCAACAAGTTTCCATCCACGTCTACTATGGATTTATACAGCTCTTCTTTTTCCGTCGCTCGCGTCGTGTGACCTCTCGTGCTCAATTGTTTCATTTTCATCGCAGCTTCGTCTTTTTCTCTCTTTTCTCGCTCTTCCGGAGTTTCTTTGATATATTCTTGTTGCAACTTCATGACCTCCTTGAGAACGTTTTGATTGTTCATCACGTTGCTCCGTTCTTGATCCAAGCTCATCGCGGCGTCGGCTAGTTGCATGGTTTTCGGATTCGTTTCTTTTTGTTTCTTCGTTTTCTTTTCTCCCGGTTTCCTCTCTTGCGACGTCGCTTTGTCGCTGTTGCTCTTCTTGTTCTTCTTCTCCGCCGAGCGTTTCTTCTTTTCTTGCAAACTCTTAACTTTCATAAGTTCGCTGGTGGTAAAGATGTTGTTTCCGTCGCCGCCAGAGTTTGCAAAAGGACTAAACGCAGAGTTGCCCCTCGATCCGGGTTGTTGATTCACGCCTGAATCCGGTTGTTTCCTTTTGTTGTTGATGTTAATATTCTCCGTGTTTACCTGCGACAATTTTCTCTTCCTCGCCGCGTCGCTGCTGTTGATCTCTCCGATACCCGATCCTCCAATCTTCTGTTGCAACTTTGAACTCAACAGCTCTTTCAAGTCCTCGTTATCGAAAATGGCGTTCCCTCCGCTACTCCGCGTCCTGTTTGACATGGTCGGCTGCGTTCCACCTCCCATACCGGTGGAAAAGTTGCTCAAAAAGCTCAACTTCTCGTTGTTGAGATTCGCGCCGTTGGGCAGCGCCTGCTGCGTCCCTTGAAACTGCTGCTGCTGGTTATATAAGCTCCCAACCAACGCTTGCTGCGCGAAAAACTGGTTCCAAAAGGACGGACTCCCCGGTTGCCCTCCACTGTTCGCCGGACCACTCAATCGTAACGAGCTATTCCCGAACGACTTCAACTGCGAATTCACGCCCGACAACGTCAACGCCGTCGCCGCCGCAAAGTTCGCCGCGTTTTGCTGCTGCTGAAATTGCAACATCTGCTGTTGTGACGTGCTTCCATCTACTGGATTCACCGGCACACCCGCCGCGCTCAACAGCTGCGCTAAATACGGCGGCGCGGGCGAGGCGTTGTTAGTGTTCCTCCCGGCGTCGGCGTTCTCCTCCCGCCGCCGCCCTTTCTCCGAGGACGGCGCCATGACTGAACCGTGCGTGTAAAACTTCTCTATATATATGCACTATCGCGCCACTCGGAAACTCTGCGAGCGTCGTCGGTAGAAGAAGAACACCGAAAAGAGAAGACGGAATCGAGAAGAAGAGAGGGAAATAAGGGTCAGTTTTCTGCGCGTTCGCAAAGGAAACGGAAAAGAGGAAGCCTGCAAAGCAGAGAGAGAGAAGATTGATTTTCCCCCCTTTTTTTTTCCTTCTTTTTACCCGCGGGGAGAGAGAGAGGGTATACGACAATTACAAATTTCCGAAACCTTCCTTCTCTCTCGACGCGCGACGCGCTCTCTCTCTGGAAACGACGACAACAGCGCGAGCGATAAACAAAAAGAGCGAGAAAGGGGTCGAAAAGCTCTCTCTCTGGCGTTCGTTCGCACCTCTTCGCGTTTTCTTTCGCGTTGTTGTTCCGTGAAAAGTTATCAGAACTTTTTAATCTCCCACGCCGCGAGGCACGCGCAAAATTGCTTCTTTTTAAAAAAAGAACGTCGTCCTCTTTCTTCTTTGGGAGCTCTTCTCGTCGCAAAACTCAAAAGATGGAGAGATGTTTATCTCGCGTCGTCGTATTTCTTCTTCTTCTTCTTCAAAGGAAACGAACGAAGAGTGCGGACGCGCGCGAGTGAGTTATGGGTGACTGGTGAGATTTTCCTTCTTTTTTATAACGGGAAGAAAAAAGAAGAAATAAGTTATTTAGGGTTTCACCAGGCTAGGGTTTAGGGTTTTTCGCGCTCGTCGTTTTGTTGGCTCTCGTCGTTTACCCGAAAGTGACTTGACGACGAGAGACGTGTTGGTTCTCTCTCTCTCTCTCGCGCGCGCAAACGCGCGAACGCGCGGGCAAACGCAAACGCGAGAGAGAAAAGAAACTCGCTCGTTTTTGGCCTCTTCTCTCTCTCTCGCCCTCTCACGGAGAGAGGTCTTTCTGGGAAAGAGAGTAGTGACTGCGAGATATCCAGAGAGGGACCGAGCGACGACGCCGGCGTGGGAGAATAAAAGAGGGAGAAGAAACGGGAAAGAAAACCCAGACGACGATGAACGACGACGATAACGACAGGACTAAACAGCAGCGGACGACGAAGAAAAAAGAGAAACCAAAATCCGGGCGAGGCGCGCCTCCGAGGAGACCGGTCGGGGAAAACGGCAAAGAGCGAGTGGATTTGTTTCGAGAGGCGACGAAGTCGATTCCTAAAAAGAAGAAGAAGAAAAGCGAAGAAGACGACGACGACGACGGCGTCGACGACGACGACGATGGAACTTCAAAACCCTCCGACGTGAACGATAATAATAACGGCGCCCCCTCGTTGTCGAAAGATGCAAAGGCGTTCGTGCCGCCGCCGCCGAAAAATAGCAGTCAGCAGCAACAACAACAACAACAACAACAACAACAACAACAGCAAAAGAAGAAGAAAACGATAGTTCCGCGACAAGTTCCTTCTTCTTCTTCTTCTTCTTCTTTGCCGCCGACGACGACGACGATGAGAAAGCAACCGCAACAAAAGCAGGCGCCGAAATGGTGGAAGGATCTGCCGGAGGAAAAGTGCGACCCGATTACGTTGGAACCGTTTTGCGAGCAAGCGCACGCGCCGTTTGAGTTGCTCGGGAAGAAGTTTAAACGAGAACAAAGCTATTCGTCGCTGAACGAGGACGAAGGAGGCGGAGGCGAGGAGGATGCGAACGAAAGAACGACGACGACAACTATTATATCTGAAGAGCAACAGGTGAAACATCTTTTTGACCCAGAGGCGTTGGCGGAGTACGTCGTGAACGCGAAAACGTTTGAGAATCCGTTGACGAGAGAGGCGTTGGACGCGAGCGATTGTCAGAGGTTGGACGAGCACTTGCGGAAATTTTCATTAAAGAAGTTTAGCGTACACAAAGCGTATGTAAATTTACAGAAGGAAAAGAAAGACGAGTTGGAAAATGCGGAGAGGAGGACGGAAGAACAAAGAGCGAGGATGCAAAGAGAACGCGAGGAGTTGAGAAGGACGTTGGCGTCGTCGATGTTTACGAGCATTCGGGAGCGAAGGCAAGGCGAGAATAGTAGTGCGGGTGGTAGTAATAATAGAAGAAATAATCAACAGCAGCAAAACGGGAATAACACCAGTAGTAATAATAGCAGAGAAGCTTCCGAACAGCAGGCTTTAGCGGCGAATTTACAAACGTCCATCGAACAACAAGAAAATGCCTTTCGAGCGTTTGGTGCATTTGCCATGGTAGACGACGATATCGCCATGTCACGCGGACAAACATTAAGAGCGGCGCAGACTTCCTTTAGCGGTTGGTCAAACCCAGAGGCTATTCGTAGACACGGAAGTAATAGCAACATTGAGCTGTCGAGCGCGGAAAATTTCCCAAGTTTAGGATCAGGTTCGGGGAATGCAACCACTCGCATCGGTACCGGCGGGTGGAGCCAAATGGCGCAGAGAGCGTCGAGTTTGCACGACACTAACGATAGCGTCGTTCGTCGACCCCGAGTTCAACCGCCGCCGTCTCAAACAATACCGTCCTCGTCTGACACTCGAGCATTCAATCACCATGAACAACAACGAGAGCGTCAACGAGCGGCTGAGTTTGCCGCGGCGGCGCTTCCGAACGATTCCGTAAACGCAGACGAAGCGAGGCGCGCGCAACTCGCCGCGGCGTTTGGCATTTCAAATCCAGAGTCACGCGTGTCGGCGTTTGCCGTATCGGGTGCAAAGAGTGCGTTTAAACAAGAACACTTGAAAGCGGCAAAGAACAATCCTCGCTTGTGCGCGCAAATCGAACAGAAATTCGAAGAGATGGCGAGAGATGCCAATAATCGTCGCGCAACTTTTCCGGCGATGACGAAATATCTTCGCGGTGTCGTCCACGAGTACGCCGCGTTGTGGGGCTTCACGTCACAAAGCTACGGCAACGAACCTAATCGACGCGTGGACGTCTTTCGAACGGCAGCGTGTAAGAAACCGTCGATCAATTTGCGCGAGGCTATCTTAGCGCACGACGAGTTGAAGAAAGAAAAAGAGGAAAAGGATCGGATGATGATGACGTCCACGTTGAACGGAGCGCCAGGAAGTTCATTGAACCAACCACCCGAAGACGCCAACGAGGACGAATACTTCCCCGGATTCACCTCCTACCACACCAAGCAAAACGGCGGTATCGAATACGAACGGCTCACCGCCACGTTTTCCGACGGCGCAGAGAAAAAAACAGTATTTCTAATGCTCCGTCCTTGGTCCGGTCAATTTGCCGTCGAAGTCGACTCGGAGACTGATTTAGACGACATATACATCGCGCACTTTAAAAACCTCGATGCTTTGAGGAAAGCAAGCGGCGTCATCGGTGGCGGCGTCAAGGGAAAGTTCAAGGTGAAATACAGCGAAAAAATCGCGTCGAACGCCTCCTCCTCCTCCTCGCGACCGATACTTTTTGGCGCTCGCGACGACTTCAACGATAAAAAAGAGCGAGAAGAAAAAGCGAGCGCTTCTCCGCCGAAAATCTTCGAGCTCAGGAGGAAGAAGAAGCCGTGATTTTAGATGCGGACGGCCGGCGCGTGCGTAAAGTCGCACGGAGAGTTGTTGTTTTTGTTGATTTTCAATACTGCACTCACAAAAAAAACATTTAGGGTTTACAACACCCTCATTTTGCCCCCACGCGCCCCCCCTGTTTTTTCTCGTCATTTCTATCGCGAAACGCGCGCTCTCTTCTCTCGATAACACGGACTCTCACGCGCGAGAGACAACAATCCGCGGCTAGAGAGAGACAGAGATAAAAAGAGAGACAAAGCGTCGTCGCATTCAGAAATAGGGATATCAAAAAATGGCCTTGCCTCCGAAGCGACGACAAGACGAACATGATCGTCAACGGCAGAGCGTCACTCCTCTTTCCCCGCGCACTCGCAAGCGAGAGTTCGCGGAGAAGCAAAGCTGGTACGTGACGTGCCTCTCCGCCTGGTCGCACGACAATTCGTTCTCGTGGTTGTTCGTGACCTTGCTGTTGTTTTTCGCGAAAGCAATCATAACGACGTTAGAGTGCGAGGGCGATTGGGTATCCGCGATAGTTGTTTTATTGGCAGCGCTGATTCCGTGCTGCATGTGGGCGGTGTTTTTCGTGTTCATGTCGAAGCGCGGCCACAGGGACGCGTTTCACGAGCACCTAAGTTTTGGGATTTTAGCGCAGACATTTTGGTGCGGGGCGATTGTAGCACCGATTGCGGTGTACACGGTGCGAGCGTTCGCGGCTGGGATCGTGACGGCGTTGCTCGGGTATTCGGCGATGGCGTTCAGCGCGGAACCGGCGGTGGAGGAAAGCGGTCAGGAAAACGTGAGCTTGGAGACGATCATGGCGACGGCGTGGTTGGCGTTTATTTTGGCCGGATTTAGCGAAGAGACGGCGAAGTATTTTGTCGCCAGCAGGTGGACGAGAGCGAGGGATGACGATTTAGGGAGTAAAGCTGAGTTGGAGGAGGATATGGGCGGGTGTTCGTACGCCATCGGTTGGTCCAAGCGAACGCGGTCGCCGAGGAAGGTTGTTTTGCTAGCCATGGTCGTAGGTTTAGGCTTCGCGTGGATTGAGAACGTTCAATACGGGGTTCGAACGTACGAGCAGATGCAAAACACGCAAGTGCTGATGGATGTGACGAGAGCGGATGTTACGGTGGTTTGTAACGATCCACAACATCCGAGGATTGTCGTGTTGAGCGGGTCGTTGGACGCACAAATGGGAGAGGACGGAGTGACGAAGGGAGCCACAACACCAGCGCACATGATGCAAGAGACGCAAATCATTCCGGCGCTAATCACGAGCACGAAGTCGAAATCGAACGTGGCAGTAGCAGCAGCAGCAGCAACAACAACAACAACAACAATGGAGGAAATGAATGATGGGAAAGACAAGACAAAATTCGACGCGCAAAGAGCATACGCTGAAGAACAACAGATAATTCAACAACAACAGCAGCAGCAATCACATAAAATGAGTTACTTCATGTCCACGGATTCTGGATGGATCCCGTTCCTCGGGAAGATGACTGGTATTTCAAGAAAAAGTAGCGGTGGTAAAGGGCAGTTGCATCCTGTGTACGACGACAGCGAGATCATTCGGGAGTTCAAGAACCAAATTTTGCAAGGTATCTACGAAAGTTTCGCGCAAACCAAGTTGACGGTAGAGAAGGCGACGGATGGCATGCACTCGTACATTACGAAGGGAATATTGAACCCGTCCGAGGCGAAGGATTACTTGCGATTATCGAGCGAGAGCGCCGAGGACGATGGTAGGTTGACGGTCGGAGAAATGGGTGCACACGAGAGTGACGAGAAAAATGGAGGAAAGAATAGCATTAGTGGCGGATTAGGAATCACGGATGATGTTAAACAACGCGAAACCATCATCATTCGCGCGTTGACACGGTACGGTTTCGCCGACCCGAACGGCAACGAAACCGAAGTCGCCATCACGAGTTGGAACGATACCGCCATCAACTGCACGGTTCAAAGCATGGACGGACGCTCGTTATACGACGTTGAACGCGGCGCCACAGCGACGATGATCACCGTTACAAGAGGCTTCATGCCCATGCACGCCATCTGGGCCGGTATCTCTGGCATGCGGTACGTTCGAGCGCACTGGATCATCCAAGCATCCAATGGATTTTTCATCGATCCAATCAAGTGCATTTCGCGCTCTTGGCTCTACCACGGCTCGTTCGACTTCTTCCTCATGTCCGCCGACCAACTCCGCGTCGCCATGCAACCCGAAGTCACGAACCCGTACGTCTCCTGGCTCATAGTCATGGCCGCCGGCACGTTCATCATCCTCTCCTCCTGGATCCATTTAGTCAAAGAAGGCGACCAGTTAGAAAAAGACTTGAACCGAAACGGTTACCCGGGCTCTCGCGACATCGCCAACGTCGCCTTGTGCTCCGCTCGCCGTCGAAGAGCGTGTTGTTGCGTCTGCGATTGTTGCTGCCCCTTTGGCGACGACGACGACGACGACGAAGAACTCTTCGACGACGAAAACGACCGCCACGCGCCGCTCCTCCAAAGGAAAGGAGGTGATTACGACGCGCCGAACAGTCAATCGCCGCCGAATAAGTACGG
>Ga0255779_1005529_pt1 | contig 11767 bp, 8 predicted proteins | sample 011ome_21_FD_179977 | JGI IMG/M metagenome (GOLD analysis project Ga0255779, IMG submission 179977) | Coastal salt marsh microbial communities from the Groves Creek Marsh, Skidaway Island, Georgia - 011508AT metaG (version 2) | ecosystem: Environmental > Aquatic > Marine > Intertidal zone > Salt...
ATACGCGCTGGCACTGGCAAGGGCGGCGTCCAGATCATCATCTGGCCCAACCGTTTTGCCAAAGGCACCAAGGCCGCTTGCGGCCGCTGCATAATCGGCCTTCTCATCAAGCTCGCAGCCATAGACGCGGTCTGGCCCGAAGGTGTCAATCTGGATTTGCACCTCGGCGTTCCATCGGTAGTCATTGCCAATGATCGCGGTGATATTGGCGCCTGTGCGGACTGCCGTATGCATCTCGCCAAGATAAAATCCGGCAGTGCCATCGCCCATCACCAGAAAAATCTGCGCATCCGGTGCAGCAATCGCGGCGCCAATCGCATAGGCAATACCGCCACCAATTGCGCCTGATGGGCCATTGATTATGCGGCGCGGGGCAACGCATCCAGCCTGAACCCATTGGCAAAATTCACCGCCATCGGCGACTAGAATTGGTGCTGGAGCCCGGTTGATTGCTACCTGTAAGCGCTCGGCGAGGGCGGCTGGGTGTCGGCCTTGGTCGCCCGCCTGCCAGTCAAGACGGCGGGTAATTGATGCGGTAATTGCGGCCGGCCATTGATCACCACCTATCGTGATATGGTGATCGGTAATCGCGGCGGCAAGCTGGGTCATCGCCGCCGGAATGCTGCCAGTGCGGATAAGCAGGATGGGGTTCTGGTCATGCGCCGGGTTTGGCGCGGCCTGATCGTCGGTCAAAATCGAGATGATCGGCGTTCCTGCCGTGATTCTGCCATCAGCATGAATGCCGGTGGAATAATCTGCCAGCTTTCCAAGATGAATAATCAGATCGGCTGCTTTTAGCGTGGTTGTCAGATCGCCGTAAAAACTATCCGAAAGGCCGCGGGCTGACTCAAGACAGATAACCGGCAGTCCCAACGCCGCCTCGAGCGTGGCATTGGCGACTGGTTGGCGGGTTTTGTTTGCCTGTGGGCCAGCAATGAAAAGCGGGTATTTGGCCGCCTCAATGGCACCAATAACATGGTCAAGATCATCGTCGCTGATGCCTGATGCGGTGGTTATCCTGGTTGCTGCAACTGGCTCCACATCTGCGGCCGTTGATAAAATATCAAATGCGATCGCAAGATGCACTGGACCCGGGCTGCCGCCAAGGGCTGCGGTGAGGCACCGCTCTAGCTCGGGCAGGATCTTGGCCGCCGAATTTGGCCGGGTTGAATATTTGGTGATAGGTGCGGTAACCGAACATTGATCGAGTTCTTGAAAGCCACCGCGTCCGTCCATTTTCACAGCAGCATCCCCGCTGATCAGCAAAACCGGACTTTCTGAACGCGCCGCTGAATACAGCGCCGAGACCGCATTTAACAGTCCCGGGCCAGCCGTCACCAACGCAACGCCGATTTTGCCTGTGATCTGGGCGTAGGCTTCGGCCATATAGACGGCTGCACCTTCATGGCGGGTATGGATGATGCGGATGTTGGCATCAATACAAGCATCATAAAGTGGCATAATCTGGTTGCCGGACAGGCTGAAGATAACCTCGACACCATTATTGGCTAGCGTTTGAATAAGAGCAGAAGAAGCTGATGGCATAATGAGGCTCGGTATTGGAGGTTGATAACAGAAACAAACTGTAGAGCGATGATCGAGATACGGGTAGGCTATAGTCTTGGCTTTGTGACTTTGTGATCGTTGCATAGTGCTGGATAATCTTTGCCTAATGCTGAGGCGCTATCAAGCGAAAATAGCTTCAGCCTGGATTTGCTGCCAGTCACCTATTTCTTTGACTGTAACAATCAAAAATTAGTAAAGCAAAATCCGCATTTCTTGCTATAGTCCGCCGGTATTTTTTGGGGGTAAAATGACTGAACAGCAAAAAGGCATGAAGCGCGGCCTGACACGTTATGGTGATGAGGCATTTTCGCTTTACCTTCGCAAAGCCTTCATCAAGGCGATGGGCTATAGCGATGATGCGCTGTCTCGTCCGGTCATTGGCATCGCCAATACCTTTTCTGATTATAATGCCTGTCATGCCAATGTGCCAAAGCTGGTCGAGGCGGTAAAACGCGGTGTGATGCTGGCTGGTGGCCTGCCGATGGAGTTTCCAACCATTTCCCTGCATGAGTCCTTCGCCTTTCCGACAAGCATGTATTTCCGTAATCTGATGGCAATGGATACTGAAGAAATGATCGGTGCGCTGCCAATGGATGCCTGTGTGCTGATCGGCGGCTGTGATAAAACCGTGCCAGCGCAATTAATGGCGGCAGCCAGTGCCGATGTGCCGGCAATTCAAATTGTAACTGGTCCGATGTTGTCGGGAACGGTAGGTGATCAGCGTGTTGGTGCCTGTACCGATTGCCGCAGGTTCTGGGGCGATTATCGCGGCGGCCGGATTTCTGCGCCTGAGATTAATCAAATCGAGGGTCAGCTGGTGCCAACTGCCGGAACCTGCGGGGTAATGGGAACGGCGAGTACGATGGCTTGTGTTACCGAGGCATTGGGCATGATGCTGCCCGGTGGTGCGACGATCCCGGCGGTGGCAGCAGACCGCCTGCGCCATGCCGAAATGGCCGGCGCACGGGCAATGGCCATAGCCGCAGAGCAGCTGCGCCCATCCCAGATCATGACGCCAAAATCATTTGAAAATGCGCTTCGTGTTTTGTTGGCAATTGGCGGTTCAACCAATGCCATTATCCATCTGACGGCGATGGCGGGGCGGCTTGGCATCGAGGTTGATCTGCCGGCCTTTGACGCGCTTGGCAATGACACACCGGTTCTGGTCGATCTGAAACCGAACGGCCAGTTCTATATGGATGATTTGCATCGCGCTGGCGGCATGGCGCCGATCCTTCGTGCCCTCAAGCCGCTGTTGCATCTTGATTGCCTGACTGTAAGCGGGCGCACGCTTGGCGACGAGATCGAGGATATGCCGGCCGCGTTTCCGCAAAATGTTGTTCATGGTCTTGATGATCCGATCCACGTTGGTGGCGGCATTGCATTTTTGCGTGGCAATCTGGCTGGTGATGGGGCGATTATCAAGCAATCGGCCTGTTCACCCGATCTGTTGGTGCATCAGGGGCCGGCCATGGTTTTTGACTCGCTTGAAGATCTGGCAAACCGTATTGATGCGCCCGATCTTGAGGTGACCAAGGACAGTGTTCTAATCCTCCGTAATGCCGGGCCAAAGGGCGCCCCTGGAATGCCTGAGGCGGGCTATATTCCGATCCCAAAAAAGCTGGCGATAATAGGGGTCAAGGATATGGTGCGGATCTCGGACTGCCGGATGAGCGGTACCGCCTTTGGCAGCATTGTGCTTCATGCCAGCCCCGAGGCGGCAATCGGTGGACCTCTGGCGCTGGTGGAAACGGGCGATCAAATTCGCCTCGACGTGCCAAACCGAAGGCTGGAATTGCTAGCGGATGATGATGAAATCGAACGCCGCCGTTCTAAGTGGCAACCCCCTCAAACGGTTTGCGCTAATCGCGGCTATAAAAAGCTGTATATGGAACAGGTTAATCAGGCTGGCGAAGGGGTTGATTTTGACTTTATGGCCAAGCGTCCTTTTGTTACAAAAACTCCACTCGGTTAATCCAATTCTTCTAATTCTTCTCAGAAAAGTATCCCTCATGACCAAAAACCCAAATATAAATTCAAACGCGGCTCTTGCAGAAATTTTTGCAGAGTGGGCGCTTGATAAAACACAGGCTCTGCCGAAAACAGCCAATCAAACTGTCGCGCGTATGACTTATGACGCCGTCGGATTGATGTATGCTGCTCGCCACGAAGGTTATATTGTTGCGGCAATAAATTCAGTGATTGAAAAAGGTGATTGCCACGCTATTGGACACAAAGGTGGATTGGGAGCTTATGACAGCTGTTTGATAAACGGGACGGCGATACACGGAGAGGATTTCGATGATACATATGAGGGCACACCTGTTCACCTGGCAGCCGCTCTGGTTCCGCCGATGATTGCGCTTAGTGGTGTGTCTCAAATTAGCCGTGATGATTGGGTGAGGTCGATTTCTTTAGCAGCTGAGCTTGTTTGCCGGCTTGTGGTGGTTGCACCGACTGCGATTCACCGGCAAGGATTTCATCCAACCAGTGTTTTAGGTGCGTTTGGTGCTACTGCGGCTGTAGGGGTTTGTCTTCAATTGCAACCTAAGCAGCTGGCGAGCGCTCTTGGTATCGTAGGGAGCATGACTTCCGGTATTATCGAATACCTTGCAGAGGGAACCTGGACAAAACGTATGCACCCCGGTTGGGCCGCAGCTAGCGGGCTCAAAGCGGCGTTTTTGGCGAGAAATGATTTTCTTGGCCCAAGAACGGTATTTGAGGGGGAACATGGGTTCTTCAAGGCTTATGCTGATCGTTCTGTAAACCAGGACTTTTCAGTTCTGGATAATTGGGGAGGTGCGTGGCACTTCGATAAAGTTGCCTTCAAACCTTTTGCCTGTGGTACGATGGCCCAGCCGTTTATTGATTGTGCATTAAGTGCCCGTGTCTCGATTGATATCGAGAACATTGAGAGGATTGTAGCTCATGTAGGTGAAGGAACTGTTCACAGGTTATGGGAGCCATTGGAAGAAAAGCGTAGGCCATCCACACCCTATGGTGCAAAATTTTCTGTCCCGTATTGCGTAGCTGTGGGTATGATTTTTGGTGATGCTGGACTTGCGCAATTTACCGAACAAACCCTTGCTGATGATCGAGTGATTGAACTCGCCCGCCGAGTTTCTTACAGAATAAACCCCGAGGACCCCTATCCACAAGACTATGTTGGATGGTTGGAAATTCATACTAAAGCCGGGGATGTTCACCACTTCAAACAACCTTGTATGCGTGGTGGGAAGAACCAGCCAATGACAGATGCCGATATAAAGTCTAAATTTATAGCCAATTGCTTATATGGCGGATTGAGTAACGCTGATGCTTTACTTGCGTTTGAATCGCTCGAGATGTTCTTTGGCAAATCGGTCTCAAATGCAGACGAATTGTTTTCTAATTTACCGGTATAAAAAAGGAGCTTTGACTGTGACGAAGGAAAATGAGTTTACAACCTATGCCGGAAGGGTAGGGGAACGAGCTGACCCAGCCAGTGAAGCACTGAAAGATTACTTGGTTCTTGATTTAACGCGAGTGCGTTCGGGCCCAACTTGTGTGCGACAACTCGCAGACTGGGGTGCTGATGTTATCAAGGTTGAGGCTCCAGTCGATGGGGCTGAGCTTGGTGGGCCGCGCGCTGGTCCGGACTTTCAAAATCTCCACAGGAATAAACGAAGTCTCACTCTGAACCTTAAAAGTGAAGCTGGCAGGAAAATTTTTCGGCAGCTTGCAGACAAGGCTGATGTCATTGTTGAAAACTTCCGGCCCGATGTCAAAAAACGTTTGGGGATAGATTATGATACGTTGTCCAAAACAAACTCGAAGCTAATTTACGCTTCAATTTCTGGCTTTGGTCAGGATGGCCCGCTGAGTAAACGCCCCGGTTTTGATCAAATTGCTCAGGGAATGGGAGGTTTGATGTCAATTACCGGCGCACCTGGCGAGGGGCCTATGCGCGTTGGCATTCCAATAGCAGATCTCTGCGCCGGGCTTTTTGCAGCACAAGGTGTAATGATTGCTCTTTTAGAACGCGCTCATTCTGGCAAGGGGCAATGGATACAGACGTCACTTCTACAGGCTCAACTTTTTATGTTGGATTTTCAGGCGGCTCGCTATTTGATGGACGGTGATATAGCTAAGCAGGCGGGAAACAATCACCCCACATCGATACCGACGGGCGTATTTGCCACAAGTGATGGTTACATGAATATCGCTGTGGCAGGGGAAGAGATCTGGGTAAGGTTTGCAAATGAAATGGGTCGAGTCGATTGGGTTAATGACCCTAGGTACAAAACCAATGCCAATCGTTCACCAAATAGAGAGATGCTCAATGCTGAAATCAATGAAATAACGCGCACAAATACAACGGCCTATTGGGTTGAAAAATTGAATGCAGGAGGTGTCCCGGCTGGAGAGATCAACAATATCGGCGAAGCTTTTGACTCTGCTCAGGTAAAACACCTGGGATTGGCGCAGCCGGTTTCCAGTCACGAGCGTGGCGAAACTCAACTTGTTGGGCAGCCAATTAAAATGAGCCGCACTCCAAGTCAGATTTCTGCGCCGCCACCGCTGGCCGGAGGGAATGCTGATGACATTCTCTCGGCGCTCGGTTACAGTTTGGAGGAGATTGAAAACCTTCGCCAAATCGGCGCAATTTAGTATATTTTAGTAACGGAAAGATAATTTCTAATGACTGAGAAAGTAATTGTAGAACAAAGTGGTTCAATAGCTCGTATCATTTTCAATCAACCTGAAAAGCGTAATGCGGTTTCGCTTGAAATGTGGGAAGCTGTCGAATCTGCGTTGGATCGTTTTGCGGCAGATGAGACCGTACGAGTTTTAATCATGTCTGGGGCTGGTGGAAAGGCTTTTGTGTCAGGTGCTGACATTTCAAAATTTGAGAGCGAGCGGTCAAGCGAAGAGGGTGTCGCTAAATATAATGACACCACAAGACGTGTTTATGACAAAGTAGAAACATTCCCAAAGCCCACCATTGCACAGATTGACGGATTTTGTGTTGGAGGTGGAGTGGCGCTGGCCGTATGTTGCGATATAAGGATTTGTGGAAGTGGTTCAAACTTTGCTATCCCGGCTGCGCGTCTCGGGCTAGGGTACGGGTTTAGAGGTATAAACCGCTTAGCTAATCTCATTGGGCCCGCTTTCGCAAAAGAGATTTTCTTCACTGCGCGTCGATACAACGCCAACGAGGCCAATTTGATGGGGCTGGTTAATCAGGTTGTAGAGGATGGAATGGTTGGCAGCGCTGCTGAAGAAATGGCTTCGATGATTTGCGAGAATGCGCCTCTCACAGTTGATGCAGTTAAGTATATTGCTAACCAGACAAGAATGGACGAAAGTCAGCGTAATTTGGGTGCTTGTGAAGCAATGGTCAAAGCTTGCTTTGATAGCGCGGATTACATTGAGGGCCGTCGCGCTTTTATGGAAAAGCGCAAGCCAATTTGGAAGGGTCAATAATTGTCTTGGTGCAGCCTAGTACTGCATCACAACGCCACCATTAATCTGCAACATTTGACCGTTAACAAAACCACCGTTTTTCGAACATAAATAGGCAATCATTCCACCAATGTCATCAGGTTTGCCGAGGCGTCCAGAGGGATTGTTTTTTAATAGTAGTTGATATTGCTCGCTGGTCTCAATGTTTTCATCATCAGGTGGGAAAGTGCCAGGAGAAATAATATTTGATGTTATCCCGCTGGGCCCAAACTCAACTGCGAGGGCTTTTGTCAAACCCCATAGTGCGTGTTTTGAAACTGAGACGAAGCCTGCTCCCGGGTACCCTCTTTGCGCATTCATGCCTGTGAAGTGAATAATTCTTCCCCAGCCGTTTTTTAGCATGAACGGTAAAGCTGCACGTGCCAGCCAAATTGGTCCATACATATTCACGTCAATCACGTTCTGCCAGTCTTCAGTCTCTATTTCTAAAAATGGTCCATGTGGTCTGATAGCTGCATTGTTGACTAGGATGTCTATACTACCGAAGGTGTCTACTGCGCTTTTGATAATTAGTTCTGCTTCATCTCTGACACCTACGTTTCCCATTGCTACAGACGCGTTCACTCCCAGCTCCCGCACTTCCGCAGCCACTTTTTCGGCCGCTTTACGGTTTTGACTGCCGTTCACAACGATATTGTGACCAGCTTTTGCTAATTCGTGGGCGATACCTCGGCCTATATTTTGACCTGATCCGGTTACGAGTGCTGTTTTTCTAACGTTTGACATTGTGAACTCCAAAAGGTGTGCTGATCGATCAAAAGTATATTTAATTTAGTTTTTGTAAAGCTCTAGGTACTGATTATGACAATAGGTCCGATAGGAAGCAGTCAATATCAAAATTGTATTGGAGAATTTACGAGGCATCACATTTAGTCAGTGGTTGGTATCGTGCTTTTCACAATGGTTTTGTCGAGCTCCTCGTATAGATGATAGTCAATCACTCCATAAAGTTCATCTCGTGTCATCATTTTCTCTTTGAATTCCTGGGCTGAGCCGTCGCTGCGCAGGCTTTTGTAGAAATCTCTCATTGAAGCGGCGGCAACTCGCAGCGCCGATACAGGGTATATGACTAACTCAAATCCTAACTCCTCCCATTTTTTCATTGAAGTCTCCGGCGTAACCCCGAATTCTGTCATGTTGGCTAAAAGTGGACCAACAACACTTTGTCTCACGAATTGCATGTCTGAGGTTGATTTTAACGCTTCAACAAAGATGATATCAGCACCTGCTTTCTGATAGGCAATAGCTCGTTTGACCGCCTCGTCAATTGAAACTTGTCCAGCATCTGTTCTCGCACAAATCAAGGTTTCATTTACTGATGATTTACAGGCAGCAATCTTGCGACACATATCTTCAACAGTTGTCAATCGTTTGTCATTCAAGTGTCCGCATTTTTTGGGCATTATTTGATCTTCGATCTGAATTGCGGCAACACCCATATCGTCCAGTGTTCTTGAGAGAGTCATTAGATTTAGAATCTCGCCATATCCAGTATCGCAATCTACGATTAATGGCATGTTTGAGGCTCTTAGGATACCTCTCACAGCATATATAAGTTCATCCGATGTCATCACACCAAGATCAGGTAATGCCAGTGATGCTGATAGCGCCGCGCCAGATAGGTAGAGAGCCTCAAAACCCTGGTCTTTAGCCAGTTTAGCGGATAGTGGATTATAAACGCCTGCCACTGCTAGGGAGTCTTTTCTTGCAATTGCCTGAGCCAGTGTTAAGGCATGTTTGAGGTCTTTTTTTTGGGATAAATACATGATGGCAATCCTGTTTCTTGATTAGGTGTTTTGTCAGGCGCCCTTTGCAAGGCGCATAAGGTTGCCCACGTCGGATAAGCTTTCTAAATTCCATATCGTATCGACTATAGCCTCAGGTTCAGTGCTGAGGGGTTTTCCTCCGGTGTTGGCCAAAAATTTCTCAACGAGAAAATCTGATGATACAGGATTTTTTGTTGTTCCCAGTGCGTGCTCAATCCGAACAATCTCGGTATTGCCGTTTTTATATTTTACGTGCACTTCGCATTGATCTTTTCGAAAATCGTCTTTGGGCAGTGGGTTGATTTTTTGGCGTAGCGACGCAACATCTGCAGCGACTGCTCGCGCATCAGAATATTGAGATAGACCGGCGTGACGATCAATATATCCCACTGCAGCCGAATGTTTGAGGCTGAATTTTGACTTCAGCCCTGTTTTTGGGTCTTCAACACCTGTAATTGTAATGGTGTGAGGATGTATGAGGGCATCGACGCTCTCAATCTCACTATGTGGAATATTGGTGTTTTTGCTTGCTTTTATCATGGCATCAATCAGCGGATGTTGAACTATCCCGCAAGCATAAGGCTTGTAACCATTTGTTAAAATTGTCCAATCTCTCCCCAAATTTTTTGTCAAAAAATCATAATTTTGAGTTTTGCTGTATATTTTTGAAAAACCCTTCCGCCCTTCGACAATTTCATCAGAGCTGTCATAACCGGAGCTGGCCATCAACGCTGCCAAAATGCCATTGGAAGCAGCTCTGCCAGCGTGAAAGGATTTGGACATGGTTCCTCTGTTTTGTTGCATGCCTGCAGCTTGAGTAGCTGAGAGCCCAAGTGCAAAAGTAGTTTGTTCAGCGTCGAGCTTAAGTAAAGATGCGGATGCCACGCCAGCAGCAATAGTGCCGAGGGTGCCCGTCAAATGCCAGCCACCATCGTGATGGCTCGGAGCTGTTTGGCCAACCCTAACCCCTGCTTCAAAACCAATAACATAAGCGAGAATGATCTCTTGTCCGGTTTTCTGCTTGTTTTCGCCCAATCCTAAAATGGCGGCCAGAACAGGAGAACTTGTGTGAAGAACAACCCCTCCCATATGGGTGTCATCATAATCATAAAAGTGGCCCATTTGACCATTTACTAACGCTGCCTCGAGTGGACCAAATTCGCCTTTTTGGCCAATCACAGAAGCACCTGTTTTTGAGGAAAACTCTGACAAGGTCTCAATAAATTTTCCAATTCTGGGATTGTCACTCGCGGCTATTGCGCAGCCCATCCAATCCAGAATACCCCGCTTTGCTTCTTGAACTACAGCGATTGGTAAATCGTCAAATTCTAAATTCGCGCAAAATGAAGAAAACTCGCGTGTTAAACCTAATTCAAGAGGTGCCACTCCATATTCAACTGCCATCAATTACCTCCAGGTCAAGAAGTGGTGCATATTGCTGTCCACCGTGGTTATCAGGGTCTCCCAAGTCTCCCTGTGATACAGCCCTTGGGAAAGATATTTTTATCGTGGAAATTAAGGGTATTGCAAATGTACTAATTTTTTCTGGTGCAATCCCGTAAATTCCAGCGACATTTTCTGCACTCAAAATACTTTGCTCAAGACACTTATTGAACATGTTAGAGTTTTCGAACATCACATCGATTGTTAAAATGAAGGGTCCTGCATTTTTGCTTCTGATGAGCTTTGTACAATCTCGCAATTTCAATTGATTTCAGTCCCGTCAATGATGTTTAGAAAGCGACAAGGAAAAAAGTCGAGTGGATTTGCAGTCTCCATCAAGCTATCTCCTGAGAATTTATAAACCTTGCCTCTCTCCAAAAAAGGAGGACTGTGCCGACAGGCGACGCCAGTGATCAGGCCACTCCATTCAGGTATTGGCAAATGCAAAGCCTGATGCCGCGCTAATGAAATAATGGTATTTGAAATTTCTTGGGTATCAGATGTGATTTCCAAAACTAGACCAATTTCATGGCTTGTAATTTTTTTGATTGGCTCAAGGTCACCCATCACAGCGTCTTTACCATAAATAGCGATGTTAAAATGGTAGGCCGGTGAGTCTTTGCCATAAACGTCGTGCACCCTCGATTTTAACCGTTTTTTTAGCCTCCCTGCCCAATCATCAATTTGATCAATGATCATTGGATCGCGGATACCGCCAATAATTATGCTCTGGTAACCTAGGAACACCGCTCCTTCGAGTTTTGCATTTTTAACGGTTTTAGGCTTAAAGGAACTATTGGTGACCCTGACACGCCGAGAGCTAACGGCTTGATATTGAGAGTCTGCAATATTAAGGACCCCATCGGGCTCAATCAATTCAAACGGATTAGCATTTTCATAAAGGCTATGTGCCGCAACGCTTTGTGGAGTGCAGATCATTTCTTCAGAGAGCGGCTCAACTTCGAAAGCCGTTTTTTCGAGTTCAGCAAAAAGGCAGTCAGGTGAGGATCGAGTCTCGGCCGCAGCAGCGCCGCATTCGAGAATTTTCGCAGCGTGCCACGCAACAGCGGGATCAATGCCTCTCATTATTGGCAGGGCTGCATAAATCGCACAGTCGCTTGAGCGGCCAGCAATAATAATGTCAGCTTTCTGATCAAGTGCATAGACAAAGGGGTCGGCGCCCATCATCCCGACGATCCTTTCGGATGCTTGAATAGCCTCGTAATCAAGGCCAGGATCCGAAATTGGTGTTATTTTACCCCTGTTCCATAGCTCTGTGAGTGTTGATTTGTCTTGCTCAGCATCGATGAGTGCGAGCTTAAAAGACATTTTATTTTCAGACGCAATTTCTAGTGTAATCTCTCTTAAACTTTCGACATGGGGGCGTCCTCCGGCGGTGCCCGCAGACCCAATTATCAGGGGAATATTGGCAGATCTTGCAGCTTTCATCAACAGAGAGAGGTCTCGCTTCACTGCGACTTTAGGGA
>Ga0255779_1005540_pt1 | contig 11745 bp, 9 predicted proteins | sample 011ome_21_FD_179977 | JGI IMG/M metagenome (GOLD analysis project Ga0255779, IMG submission 179977) | Coastal salt marsh microbial communities from the Groves Creek Marsh, Skidaway Island, Georgia - 011508AT metaG (version 2) | ecosystem: Environmental > Aquatic > Marine > Intertidal zone > Salt...
TTGCAGAGGCGGCAACACAGGTCATATCGGGTGTAACAGGACTGCATTAGGTCACATTCCCATTACAAAATGGGATCGATCGGCCTGTGGTGGTTATCAGTTAGGCTCGTTGCCCCGTAGAGTAGGCCACGGGCGGTTTAATCAATTCCTATTTGAGTAACTCATATTCAATTATTTTGTATTGAATCCCCTAGGTGTCGGCGAACGTCGGCGCTTTTCTTGATCAAGGAGAATGCATGAAGCGCACTATGGTCCTCAAGACCGTGGCTGTGTTGGGTGCGGCATCTCTCGCATTGGCTGCCTGTAGCAGCGACAGCGGAGACACCGAAGCCACCGCAACCACCGAAGAAGCTACGGCCGAAGCTACGGCCGAAGAAACGATGGAAGAAGAAGCAGCAACTGACTGCGCAAACCCAACTCTCGTTCTTGGAACAATGCTTCCAGCAACGGGTGACCTTGCATTCCTCGGACCACCCGAGTTTGCAGGCGTCGAATTGGCTATCGAAGAAATCGATGCTGCCGGCGGCGTACTTGGCGCACCAATCACCTACATTGAAGGTGACTCCGGTGATACCACCACTGACATCGCAAGCCAGACAGTTGATTCCCAGCTCGCACAGGGTGTTCAGGCAATCATCGGTGCTGCTTCATCCGGTGTGTCACTGACTGTGATCGACAAGATCACATCGAATGGTGTTGTTCAGTTCTCACCAGCGAACACAGCACCTGCACTAACCACCTACCCAGACAATGGTCTCTACTTCCGCAACTCACCCTCTGACGTCCTCCAGGGCGCAGTGATTGCCGCACAGGCAATTGATGGTGGTTTCGAAAGCTTGGCCGTTATTGCTCGACAGGATCCATACGGTGAAGGCCTTGCAGCCGCAACCGCTAAGGATTTCGAAGCAGCAGGCGGTACCGTGACCAGCAACATCCTTTACGATCCTGCAGCACCATCCTTCGAGGCTGAAGTTGCTGAAATCAAGACGGGTGCCCCACAGGCAGTCGCCGTGATTGGTTTCGAAGAGACCGTAAAGTTGATGCAGGAGATGATCAAGCAGGGTGTTGGACCGCAGGACGTTCAGGTCTACCTGGTTGACGGAAACCTGTCCACCACGGCATTTGAGAACTTCCCTGCAGACACCATGACCGGTGTCGTCGGAACAGTTCCTTCAGGTTCAGTTGACCTGTCAGCATTCAACGACCGCCTGTTGGCGTTTGATCCTGCATTGACGGACTTCAGCTACGGACCTCAGTCCTATGACGCAACCATGGTTATTGCCCTGGCTGCTCACAAGGCTGGCTGTGCTGATGGTGTTGCAATTGCTGCAGCTCTGCCAGACGTTGCCGGTAACGGTGGCGAAGAGTGCTCCACATACGCTGATTGCGTTGCCATTCTTGATGCTGGCAACGACATCGACTACATGGGTGTCACTGGCGGAGTTGACTTCAACGAGTACGGCGACCTTCTCGAAGGCACCATCTCGATCAACGAGTACTCATCGAACACGGAATTCAGCGAAATCGGTTCCGTCACATCGATCGTGCCACTGCCATAAGGTAATTACCTTTAGTGAAGGGCCCGCATCCATCGGATGCGGGCCCTTTCGTTGGCTGGTCAGGTTGGCGGTGAGCCTCTCCTAGGACGCCACTTGAGCGGAGTCGTTTAGTGGGGAAACCCCCACGACTTCTTAGACCTTTGCGAGGGTCCCGAGGTAGAGCTCGATGACTTTGGGGTCGTTTGCCAGTGACTGACCGGTCCCGGTGTAGGCGTTGTGGCCCTGATCTAGCACGTAACCCCGATCAACGATCTGTAAACACCTGCGGGCATTTTGCTCGACAATGATCACTGTGACACCAGTGGCGTTGATCTCCCGAACCCGAACAAAGACTTCATCCTGGAGTGCTGGGCTCAGGCCTGCGCTTGGTTCGTCGAGGAGAAGCACGCTGGGGTTCATCATGAGTGCGCGACCCATCGCGACCATTTGGCGCTCACCACCGGAGAGAGAACCGGCACGCTGCTTGCGCCGTTCGCCCAACGTGGGGAACAGGTCAATGACTTCATCGAATCGAGTCGTGAAATTGCTGGGGTTTTGGAAGGCACCCATCTGCATGTTTTCCTCGATGGTCAACGAAGGGAACACGTTATTTGTCTGGGGTACAAATCCGACGCCACGACGAACCAACTGGTCTGCGCGGAGGTTGGTAATGTCCTCGTCCCTGAGGACAACAGTGCCGGAATTGATGTGAACAAGGCCAAACAGTGCCTTGAGCAGGGTTGACTTTCCAGCACCATTGGGGCCAATGATTCCGACGAGTTCTCCCTCACGGGCATAGAGATCAGCTTCGTTGAGGATATTTACGCCGGGGAAGTAGCCAGCAAGAAGGCGATCGGCACGGATAAGTGCCCCCACGGCCTGCATATCGTGGATTTCAGCAGGCGTGGCGGGCTGGGCGTTACTGTCCTGGGTGGCACTGATTTCGATGTCTGCATCAAATCCCTGTGGACTATCTGGGCTGTCCTCATTGGGGAGGTCACTAGGTCGCATGAAGTTCATGGTTATTCTCCTGACGAGTCTTGTGTGAGTGACGTGCCATCTTTTGTGAGGGCTTGGTCGTGATGAGTACCAAGATACGCGTCGATCACCTGGCGATCCCGCATAACAGCGTCAGGCGGGCCCTCGGCGATGATTTGTCCTTGGGCCATAACGATTACCCAGTCGCTGATGTCGCGAACCATATCCATGTCATGCTCGACAAAGAGGACCGTCGTGCCTTCCTCGCGAATATTTTTAATGTGGCCGAGCAGGCTTTGGGTGAGCGCAGGGTTCACGCCAGCCATGGGTTCATCGAGCATGACCATTTCGGGGTTGGTCATGAGGGCTCGAGCCATTTCGAGAAGTTTGCGCTGGCCGCCGGAGAGTGAGCCCGCGAAGTCATCAAGTTTGGCGTCAAGATTGAATCGGCCAAGAAGCTCCAAGGCGCGAACTTCATTCGCCCGCTCTTGGGCATTCCAGAGGAATGGGAGCAGGGACGGGAAGAAGCGTTCGCCCAACTGACCGCTAGCCCCAAGGCGCATGTTGTCCATAACGGTCATGCGAGACAGGGCCTTGGTCAACTGAAAGGTCCGAACCATGCCCTTGCGGGCCAATTTGTACGGTGACATGCCAGCCACCTGCTGCTGGTTAAAAGTCCATTTCCCGGTGTCTGGCTTGTCAAAGCCCGTTAGTAGGTTGAAAAGTGTGGTCTTGCCCGCGCCATTGGGGCCGATGAGGGCAGTGATGGCGCCCCTTTGGATTTCAACGTGCGCAACATCAACTGCCTTGAGGCCACCGAACTGACGACTAACTCGGTCTGCGACGAGAATGGGGTCAGGCTTTTGGGCGCCTGGCACATGTGGCACGTCTTTGAGAGCGGCAACTGCTGCTGCGCGCCCGGGCATAAGATCGTTGGCTGATGCCAGGTCATTGTCAGTATTAGCGGGCATCGAGAGCCAACTCCCTTCGGTCGCCGAATATTCCTTGAGGTCTGAAAATCATCAAGAGCATGAGCCCGAGACCCATCAGAATGAACCGAATTGAGCCGACATCGGTCGCACTCAAGAAGTCTATGTAGCCGGCCTGAATCATCTGGCTCAGCAGCTCACCCACACCTGCGAGGAGGAACCAGAAGATAATGGCGCCAACGATCGGACCAAACACCCGCGCTGCACCGCCCAGCAACAAAATTGTGTAGGCGAAGAATGTGAAGTCCGGCTGGAAGGTATCCGGCTGAACGGACTGCTTGGCCACAGCCCACACGATTCCGCCGAAGCCACCGATGATGCCACCGAGCACCAGCGCTTGCATTTTGTAGACAAACACATTCTTGCCCAGGGAGACAACTGCGTCTTCATCCTCGCGGATTCCTTTGACAACTCGGCCCCATGGGCTGCGAACGAGCCCCCATACGAGGAGGGTGAAAAGCACAACCAGGAGCCAGCCGACAATAACAACCCACAAGTCCTGTCGGGTCCAAGTTAATACAGGAAGGGAAGTGAAGTCAGAGGGGAGCGGGTTCAGGTCGTGAAATTGCTGACCGAGTTTTCCATTGAGACCCTGGGCCCCGCCGAAGGTGTCCTTGAAAGCAATGGAGCGTACGAGCAATCGGAGTAACTCGCTCGCAGCAATGGTCACAATTGCTAAGTAATCTGCCCGCAGGCGCAGAGTTGGAATTCCCAGGATGAGAGCGAGCAGAGTGGATGCGAGTATTCCCACGAGAATAGCCAGCCAGAGGCTGAGATCGAATGTCAGAACGATGACGCCCACGGCGTATGCGCCCGCAGCCACGAAGGCAACCTGACCAAAGTTGAGCAGACCCGTATAGCCGAATTGTACGTTGAGACCAACGGCTGCGAGACAGTAAATAATTGCAGTAATACCAATGGCCTGAGTGAGTGTTTGACTGAAAATGATGCCGAAATCCATGTCGATTACCCCACCCTCTCTTTACGGCCGAGCAAGCCTTGAGGCCTCACCAACAAAATGACAATCATGAGGAATAGTGCGCCAACGGTCTTCATTTCGGTAGGGATGAACAGTGTTGTCATGTTTATGAATACGCCCACTACAAGGGCTCCGACGATTGCTCCATAGATGGTGCCGAGTCCGCCAAGGATGACGGCGGCAAATAAGACGAGCAGGATGCGTTGACCCATGTTCCAGATCGAACTCTGCGTCATACCGAGGTAAATTCCGGCAAAAGCGGCCAAGCCTGCGCCCACGATCCAGACCACTGCGATGACCCGCTCAACATCGATACCAGTAGCTGAAGCGAGTGCAGGATTATCTGATACTGCGCGTGTGGCCTTGCCAATGCGAGAACGCTGAAGCCAGAGAACGGTGATGCCCAGTGCGACCGCAGCCAACGCTCCAAGAATGAGTGCCTTCGGTGTCGTGTTGAACGGCCCAATGGAAATTCCGACTTGGCCAGCAAACTGCTGATAGGTGCGCGGACCACTGCCGAATACGAGTGCAATGGTGTAACGAAGCACGATCGCGAGGCCGATGCTGACGATCATGGCAGCGATGAGGCCAGTCTTGCGACGCCTCAAGGGTCTCCACAGGATCTTATTTTGACCCCAGCCGTAAGCGAAGGCCGCGAAAACGATGGCGATGGGAGCAGCAATGATGATGTTGATCCCAGCCTCGTTGAGTGCCAGAGCTGTAAAGGCTCCGAGAGTGAGCAATTCTCCGTGGGAGAAGTTCGTGAGACCGGTTGTGCCAAATACAAGGTTGAGGCCAACTGCGCCGAGGGCAATGAGGAGGCCGTAGAGGATGCCATCGAAAAATAGCTGAATTATCTGGTCGAGCGTACTGTCTCCACTCGCTGAAACCGCAGATTCACCGCCCTCTGACAGTGGAACTAGGAGCTTTTTCTCACCCGACAACACGAGCAATGTCCGTGAGGCATCGTCCTCACGGGACAAAGCAATTCCGTCAGGGAATGTGGTGGTGTCTACTTCGATCGTGTACGTGCCACCGCTGGGCAGCGGCACTCGGAAAGCACCTGTTGCGTCAGAGTTATCTGACTCGGTAAACCCCTCTTCATTCGTGACAGTGATTTTGACGCCCTCGACAGGAGCGCCTCCGGGTGTGGTGAGGACCCCAATAACAGCGGTATCGGCCGCTTGTGCAGGACTGAGGCCACCGAGGGCAAGTAGGCCGATCACGCTGAGCATGAGAGCTCCGAGTGCTATCCGGATGTGCTTAACCACTGGGTGGAACCTCCCATGTTGAAGTCAGATCGATCATTTGCACTCTAACGCAAGCAGGCGACATGGCCCTGCGCAGCATTTGAGGCAAGTGTGTGGTGAAACATACCCATTTTTCGAGCACAAGGGAACCGTATCGAGAAAACCCGTAGCGATCGTTACCGCTTTGTTTTTTTCTGACAAAAATTAGATTGTGAATTGGGGTTCACTCCCGAATTAATCTTTTGGGGCTTTACGTACCAAGCACGTAAGGCGCGCCGTGCAGACTGGCGCACCAGATTCATCGGAGATCGCGATTTGGGTACTCACCAAGGTGCGTCCTGCGCTCAAAACTGTAGCGATCCCTATCACTTTCCCTGCACGCATCGCCTTGTGGTGGGTGCAATTGAGATCAAGACCGACTATGAAGTACCCCGCACCGAGGGCGTGGTGGGCTGTCATGGCCGACGCGACCGAGCCGAGGGACTCAGCAAGGACTCCGCTTGCCCCACCATGAAGGAGGCCGTAGGGCTGGGTGTTCCCTTCAACGGGCATGGTTCCTACGACCGTGGCGTGTCCATCACCGTTTACGAACGCCTCGGTGATCTCGATACCCATTTTTTCACTGAGCGCTCCCATGCCGATGGCCTGGATCTCGTCCGTTACGTCGATCGTCTCACCGTGAGGTGCGTCTGTCATTTCCATGGTTCAGGAGCCTAGCCCTAGTATCGCGATGTGGCTGAGAAGAGACTGCTGTTAATTGATGGACATTCGATGGCCTATCGCGCCTTCTTCGCTTTGCCCCCCGAAAATTTCACAACAACAACTGGTCAGCCCACAAATGCGGTGTATGGCTTCACCTCCATGATCATCAACCTGCTCAAAGAGTATGCGCCGAGCCACTTAGCAGTCGCATTCGATGTGTCACGAAAAAGTTTTCGCACCGACATATTTCCTGAATACAAAGCTGGAAGGGCAAAGACCCCAGAGGAGTTTAAGGGCCAAGTTGAATTAATCAAAGAAGTCCTTAGCGCAATGCAGGTCACTTTGATTTTGAAGGAAGGGTATGAAGCCGATGACCTTATTGCCACGCTCGCGACTCAAGCAACAACACAGGACTTTGCCATTGAAATTGTCACGGGCGACCGGGATTCATTTGCATTGATAAACGATTCCACCACCGTGCTGTATCCGAGAAAGGGAGTTTCCGATCTCGTTCGGATGACACCCCAGACACTCGATGAAAAGTATCACTTGACTCCGGATCAATACCCAGATTTCGCTGCGCTCCGTGGAGACCCAAGTGACAATTTGCCGGGGGTGCCGGGTGTGGGGGAGAAAACCGCCGAAAAATGGATTAACACGTATGGCTCCCTTTCCTCTATCGTGGAACATGCCGATGAGATCACTGGCAAAGTTGGGGAATCACTTCGCGCAAATCTTCCGCAGGTTCTCATGAACAGACAGATAACAGAACTGGTCAGAGATGTGGAACTTGAAGTCAGCGTTGAACAGCTCGAGCGTCGGGATTTCGCATTAGGGCCGGTGAATCAATTATTCGACACCCTGCAATTCAACACGCTGCGTTCTAGAATTGCCTCGGTGCCTGGAGCTGAGGCGGCCTCGAGTGAATCAAGCGTGTTGAACTCTGACCAAGTGGGCGTGGACGTCGCACAGATGGCGACAGAAGTAGTCCACAGTGTCGAGGAACTAATACATTTGGATGGCCCCGTTTCCGTTGCGATCTCGGGAGTTTTTGCTCAGGGTTCAGGGAACATTGAGTCAATTGCAGTCTCTAACTCATCTAGATGTGTTGTCATGTTGGACGTTGACAATAGATCCGGCGAGCTGTTACTAAATTGGTTAGCTGATGATCAAATTGAGAAAATTGTTCACGACGGTAAAGAGTTTGAATGGTGCACGCAGGTCATCGGCCGAGTCGTTGGTGGACTCACAATGGACACGGCCCTTGCTGCTTATTTAGTGGATCCCGGTCAGAGGTCATATTCATTGACCGACGTAGCACAAAGATTTTTGGGTATCACGGTGGAACAGGAACCCGAACAGTTGTCCTTGCTCGGTGAGCCTGATGGCGCAATTATTGGGGCAGCAGCTCAGGTAACACTCGCGCTATCCCACGTCTTGACGCGCAAATTGGACGCCATGAACCTTCTTACGATGCTCCACACAATAGAAATTCCCACTCAGACCGCACTTGCGAAAATGGAACATGCCGGCATAGCCGTCGATATTCCGCGATTGAAGACGTTGTCCCACGACTTTGCTCAACGGATTCGTGCTGCTGAGGAAAAGGGTTATGCTCTTGTTGGTCGAGAATTTAATTTTGGGTCGCCCAAGCAACTCCAGGAAGTCCTTTTTGTTGAGCGGGGCTTGCCCAAAACTAAGAAGATTAAGACCGGCTATACAACGGATGCCGAAGCCCTCGCGCAACTTTTTGCAAAAACGTCCGACCCACTGCTTGAACAAATCCTGACATGGCGTGAAGAGTCAAAATTGCGTCAGACCGTTGAGTCGCTCATACCTCTGGCTGATTCGAATTCGCGCATTCACACCACCTTCAAACAGACAGTTGCAGCGACAGGGCGTCTATCGTCAGCCGACCCGAATCTGCAGAATATCCCTATTCGGACAGAACAAGGCAGGGAAATCCGAGCCGCGTTCGTCGTGGGAGAAGGATTTGAGTGCCTCTTAACGGCTGATTACAGCCAAATCGAACTTCGAATCATGGCGCACCTGTCAGAGGACAAGGCGCTCATTCAAGCGTTCAAAAGCGGGGAGGATCTTCATGATTCGGTCGCCCGTCAAGTCTTCGACGTCAAAGAAGTAACACCTGAAATGCGCCGACAAGTTAAGGCGATGTCATATGGGTTGGCTTACGGATTGTCCCCTTACGGTCTGGCAAACCAATTAGACATTAGTCCTGCCGATGCAAAAATCATGATGGACGACTACTTCAGTCGATTTGGTGGCATTAGAGATTATTTGGGCAAAGTCGTCGACGAGGCGCGCCAGAACAACTACACGGAGACAATTTTCGGCCGAAGAAGGCACCTGCCCGATCTCAACAGCGATAATCGACAGCGACGCGAAATCGCGGAGCGCATGGCACTCAATGCCCCGATTCAGGGAAGTGCGGCGGATATTGTCAAAATTGCGATGCTGAACGTTGAATCCGCACTGTCCCGAGCGGGATTCACCAGCAGGCTCCTATTGCAGGTACACGATGAACTTGTGTTGGAAATCGCCCCTGGTGAATTGGCTCCCGTGAGTGAACTTGTCCGGACAGAAATGGAAAGCGCCGTTAAATTGACCGTGCCCATGGATGTCAACATTGGTTCAGGGCCGAATTGGGATGCCGCTGCACATTGAGATTTTGTGAACCGTTAGGCTCATATGGCTTATCGCCTTGGGAATCAGACAGAGAATTCCTCACGACAAGGGGCGAAAAGCGTCCATAACATCTATCCACCGGAGCACATTTCTCCATGACATCGACAACTACTACTACCCAGGTCGCAATCAACGATATTGGAACTGCCGAGGATTTCTTGGCCGCCATTGATGCAACCATCAAATATTTCAATGACGGTGACGTCGTTGAAGGCACAGTGGTCAAAGTTGACCGCGATGAAGTTCTTCTTGACATCGGTTACAAAACCGAAGGCGTTATTCCATCCCGTGAACTCTCCATCAAACACGATGTCGACCCAGGTGAGGTCGTTTCCGTGGGCGATACGGTCGAAGCGCTGGTACTGACCAAAGAAGACAAAGAAGGTCGTCTGATCCTGTCCAAGAAGCGCGCCCAGTATGAGCGGGCCTGGGGCACTATCGAGAAAATTAAAGAGGAAGACGGCGTCGTCGAGGGCATGGTCATTGAGGTTGTCAAGGGCGGTCTCATCGTTGACATTGGGCTCCGTGGGTTCTTGCCCGCATCTTTGGTAGAGATGCGACGAGTTCGTGACCTGCAGCCGTATGTGGGCAAGGTCCTCGAAGCCAAGATCATTGAACTCGACAAGAACCGTAACAACGTAGTTCTTTCCCGTCGTTCATATCTCGAGAAGACTCAGAGTCAAGTCCGACAGACATTCTTGAACCAGCTGCAAAAGGGACAGATTCGTAAGGGTGTTGTCTCAAGCATTGTGAACTTTGGTGCGTTTGTAGATCTCGGTGGCGTTGACGGTCTCGTCCACGTATCGGAGCTTTCATGGAAGCACATTGATCATCCATCCGAGGTCGTTGAAGTTGGCATGGAAGTCACGGTTGAGGTTCTAGAAGTTGACATGGATCGCGAACGTGTTTCCTTGTCACTGAAGTCCACGCAAGAGGATCCTTGGCAGCATTTTGCTCGAACCCATGGCATCAGCCAGGTGGTTCCGGGCAAGGTCACCAAGCTTGTTCCCTTCGGAGCATTCGTCCGTGTCGATGAAGGCATCGAAGGTCTCGTGCATATCTCTGAACTCGCCGAGCGTCACATTGAAATGCCCGAGCAGATTGTTCAAGTAAACGACGACATCTTTGTCAAGGTTATTGACATAGACCTCGAACGTCGACGCATTTCCCTGTCACTCAAGCAGGCGAATGACTCCTCCGACGCGCAAGCGGTCGAGGAATTTGATCCTTACCTCTATGGCATGGCGCCGGCCTTCGATGAAGCTGGAAATTACACGGGTCCTGAAGGATTTGATCCCGAAACTGGTGAATGGAAAGGCGGCTTTGAAGAACAGCGCGCCGAGTGGGAGAAGGAATATGCCGACGCCCATGCTCGTTGGGAAGCACACCGCAAGCAGATGTCTGAAGCCAAGGAAGCAGATCAAGCGGCGGCCGTGGAATCAGGCGATGCCAATTCCTACTCATCAGCGTCAGGCAGTGAAGATGCTGAGGGAACCCTGTCCACGGACAGTGCGCTTCAGGAGCTCCGCGATAAGTTAAACAACGACTAACAACCACCCATGCCTTTTGTTGTCGGTCTAACCGGCGGAATTGGATCGGGTAAATCAACGGTGGCGTCATGCTTTCAGGAGCATGGCGCCGTTGTTGTTGATGCGGACGAAATCGCTCGCACTCTGACAAGTCGGGGTTCACCCGTTCTGTCCGTTCTACAACAGAATTTCGGTGAAGACATTCTGGACTCTGAGGGGAATCTGAATCGTTCGCTTCTTGCCGAGCGTGCATTTGACACCGAGGTAAACACCGCAAAGCTCAACGAGATTATGCATCCGAAAATTCGTGAGCGCGCCGAACAACTGATAGCTAAAGTTTCCGCAGACCGCATAGTCGTTTACGACATGCCGCTCTTGGTCGAAACTAACTCTCAGGATTTATGTGATTTTGTCGTGGTGGTCGACACTGATGTGGAAAAGCAGATTGCACGCCTCGTGGACTCACGTGGTCTGAGTGAGTCCGACGCTTGGAATCGAATCAACCGCCAAGCTTCACGAGCCACGCGAATAAATGTCGCAGATTTAGTGATTCCTAACGATGGCACACGTGCTGACTTGATCAATCGCTGCGGTTCGGCGTGGACGCGAATCATTGAGCAAGCAGCTCAGGGCCATCCGCGTAGTCTTAGCACGTGACGCGCCCCGTAACCGATCTACAACGAACCGTTGCACCTTTTAAAGTTGTATCGGACTTCCACCCGTCGGGAGACCAGCCGGCAGCGATTGATGCCTTGGTCAAACGCATCAATTCGAACGAGAAGCATTCGGTCTTGCTTGGTGCAACGGGAACCGGTAAGAGTGCCACCACGGCTTGGCTGGTGGAGAAGTTACAGAGACCAACTCTGGTCATGGCCCCGAACAAGACACTGGCGGCACAGTTGGCAACGGAATTCAAAGAACTTCTGCCCAATAATGCTGTGGAATATTTCGTGTCGTATTACGACTACTACCAGCCTGAAGCCTACGTGCCTCAAACCGATACATTCATTGAGAAAGACTCCAGCGTCAATGAAGAAGTGGAACGACTTCGACATTCAGCAACGAACAGTTTGC
>Ga0255779_1005566_pt1 | contig 11713 bp, 10 predicted proteins | sample 011ome_21_FD_179977 | JGI IMG/M metagenome (GOLD analysis project Ga0255779, IMG submission 179977) | Coastal salt marsh microbial communities from the Groves Creek Marsh, Skidaway Island, Georgia - 011508AT metaG (version 2) | ecosystem: Environmental > Aquatic > Marine > Intertidal zone > Salt...
AACCCCCATGCTGGCGAAATGGGTACAATTGGAAAAGAAGAGCAAGAAGTTATTCAACCTGCTATAGCGGCTGCACAAAAAATGGATGCCACTATCAAAGGTCCATTCCCAGCAGATGGATTTTTTGGTCAGGGTTATGAACAAAAATTTGACGCTGTTCTAGGCATGTACCACGATCAAGTATTGGTTCCGTTCAAGAGTATTGCCATGGGAACCGGTACGAATTTTACCGCTGGGCTCAACATAGTTAGGACCTCTCCTGATCACGGTACAGCAATGCACTTAGCCGGCAAAGGCACAGCGGAACACGCTTCATTCCTATCTGCCATCTTTACTGCTATTGAAACTGTGCAAGCAAGAATGGGCTACGATGAGATGACCGCAAATCCTCTCAAAAAACAAAAAGATAAGAATTAGAAGTTTTCAACAATTTGAATATCTTTGCACGCTCATTCAGAGATAATTGAAGCAGTGAAGAAGAAGGACTTTGATATCGCCTTTAATGGCTTGTCCAACGGACCACACAACTTCGACTACGAATTGAATGACTCGTTCTTTGATCTTTTTGAGTACGACGACTACCGCGGCCTAAGCGGAAAGGTAACCATGAAACTGGTTAAAAGTGAGCTCGTTATGGACTTGGAACTTTCTTTTGAAGGTTCAATACAAGCGCCCTGTGATGTGACTGACGAACCCTTCACGCAAACGTTGAACAACAGCTTTGATGTTCAAGTGAAGTTTGGAGAATCATTCAATGACGAAAACGACGAACTATTAATTCTTCCGCATGGAGAACACCAATTTAACATCGCACAAATGGTGTATGAATTGGTTGTGTTAAGCATACCGACCAAACTATACGGTCCAAATGCTGGCAACGGTTTAGAAGACTACTTAGAAGACAACGACGACGAAAATGAAAATGATACGGACCCACGGTGGGACCAATTAAAAGACTTGTTGAATAAATAACTAATTGAAACATGGCACATCCTAAGCGCAGACAGTCAAGCACGAGAAGAGACAAGCGTAGAACGCATTACAAAGCGGCTGATCAGCAATTGGCTATCTGCCCAACAACTGGTGAAGCACACCTATACCACCGTGCACACTGGCATGAAGGAAAACTTTACTACAAAGGAAAAGTAGTAATGGAGAAGGCTTAAGCCTCTCATAAAATATTGATTGTTAAAAAAGTAGCCCTTGAACAGGCTACTTTTTCTTTTTTAAAGACTGCTAAAAAAAACATGGGGCCTATTTTAGCCCCTCAAGATTTACGCTATGAAAGCAGCAATTACCGCAATCGGCGGATATGTTCCCGAATATGTGTTGACAAACACCGAATTGGAAACAATGGTGGAGACCAACGACGAATGGATCACCTCAAGAACGGGGATTAAAGAACGCCGCATACTTAAGCCTGAAGAAGGCATGGGTGCCTCCTACCTCGCCTTGAAAGCCGTTGAGGCGATGAAAAAGGAGTATGGAGTACGCGTAGATGATGTAGATATGGTCATCCTCGCTTCTGTAACTCCAGATATGCCAGTTGCCATTACGAGCGCCTACATTGCTCAGGAAATTGGTGCAAAGCATGCTTATGCATACGATCTTCAAGCAGCTTGTTCCTCTTTCTTATATGCGGTAAGCACTGCTGCTGCGTTTATTGAAAGCAAGAAGTATAAAAAAGTTTTGGTCGTAGGTTCGGATGTCATGAGTTCTATCGTGGATTACGAAGACCGCACAACTTGTATCCTATTTGGGGACGGTTGTGGAGTTGCACTAATGGAACCAAATGAAGACGATCTAGGCATACAAGACGAAATCCTTCGTACAGATGCTGTAGGAAGAAACTTCCTTAAAATGGATGCCGGTGGTTCATTTCTTCCCCCGTCACATGAAACCGTTGATGCAAAACAACACTACATCCGTCAAGAAGGGCAAAGTGTTTTCAGATTTGCTGTTTCTAATATGGCCGATACGTCTGCAGAAATCCTAGAGAAAAATGGCTTGACAGGGGATGATGTAGCCTACCTAGTCCCGCACCAAGCGAATTTAAGAATCATTGATGCGACGGCCCGCAGAATGGGACTTTCCGAGGAAAAAGTCTTAATCAATATTCAACGTTATGGAAATACCACATCCGCTACTATTCCATTATGTTTGTGGGACTTCCGTCATCAATTTAAAAAAGGTGATAATTTGGTTTTTGCCGCCTTTGGAGGCGGATTCACATGGGGTGCCATGTGGGTGAAGTGGGCCATTTAATTAAAACTCGTAATTTCATACGCTAATACACTCAGATATGGACTTGAAAGAAATCCAAGCATTGATCAAGTTTGTGGCCAAAAGCGGCGCACAAGAAGTAAGTCTCGAAACAGAAGACTTCAAGATCAACATTAAAACTGGTTCAGAAGCCGGAGAACAGCCTACGTACATTCAGGCAGTTGCTCCCCAAGCTCCAGTAGCAATGCCTGCTGCTCCTGCTCCAGCAGCGGCACCTGAGGCAGCTCCAGCAGCTCCAGCAGCTCCAGCAGCAGACGATACTAGCAACTACATAACTGTAAAATCACCAATGATCGGAACCTTCTACCGCAGTGCAGGTCCAGATGTGGATCCTTTCGTTAAGGTTGGCGATACCATCAAGCCTGGTGATGTATTATGTATTGTTGAGGCAATGAAGCTTTTCAACGAGATTGAAAGTGAAGTGAGCGGTAAGATTGTAAAGGTTTTGGTCGATGATCAAACACCAATTGAATACGATCAGCCTCTTTTCTTGGTCGATCCATCGTAACAATCTAAACCTCAAAGGTTATGTTTAAAAAAGTACTCATTGCTAACCGTGGTGAGATTGCTCTTCGCGTCATTCGTACATGCAAAGAAATGGGCATCAAAACGGTTGCAGTATACTCAAAAGCTGATGCGGATTCATTGCATGTGCGCTTCGCTGACGAAGCGGTATGTATTGGTCCCGCTGCATCATCGGAAAGCTATTTGAGCATCCCCAATATCATTTCGGCAGCAGAAATCACCAACGCAGACGCTATTCACCCGGGATATGGATTCTTGAGTGAAAACTCCAAATTCTCTCGCATCTGTGCTGAGCATGGTATCAAGTTTATTGGTGCTACGGCAGAGCAGATTGAAAAAATGGGCGACAAGGCAACGGCTAAAGAAACCATGAAAGAGGCAGGAGTACCTTGTGTACCTGGTTCTGAAGGCATTCTGGAAAGCTATGAAGATGCCTTAGCTACTGCGCGTGCTATTGGATACCCTGTAATGATGAAAGCTACGGCCGGTGGTGGTGGTAAGGGCATGCGTGCGATCATGGACGAAAGCCAACTCGAAGGTGCTTGGAAAAGTGCGCGTCGCGAAGCTGCTGCAGCTTTTGGTAACGACGGCATGTATATGGAAAAGCTAATTCTTGAGCCACGTCATATTGAGATTCAAGTGATTGGCGACAGCTACGGAAAGGCATGTCACTTGAGTGAGCGTGATTGTTCGGTACAAAGACGCCATCAAAAATTGGTTGAGGAAACACCCTCTCCATTCATGACGGATGAACTTCGCATGAAAATGGGTGAAGCGGCTGTTAAGGCAGCGGAATTCATTGCTTACGAAGGAGCGGGTACGGTTGAGTTCTTGGTTGACAAGGACCGCAACTTCTACTTCATGGAAATGAATACACGTATCCAAGTGGAACACCCAATCACAGAACAAGTGGTGGGATTCGATTTGATTCGTGAGCAGATCAAGGTAGCAGCAGGCGAGCCGATCTCTGGTAAGAATTACTTCCCTGAAATGCACAGCATCGAGGTTCGTATTAATGCAGAGGACGCGTTTAACGACTTCCGTCCCTCTCCAGGTGGAATCACTTCATTCCATGCTCCAGGAGGCCACGGTGTCCGATTAGACACGCATTGTTACAGTGGCTATGTGATCCCTCCTTTCTATGATTCTATGATCGCTAAACTTATCGTTACTGCACGTACACGTGAGGAGGCAATTGATAAGCTAGAGCGTGCTTTAGATGAATTCGTTATCGAAGGCATCAAAACAACCATTCCGTTCCACCAACAATTGTTGAAGAACGAAAACTTCCGCAAAGGGGTCTACACGACCAAGTTCATGGAAGACTTCGAATTGGTTGCTCCCAACTAATCCCTACAAAAGTTAACTCAACAAAAAACCCGCGCCGATGGCGCGGGTTTTTTTATGGGGTGAAAATTTTTCTAGAACAACTTTCGTGGCGCATGACAATAGGGCGTTCCGCCTTTGTTGTCGTAATAATCCTGATGGTAATTCTCGGCCGAGTAAAAATCTGCCGCTGGCAGAATCTCCGTTGCTACATCGTACCCTTTCGCAATCAACAAGTCCTTCAGCATTTGCGCTGTCTCGCGCTGTGCGTCATTTTGGAAGAACACAGCGCTGCGGTATTGCGGACCTATATCTGGTCCCTGACCGTCGCGTTGGGTAGGATCATGTGTTTCAAAAAACACGCGGGCCAATTCCTCAAAGCTCACCTGCGCAGGATCAAACACTACATGCACTGCTTCATAGTGTCCCGTACGCTTGGTACACACTTCGCGGTACGATGGATTCTTTACGAAGCCTCCCGTATACCCACAGGTGGTGGCCAATACGCCTGGAACTTTTTGGAGGTAAAACTCGGTCCCCCAGAAACATCCTGAGGCCAATACAGCTACCTCTTGCCCTGCTTCAGGTGCAGGAATGGGTGCCATTGCATACGGATCTGACATCTTCTTTTTTGTTTGTGCGTTGCAGCTCGCCAATCCTAAAACGGCGAACAAGAGTACTTTCCAATTCATGTTTAAATAACGCAAAAATTGGTCCGATTGTTTCTTCAAAAACAGGGATTAACCGATGAATCCTTTCGACATCAATACCTCAGCAATCTGAACTGTATTGGTCGCGGCACCCTTGCGCAGGTTGTCGCTCACAATCCACATGTTGAGGCCACGGTCGGTGGTAAAGTCGCGACGTAATCGGCCCACAAAAACATCATCCTTGCCCTCGGCCATCAAAGGCATAGGGTACGTGTTGAATTCCGGACGGTCCTGCAAGGTCACCCCTGGGGTCTCGCTCAAAATTTTACGTACTTCCTCCAACGTGAAATCACGCTCAAATTCCACATTCACACTTTCGCTGTGCCCCCCTTGAACGGGAACACGAACGGCTGTAGCAGCGAGTTTGATACCTGGGTCTCCGATGATTTTCACGGTTTCATGGGTCATCTTCATTTCCTCCTTGGTGTAATCGTTCTCCAAGAACACGTCACAATGTGGAATACAGTTGCGGTCAATTTTATATGGATACACCATCTTCGGGTCTTCGCCATTGCGCTCCCCTTCGAGCTGGTCCACAGCTGCTTTCCCCGTACCCGTAACACTCTGGTATGTGCTGACGATAACGCGTTTTGCGCCAAAAGCTTTGTGAAGGGGATTTAGGGCAACGACCAATTGGATCGTAGAACAATTTGGGTTCGCAATGATCATGTCCGTTTCCTCCAAGACATCGGCATTGATTTCTGGCACGACCAATTTCTTATCGGCGTCCATACGCCAAGCACTCGAGTTGTCCACGACACGGGTACCTGCAGCAGCAAATTTTGGTGCCCACTCCAATGAAGTTTCGCCACCCGCTGAAAACAAGGCAACATCAGGTGCTGCAGCAACGGCATCTGCCAAGCTAACAATGGTCCAATCCCGCCCGCCAAAGGCAACTTTCTTCCCCACGCTGCGCTCCGAAGCAACCGGAATCAACTCTGTGATAGGAAAACTGCGCTCTGCCAATACTTTCAAAATGATTTGGCCCACCATGCCGGTAGCGCCTACAACCGCGACTCTCATAAAATGTCTTAACTTAAATAGAACCCCACAAAACTAATTCTATTCCGCCTTATGCAACGCACCTTGTTTCGAAGTGTACGAACACTTGTTTTTTGCCTCATTTTAAACGGACTCTACGGTCAATCCACACTCATTTCGGATTCCCTACGCGCTAAAAACCCACTTTGGTCGGGCGATACCGCCTGGATGAATTTCACCACTGAAGGCTTGCGCACCAATGCGCCTAGTGCCGGAGATCTTCATTGGTCGCTGCCCTCAAAAGCCGCCATTAATGCCCTTTGGCAACTTAAAATCTCCCTGGGCTTCAATCCCTCCTCGAGCAACTTTTGTGAGTTCCAATTCGTTAACGCCCCTCAGGGACAATACGCCATCCAACTCTCGGGCAACTCAAGTGACGACCTCAGCCTCATTCTTCGCAGGCCAGGGATGAGCGACTCGATCTTGGCTTCCGCAACGGGCTACCTCAATCACAATGCCCCAGAAATAGAGGTTCGAATACTGCGAGATTCTACCCATACCTTCTGGGTGTACGATGCCGATTCCCTTCTATTCTCAACCACAGATAGTACACTACGATCCTCTCAGCGACTCACCTTGTATTGCAAATACACCAGCTCCCGTGTGGACAAGTTTCTGTTCTCAACATTGCATGCCTCAGGCTACAGCTATCAAGACACCATACCTGCCCGATTGCTCGAGATCCATCAAAAATCGCCCACCACTATTGCCCTTGCCTTCAATGAACCGTGCGTTCCCGCAATAAATTCAGTAAACGGCATTATTGCCTATCAACAAGGCAGGCCCATCGACACCGCGCACTATCCACAACTTTTTGAAAAAATTTGGTTGTGCACATTCTCCAAGCCTTTACCCCTTGGCCCCATAGCATTCGAAATTCAGAACACCCTCGACTCTGCGCTCAACCCTTCAGGGGCCATTTGGGATGTTCTTGACATCCAGTACACACCCGAACAGACCGTAGCCATCACCGCCATTCAGCCGTTTGACCACGCTACTAGCAACTTCGTACGAATGTACTCCCCGCACGCCCTGAACGCCAACCTCCACAGCGTTGATCTATCGGGAAAAACCAAGTCCCATCCTTGTGCACTTGATTCGGGATTTACCGTACTAGCCAACCTCGATGGTCTTCCACGTGCTGGGGCAATCTGGGTGGAAAAAGAAGGAATTGTCCTCGGCCATGCCGCTTACGATGATCTATTCGATGATAGCAACGCCAATGGATACCATGCCCTATTTCGAGATACGATTTGCGATTTGCGCCAAGGGTGGTCTGTCCAAAAAGTTAGTGACGCGCAAACCCAAGTGCCTGTATGGGATTCAACTTGCAACGCAAATCGCCCCAAAAACCTATTTGTCGATGAAGACAACAACCTGTGGATCGAATGGCAAGAATCGCTGTACAGTTTTCCTGACCGACCCGCTGATTGGAAACCAGAGCAACCTCTGTTGAGTAGGCTCGCGCATTGGCCAAAGGATAGTGCGCTGCCCTTTGGCATTGCTAAAACAGTGGATTTACACGCGCTCGATTCGGGAGTGGTTCTACTCAATGAAGTTCATTTCGCCGCTGATCTGCTTGAGGAATTCATCGAGATCGTCAACACAAGTGCACAGCCATTACCTTCCGGAAAAATTTGGCTCTCCCTCTTTCAAAACGGGAATTTGATTCGTTCAGCTCCGTTGGACAACCGCCGTCCGAATTTTAAACGGGAAGGTCTCGTTCCAGCATTGCTTCCGGAAGAGATATTGGCACTGTCCGCACCCTTTTCTCTACCCAATGATACTTGCCAACTGATTATGCATACCATCGAAGGAAATCCATTGGACGAAATGCAATTCTGGCCACTCAAAAGCCCCCTCGAACACCGCAGTTTTGAGCGGGTATCGATGCACACCACGGGCAAATCCATCCTGAATTGGCACCATCATATTCCTCACTTAGGTAAAGACTCAGAAGGCTCACCGAATGCGCGAAACAGTGTTGCAGGTGCACTGCCAACGCAGTTGGCCCAAGTGAACTTAGAGCGAAATTGGATCAGCCTTGATCCACGGAATTACCATCCAACGACGGTCTTATGGGTAGGTGCGGAGGCCGGGGAGCGCGTTTGGGCGGAGGTGCGGGATGGTTCCGGCCGCATTGTAGAGGTACTACTGGCGGGGGTCAAGGTGGGAGTTGGTGAGGATGGAAAGGGTCTTCACGCCATTGTTTTAGGGCCAGAAGATTGGGGGTGGCATAGGATGAAGTCCGGTATATACTGGATTCATTGTAAAGTCAGTGGAATAAAAAGTACCCGAAAAAAATCAATCCCAATTTCCATTTTCAATCCGTAATTTTCCCACATGGAAAAGCAGGATTTGATTGCGGGTTTCGACCCCAATGAGCCGGCGCTGAACAACGGGTTGTTTGGCTTGCCTTTTGATGCAGAACAAAGTGATATCCATGTATTACCGGCCCCTTGGGAGGTTACGGTCAGTTATGGAAGCGGAACTGCAGCAGGACCAGAAGAAATTTTGAATGCTTCGGCACAAGTGGATTTGTACGATGCTAAATACCCAACGGGCTGGCAGCGGGGAGTATTCATGTTGGAAGAAGATGAACGCTGGAGAAAGACTGGCGAACAGATGAGAGAACTGGCCCTTGAGTATTTACATGCCCTTGAGATTGACGAAGTTGGCCTAGAAGAGCAAAAGACACTAGACCAAATCAATGATAAGTGCACCGCCTATCACCTTTGGGTAGAAAAGAAAATCGGGAAAATTTTAGAGAAGGGTAAAAAAGCCATCCTTTTGGGCGGTGACCATAGCACTTCTTTAGGAGCCATTCGCGCACACAAATTGCATTTCGGCGATTTCGGAATCTTACAAATTGATGCTCACGCCGATTTGCGTGTGGCCTATGAAGGATTTGAATATTCGCATGCCAGCATCATGTACAATGTATTGAAGGAGCAATTGGCAACAAATTTGACCATTGTTGGTCTACGCGATTACTGCCATCAAGAAGCCGATAGGATTGCGACCGATTCCCGTATTCATGCCTTCACTGACCAACAAATGAAATCGGACCGCTTCGAAGGCAAATCATGGGCTACTCAAGTTGCCGAAATCATTGAAACCTTACCCAATCAAGTATACCTCAGTTTCGACATAGACGGGCTGAACCCATCGCTTTGTCCAAACACTGGAACACCCGTTCCTGGGGGGATGGAGCTTGAAGAAGTCGTGTATTTGGTCGATGCTCTAAAAGCCTCTGGGCGCACACTCATTGGGATGGATTTGGTCGAGGTGAGTCCAGGCGACGACGAATGGGATGCCAACGTGGGTGCACGTGCCCTATATACCCTTTCAAACCGATTGGGTTAGGCCCGTTTTTCCAAAGAAAGGGCGTAACTTTGCACAAATTCTTAAGCGCACAATAGCTATGAAATTCGGTGTAATCACCTTCCCAGGGTCCAACTGTGACCAAGACATGATCTACGTTCTAGAAAATATCATGGGCTATGAAACCATCAACCTATGGCACAAAGACACCGACCTACAGGGCGTGGATTGTGTTGTCCTTCCTGGAGGATTCTCATACGGAGATTATTTACGCAGTGGCGCCATCGCGAAGATGAGCCCTATCATGCAGAGCGTTATTGAATTTGCCAACAACGGTGGCTATGTACTTGGTGTTTGTAACGGATTCCAAATCCTAACCGAAAGTGGATTGCTCCCAGGCGCATTACGTCACAACGACAGCCATAAATTTATCTGTAAAAACGTCTTCATTAAACCCGTATCTAAATCTGCAGGAATCACTGCTGATCTAGACCACAGCAAAGGGTACAAAATCCCTATTGCGCACGGTGAAGGGAACTACTACTGCTCAGCAGAGACTTTAGCAGAACTCAAGGCGAACGACCAAATCCTCTTCCAGTACAGTACGGAAGAAGGAGAAGTTGATGCAACGGTAAACCCGAATGGCGCACTCGAAAACATTGCAGGTGTTTGTAATGCCGGCAAAAATGTTTTTGGTATGATGCCACACCCAGAACGCGCTGCTGACGAAGAACTAAAAAATCAAGACGGTCTTGACCTTTTCAAGAGCATGATCGCACACATGGAATTGGTATAAAATTCCAACACACTGAAACTAAAAAACCCGGGCTTGCGCCCGGGTTTTTTTATGCTTGTACTCCCAAGGATTATTGCAAAATCAAAGGAATATGTACGCTCTCTGTGCCTTGGATAGTCTGCACAATGTAGGCGCCTCTAGCCCAATCTTGTACATCAATCGACGTGCGTTGGGCCACCCAATTATTGTAGACTTCACGGCCCGCTGCATCCACAATACGGACCTGTGCTTCACCTTGCAAAGCAATCTGAACCTTTGTCTGTGCAGGATTCGGATAAATCTGAATAGCACTCAACAGTTCTTCATCCAATCCGATGTTTACCACCGAGTAGGCATCCGAAACATTAGAGCACAAGATGTTCGAGAAAATACGAACGTAGTACGTGCCATTGGCGGCAGGCAGATAAGTCGCGTTGGTCGCCCCTGCGATAGGATCCATATTTGCATCCAACCACTGGTAGGTAAATGTTCCGGCTGGAGTTCCGGCTTCTAGCTCACCCGATGTTGGATTCTGAGTCACTGTAGGCTGTGATGGCGCTGGCTGTACCGAAATGGCACGTTGCTTTGTATTTGAACAGCCCGTAGATGCATCGGTGTAGGTATAGTAAATCCAATGTGATCCAACGCCCGCAGTCGAAGGGTAAATGGAATCATTCACCACGCCCGCACCAGAATAAATACCGCCTGCTGGCTGTCCACCGGAAAGCGCCTGTGGACCATCAAGCTCACAGACATAACCTTGAGAACCCAAACTTACTTGAGGCAAAGAATTCACCGTGAAGGTCACAGAATCTGCTACAATCGGATTCGCAACACAATCATCACTACTGGTCAATCGAACCGTTAGTACATCACCATTTTGGAAGGTGTTCGCGTATGAGGTTGTATTAGAAGCAACCACAGTTCCATTCAATACCCAGTTCAAGGATGGGGCGGCGCCACCATTGGTCCATGTAGCAGTCGCAAAGGCGCTGTCGCCATTACAAAGGGTAGTGCCACTCACACTCATGCTCACACTTGCAGTTGGCGAAGTAGTAATCGTGATGTAATTGTTCAAGGTAATTGAATCCACACCTGCGGCGTTTTGAACCACCAACTTCACATCATAAGTCCCTGCAGCGCTATACGTTACTGTTGGGTTGGGTTGAGTTGAAGTGGAAGGCGTACCACCTTGGAACGTCCACAAACGCGCTGAAGGTGCCGGCGTTGAATAGTCATAGAACGTTACCGACTTCCCTGTACACGTTGCCGTATCACCTGCAAAGGCAGCTACAGGAGCTACTTGAGCCTGCCCGGTAATGTTGATGTTGTCTAGGTAGGTATTATTTCCATAGCCATTCACGGCAACAAATTTTACTCGGACACCGCTCATGCCGCTGTAGGCGTCAAGATCAATAGATGGACAACTCACTGTACTTGAGCCATGACACCAATACGTACTATCTGCAGGAGCAAATGCGGAGGTTAACGCACCAGCAGTAGAAAACGACGCGTCAGTTGCATCATACGCTGCTGCAAGGTTCCATGTAGTGCCACAATCTGAACTCACATAGACCTTAAGGCTGTCGGAATACCCCGAAGAATAGTACGAAGATGCGTATTCAAAGGTCATGCTGACTAAGGTATCATTGCTAAAGTCGAGCGGCGGACTCACCAATTCATCTAGCGCACCAGATGTGCTGTAGGAATAGTGGTTAACAAACATTCC